>UMDA01037599.1_pt1 | contig 10127 bp, 8 predicted proteins | sample 1964381 | NCBI WGS metagenome assembly UMDA01 (sample SAMEA4835983, study PRJEB28245) | human gut metagenome | biome: gut microbiome; material: fecal sample | place: Denmark | collected 2008 | reverse complement strand
CTCCCGGAGTGATGGCTTCCCTTCTTCATGAACAGGACATGAACCCTTTCCTTTTTAAGCTATTATTAACACAAAGTCCCTTTCAACATCTCTTCGAGGGAGATTCGAAATCGCATTCTCGCTCTCTATACATTCACCTTTTTCGCCTCTTCTACATATTCCTTAACTGTCAAGCTGTGCTTTGGAAAAATGGAAGAGGGCAATCACGCCTGACTTCCCTCTCTCTAGAAAAACAACCCTAAAACTAAATAAAACCTATCGAAAAACTCTAAGGCATTGGTATCAAACTATCATATCTGTTCATTATATATATATATCATCTTTCCCTTTCTACAGCTGCAAAGGTAGGCGTGTTTCCCGGGAAATAATAATACAATCTTATCCAATTCTAATACTTTCTTATCAAAGTTTAAACATTGGTGGGGCAAGAAGACTGTTCCGAACGGTCCTTCTGGAGACGTCTAGACGATCACTTTCTGCTTGCGGTAGTTCTCCCGGTATTCCTTGGGCGAGCAATGTTTGTTCTTCTTGAAGATGCGGTTGAAGTTTGACAGATTGTTAAATCCGCATTGAAAGCAGACTTCGGCGACAGGAAGTCGCGAGTCGACCAGCAGACGGGAGGCATGATCCAGGCGCAACGTGATCAAATAGTCAGAAAAGGTCTGTCCGGTAATCTGGCGGAAGAAACGGCTGAAGGAGACTTCGGTCATGCCCACCATGTCCGCCAGCGTCGACAGACGGATTTCGTCCTTATAATGTTCTTCCACATAGTCTTGTACTTTATTGATGCGCACCGAGTCGACCACGTGACGGATACGGGCGAACGATTCGCTCGACAAAACTTTCGCCTGATGGTCCTGTGACAGTTCGTAGAGGATGACCATGAAACGTACGACGGCATAAAAACCCGGGGTCGCAGCCGCCAGCTCATAGAGCATGGGACGCACTTTGGCAATGATGTCCGCCGAGAACGACAGGCCGCACCGGGCACGTTCGAGCATGGAAAGGATGGAGCGGAAATGGGTCTTGCGCGTGAACGCACCGTCAAAGAGGTCGGAGGAGAAATGGATGGTTATCTCGCGCACATCGGTCGACGTGCACTGATAGCGTTCCCAGACATGCTCCAGGTCCTGTCCGGTGATGAGCACCAGGTCATAGTCGCCCAGGGTCTCCATCGAGTCGCCCACGATGCGCCGCGCACCGGCACCGTGCTCCGTGAAGTTCAGCTCGTAGTCGGCATGGCAGTGGATGGGGTACGGGAGGAGCTTGTTGTAGCGGTCGGAGATGTAGAAACAGTCTTCCGCCGAGAGTTGGGTGTCAACTTGTGAGTTCAGTTTCATGATACATCGGTTAAGGTCAACAACGACGGCTCAGCGTTCCATGTGTTCCAGGAAAGTGGCAATCCGCCGGCGTATCCGGTCGTAGAACGGGGAGTCTTTGTAGTAGGTATGCTTCCGAATCACCTGGTCCACCCCGCTCTGGCTGCGCTGGTAGCAGGTCAGCTCGTTCTGGAACTGGATGTCGTGTTCGGCAAGGTCCCTGATTTCATTCTCACGCTCCCGTCTCAGGATGACACAGAGCGGGGCAAGTATCTTCAGCACCACATTGTCCATGATGTGGTGTCCCTGGATGAAGAGGTAGGTGTTGTCGGGAGTCACTCCCAGTCCGCGCATCTCCTTCTTCAGGGCTTCGATTTCGCGCAGCGCCTTCGGGTAGTCGTGCTCCAGCCGGTGCAGCTTCTGGTTCACCCGACGCTCCATCCGTTGCAGGGCGACTTCCAGGTGGTAGACGCTCACCTTGTCGAGGCGCACCACTTCGCAGAAGTCCAGCAGGGAGAACACGCCGGGGCGGTGTTTGCGATAGAACCACACGGACCACACAAAGAGCGGATAGGCGATGCGCGAGTACATCCGCATGAACTCTTCGAGGTCGATAATCTCACGGTCGTTGAGCGTCGCCATGACACACACCTCATGCAACGCACCGGCATAGCAGAGGTAGTTCTCGATGGCGTAGGTATAGGTCTGGAAGACGAAGCGGTTCTGGTTTATCATGCGCGACGTGGAGGTGGCTCCCTGCAGCAGGTAGTCGTAGTCGCTGTCGACACAGGCTATCATGTTCTGCCCCAGTTGCTCGCCCAGGTTGTTCATCAGCACCGACTTCTTGCCTTTCGCCAGGGAGGTGGATGAGGGGAGCATCACTTGGAAATAGAGGCGGTCGTTCTCAAACTCATTGAGCAACGTACGCCAGAAGAACACATCGTCGTAACTCTCCACGTAGGCGACAATCTTCCGCCGTGCCTGTTTCGGGCGCAGACGGTTGGCAGCCTCCACGTAGAGGGAGTTGAGATTTTGGGCAAGACGTTTACTCATGGTACATATATAATAAGGTATAGGGATAAAGTGTCACTGTTGGGTGATGTCGCTCACCTCGGTCACGGCATCCATCCATCCGTCCATGATGACGGCAGGCGAATGGGTGGTCAGGATAATCTGCACGTTCGGGTTCAGCTCGCGGATGAGCTTGATGAGCTGCTGCTGCCATTCGATGTGGAGGGAGATTTCCGGCTCGTCCATGAAGAGGGCGAAGGGCTGCCCGTCCTGTACGAGCACCGTCAGCAGAATGACCAGAATCTGTTTCTCTCCCGACGAGAGCTGGTAGGGATGCAGCTCGTCGCCATCCTGCTCGATGAGAATCTCGTTGCTCTTGCGGTTGATTTTCTTGCCGGTCTCGCTGAAGAGGGAGTCAATCATGTCCTGGAACTTCCGTTTGGGGACGGACGCCTCCGTTGCCTTCCGCTGGCTCTCGGGCGTACCCTCGGTCAGCAGCTCGATGATGCGGTTGCCGATGTTCACCTGATAGTCGAGGTAGCGGCGTTGCAGCCGGTAGAGCTGCCAGTCAAGCTCCGTGCGCACATTCACGTCCGTCACCTTCTGCATCAGCCCGGCATTGAGCAGCGGACGGTCAAAACTACGGATGACATCGAAACGGATGTAGGACGCGTCTTCGGGGGAAAAGACGAAACGGACGTTCTCCGGCAGAATCTGTTTGTCAAGTTCTCCGCCGGAGAGCAGGTGAAGCACATGGACAGCCTGGTTGACGATGGTGCTCTTCCCGATGCCGTTGATGCCGCTCAGGATATTCACGTCGGGACGCAAGTCCCAGGCAATGTTCTTCCATCCCCAGATGCCCTTGATTTCAATACGCTTGATGTAATCGGCTTGTTTGCTCATGGTATGCTCCTTTCGAATGATAAAGTTTGTTGTCAAAGCAAAGATAAGGAAATCTCACTAAAGCGGTTGCCTGTCGCTTTATTATTTTTCAAGAAAACAGACGAGAAAAAAAGAGCGGCAATCCTGCCTGCCCGAACGGGGATTAACCGTACCTTTGCACGTCAAACCAATATCTGATTCATCGTATGAAAAGTAAAAACTACACCGGACATATCTGCATGCTGATTGCCAGCACAGCCTGGGGACTGATGTCGCCCATCGGGAAAGACGTCATGAGTACTGAAATCACAGCCTTGTCGCTTGCCACCTTCCGCATGGTGGGTGCAGCGCTCTGCTTCTGGATTGCTTCCCTCTTCACGAAGCGCGAGGAAGTGAAGCCGCACGACCTGATGCTGCTGTTCTTTGCCGCCCTGTTCGCCATCGTGTTCAACCAGGGCATGTACATCTTCGGACTGTCGCTCACCTCGCCCATCGACGCTTCCATCATCACCACCACGGCACCCATCGCCACGCTGATTCTTGCCGCCATCTTCCTGCACGAGCCCATAACCGGCAAGAAGCTGGGCGGCGTGTTCCTCGGTGCCATCGGTGCGCTCATCATGATTATCGGAAGCAACTCCACCGACGGCACTCACAACAGCAACGCGTTGGGCGACTTCCTCTGCTTCATTGCCCAGGTGAGCTTTGCCGCCTACCTGACCTTCTTCAAGGGGCTCGCCTCGAAATATCACCCCATCACGTGCATGAAGTGGATGTTCACCTATGCCGCCATCTGCTTCATCCCCTTCTCCTACAGCGAGGTGTCGGCAATCCCCTTTACCGAGATTTCCGCCCGGACGTGGGGTGAGACCGCCTTCGTCGTCGTGGGTGCCACGTTCATGACCTTCCTGCTGCTGATGAACGCACAGAAGGTGTTGCGCCCGACGGTACTCAGCATGTACAACTACACACAGCCCATTGTGGCATCCATCGTGTCCGTCCTCATCGGCATCGGTACCTTCGGCTGGACCAAAGGCGTGGCTGTGGTGCTGGTCTTTGCCGGCGTATACCTGGTGACCCAGAGCAAGTCCCGCGCACAGATGCTGAAAGAGATGGAGGAGAAGGGCTCCTGAGGCCCGTCCGCTCCCTCCTGCCTGTCAACTTAACACCTTGAAGCCTTATGCCCTCCTCCCCCATTCTGGAACTGCAACGGCAGTATGAACTGCTGGAAATGGAATACAACCACGAGAAAGAGCTCTTTCTCCAGCAAGCCGACCGCACGGACCTCGACAAGAAGGTACGCCGCGGCATCTGCTGGTTCCCCCTGTCGGTGGGAAGGAGCTACTACAACTCGCTCAACCAATATGTCGTCGAGGTGTTCCGCACGGAGAACACCGACGTCGACCACCACTTCGAGTTCGGGCGTCCCGTGATGTTCTTTGACGCCGACACCGTCAACGGACAGACCCGCAACCTCCCCTTCGCCGGCACGGTAAACTATGTCGATGAAGACCGCATGGTCGTCATCCTACCGGGTCCCGAGGCGCTGGCTTCCCTGCAAGGCGCCCTCCGCCTCGGCGTACAGCTCAGCTTCGACGAGAACATCTTCAAGCTGATGTTCGCCTCGCTGCGTGCCGTGATGAATGACAAGAACGGACGACTCGCCGAACTGCGCGACATCTTCCACGGGACACGTCCGGCAGGTGAGCTGACGTTCACTTCCCTGCGCTTCCCCTGGCTGAACAGTACACAGGAGAGTGCGGTGAACAAGGTGCTCCGTGCCAAGGACGTTGCCATCGTCCACGGTCCTCCCGGAACAGGAAAGACCACGACCCTGGTCGAAGCCATCTACGAGACCCTCCACCGCGAGAATCAGGTGCTCGTGTGCGCCCAAAGCAACATGGCTGTCGACTGGATTTCGGAGAAGCTGGTCGACCGCGGTATCCCCGTACTCCGCATCGGCAATCCCGTCCGCGTGAATGACAAGATGCTGTCGTTCACCTACGAACGACGCTTCGAGGCACATCCTGACTACCCCCTGCTGCACAGCATCCGCCGCGCCATCCGTCAGCTTTACGACACCTCGCGCAAGGAACGGTCGGAGAGCGTCCGCCAGAAAATCAACTCCCTGCGCGACCGTGCCGACGAACTGGAAGTGCGCATCCAGGAATCACTCTTCAACGAGGCACGCGTCATAGCCTGTACGCTGACGGGGGCTGCCAGCAAGCTGCTCTTCCGCCACCGTTTTGCCACCCTCTTCATCGACGAAGCGGCACAAGCACTGGAAGCCGCCTGCTGGATTGCCATCCGCAAAGCCAACCGCGTCATCCTTGCAGGAGACCACTGCCAGCTTCCGCCCGTAGTGACCTGCTACGAAGCCATGAAGGGAGGACTGGCACAGACGCTGATGCAGAAGATTGTGCGCAACAAGCCCGACTGTGTCTCCCTGCTGAAGGTGCAATACCGGATGAACGACGCCATCATGCGCTTCTCGTCCGACTGGTTCTACCACGGCGAGGTGCGTTCCGCCCCTGAAGTGAAGTACCGCGGCATCCTCGACTACGACACGCCGATGGTGTGGGTCAACACCGAGATGGAGGATGCAGCGGAGGAGTTCGTGGAACGCAGCTTCGGACGCATCAACAAGGCGGAAGCCGAACTGACCCTCAGCTCCCTGGAAGCCTACCTCACGAAAATCGGCAAGCAACGCATCCTCGACGAACGCATCGACATCGGCGTCATCTCGCCCTACCAGGCACAGGTACACTACCTGCGGCAACTGCTGAAGAAGCGTGCCTTCTTCGCCCCCTGCAAGCATCTCATCACGGTGAACACCGTCGACGGCTTCCAGGGACAGGAGCGCGACGTGATTGTCATCAGCCTGGTGCGCGCCAACGAGAAAGGCGAGATAGGCTTCCTGAACGACCTGCGCCGCATGAACGTTGCCATCACCCGCGCACGGATGAAGCTCATCATCCTGGGCAACGCCGACACACTGACACGACATCCGTTCTACAAGCGGCTTTATGAGTATATTTCAACATTGGAAGCGTAAGATTTTACAACGTTTCTTTGGGAGACGCGATTCAATTCGCTATTTTTGCCGCTGTCTATAAGTGTAATAAGGCACCCAAAACTAAGAAGGAACATCCTCCGGACCTCCACACCGCAGACTGGCCGTCGGGCTGGCATTGCCGGCGGAGCTCCGTGAACAAGCTATTAATTCACTAATACCAAAAATAAACGAACATGAGTTTAAGAATCGTTGTACTGGCAAAACAAGTACCCGACACACGTAACGTCGGCAAAGATGCCATGACCGCAGAAGGCACAGTGAACCGCAGCGCCTTGCCTGCCATCTTCAACCCTGAAGACTTGAACGCACTGGAACAGGCATTGCGTCTGAAAGACCAACATCCGGGTTCCACCGTCACCCTCCTCACCATGGGACCGGGACGCGCTGCCTCCATCATCCGCGAAGGGCTCTTCCGCGGTGCCGACAATGGCTACCTGCTGACCGACAGGGCTTTTGCCGGAGCAGACACACTGGCTACGTCATACGCCCTCTCCATGGCAATCCGCAAAATCAAAGACTATGACATCATCATCGGCGGCCGCCAGGCCATCGACGGCGACACTGCCCAGGTAGGACCGAAAGTAGCCGAGAAGCTGGGACTGACCCAGATCACCTACGCTGAGGAAATCCTGCATGTCGACGAGGCTGCACGCACCATCACCGTGAAGCGCCACATCGACGGCGGCGTGGAGACCGTAGAGGGTCCGCTGCCCATTGTCATCACCGTCAACGGTTCGGCTGCTCCCTGCCGTCCGCGCAACGCCAAGCTGGTGCAGAAATACAAACATGCCCTCACCCCGACCGAGAAGGCACAGCAGGCTCCTGCCTATCCCGAACTCTACGAACAACGCCCCTACCTGAACCTTGTGGAATGGAGCGTTGCCGATGTGGACGGAGACCTGGCACAGTGTGGCTTGTCCGGCTCGCCCACCAAGGTGAAGACCATCCAGAACATCGTGTTCCAGGCCAAAGAGAGCAAGACGCTCACCAGCTCGGACGCAGATGTCGAGGGACTGATTGTAGAACTGTTAGCTAACCACACCATCGGGTAAAAGAAAGAACTATGAACAACGTATTCGTATACTGTGAGCTTGAAGGCACAACCGTTGCCGACGTAAGTCTCGAACTCCTTACCAAAGGACGCAAACTGGCGAACCAACTGGGTTGCCAACTGGAAGCCGTCGTTGCCGGTGCCGGCCTTGATGGCGTTGAAAAGCAAATCCTTCCCTACGGGGCAGACAAAGTGCATGTGTTCGATGCCCCGGGACTCTTCCCCTATACTTCACTCCCCCACACCTCCATCCTCGTGAACCTCTTCAAGGCAGAGAAACCGCAAATCTGCCTGATGGGAGCGACCGTCATCGGACGTGACCTCGGTCCGCGCGTGTCGTCGGCACTGACCAGCGGTCTGACAGCCGACTGTACGTCTCTCGAAATCGGCAACCACGAGGACAAGAAGAACGGTGTTACTTACGAGAACCTGCTCTACCAGATTCGTCCGGCATTCGGCGGCAACATTGTGGCTACCATCATCAACCCCGAACACCGTCCACAGATGGCGACCGTGCGCGAAGGTGTGATGAAGAAAGAGGTGCTTGACCCGAACTACCAAGGCGAAGTCATCCGCCACGACGTGGCAAAGTTCGTGCCTGAGACCGACTACGTGGTGAAGGTCATCGACCGCCACGTGGAGAAAGCCAAACACAACCTGAAAGGCTCGCCCATCGTGGTTGCCGGAGGCTACGGCATGGGCTCGAAGGAAGGCTTCGACATGCTGTTCGACCTTGCCAAGGAACTGCATGCTGAGGTAGGCGCCAGCCGTGCTGCCGTGGATGCAGGCTTCTGCGAACACGACCGCCAGATCGGTCAGACGGGAGTCACCATCCGTCCGAAACTCTACATCGCATGCGGCATCAGCGGACAAATCCAGCACATCGCCGGCATGCAGGAGAGCGGCATCATCATCTCGGTCAACAACGACCCGAACGCCCCCATCAACAGCATCGCCGACTATGTCATCGTCGGTCCGGTGGAGGAAGTCATCCCGAAGATGATCAAGTACTACAAGCAAAACAGTAAGTAACCCCGTCTGATACAGACACAACAAGTTAGCAACAATGGCAAACTTTTATACCGATACCCCCGAACTGAAGCATCACCTGAACCACCCGTTGATGCAACGCATCGTGGAACTCAAAGAGCGAAACTATGCGGACAAAGATAAATATGACTACGCCCCGATGGACTTTCAGGACGCCATGGACAGCTACGACCGTGTGCTCGAAATCGTCGGCGAACTGTGCGGCGACATCATTGCTCCCAACGCCGAGGACGTGGACCACGAAGGTCCGACCGTAGCCAAGGGACGTGTGACCTATGCTGCCGGCACGCAAATCAACCTCGATGCAGCCCGCAAAGCTGGACTGATGGGCATGTCGATGCCGCGCCGTTTTGGCGGGCTGAACTTCCCCATCGTGCCTTACATCATGGCTGCCGACATCGTGTCGCGCGCCGATGCAGGCTTCGAGAATCTCTGGGGCTTGCAGGACTGTGCCGAGACGCTCTATGAATTCGGCAACGAAGACCAGCACCAGCGTTTCCTGACCCGTGTCTGCCAGGGTGAGACCATGTCGATGGACCTGACGGAACCGGATGCCGGCTCCGACCTGCAATCGGTCATGCTGAAGGCTACCTTCGACGAGAAGGAGAACTGCTGGCGGCTGAACGGCGTGAAGCGTTTCATCACCAACGGTGACTCGGACATCCACCTCGTCCTGGCACGTTCGGAAGAGGGCACGCGTGACGGTCGCGGACTGTCGATGTTCATCTACGACAAGCGCAACGGTGGCGTCGACGTACGCCGCATCGAGAACAAGATGGGTATCAAGGGCTCCCCGACCTGTGAACTGGTCTACAAGAACGCCAAGGCAGAACTCTGCGGTGACCGCAAGCTGGGCTTGATCAAATACGTCATGGCGCTGATGAACGGTGCCCGCCTGGGCATCGCCGCACAGAGCGTCGGCCTCTCGCAGGCAGCCTACAACGAGGCACTGGCATACGCCAAGGACCGCAAGCAGTTCGGTAAAGCCATCATCGAGTTCCCGGCTGTCTACGACATGCTGTCGGTCATGAAGGCCAAGCTCGACGCCTCCCGTGCATTGCTCTATGAGACGGCACGCTTCGTCGATGTCTACAAGGCTCTCGACGACATCGCCCGCGAACGCAAGCTGACTCCCGAGGAACGTCAGGAACAGAAGAAATACGCCAAGCTCGCCGACAGCTTCACGCCCCTCGCCAAAGGCATGGGCAGTGAATATGCCAACCAGAACGCCTACGACTGCATCCAGATTCACGGAGGTTCGGGCTTCATGAAGGACTATACCTGCGAACGGCTCTACCGCGATGCCCGCATCACGTCCATCTACGAAGGCACGACCCAGCTGCAGACCGTCGCCGCCATCCGTTATGTGACTACCGGCGCTTACCTGAACCAGATCCGTGCCTACGAGGCACAGCCTTGTGCTCCTGAACTGGAAGGTCTCAAAGCTCGTCTGAAGGAGATGGCAGACCGCTTCGCCGCCGTTACCAACGAAGTGAACGAGCTGAAGAACCAGGAATTCCAGGACTTCGTGGCACGTCGCCTGGTGGAAATGGCAGCCTTCACCATCATGGGAAACCTGCTGGTACAAGAGGCTACCACCGCTCCGGAACTGTTCGCCAAGTCTGCCAACGTCTACGTGCGCTATGCGGAAGCTGAGGTTGAGAAGCACTTCAACTTCATCCGCAAGTTCCAGCCGGAAGACCTCGACAACTACCGCAAGTAATACGCAAAGGCTACA
>UMDA01038984.1_pt1 | contig 10132 bp, 7 predicted proteins | sample 1964381 | NCBI WGS metagenome assembly UMDA01 (sample SAMEA4835983, study PRJEB28245) | human gut metagenome | biome: gut microbiome; material: fecal sample | place: Denmark | collected 2008 | reverse complement strand
TTTGAAAGGTTAATGTCAGTGCAGTTGCACTGATACACTCACGAAATTATTAATTTCCTGTGGGTACTGAAAATGTTTTCTGCGGTGTTGGCGAGATATATTTCACTGCGTGAGCATTGATAATAATCAGTTTATCAACAGCCTGTGCGTTTGTGCTTTTAAAAAGTGCTATTATGCTTATCTGTAGGTCGTGAATTCCTGTACCCAGTAATACTTATAAGCATCGTTATATGTGCCGAATGCTACGGCGAGATTTTCAAAATCGGGATTGAGTATATTTTCACGGTGACCCTTGGTGGAAGCCATCCAGCTGTCGACTACTCTCTGTGCGGTAGGCTGACCTGAGCCGAGATTTTCTCCGACGGAGCAGAACTTATACCATAACTCATCGTCACTGTAGCCGTATATGGTCTTAAAGTTTGAACCGTCCGGCCGCAGATGGCTGAACTGCTGTTCAATTTCAGTGCAACGTGCCTTCGCCGCCTTGTATGCGTTTGTATCCCATTTATAAGGCTTAAGGCCGTAGGAAACACGAATCTCGTTTACGATACGGAAAACCTCCGCCTCCTCTGCAGTGCAGTTTACGGGGCTGTCGGTTATAGCCGATGTGGGTGTTGTGTTGTCCTGCACGGTGGGTTTTGCCGCTTTGGGAACGGTAGTTGCGACAGGCTTGCTTTCGGAAAGATAGTCACTGTGGATATATGTGCCGTCATCGAGCTTATAGTAGCCGGTGTCTGTCAGTGCGGCGATATTTACCGCATCTCCGTAATATTTATAGGAAACGACCTCAGAGCCTTGTAAGCCCTCTTTTCTTGCACAACAGCTTGAAATGTTTATGTACATTGTGCCGCTGCACTTCTTTTCTGTCCATGCGGGCTTTGGTGCGGCGGTTGTCGCAGGTGTTGTAGCTTTGGTTGTCGCCGCTGTGGTCTGAGTGGTCTTTGCTGTTGTGGTTGCCGATGTAGCCTTGGCTGCTGTGGTTGCCGATGTAGTTACCGATGTTGCTGCCGATGTTGCAACGGTGGTTTCCTGTGCCTCATTATGCTTGATGGCTTTGGTGGGAACATTTTGTTCCTCGACAGGCGCAGTAGTGGAATATGATGATGCTAAACCGTTGTTGTAGCTGATACCCTCGTCATCGGCTTTGACTCCGAACCATGAGTAACGGCTTGACAGAACGCAAAGAGCGACTACGACAACAAAACCGCATGACGCACAGCCGATTTTCAGAAAATTGCCGTGTGACTTCTTTTTCCTGTCGTATGTCTGAATCCCGCTTTCCGGGTTTTCGGTTTTGTTTTCTTCGTTCATGTTCATGGGTATCACCTGCCTTTTGCCTGAACTTAACGGTAAGCATAATTTCACATCTATATTTTAGCACAAATGCGTTGAGCGTGTCAACAGATACTGAAATTGCCAGAAAATATTTGTAAGGGTTGCACAAATTAACGTGTGGCGTTTATGTAAAATCACAATAAAATAAGTCTGTTAAAAATACACTGTTACAAAAGCGAAAGTAGATGTATTTTTGTGCAAAAGGTCGAAAAGGTTACAAAACGGTAACAAAATAGTTACAAATTGTTGCGGGTTTGTAATCTTTTATGTTATAATGGCGGTGACGGAAAAGATTTGCTGTCTTTCATGACGGAAGGAAAAGCAACCTTAAAGGTGTGGAGCGGGCGTTATGCCCGTTCCTGCTTTTAACGGAAAAAGCGTTGATTTATCACCTGTCGTTCACAACGGCGGGTTATTATATAAATTATTGATTGTTTAGGGCGTATGCCCGTTTGATTTGGCTTATACGGAAAAGGATTGATAATGGGAAAACTGATGATACCCGATTATCGTGACGATATTGAGGAAACTATACTTCCTGACAGCGACAGTGAAAAGGAAGCGCAGGAGGCTGATGTAAAGCCTGCGGTTGCCGATACGTCGGAGAATCGGAATGAAGAAAACAACGAAGAAAAAGACAAAGGCAAAAACGGTATATCGGCTGTTGCCGACAGAATCTTTGATTTTTTGGTTATGGCAGGGCAGTATTTCTGCCATATTATAGCCGATGTATTTTCAAAGCCTGCTGTATATGTGGCTTATGCCGCCGTGTTTATATGGAAGCATACGGCGCTTTTCAGGGACGCAGTAAAGAGGACGTTCTGCGAAATAGGCAGCTTCTTCTTTGCACCTTTGTTAAAGTCAAAGCGTGTGCTTCAGCGCACAAACAGACAGATAAGGACCGCAAAGGAGCAGGGCGACAACAAGAAGGCGGCAAAGCTGTACGGAAGTATAGCGAAGGACGCAGTATTCGGCAAGCAGGGTCTTGCGGTAACGCTGTTCAACTATGCCGCACCGATCATCGCAATAGTATTTCTTATGAGCGTTGTCGGATATGCGACGGGTACAGACTATGCGATAAAGCTGACGGTTGACGGAAAGTTTGTAGGATATATCGAAAGCGAGCAGGTATTCAATGACGCAGAGCGTATAATGCAGGAGCGTATCACATATATCGGCAACGAGAAGAAGATAAGCATGGAGCCGGAATATTCGCTCGAAATGCTCGGCGACCAGGAATATCTGACGAAATATCAGCTTGCAAACAAGCTGCTTGAGCTGAGCGATACTCCTATCGAGTATGCATACGGAATGTACATAGGCGGAAAGTTTTACGGTGCGCTTGTTGACAACACAGCGGTTGAGGCTGAGCTTGAGAAGATACTTGACGGCTACCGCACAAACGCAAAGGACGAGGACGTTGCCTTTGAGAAGGATATAGAGTATGTTCCCGGTCTTTATCTGTCGGACAGTATTGTGTCGAGTGATGAAATCATCAAGCTGATAAATTCCAAAAAGGAAGAAGCGTCCTATTACACTGTGGTTGACGGCGACAGCCATTCGGGAATATGCTCAAAGCTCGGAATAAGCATGGAGGAGCTTGAGGCATTGAATCCCGGCATTATGGATGAGGACTATGTGCTGAGAGCCGGCGAAAAGCTGCTTAAAACGCAGGAGGTGCCTTTCCTGTCGGTAAGTATTTCAAGAACGGAAACATACAACGTTGAAGTTCCGTATGAAACGAAATATGAGGACGACGATACACGCTATGAGGGCGTTGAAACGGTTTACCAGGAGGGCGAGACCGGTACGAACAAAATCACGGCAAAGGTGTATTATGTAAACGGCGAAGAAGTCAAGCGTACCATAAAGAAAACCGAAAGAGTGAAAGAGCCTGTAACGGAGATAATCCTTCAGGGTACACTGCCTCCGCAGTCATCACATTATTCAAACGCTTCTGCCGATACGGGCAAGAAGTATATATGGCCTGTTGACGGCGGCACATTCTGGGAGTGGGGCTGGTGGGACGGCGGTTATGCCGGACACAGAGGCGTTGATATAGGCGCACCTTACGGTACGGATGTATATGCCGGAGCAAGCGGTACTGTAATATTTGCAGGCTGGGACAACGGCGGACTCGGTAATGCCGTGATGATACTTCATCCCGACGGATACACAACGGTATATGCCCACAACAGTGAGATATTCGTCAGTGCAGGTCAGGAGGTAAATCAGGGCGACTGCATAGCCGCAGTAGGCGAAACCGGCCTTGCGTACGGCTGTCACTGCCACTTCGAAGTAAGATACGGTTCGGAAAGACTGAACCCGAGATATTATCTCAGCGGTCTGCCGGATCCCGGATATTATTAATATGAAATTTAACGGATAACAGGAAACAACCGCTGTGCTGAGGCATGGCGGTTTTTTGCGTGACAGCGGTTATTGAATATCATTTAATTATATTGCTTTACATTTATGTAACGAGGTGTTATAATATATGCAACAATTTATTTCAAGAAAGGCTTGATTAAAATGGATAATAATGATGTTTCTAAGTTGCTTTCCGATCTTGACTTTTCATGGCATATGGTACTCGGTCCTTGCGGAAATTACTATTTAGGATATGCCGAGCGTGGTATTATTTTGTCTTTGCTCACATACAAAAGAATATGTGATATTATAGAGGGCGATATACGCAAATGTGATCCGGATTTCAATGAAATATATGGTGACAGCGCTTACGATATTGCGTTTGAGGAAGGAATTATAGCGTACAAATACAGGAAAGAAGCACGGTGGAAGTATTTTGAAGAAAGTGAAGACAAGGTAGATGCACTTAAACGTGCAATCGATTATATCAATATGGACAATTTTCATATTATTACTTGCAATGATAAGCTTCTTATACCCGGTTTTATATCACACTCTGAGGACAGGCAACCGCTGAATAATGTATTGCAGAAATGGATGGATATTCTGCCCGGATATAATTTAAGCCGTGAATCTGTAAGCGATGAGCTGTGGCTGTATGCATTGAAAAAGATGAGAAAACGTCGCAGTTGATAAGAAAAAGTTGATATGAAAAAGCCGAGCAAACGTAAGGGTTTTGCACGGCTTTTCTTTTTGTGTCGAGAAAGGCTTCATATTCGGTCATAAATTTTCTTCTCGTTTCATAGATTTACTGTAGAGTACCCGAAAGGAAAGGACGTGCAGTATGAACGAAATTATGACAAGGGAAGAATTTTTAAAGGAACGAAATGCGGTATACGAGCCTGACGCTGCGGCGGGCGGGGACGATGTTTGCAAGGGGCAGGATGCGGATACGGCGGTTATGACGGAGGAAAACGAGAAGCTGAGTGCCGACGGTATAACCGTATCGGAAGTAGTGGTGAAGGGCAGGCGCAACAGGCAGTATGCGGGGCTGATACTCTTTATAACGGCGGTTGCCGGGGCTGTTGTCGGGGCGGTGTTTTACGGGAAGGCAACGGTGACTGTGCCTGACGAGATGCTGGAGGGCTTTCTCGAAGGAAGGATACACGGCGGATTTTTCGGAAATGCCGCCGCTTCGTTCATATCGGCGCTTATATGGTGCATTGTGCCGTTTTTAGCAGGGCTTTGCGCTGTGGGACAGCCTGTGGGAGCGCTTATACCGGCATTCAAGGGTATAGGCGTGGGAATGACGTTTGCGGCGCTTGTGAATACATACGGGGCAAACGGGATACCGGCTTTTGCGGTGTTTGTTCTTCCGTCCGCATTTATAGGAACGGTAATCTGCTGTTATCAGTGCCGCCTGTCCGTGTTATGCTCAAACAGTGTGCTGGCTGTGCTTAAAGGCAGGCGTGACGAGGCTCCGCACTATTATAAGATATATCTTGAGCGGTTTGCGGTATGCTGTATCGGGTGCTTTCTGCTGGGGATAGCGGACGCTGTTATAACTTTTTTGTTCCGCCCGATATTCGTTATATGAAACACTTGAAATTTTCGTTTCACGGGTGTATAATGTTAACAGTAAAAATTGCCTTTGGCATGAAAGAAGGATAACATTATGGAAAAAATGGAAGTATTACTGGAAACCTCCGCACGTCACATCCACGTTACGCAGGAGGCGCTCGAAACACTGTTCGGCAAGGGTCACGAGCTTACAAAGAAGAAGGATCTTTCTCAGCCCGGTCAGTTCGCCTGCGAGGAAAGAGTTACTATAACAGGCCCCAAGAGATCGCTTGCAAACGTATCTATTTTAGGCCCTGTTCGTCCTGCTACACAGGTTGAGCTTTCGGCTACGGACGCACGTTCTATCGGATGTCCTATATTCGTAAGAGAATCAGGCGATATTGCAGGCACACCCGGCTGTAAGATAACAGGTCCTGAGGGCGAGATCGAAATCAGCGAGGGCGTTATCGTTGCAAAGCGTCACATCCACCTTGTTCCCGAAACCGCTGAAAAGTGGGGCGTGAAGAACAAGGACGTCGTAAGCGTAAAGGTTGATTCTGACGGAAGAAAGGCAATTCTCGGTGATGTTGTTATCAGAGTAAGCGAGAATTTTGCAGACGCTATGCACATTGATACAGACGAATCAAACGCTGTAATGGCCGCTCCCGGCATGATGGTCGAAGTAATCAAGTAATACGGCGTTACATATGACGGTTTTATCTCCGTGGCTTTAGGCTGCGGAGATTTTTTTGTGAATTAATGATTGCGTAAAAAGGGAAAATGTTTTCTATAGAAGGTTCTGCTGTAACGGAAGGAACTTACACAATAGATGAACTGATAAAAATCAGAACAAAGAATCAGTAAAGGAAGCAATGCCTCTGCAAGCTGTGAGAAAGGAAAAAAGTAAATATTACGGGAAAAGTCAGGTGTAACGCTTGGCTTTTTCTTTTGTTTGTGGTAAAATATAAGCGGTAAGTCTAAACTAACTTATATTGAGGTGACGCAATTGGAGATATTTCTGATACTGATGATACCGCTTATGGGAACAACGCTCGGCTCGCTTATGGTGTTCCTTATGCGTGACAAGGTGAGGGCCCAGACGGAGAAGCTGCTGCTTGGGTTTGCATCGGGAGTAATGATAGCGGCTTCGGTGTGGTCGCTTCTGATACCGTCAATGGAACTGTCCGAGCAGGACTACGGCAAAATGAACTGGGTGCCTGCTGTGGTCGGCTTTGCGGCGGGGATACTGTTCCTGCTTGGGATAGACAGCTTTGTGCCGCATCTGCATCTTGACAGCGATAAGCCTGAGGGCGTGCGTTCGGGGCTTTCAAAAACTACTATGATGCTTCTTGCGGTGACCATCCATAACGTGCCGGAGGGAATGGCTGTCGGTGCGGCTGTAGCCGGGTCAACCGGCACGGGCGGCGACAGTGTTACTCTTGCAAGCACATTTGCGCTGGCGCTGGGTATTGCAATACAGAACTTCCCCGAAGGAGCGGTGGTTTCAATGCCGCTTAAAAGCGAGGGAATGAAAAAGGGAAAAGCGTTTGTGATGGGAGTGCTGTCGGGCGTTGTCGAGCCGATAGGTGCGGCGGTGATGATACTGCTCGCTTCATTCATTGCTCCGCTTTTGCCGTATATGCTGTCGTTTGCGGCAGGGGCTATGATGTATGTTGTGATAGAAGAACTTATACCTGAGGCACAAGGCGGAGAGCATAGCAACATAGGAACGATAGGTGCGGCGGCAGGGTTTGTTGTTATGATGGTGCTTGATTGTACGTTGGGGTGAGAAAATGTTTTTTGTTTAATGTGCTTCGATTATATCATTCAGCTTAGACCACGATAGCAAGCTACCGATAGTGCTATTTGTCGGACAGCACTTCTCGGGTTCGCTATTCGAGTGAATGCACCTGTCAATATGAAAGAGGGAGACAACCAAAGGGATCAGGAAAACAACTTCTAAGCAACTACAATCCCCACCGTCACGGCTCGGAAATATTAGTAATTTATAAAAGCTGGATTTCTAACTAATATACTGATAAATGCAGAACTTGTTGTGCCAGCCGTGCCACCTCCCCTTTTTCGAGGGGAGGCAAGTGTGATAGTACTTTGGCAATAAATGGTTGCACTTCTAAATAATGTATAAGCAGGGACGCTTAACGCTACACGTCCGCAGGTTAGTACATATATCTCAGATTAGTGGCGTTTTTTGAAGAGTCAATGTTAGAGCAGTTGCATTGATAAGGTCACGAAATTATTAACGCCTTGTCGGTACGGAAAGTGTTTCAGGTGGTGTTGGTGATATATTTCACTGTGTGGCTTCATTAATAATCAGTTTGTCGATAGCCTGAATGCCCGTCCGTTGAGGGCGGGCATTGGTTATAAACCTCTTATTTTCTTCCTATAATCTTCAGGTAAATTCCCGAGGTTATTTTATAGGCGAAAATGTAGAACAGGGCAAATACGGCAAAGCATATCACGTTTGCGATAAGAAGAAGTGTGCTGTCGGCAAAGCCGAACATTTTAACAGCTTTAAGTATTATCGGAAAGGCAAATGCAAGGTGTATCCCTGCAAAGATAAGAGGAGCGAAGAACACGGTCAGCACCTGCGAGTTTATGCTTTTCTTTATTTCCTTTTCCGTCATTCCGACGCTTCTCATCGTTGCAAAGCGTTCTCTGTCCTCGTAGCCCTCCGAAACCTGCTTATAGTAGATTATAAGCACGGTGGCAAAGATAAAGACAAGTCCTAAGAATATTCCGAGAAAGAGAAGTCCGCCGTAGGTCGCTATCATCACATCAAGGTTTTCGGTTCTGCTTTCGGCAAAGGTGAAGATATTCTCCATATTCCGTGAGCTTTTTGCCAGAATATCCGTGAGGCTGTCGCACAGGGCTTGCTTATCGGCGTTGCTTCCGTCAATGTCAAAGCCGTAATAATGCCTTAACCACGATGCGTTTTCGCCGTAAGCCTTACGGTTCAGCAGGAATATATCGTAAAGGGTGTTATTATCGGGGAGAATAACGAAAAATGCACTGTAAACCGTTTCACCGTAGGAAATATTTTTCGGCATAGGAACAGCCCTTGACTTGTATTTCTTGCCGTCTAATATTATTTCGCCGTCGGTGCTGTCGGAGCTTGCCGTCAGTATTTCGCCCTCGGAGAGCGTTTCGTTCCTGCCGCTCGTTTTGTTATAGTCTTCAAGCGTGATGAAGAAAAAATCCTTTATTTCAGATTGGCTTACATCTGCGGAATCTGTCGCAGGGGCTAAGTGGACGGTATTATCTGAAAAATAACCGCCGACTTCAAGATAATCATACGAAAGAGTGTTTACGGGGTTATGATCATTGCTTTTCGCTGTGTCAAGCGCTGTGCCACACAGGTCGGAAATATTGCGTATCGTCTTATCTTCAAAGCTGTTGTAAGTGAGCGTTACCGAGATGTCACGGCTGCGGATAAACGTGCTTGTCTGTATCCCAGAAAAAAGACTTATCGTGGACGAAAGCATTACAAGCACCATAGTCGAAAGAATGCAGACAGAAGCAAGTCCTGCACCGTTTCTTTTCATACGGTATGTCATGCCGGAAACGGATACAAAGTGATTCGCTTTGTAGTAATATCTTTTGTTTTTCATAAGAAGTCGGCAAAGTGCGACAGAGCCGCTGACAAACAGCATATAAGTGCCGATTATTACAAGAAGCACCGCAAGGAAGAAATTTCCGACAATTTCAATGCCCGCCTGTGTCATGACGGCAATATAATAAGCGATAGCAAGCAGTATCAAGCCGACTAAGGCGAATACGAAATTTGCCCGTGGCGGTTTTTCGCCCTGCTTTTCGCTTTGAAGCAGATTAATTGCGCTTAGTCTGCCTATGCGGACAAAGGCGCTCAGCAGAAGAATTACCGTTATGGCTGTGAATACTGCGGCGGTGATAGCTATTGCGCCTGCATCGACAGACAGATTGCCGACAGGGTCAATGCCGAGAAGTCTGAACATACACAGCTCAGCGAGGCGTGACAGGAGTATCCCTGCGGCAAGTCCGCAAAGAAGCGATATAATAAGCGTGAAAAGGCTTTCGCAAAGGAGTATGCGTGCTATGTTGCGTTTGTTCATTCCGAGAATATTGTATAAGCCGAACTCTTTGCCCCGGTTTTTGATAAGCACAAAGTAGCTGTAGAAAAGAAAAATCAGGGAAAAAATGCCGATTACGATTATTCCGAGCCAAAGACACCACTGTGCGTAAACACCTCTGTTTGTGTTTGCGATGTTTTCGCTCCTTGCAAGGTATGCCGTGATGTACATCATCATCACCATTGCAACTAAGGTTAGGATATACGGCAGATAAAGCCGTTTGTTTTTCTTCATGCCGTTCACGGCGAGCTTCGGGTAGAACAGTGTTTTCATCTGCGGTCACCGCCTGCCACAAGCACCGTCAGCGTATCGTTTATCTTTGCATAGAATTCTTCCGTTGCGGAAATGCCTTTATATATCTGGTGGTAAACCTCGCCGTCCTTTATGAAAAGCACCCGTGAGGCACTGCTTGCCGCCTTTACCGAATGTGTTACCATAAGGATAGTCTGACCGTCACGGTTTATTTCACCGAACAGGTTGAGAAGCTCCTCCGACGCTTTTGAATCGAGTGCGCCTGTAGGCTCGTCCGCAAGCAGAATATCGGGGTTTGTTATAAGCGCACGGGCGACAGCGGTACGTTGCTTCTGACCGCCTGATATTTCATAAGGGTATCTGTCGAGCAGGTCGCTTATGCCGAGCTTTGCGGCAAGAGGGAGAAGCCTTGAGTTCATCTCATCGTAGCTTTTGCCCATAAGCACGAGCGGCAGAAAAATATTGTCACGCACGGAGAATGTATCGAG
>UMDA01039900.1_pt1 | contig 10291 bp, 10 predicted proteins | sample 1964381 | NCBI WGS metagenome assembly UMDA01 (sample SAMEA4835983, study PRJEB28245) | human gut metagenome | biome: gut microbiome; material: fecal sample | place: Denmark | collected 2008 | reverse complement strand
ATTTTTTAGGTCTAACTTTTGGGGGTCGGGTCATTCTTCATCGCTGTTTTGTGTTGTTTGAGTCGAAATTAAATTGTTGTGTTTGTAAAATGCAGGGAGCATTGCATAATGACGATGATTTTATAATCGGAAATTGTGATAACAATTAGCAAGATTTTTGTATATTTCTGTCGGTATCGCAAGATTTCCTTTTCCGACTCCAAGCGAAATATCGGGTTTTGTTGCTCCGTGAAAGTCACTTCCGCCGCTTTTCAAAAGACCGTATTCGTCACAGATTTTCTCGGCAAGCTCTGTTTCGGCTTTGTCAAAAAGCGAATAGTACGCCTCCGTTGCGTTAAGACCGCAAGCCTTTGCTTTTGGCAGAAATTCTCTCAATTCATCTTCGTTCATATTGAGAAACGGGTGTGCAAGAACGGATATTGAACCGAAACCTTTCAGCCTTTCAATTATATACAGAGATGACGGCCTTTTCGGCGGAACATAGTAGCCGAACTTCGACATAAGCAAGGTGTGAAAAGCCTCTTTGACAGAAGAAACATAGCCCTTCTGCATAAGAGCGGCGGCGATGTTTGCACGGTTTACAAAGCCGTCAACCGTGCTGTTTTTGATTTCATCATAGTCGAGAATATAGCCGTCTTTCGCAAGATTTTTAACGAGCAGTTTATTGCTTTCCTCCTTTAATTTTTGCGACTCAGCCATAATTTCGGTTATGTCTGAATAGTTTTCTTTCTTGATAAACAGACCGACAATGTGCAGCTGTTTTGAATTGTATTCGGTTGAAAATTCAATTCCCGCAACGGTGGTTACGCCGTACTTTTTACCTGCCGAAACAAATTCGTCAAGTCCGGCAACCGTGTTGTGGTCGCAGAGTGCAACGGCGTCAAGCCCGATTTCTTTGGCTTTTAAAACGATTTCCGTAGGTGAAAATGTGCCGTCAGAAAATGTTGAATGTGTATGCAAATCGCAGAACATAAAATTCCTCCGATACAAAATGGAGTGGGATAATTTTACCCACTCCATTTTAGCATATACGGTTTGCAAATTCAACGCAGATGAAATATTTCACACAAGCTTTTTCAGTTTCAGTGCAAGGTCGGCAATGTGATTTACTCCGTTTCTGAAAACATAGTCAAACTCGCCGGCATAGGTCTTGACTTTGCCGTTAAATCCATGTTTAAAGCGATATACACCGTAGTTTTTATGCGTTTCGTCATACCAATAGGGAATACCGCAAAAATCGTATGTATGGCAACCGCTCTCAATTGCGTACTTAATCATCGTCCATTGCATAAGATAATTCGGCATATATTTTCTGTATTCGTTTGATGAACAGCCGTAAACATAGCTTGCAACATTTGCATAATTTACAAGCAATGCACCCGACAAAACTTTTCCGTCAAGTTTTGCGATACATAGCTTTGCGTTGCCGTGAAATGCCTGTAAAAAATTTCTGAAATATTCTTCCGAACGAATTTCAAAGCCGTCACGCCTGCCTGTTTCTTTCATAAGCTCCATAAAATCGTCAAGCTCATCTTCACCGCAGAATTTACACTCAACGCCTTTCCTCATTGCAAGGCGGATGTTGTACCGCCATTTTGATTTAAAATTTGCAAAAACTTCATCACACGATTTATCTTTTATGTCAAGCACATAATTTTCTCTGCATTGGGTGTTGTCATATCCCTGCTTTTCGCCGTGATAAACAAAGCCGAGGTCAATAAGATTTTTAATCGAGATAAAGTCGGTTTCGTCAATCAGCGGATCGGTTTTGAGTGTGTATGCGTGATATTTTTCTGCAATCAGCTTTATCTGCTCAAATATTTTTCTGACGGTTTTACTGTCGTGAGTGTCGCATACAAAGCCCCTCGGTGCATAAAGCATTGCCGTGTTGAGAATCGGTATTTTCTTTACAAGCACAAGTGTACAGCCGTTGATTTTCCCGTTTTCGTCACGAACTGCAACATACTCGGGAATCCAACCCTTTTTAACCTTTGCCCAGTCTGCCGACTGCATAAAGTTTCCGTATTTACTGTTTTTACAAAATTCCTCATACTCTTTAATATCCATAAAAAACAAGCCTTTCGTAAGTGTATCTATACTATACAAAAGGCTTGTTTCTGAAATTGTTCAAAAATGTATCATAGTTGTTTCATAACACATAATAATCAAATTGTTCGTTGTTTATTTTGCTGTATTCCAAAAACGGCTGCGGGCAGATGTTGATGCTGAAAGATTCGGGACGTACATTAACCGTTATTGAATCGGAACTGACACCCCAGTATTTTATGAGTGCGTCTGACAACTCCTGTTCATAACTGTCGCTGTACGGAATAACCGAATACAGCGGATTTTCACTCTCGGTACCGCTGTCCGACAGGTAGGTTGTATCAATGTTAAGCTCATAAATTGTAAAGGTTTCCGTGTCAAACAGCATTGTTATGTTTAGTCCGTATCGTGCGCCCTCTTTGGCATAGTTGCATGCGACAAACATAAAATCGGACGAAACGATTACATTGCCGTCAAGTGTTCCACGCATTGTAAGTTTGTAACCGCTACAGCTGTCAAATGTAAAAAACTGCGGAATGTAGCCTGCAATATTGGAAAATAAATTTGTGTCTTTAAGCGAATTTGCAAGATTGCTTATCGCTTTTTTGGCATAGCTGATTACAGTTTCTGCTTTCGGAGCATTGTTTTGAAGAACCCAGACGGTATCTTCGCTTGAAACGAGTTTCAAAAATTCTCCGCCGCTCAAAGTAGTTATATCGGCGGTAAGTTTAAATGTTTCGGCTGTGTTTCCGACAGAATCCCGATTGTCCGTTACCGAATAATAAAAGCGGGGGAGAAACACAACGGTTGCGACTACGGTCAAGGTGAGCAGAGTGCAGATGATATATTTTGCGGATTTTTTAAGGTTAAATTTCATCTTCAAAATCCTCACTTTCCTCAGAATTATCGGCAAGGCTTACCGTAAAGCTGATGTCCGTACCCTTGCCGACTTCACTGACAATTTCAAGAGTTGAGCCGTGAAGCTTTGCAATTTCGTTGCAGATTGAAAGTCCGAGTCCGGCTCCGCCCATACTTCTTGAACGGGATTTGTCAACCATATAAAACGGTTCGGTAATTTTGGCAAGGTCATCTTCCGCAATTCCGCAACCGCTGTCGGTAACGCAAAAACGGTATCTGTCGCTGTCAACATATCCCGTTAGTGTAACAGGCTTTCCGCTCTCACTCGCTTTGCAGGCATTGTCTATCAGATTGTACAAAAGCGTTTTCAAGAGTGACGGCTCAGCTTTGACAGTTGCTTTTTCAACATTTAATTTGAGCTTTACGCCGTATTTTTTCAAAATAAAGAGAACAGACTTTTTTGTGTCATCGGCAATTATGTCCGTTCTTATGTCTACGGTTTTGATTTCATCATTTTTCAAAACTATAAGGTTTAGCAGATTGAGCGAAAGCGCCTCAAGCCGACTGCCCTCTTTGTAGATAAGGTCGGCACATTCTCTGCGTTGTTCAGGCTCCATTTCGTAGGAACGGAGCATATCCGCATAGCCGATAACAGAGGTCAGCGGAGTTTTTAACTCATGGGTAAAATCCGCAATAAAGTTGTCACGATTTTGTGCGGCAAGTTTGAGCTGTTCAATGTAGTCTTCAACATAATCTGCCATGGTGTTAAAGCTCTGTGAAAGCTCGGTTATTTCGGTTGAAGATGTAATGCCGTGGCTTTCCTTTACTCTCATATTAAAGTTGCCTTTGGCAATTTCTTTTGACGCATCCTTTAATTTAACAAGCGGTCTTGTCAAAAGTTTTGAGAAGATTACGAGCAAAATTGACGCAAACAGTGCGACCCCTATGAGAATGAACTGATAAATTGTGCAGTACATATCACGGTCGCTGTACACGCTTGTTATATCGTCAACCGTTTCAATATAACAGCTTGCGGTTACAAGCTGAATTTTGCTTATTGTCTGAATATAGTATTTTTTGTTTTCCGTAACAATTCTGCTTTTTCTGGAGTTTACCGACATACCGTGAGCAAATTCATCCTCTGCCGAAAAGCTTAGCTCGTTTATTGAACCGATTTTGCTTTTGGAATCCGAATTGCCGGCAATCTGTTTTGCAAATCCTATTGCCGAAGTACGAAGATATTCCCAGTTTCCGTAGGTGGGTTTGCTGTTGTCTGCATATACCGAAAGTGCTGTTGTGATGTAATTGTTGTTCTTTTTGGCTGAGTCAATGCGGTTGTTCAGCGTGTTTGTAAAAACGGTGTTGATGAGGAGAAAACCTCCCACACCGAAGGAAGTAATTATAATAAGAAAGGTAATAAAAAATATTTTCCACGAAAATTTCATTAGGGCTTTCCCTCCGCTTATTCAACAAGACGGTAACCGACTTTATACACAGACTGAATGTTGTCTTTTAAATCAAGCTTTTTTCTTAACCGCTGAATATGCAGATCCACGGTTCTTGTATCACCCATATACGGTTCATTCCATACCCTTTCGTAAATCATTTCACGGTAAAGGGCAATGTTTTTGTTGCGTACAAAAAGCAGAAGTATTTCGTATTCCTTTAATGTAAGGTCAATTTGTACTCCGTTTTTGGTGACTATTCTTGAATTTGTGTCAATTACTATGTCTTTAAAGCTGAGTTTTGTTTTTGCCTTGTTGTATCTTCGCAGTACCGCATCGACTCTTGCCTGAAGTTCCGAAATGTTAAACGGTTTTGTTATGTAATCGTCAGCCCCCAGGTTAAGCCCGTAAACCCTGTCCGATATATCTGATTTTGCAGTAATGAAAATTACGGGTGTGTCAAAGCCTTTGATGTAGTCCATAAGCTCAAAACCGCTGATTTTCGGCAACATAACATCAAGCAGAATAAGGTCAAAGTGCTTTTTCTCCAGAACATCGGCACAGCTTTCGCCGTCAAACACACAATCGGTTTTGTGCCCGTGCCGAGAAAGAGCCATTTCAATAAGATTTGAAATATTCTTTTCGTCCTCAACAATCAATATGTCAGCCAACAACCCCACCTCCAAGACACAGTTTATATTGTCATTGTATCATAGATGTATCATTTTTTTCAAATTATCTTTTTTTCGCAGAGCTGTATCCCAAAATCGGGTAATGCAGAACATTGTCAAATTATGTGCAGTTGTTAATTATTTCACGAACCGTACTTGAAAGCAAAGTCGAATAATGGTATTATTTTATTCAAGTTATTCAAGTAAAACATTTTGAAAGGAAGATTACAATGGGTAATTCTAAATCGGTAAAAAAAGGCGTTGCAGTTGTAACGGCAGTTATTGTTGCTGTTGTTATGGTTTGCGTTTCGGTAGTTTGCAATTTGTTTTCAACAAAAACAGAAAGCTCAAATCAGACATATCTTGATGACGCAAAGGCTCAGCTTACAGAATACAGCGATAACTATAACTACACTAAATTTGAGTTTATGAACTCACTTTTTGAAAAGGCAAATGTAATTGCGAGTGTTGTTACGGAAAATACTTCGGCTGAAACAAATGCCGCACTTGTAAAGAACCTCGGCATCAATTCATTTGTTATGACAGATGCTGACGGCAAGATTATCGCATCGTCAGACGATAAAAAGGTCGGCACAAATTTCCTTGATGACGAAACAACAAAGCAGTTCAAGGCTAACCTCAAGGGTATGAAGGTCAAGAGCATTTCAGAGCCGACAGCCGTTGAGGGCGAGGACGGTGTGTATAACCTCATGGCTTGCGTTGCAAGAACAGAGGGCGGCATCGTTATTATTGATACAAATACAAGCGACTATTCGGCTGTTATCGGTGCTGATATTGCAAAAAGCTGCAAGGGTGATACAATCATCGTTAAGAACGGCGAAGTTGTAAGCACAAATATTAACCTTGGCGATAACGGTCTTAAAAGCGCAGGTATTACAGACGAAATGATTCGTTCGGAAAATTTCAATGTTACAATCGACGGCACAACATATTCACTCAGCAGTATGCCGTCAGGTGAATATACAATCATCAGCGGACAGGCTGCGACAGAAAGCGGTTTCAATATGATTTACGGTGACATAATTCCGTGCGCCGCAGGTTTTGTAATGATTATCATTTCCGGAATTATACTCAGCCTTGGCACAACAAAGAAAAAGAAAAACGAGTAATTGTTAATTACAGCATACAAACAAGAAGTGGACATTTCACGAAATTTGTATGTAAAATGACGAAAAGGTCATAAATTCAAGAAATATCTCCGAAAACATTGTGCTTTAGCACAAAGAATATTGTGCCGAAAAATATTGCATAACCATATTTTGGTGATATAATAATGGCATAAACAAAAAAGACGCAAAGCAAAGGAGCTTCTGAAAAGGAGGCTCCTTTTCTGTTTATCTTTTTTGGTATCTTAAAAAGGGGAAATTATTATGACACCTGAGAAAATTGTTGAAAACCATAAGAAATATGTCCTCCAGTCATGGAGCAAGCAGGGTAATCTTAATCCGATTCCCGTTGCAAAGGCAGACGGAATTTACTTTTACGATTTTGACGGTAACAGATATACAGATATACAGATATGTCATCACAGCTTGTAAACCTCAATCTCGGTTACGGAAATAAAGCAATCGGTGATGCAATCATCGGCGTGAAAGCCGATATGGCTGACCATATTTCTTCAAGAAAGCTTGAATCGGCATTTGAACGAACAATTTATTCCTACAAAAAGCACTGGGGCGGCTTTAAGGTTGACAACATGATGTTCTATATCCTCAATGACTTTTCCGATGATGAAATTGAAAGCATAGCCGAAAAATTCAGTCGGAAAAGGAGAGGTATGTAAGCGTCAACAAGCTGTATGTGGCAGTGAGCAAAACAAATAACAAGCTGAAATCACTCCCGAAAACATACCGGATTGTTTTAAGAATGCTAAGGCTTGCCGTCCGTGCAGATATGACGCCTATGTTCTATGACCGACTTGAAGTTAAAAAGCTGATTCTTGCGGTTGACGATATTTCATTGCTTGAAAGTATCTATAACGAAAATCTCAAAAAGCTTGAAGTGTATGACCGTGACAACGGCACGGATTATATGAGCTTTTTAAGACTTTACCTAAAGTATGACGGAAGTGTTCAGAGGGTTGCTCAGGAAACCTTTGTTCACCGCAACACCATAAATTATCAGCTTGCAAAAATCAAAAAGATTCTCGGCAATAGTCTCAAAACCTTTGAAGAACGATTCAAAATTATATTAGCCTTTGAAGTTCGTGATGTGCTTTGACCGCCTCCGTCCCCGTCACGATGTTAATACTGAAAATCCCCCGACAGCCTAACGGAAACCGCTGTCGGGGGATTTTTTATGTGTTTATTTTATATTTGATTCTTGTACCGTATTTTGTCGATGAAAGCAGACCGAGTTTTTCAAATTTCTGCACAAATCCTCTTATTGTGGCATATGCGGCATTTTGAAAATCTTTTTCAAGCATTTTGGTGGAAAATTCGTCTGTACCGTAATTTGACAGTACAAATTTCCAAAGCCGGGATTCTTTTTCGGTGACTTCACCGTTATCAAGATATTTTTTGTATTCACGGAGAAGATTTTCGTCAGTTGTTTTCTCGTTATATGCATTGTACACATTATCGGCAAAATAGATTAAAAACGGTGTAATGTCAATTTTACCGCTGTATCTTTTGTTTTCTTCAATTGCGGTGTATGCGTTATAATATGCTTTGCGAGTTTTTTCAATTTTGCTTGAATACGGTACTCAAGCAATTTGTTTTTTACAATGCGTTCTGTTTTGCCATAGGCTGTTTTTCGCATTTTCTTTCCGTTAATATCAAGAGTAATTTGCCCTGCATAGCTCTTTCGGCTTTCAACATAATAAATTGAACCGTCACCATAATCCCAGTATTAAGAATTTTGTCAACATCTTCATTTGGCAAATGAATCATATGCCTGTGCATTTGACCGTCAAAATCTTCAAAAGCCACCACAAGGTCATTTGTCTTCTTTCAATGCTCCACTAATGCTCTAATCATCTTATCGTTATTGTCCATAACTATATCTCCTTTAAATAAATTAAAATAAAAGAATACGAAGCAAGATAATTAAATTTTTTAGTAATCGGAATTTTAGTTTTTTGAAAGCTTTTATAAAATATTGAATTTTCACATAATGTATGCTAAAATAAAGAAGCCAAACAAAAGGGTTATGTGTTTTTCGGATGCGTAGCTTGTCTATGTACTCCTTTTTAATAATATTTTATTTTTCGTAAAAAATGAACCTTTTCGACATTTCAACTGTCTAATATATAGAAACGCAAAAAAATTATAAAGGAGAAAGTTATGAAGATAAAAAAGAAGATTATTTCGGGCTTACTTATTGCCACTACTCTTGTGAGCCTTTGTGCCTTTAGTGCAGGAGCAGTAAGCACAGACAAAAAGTTTTCAGTCGAAGATGCAACGCTTATTCAGAAGAATGTTGTAGGTATGACAACATTTGATGAAAAACAAATTAAGCTGTATGACCTTAATAAAGACGGTGTGATTACCGTTGTTGATTCAACACTTGTACAGAAGATTATCGTAGGTCTGATTAAAGAGCCAACAGAAGAACAACCGACAACAGCAGAATCAACAACAGAGCCTACAACGGAAGCAGTTACAGAGCCTACAACGGAAGCAGTTACAGAACCTACAACTGTTCCAAAGCCTACTACTGTACCGACCGGCATTAAGCTGAATAAAACGGATATAGTCTTAGGTACAACAGAATCTTATGCTTTAAGTACAACTGTGACAAATGGTAATTTATCTCAGGTTACATTTTCAACAGGCAATAAAAAAATTGCAACGGTTGATGAAAACGGCAAAATAACTGCTGTCGGTGTCGGCACGTCAAAGATTACAGCCAAAACATATAACGGCAAGACTGCAAGCTGTACCGTAACAGTCAAAAAACTTGCTGACAGTATCACACTTAATAAAACAAGTATTACTTTAGGTGTTGGTGAAAAATATGACTTGAACAGCAGTATTCCGAATAATACAGCAGCCTACTACAGACTTTATTACTCGAATAACACCGCAATTGCTCCCGTCCAAAAGGCAGGCGGTCTTGTTACTGCAAAAACAGCCGGCACTACTACGATAAGATGTAAGCTCAGCAATGGCAAGGAAGCGATTTGTAAGGTAACAGTCAAATCTGCACCTTCAAGAGTAACTGTTTCTGATAAATCTGCAACCCTTAAAGTCGGACAGAGTAAAACGCTTAAAGCTACGCTCAACAATAACGCATACAGTTATCGCAGTACTTGGACAAGCAGTAATACATATGTTGCAACGGTTAATTCAACCGGAAAAATCTCCGCTAAATCTCAAGGAACAGCAACAATCACATACAAAACCTACAACGGAAAAACCGCATCGTGCAAGCTGACTGTTTCGGGAAGTGTCGCAAAGTGTATTGATGTATCAACTTGGCAAGGCTCAATAGATTTTAACAAGGTAAAATCAGCCGGTTATGACTATGTGATTATCCGTGCAGGCTACGGTAAAGAAAAAAGCCAAAAAGACAATATGTTTGAAACAAACTACAAAAACGCAAAATCCGCCGGTCTTAAAGTCGGAGCATATTGGTTCAGCTATGCAATGTCACCGTCAACGGCAACAGCAGAAGCAGATGCTTGCCTTAGTTGTATCAAGGGTAAAAAGTTTGAACTTCCTGTTTACTACGATATGGAATATCAGCCTGCAATGAGTACAAGCAACAGCAATTATACAAAAATGGCAGTCAATTTCTGTAACAAACTCAAAAGCAACGGCTTTAAATCGGGTGTGTATTCCTCAGCAAGCGTTTATGACTATCTGCTCAATCGCACAACCTTAAAAAATAACGGAATTTCCATTTGGAACGCAGAATGGTATACAAAGCCGTCAATCACTTGTGATGTGTGGCAGTATTCAGATAACGGTAGAATTAACGGCATATCAACAAATGTTGACCTTAACTACATATACAATCTCAATATTGTTGGATAGTAAAATAGACAAGGCAATTTTTTGCCTTGCCTTAAGAAGCCTAAAATAAATCGCTGTGTGTTCCGGTTCTTGTCAGATACAAAATAAGTTCTTCATTACTAATTTCATAAATTAAGAGCCGGTCGGGGGTAATGTAACATTCCCTACAACCGGAATAATTTCCGATTAGTTTGTGATCTTTGTATTTTGGTGGAAGCAGTTGCTGTTCAGCTATCATTTCAACAACAGCATCAAGTAATTGAATATTGTATCCACGCTTAATTGCCAGCTT
>UMDA01039248.1_pt1 | contig 10366 bp, 9 predicted proteins | sample 1964381 | NCBI WGS metagenome assembly UMDA01 (sample SAMEA4835983, study PRJEB28245) | human gut metagenome | biome: gut microbiome; material: fecal sample | place: Denmark | collected 2008 | reverse complement strand
AGATTGTATTCATAAAGTAAACAATTAATACTAAATTCGTCTAGTATGTCTCTACCTCCTGGTTTAAACCTACCATCTTGAATACATTGTTGAGTATTTTCTTTATAAGTTCCCCAATATAAATTCTCTACCCGATTATTAGTCCTATTGTTATCCTTATGACATACACAAGGTTTATTTTCGGGATTGGGGATATAGGTTAATGCTACCAACCTATGAACTAAATGAGTTGAGCCATTTATCTTGACCCTTAAATACCCTTTAAATAATCTGGGCTTTAATAAGGTATTATCTTTAAATACCTTACCATCTTTTGTTACTATTATTTTCATACTCTCTTATAGCTTCATACTCTCTTATAGCTTTCCTAATTACTCTTCGAAGTTTCTTTAAATCCTCTAAATCTAAATCGTTGATACAAGTGGTTTGCCAACCATTATGGGATATTTCTAAAACTACCCCATCAGACCATCTATCTTTTACTATTTCTATTTTCTTTGTTTTCATGTTTATATATCTCCAGTAGTTCTTTCTCTTTTCTTGGAATCGGCATCTGGATTAGTATTCTTTTTAAATTGCTCATCCAGTTTAGCTCCATATATTTTATCGTAATTCTCCCTCTCATCTCTAGTGAATTCCTTACATCTCTGACGTTCTACGTCGCATTTGAATAAGGCTCTACCAGAAGGTAAACCATCCCTCTGTACAACTAATTCAGCTCTTAATATATCATCCTGTTCTTCCTGAGCAGTAGAATTAAGACCAAAAATAGTTTGGGCATTACGAATGATTGCAATGGAACCGGATATATCATTTTCATCATATCTAGTAGCTCTATGTTTCTTACCATCTCTTGTAATGTGGTGAGCAGTCCATACAATCTCTAAATTGAGTTCTTCTGCAAGATTTTGCAAGTCTATATACACGTTGGATATACGATCGAAATCTTCTTTATCTCTGGCAATAGAGGCTAACTTACCAGCATAATCTACGAATAGAACCTTAACATCTATACCTTGATTTCTGAACTTAATAATCTTATCCCTTATATAATTACAATCAGTAATCATTGCAGGTACTCTTTCAACTATAAGTTCAACCCCAAACCTGGCAAGTTTTCTTAGATGTTTAGATTCAAGCTTATCATACTCTCCAGAATATAACTCTTTCTTCGTTTTATTGATAGAAGATTGAATGAATCTATCGAGAATTTGATCTTTCCCATTTTCAGTATCTACGTAATAAACCGATTTACCCATTCTTAGATAACCTCTTGCAAGGTTTACCATAAAGAAGGTTTTCTTTGCTTTAGGTTTATCTAAGATCACATTAACCGAGTGTTCAGGATACCCTCCAGCATTAGTTAAAGCATTCATTTGCCTAAATGGACAAGGTATTACGGAGGGTTCTGATTGTCTTTTAAATTGTCTCTCTACCATATCCCTAATCATATAAGCAGGTTCATCCTCCTTCTTAGGTTTACTCTTTTGAAGGATTTTCTCAATCTTACGTGAATATTCCTCATACTGTTCGAAGTTATCCAAATCGAATGAATCATTTAGATTCTTCATCTCTACATAAGTTGAGAATTGATAAATCTTCTCTTTTATATAATCTGCATCGGATAAGGGTAAATGATAGAGATTACTAATCACTTTATCAATGTTTGGTATATCGTCCTTAGTTACTAAGTCTGCATATTGTTTACCCTCTAGCAATTCTTTAATAACTTCTTTTAGAACATTCTCAGAAGGTATTTTGTTTTGCTTTTTATAATACTTAATGATGCCCTCACAGATAATCGAATGTTCTATTAATACCAGATAATTAGGTTTAATCCTTTTAAGAATCAGTCCTCCTTCCTTATCCTTAATGATATATCTCAGAATCTCTAATTGAAACTCTGGGCTAAATGAAAATTTGGTTTTAGTTTTGTTTCTCATAATTATATTGCAATATTTATAAGCTAATAGATATTCGTAGTCCTATGTTTGTACTGAATGTATCAGTTATCAAGAACTATACTATCCTCTACCATGACGTCAGAAAATATAAGTATTATTATTTTATATAAAATATTATTCTTATATTTGCATAAACGAAAACTTAAAATCACATGAGAAGTAGAGGTAATAACGGATCGGAATTGCATAGGTTGAAAACCATGCAAGAGAATTATGATCAACAGATGTTTCTAAGGTTATATAAAGTATGTAAGCCAGTAATTAGAAACCTTACTAAGCAAATTGATTACAAAAGATATAATCTTACTCCGGATATTATATCTTCTTATTTCTGGGATAAGATGTTATATGTATTCAATAAATACTATGGTACTTGTTCGGAAGAACATTTAAAAGCAAGAATCCTTGCTTCACTCAGTACATTTAAGAATAAATTACTCCGTTCTGCCTATGGAGAACAAGCAGAATATAATCAATCCTTATTTAAGTTAGATGATTTATTCGATAATGATAAAGAGTTAGAGGATGACAGTGAAGAAGAGAAAGCTAAATCTGAAATGCTTGAGATGATGTATTCATATATGAAAGATCATTTATCTATTGATGCTTACATGGTATTCGAGGTATTACTTACTCCTCCTCCATATATTAAAGAAAGGATTAAAGATAGTGGAAGGATTACTAACTTGTTATTGGTAGAATTCTTTGATATGCCTAAAACTAACTCTTCAGTTAAATACATATCGGAATTAAGATCAGATATTCAATATTGGGAAGACAGAGCTAAAGAAGAACTTAAGTATTAACACAAAAAGAAGGGGGATATTTCCCAACATCCCCTTCTCCCTAACACATGAGTTTTAAGCTAAAAATAAAATGCGCAACATCAAAAAGTTTTTCAATTTTATTATAGTTTTATAATATAAGCTAGTATGTAATATCCTGGTTCTATATTTATAGAATTCTGAGCTGAATTATTGACTTCTGAAGTAGATTCGAGATATCTTGCCCAAACTGGATTATCCATAGATCTATTTTTGGGATTTACAGCTTGACCTATATTTTCATATTTAACATTACCAGGGCCACCTCCATCAGGAGCATGATCAAGGAGGAAATAATCTCGATAGGGGTGAGTATGTTTGGGCAATTGATTAGAGTTAAGAGTAATCTTACCCTCAGAATTACCTCCAGTTTCTCCAATAGTACCATTACCAGGTCCCCATCCTTTAACGAATCTTCCGATAAGGTTAGGTCTACCGTCTATACCATCACATAAAGCCCAACCATCGGGAGGAGTAGTACCTGACCAAAGCATAATGGCTCCTTGAGGTATAATCTTAGCAGATTGATCTATGCTTCCCTTATAGGATTCGAATAAGTAATCAATGTACTGTTTAATGTTTTCATAATCATTGGGGATACCAGACAATAAATTCTCTAATCTCTTTACTGATTTGTTAACCAATCCCCTATAAGCAGAAGTAAAGGGTAAAGGCTGTGGGAATACTCCACCATAGGGAACTATAGAATAATCCTCTACAGTGTTAGTATTAGTATCGGTACCTGAGCCATAGATTCCAATAAGTACCATAGAATCTTTAGAGTTCTTATATCTAGTACAGTTTGCCTCTACTTGCTTAAGCAAGTAAGTAAAATTCATTTGAGAATTTATATAGGGGTCTCTCCCATTAATATCCCATTCATGAGCATTATCAGCTATGGGGTAATAGGGGTTAAGTGACTTCTTGTATAAGGTATACAAAGATTCATTACCTTCTGACCAATATGCTATAAAGTTAACTGGGTTTTCAATTGGCTCAGTAACTTCATCATGTACTGCAAAGAGAAATACATCATCAGTTACACCCTTATTTCCTTCAATAGGTATATTACCTATTTCTTTTTCGTCTGAAATAAATATATACCCATCTCTTGAAATACATCCGAACCATATATCAGGTAATTCTCCATCATTCACATTTTTCTTAATATACCGAGCATTAATACGATCGAGTATATCATTCTTGAAGAAAGAATCATCATTACCTTGTGATTGTACCTTGAGAGTATTACCGTCTACAGTAACAGAACCAAATCCACAGAAAGGGCCTGCCCCAATTGGGCAAGCTATACCTTCTGCTACATCCTTAGATTTAATAAGGCTTTCGAATTGAAAATAGGTTTTCATATACTTTTGTTTTCTTTGTGAATTTTAACTTGATTTCTGATATCGGAAAAGGCTTCCCCGAAGTCTTTGAATTTAAAGGTTATAAGTAACCATAGTAATTTCCAAATACTATACTTCTTATCAATCCCATGTAAGGTACAGATATGACCATAAATAGAGTCCAACTCAAAGCAATAACAAAGTATCATTACCGATATGGCTACAATTATAGGATCCAAGCCATAGGGTTCTCCTATGGCTTTTCCCAGTACTGCTCCCAAAGAGATATAACAAATATAATCTATTATCTTATTGAGAGTTCTTCTACCAGCTCTGGACTTCCTTACATTTACATTCAAATACTTAGAAGCTCTTATCCCAAACCATAAATCCGAAACTATTAACATGAACCCTAATAGGATCATCCATCTTAAATCGAAAACGATCTGGGTACATTCTACGAAAATTGTAGTAAATAGAGTTTTTGCAAGTGAATTCATAGCGTGAGAGGTTATTACTGTATTATATTCCATTGTTGACTTTCTCCTGTATTAATATTAACTTGTTTATTTTCCAAATCTGAAGCTTCCCAGATAATTTCTACAGGAGTTACCTGGAATTCTATATCTACCCGATAAGTAACTTTTACATCCTTCTTATTAGCTGCCATAAAGGTATACTCTCCGGCTTTTGAAGTTTCAAAGGTATACGGAGAAGGATGTAATTCTTCTGACCCCTCTAACTGTATACTGGTATCAAAGTTATCATGGTTAGAAGTACAGGTTATTAGGGTACTTACAGAATCTACCTCCGGAGTAAGAGTATCCATTTCTTTAGAAGCTTTAATCTCTACAGTCAATGGGAAATCTTTTACAGTCAACTTAGCTGATATTAAGAAGTATTCCGAGAAGAAAATATACTTACCAGCTTCTTTTAATTCGATAATCTCTCCAGTGTTTACTTTATAGGTTTCTCCTGTTTGATCACAGGTTACTGTATTATTCTCTCCCATATCGAAGTTTGCCCTTAATTCAAACCTTGCTACTGATTTATTATCGATTAACTGATAACTAGCTTCGGATTTATCAACGGGATCCAATCCCAAATCATTGTTGAAATAATCTGGTGTCCAAGGAGAAGTACCGTCTGGGTTAGTTTCCTTTACATTCTCTGGTTCAATGTATAGGTTATACTTAAGAGGCCTTACATAGGGGTTAACTTCCCAAATTACAAATACTTCTGGATCTCCTTTACATACTGCCTTATATTCTCCAGTATTTATACAAGTGAAAGTATAAGTGAATTTAGTATACTGATCATCTTCGGCTTTTTCCATTGTAATAGTATCAATTAGCATACCATTCCAGTATATATCTAATTGATTATTTATATACTTACTGTCATCTTCTTTTGGAGAAACTAGAAGAGTTAAATCAGCATAAGCTTCTTCCTTGGCATTCAGTTCCAAAGTACCCGGGCCTTGCAAAGTATACTGATAGTAAGTGGATATTTGAGTTACCAAGAATTTACCGAGATTACCGCTTTGAGTTGTATCCAGAGTACAGATGAAAGTAAATAACCTAAAGGAATCGGCTGTAAAAATATCTCCATTATTATACACCCTACCAGGATTACCCTGCTCATAACATTGGAGATCTGGAGTACCGTATAAATCTGAGATAGTTAGCTTAGTCTGAGCTTTAGCTAGATCTTGGATATCTACTCTAGCAGCTTCTGGATTACATACTACAGTATATAGATTCTCTTGTTTTGAAACAATAACTGTAACCGTATAGTTTGAATGGTCTACTATCTCAAAAATGTAAGATCCGGGTTCTGAGAATGACCAAGATTGTCCAGAGGGCTTAGTCTCTTCTGTACCTTTTCTTCTCACTACTAATTCAGTTTCTGTACCACCTTGGACTACAGATGCCTTTATTACAGTAGAGGGGTTTAAGTTCTCTGGAGTAATCCTAAGAGTTTTGGGATCAGCAGAGATCTTATAAGTAGGCAAATTACTACCAGATCCTACTACGATAGAAGTAATTATCTCGGGATTAGCTACACTTCTAAAATAATAGATACCTGGAACTGTGGCAATATAAATACTTTCGTTATCATGCCTTTTGTATCCCCATAGATGATCAGGATCTGATTCTTCTTTTTTATACATTACCTGATACCTTAAATCAGCTTCAGGCCAATCTGAGGTTACTGTAACTCGAATGGGTACTTTATTATTGGATCCCAGTATAATAGAATTAACCTTGGGATCTACAAATTCAGCAAATATAGTATACTCATCGATAAATCTAAACCCATAATCTATGATGGTAGCAGATACATTGAAAGGTTTAAACCTATTAATGATATTCTCTACTCCCTTTCTAAAAGAGAAAAATCCACTTTGGTATTTATCAGTATATGGATGACCAGTAACTTTAAACCTTACTGGTATACATTGAGTACATTGAAAAGAATTATCAAAAGTACCCTTATCGAAATACACAGCTTGATCGAACCTCGGTTTAGATTCTTCTGGATTAATCCAACCATTATAATCTTCGTCTTTAGTAGGATCTTGCATTTCGCATCGGATACCATACATTCGGAAGATTATCTCGAAAAAGCTTTGACTACCTCGGATTTTTAAAAGGGATATAGAATACCCTAATAATCTTCTTACTTGTTCTGAAGTTAACGAGAAAGGTCCAGACTTCGGTATAATCCAAGTTCTGGATAACATCTCTAATTCTGAATCACCTAAGAGACCATTGAAGTTAGTTCTCCAAGCCTCCTCATCTATATGATTGCCTATGGCAAAAGGCATTTGTCCCAATAATTCCCAGAAATATACTAGATACATGTCTGGAGTTTTATCGAGATCTTGGATTTCTAGTAACTTAGTAGTATCGGAATATATTTCATTCCCAAAGTAATCTCCACAGATATCTAGAAACCTTTGTAAAATGCCCTTTCCATCTACCTTATACGTATCGGAATCCTTGAAGTAATAAGGTAGCATGTCTATGAGATTCTTGAAATCGATCATATTAGATAGTTTCTTTTACGGTTAATGTAAGCTGTGAGTTACTACTGAATACTGGGATATTAAACCCGGGATCCTCATAATCCATATTGGGTTCTGAAATAGTTATAGAATACCTAAATCCACTCTGATAACCATTATCTGCTACACCAAATGAGAAAGTTACATCATTGTCTGCATCTTGGTAAGTAGAAGAATTGCCCACTCTACCAGTACTATCAAACCCTCCTTTTGCGGCTCTAATTCTAAACTCGGTATTATTAGAGAAGGTAATAAAATAAGTATTAGAACCAGTTGTTTTCTCTAACTTAAAGTTATTGATAAGTAATTCTCGATTGCCATAGATAGTATTAGGCCAAGGCTTAGTATAGAATTTTTTAATATGGAGATAATCTACCATTGAGCAATTATCTATGAGGGCATATATATCGGAGATTCTAACACTTCCTCCGATAGTAGATTTCTCTGGAGAATAAGCATTATACAAGGCAGTAAGTATTTGCTGTTGAATCTCTGCAGTCTTATAAGACTTCCTACCAGTCACTTCAATATCCAAGATAATCTGAACGGTACCTGCAGTCTTAACTTGAAGCCAAGTAGATAAAGGAGATCTTTGAGATAATAGGCTATATACTTTATCTATCCTGGCATCTCCTGCAGAGCTACCATTATCTGGGTTTATGTATACTGTAAGTTTTCTACTACATTCATAATCTACAGCGGCTTTGTTAACTCCCTCTACGGTCATTGCTAAATCAGCAAAATCTTGAGCAGTGATGGCTACTCCCAAAGTCTTAACACTAAGAGGTATGTGCTCTTTGATCATCTGGAAGTTTTCATAGTTTGAACCACCTGCTGCAGCATAAGTATTACTTACAGTAGCATCGGAAATCACTCCTGAAATAACAGCAGGTACCGTAGTAATAGAACCTGAGCCTATGTTACCATTATATCCCTTAGTAAGATAGAAGATTACCTCTGTAATCCTATCTCCTGCATTAGGTTTAGCTCCATATAAACCATCCCCAAAATGTAAATAAGGGTTAAGAGCAGAATCCACAGATACCATAAAATGCTTATCTTTAGGTTTTGAATAAGCAAAGGTATCCACTAATACCCAAGTTTCCCCACCTATTTTTAAACTCATGGTACCATGTTCATAGTATTTACCATTGGGTAAAGTACCCAGAGTAATTATTACTCGATCATCTGTAGGTATAATGATACCGTTCAATCGAGAATTACTATATATTTCGTGTTGAATAAGAGGAACTTTACAGGTAGTAGTATTAGGCCACCAAGTTACATCTCGGGAAGACATCCAAACATTTCCAGAGTTATCTGTAAATACGGTACCTGCAGGTATAAGGATATTAGCACCAATATTTTCACTCGTAATAGATCTAGTTAGAGTTACATCTACTGAAGCTGCAATAGCAGACTTAGTATTATAATCTACTAATTTACCTTGTTTTACTACTGAATCATACTTTCGAGCAGTAGGTAAAAAAGTTTCCCTTGCTACATTATCAATGTAGTAATGTAACACCTCTGCGATAGCTGCAAACAATGAAAGGATAATAATGAGGATATTCCCCTCTGAGTAATCAGTAATGAGGATATCTCCATTCTTATCCCTGATGTTTGTTAGCCCCTCTATCAACTTAGCCTTAATTTGCTGATAGGACCTTTGATAAGGATTTAGCCATTTGTTAGTGATTCCCATATCAATAATTATTAAGTGAATTATTTAATCGATCATAGGCAATGCCCAGGTACTGGCTAGTGTTAGAACCATTAATCACATAGGCAACTTCTATATTTACCTTTGAACCAACTCTTGTTACGATTATTTTTTCAAAGGTGATCCTCTGTTCCCAAGTACCAATAGCATCCTTAATGAACTCTTTAATTATGAACGAAAGGGCTTGTGAATTTGGTTCTTCAATACATTCCCATAGTCGATTACCAAAGTTTTCTTGTCTGAATCTTTGCCCTATTAAATAATATAGGATAGAGGAAATATTATTTCTAACCAAATCGAAATCCCCATTAACTGGATAAATCCCAGTAAGACCTGATTCGTTTTTGGTTATGGTAAAAGGAAATAGAATACCCTTACCAACTATACCGGTGTAATAATTATTTTCCATTAGTGTATGAATTTAGGGTTTTCATAATCTTCTTGTTTATACTGGGTAAAAGGCTGAGAAGCTTGAGTAGGTGTAGGCCCAGTACTAGCCGGACCAGAAGTAACTCCAGTATGAACATGAGTATTGAACAAGTTTCTCAAGTTCTCGAGTTCTTTAACAGTTTGGTTTAGTTTCTCTGTTAACTTAGCAATAATTACCATCCCCTCATTAGTACCCTGGTTCATAATGATAGAATCCCCAGCTACTATATTAATATCCCTTTCAGAATGAACTATAGAGTTACCCTTATTAGATACTATCACATCACCATTAAAGTACAAATTCAGAGTTCCAGAATCATCATCTATTACTATAACATTACCTTCTGGAGTAACTATACCACATTTGTTGGGTCCATCTAAGGGTGAGGGTATTTGTTCTATTCCCCAACCATGATATTCCCATAGAGGTTTAGTAGGGTCTCCAAATTCGAAAGTAACAAATACTATATCACCTATCTTTGGAGCTAAGTATTTAAACCCAGTCTGAGTAGACCCATGCTGACCTTTTGGTAAAGCCCAAGTCATAATTCCACTCATCACTTCTGGGACCATTACTTTAAGCCGATTCATATGTTTTTCTTCATCAATATTATTAACTACGATAGCTCTATAAGTACCATAATATCTTTGAAGACCCTCTAAACCTTGTTCGGTTATTACCTTTGCAGTTTCAAATCCCATAGCTATTTCTTATTTTCTTGGTTCTTTTGAAGAAGTTTTCGAGCAGCATCTAGATAGTTATATCGATCTTTATACTTATCCACATATTTTTTAGGAGCTTCTCTAACTTGAACTTTCTGGTCTAGAACTACTCCATTACTAGTAACAGTTTCAGTAGTTACTACTGTACCCATAGTACTTTTTACAGGATCATCTGCATAAGCTTCATTCCAAGCTCTAACATTAGATACCTGATCACCGACAGTTTTAGCTCCTGCAAATTTATTTCCTTTACTTTTATCTGCAAGCTGAGTAGAGTAGTAGGTTAC
>UMDA01017336.1_pt1 | contig 10426 bp, 10 predicted proteins | sample 1964381 | NCBI WGS metagenome assembly UMDA01 (sample SAMEA4835983, study PRJEB28245) | human gut metagenome | biome: gut microbiome; material: fecal sample | place: Denmark | collected 2008 | reverse complement strand
GCCTGCTGATAGGGAGCTTGATAAGAATCCTGCTGCCCAACCGGAATTTGCTGACCAGCTGGCTGAGTATACTGCCCTTGAGCCGTTTGCCCCGAAAATCCTTCGCCCGAGTTAGCTGCATTGACAAACGGCTGAGTTGCTGGCTGCTGCGGTATACCTTGAGGAGGTGCATACTCACCTGCAGCAAAAGGCTGCTCCGCGTCAGAAGGTGACTGGTTTACTCCTTGCGCATCTTGTGACGAACTTTGCACCACCGTGCTGTAACCGTAGGCGGCTTGCTGAGCTTCAGCGAGTTTTCTTTCTGCTGCTTCAAGGGCAGCACGCGCTGCTTCTAGACCTTTTTCCGCGGCAGAAAGTGCTTCGTCTCTCACCGCATCTCCAATCTCTGCACGCTGCTTCTCATTGGAATCACAAGAAGAACAACTTGAACTTTCTTCTTTTTGCTCAGGCGAAAAGCCCTGCTGGCTTGTCTCATCCTGCTGGCTTGTCTTTCCCTGCTGACTTGCCTCACCCTGATGCTGTGCCTCACTCTGGCAGTCTGCCTCTAGGGGCGCTGAAGCATTTTTTTGTTCGTTTGTTTCTTGAAAAGTCTCTTGTTGATCTTTCACGGCTTCTTCCTGTTTATTGTTTTGAGGGTCGTTCTGTTTTTGAGTCATAATGCAACGCCTCACTTCAATATGTTGATAATTTCGACATCCTAAGAATAGCTTCTTGACTCTTTAGAACGATGTTCCGTTATGCTTCCGTAACGCAACTATCTCCATGTAAGCCCTCTGTTTTTTATTGTTCATATTGCCGTAAGGCAAAACACGCTTACTTCGACGCCCGCTTCCGTCCCCCAACGTTCACCAGGGCTACACCTTCGTCTATTGACGTTTACTCTGAGATTAGCGCCGTTCAATGACGTCCTTTAAACGCTCTTGCTACCGCGTCCTTCATTCACGCCCCTTATTTGCGCTCTGAAAACCGCGCCATGACAACGTCCCTCATCAACGCCCCGTTAGTGCTCCTTATCTAGCGTTCGCTCTGATCTTTTCGCTCTTTATCGCGTTCACGAAATGCTTTCGCTGTACCCAGCACCCGCATGATGCGATTACGAAAAATCAAACACACTAAAGCAATTGCTGCCGCAACGCCAAAGATAATAAGGCTTGTGGTAACTTGCCCTTCGGCAAGTCCCGCAGCAGCGTAGGTCGATACCAATACACCCGGAATTCGACCAATGGTCGCCAAGATCAAAAACGTACGCATACGCATATTGGTCAAGGGGACTAAATAGGTAAACACGTCCTTGGGCATTGCGGGAATAAGAAACAAAATAAAGACCACGACATTGAGTTTGCCTGACTTTTCAAATTCATAAAACTTTTCTAAGTGCTCTTTGCTAACCATATCGCGAACAAACGGCGCACCCAGTCTATGAACGATCACATAAATTACGGCGCTCGAAACAACACAACCAAACAAAATAATCAGCGAACCAAGCCATGGACCATATAACATTCCCGCAGCAACCTGAACTACCTCTCCCGGAATGAATGCCACAACCACTTGCAAGAATTGCAATCCTAGCAACATAAGGACCCCGAAAGCTCCTTGACTCTGTATGCTCTCTATTACTCGATCCGTCCCATTAGGCTCGAAAATCTGCGAAAGACTAGGCCACAGAGCGATGACGATTCCCGCTGTAATCCCAATAAAAGCCAGCAGTCCCAATAACTTGAACAGATCAGCAGTTCCTACCTTGTGGCCAAAAAGAGATACGTAGCTCGATTCTTCTTTTTTGGATTCTTCAATTTTGGAATCCTTTGACTGTCTAGCGTCTTCGCAGTGAACATCTTTTGTTTGAACGTTGTTTTTGTCTAAATTGTTCATTTTTCCTCAGTATCTTCGCCATGGCGAGCACGGTTATATTCTTCTTTAAAAGCGGCAAACATACCTTTGGTTTTTGAAAGCTGTTTGCCCACCGCATAGGCACCTTTATTTACTGCATCGCCGGTCTTTTGGGCAACATCCGAAGCAACTGGTTTGGCTTTTTCGAATGCCTGTGATGCTTTATGGCTAACCACCGCACTTGCCTTACCAGCGCGCTCTGCTAAGCCACCTTGTGCTTGAATTGCAAGTGCTTCATCGGAAAGAATGATCGCGCCTTGCAAAAAATCTTCCTCATTCGCTGCCGTAAGCTTATCTCCCACGCCAAGCTTAAAACCCTTGATGTAGCCAGCTGGAATCTCCGTGGCACCGAGAAGAGCTCCGGCAGAAGCTCCTTTATCAATAAAGAGCGACTTAACTGACCCGTCTTCTGTGCTGAAGCGAACATCGCCTACTAAGCCACAACGCTTCCCTTCCTCACTCATCAAAGGGAGACCTTGCCATATAACGCATTCGTTCCAAGAAACCCCGAGACGCTTGCATGCAGCCGAACCAGTGGTTCCCTTAGATTCATCGATAACAATGGTTCCTTCTTGAATGTCGAAGCCATCAAAAGCAACAAAAAGATCGGGTCTATGCATCATTAATGCAATATCGGGACGCTTCACCGTAAAACCTACGACACGGCGCTTGTGCGGATGAAAAATAAAGGAATGAACCTTACCAATGCGTTTCGTCTTTTTACCTACGGTATAAACTGGCGCACCTCTTAATTCACTAATAAGATATTCGCTCTTTTTCATCAGTTTGTCCTGCCCACCACGTTAACTATTTTTATCCCACTACAAGAAGTGGCGACTAATAAGCCGCCACCATACGAGTCGAACCGATAATAATTCAAGCACACTCCTAAAGCTTACGTGCCAAATGTGTTCGATTTGTTGCTTTTATTTACTTATTCGGCATCTTTCTTTTCACCGGAAGGGTTAATTTTTGCCGTAACGCTTGATGCTGCTCCTGCCACGGCGTCTTTTGCCGTATTAGCGGCACCCGCAACAACCTGTCCCGCATTTTGTGCTGCAACTTTTGCATTCTGAGCAGCACCCTGAGCAGCATCAATTGCCACAGGAATTTTATCTACTGCAGCATCACGAGCAGCTTCTGCGTTCTTTGCAACCTGGGTCGCAATACGCTCACGGGCAGCGTCGATCTTCTGACGAAGTTCGTCCCCGTTATCGTTAAATGCCTGAACGGTAGGATTCTGATTAACGCGAGAAACAACATTCTTGTAAGCATCAGAACCGTTGTCTACCACGGTATTGATAACTTTTTGCGAAGTAGAAGCAGCTGCCTCAACAAACTGACCAGCTTTTTCCTGAACTCCAGCAGGAACTTCAAGATTTACCTTTTCGTTGATAGCCTCAGAAACTTTGGCGCGATTTTCTGCACCCGTACGAGGTGAAAGCAAAAGACCAGCAGCTGCACCAACAATGCCGCCGATTAAAAACGTAGTAAATTTACCCATCTTGAACACCCTTCCGACATCATAGGTACGATATCTAATGTCTTTATTATACGTGCATGCCCTGCTGCTTACCCCGAGAAACCTCGGGGAGCTCTACTTGTTTCCAAACAGATACGCAATACCTACAGTTCTACCAGATGGTTTAATACCCCTTCAATCGAAAGACCAGCGGTTTTGCATGCTACCTCAAATGCCGAGCCCTCAGCAAAAGAAGGCAGCGTTTCAACTTCCGCCATACGCACCTGGGCACCATCCCAAACAAGTCTTACTAAGGCAAAATCGCGTAAGCCAAGCGCCAAACATACCTCAAAAGCACACCGTTCAATTTCTGAACGAATCGCTTGAGCAACTTCGTCACTTGATGAAAGAGCAACCAAAGAAACAGGAGCGTTTTTTGCTTCGTCGATAGGAGGCAACACATGAGCATCCCAGCCCGTCCCTAACACCGCAACACTCACGCGAATTCCTTCAACCCATTGGCGCACTAAGCAGCCAGTTTTTTCGCATGCTTTAAGAGCATCTTTAAACTCTTTGCTATCTTGAACCGTAGTAGTTGCCGTTTTTTCAAGAGCTAAGGAGCGCACCTCATAAGGATATCCCCCAGGAATACGTTCTTCACATACCTGGACAACGGTGTCCAGCTCTGATGCGATGAGTTTCGCCGAAAACTTAAAGCCCACAAGTGGCTCGACCGCAAGCTCTTCCTCTGCTGCTTCGACATACCGAAGTAGCGAAAACATACTTATCTTCTCGTCAGCGCTAATGCGGCAAGACTCAGATCCTGATCCCAAATAAGGAATTTGCAACAATTCAAGCATTTCCTGCAACGCCCCTGTATCAACTTCGGTGCCTGCAGCAATGCAGCACAAGTCGGGACGTTTCGCCTTCAACGTTGCCATAATTTGTTGATTAACGTCATAGATTTCGACGGTATGATCGCCTTTTTTTAAAGCCTCCCTGATCGCTTCAGCCTCTTTTGAATGATTTTGGCTATCAGCAAGAACTGCAATGTTCATTTATTTCACCTTTCAGTTGTTAGAGGTGGACAGAATTGTCATTGTTGCGTCCGTTTATTGTGGTGCTCACTCCAATACTCGCAAGAAGAATAGCGTTAAGTAAGGCAACGCACTGATTGAGTACTTCCAATGCCACCAGATCATCTTCATAGGAAAAAGCCACTAAGGCCACGAGTGGATCTTCTCGGCTCCATTGAGTTGTCCCGGTAAAAATACGATCTTCTTTCTGTGCTCGACGCGTCTGCCCATCAACAACCATATGCTCGAGCAGATGCGGAATTGAAGTATGATTCATTACGTCAGCAAATAAGCGCCCTTTGTGATTGCGACAAGCATGCATTCCCAACGAAGGAAAATGGCTTAAAACCTCTTCGATTATTCGGTTATTCGTGTAGGCAAATTGTTCACTGCGTACCCTGATGGTCACTTCCATTCGATCGGGACGAACTTGTATATGCTCTATCACGAGAGGGTGTTCCGACACCGATTCGGCATCACAGGCAGGCGAATCCTTTGATATCGAGGTGGTACTTCGGTTTCCTGACGAAGCTAAGCCTCCTGAAGCAAAGTTTTCTGACGATGCGCGGCAAGAATTTGTCATTGCTTCACCAATTTAGTTGATACGTTTTCTCCCGTATCGGCATCGGTTTCGGTGATGACAAGCGTAGTTCGCTCAGGTGAAAAAGCATAAGACCCTGAACCGTTGTACTGCTTGAACGAAAAAGAAATAGTTTTTTGGAAGGTATCAAGCGTATAAGGATACGAAACATCTGCAGTCATTACGATATCGGTATCGGTAATAGTAATAGTTTGGCTGGTGCCATCTATTACCCAGGTCCCTTGAATATCAGCATTGTCGTCGTAGCGCAACCACTGATTCCATGCTAAAAGCCCCGTACCAATAGCTAGCAGCACGATAACTACCAGCGATCCAATAAGAAAGCGACGTGAAAGCCCCTTACGTTTAGCAGAAGAGCTCTTGCGCTTGACGCCAGAAAAACCTTTACGTTTGATGGTCGAGGGATCTTTGGATTCGCGCGCTTTCTCTGCTTCAGGCATGGCATGTTCGTTGCTTGCCTCGTGCGAGTTTTTGAGCACGCCATGTTCACTGCGTGCCTTGTGCGAGTTATTGATTACCTCATGTGAATTCTGAACCGCATTTTGCGAATTCTTTACCGTACCATGCGAGCCCTTAGTAACGTCATGCGAGTTTTTAACTGCATCATACGAGTTCTTTGCCACGTTATGTGAGTTTTTGACAAGCCGCGGCGTCCCCGTACTCGAACCTGACGACACTGTTCCAAGGCGCGATCCCTGAGCTACTTTTTTCCCAGCAACAGATGGGCGCTTTTTTTGAGAGCGCCCATCCGAAGAAAGTTTATCTGTCTTTTTTGCTACCATGCAGTGCGTTATATCCTTGAGCCGTAATGTTCTCGCTTTGTTTGAATCTTTAAGAATAGTATCAAACCAGAACGCAAAGAACTGAATCGGTCACAATTCGCACAATTTAGCGAATTACCTCAATACCACCCATATAAGGAACAAGCACTTCAGGCACTTTGATGGAGCCATCTGCCTGCTGATAGTTTTCCAACACCGCAGCCATGGTGCGGCCAACCGCCAAACCAGAACCATTCAAGGTGTGGACAAGACGCGTACCCTTAAAGTTTTCAGGATCGCGATATTTAATATTTGCGCGACGTGCCTGGAAATCAACGCAGTTCGAACAAGAGGAAATTTCTTTATAGGCGTTATAAGAAGGCAGCCAAACCTCTAAATCGTAAGTCTTTGCCGCAGAGAAACCGATGTCACCCGTGCACAAAGAAATGACACGATAAGGCAAGCCCAGCAATTGCAAAATGTTTTCCGCATCTGCCACCATTGCTTCAAGATCTTCGTAGCTTTCTTCTGGCTTTGCATACTTCACCATTTCAACTTTATCGAACTGATGAACACGGATAAGGCCGCGCGTGTCACGACCAGCAGAGCCCGCCTCTTCACGGAAGCAGGGGGTAAAAGCGCAATACTTTAAAGGCAGATCTGAAGCATCCAGAACTTCGCCTGAATGGATATTCGTAAGCTGAACTTCAGCAGTAGGAATCAGATACATGCCTTCGCGTGTTTTAAATAGATCGTCTTCAAATTTAGGAAGCTGACCGGTCCCCGTAAGCGTATTGGCATTTGCCATTGCAGGGCACCACCACTCCTTGTAACCACGAGAAGCGTGTGTATCTGCCATAAAGTTAATAAGAGCGCGTTCAAGGCGAGCACCTAAACCACCCAGCAAAACAAAACGGCTACCTGCAAGCTTCACCGCACGTTCTGCATCGATAATGCCCAAATCAGCACCAAGATCCCAATGAGGCTTCATCTCGATTCCTTCAGCCTCAAAATCACGTGGGGTACCCCAACGACGAACTTCGGGATTATCGTTTTCGTCTTTGCCTACAGGAGTGGAATCAGCAGGCATGTTTGGAGTTCCCATGAGAAGATCATTCAGCTTGTCTTCAACTTCAGCGCGCTTGGCACTAAGCTGAGCAATACGATCCTTAAGCTCCGTTACCTGAGCCTTAGCAGCTTCGGCTTCCTCTTTTTTACCCTCGCCCATCAGCTTTCCGATCGACTTGGAAAGCACATTACGCTGATTGAGGAGTTCCTCTTCCCGACCAATTACTGAACGCCTTGATTCGTCCAACTCTTGGAAGTATTCAGAGTCCCATGAATGGTTGCGGTTCTTCATCGCAGTGGCAACTTCATCAAGGTGTTCGCGGACGAACCGGATGTCTAGCATGACTGTCCTTTCGACGTACTTTATTACTTGTTGGTAAACTTTTTAAGAATATCAGTAGCGTTAGTATACTCTTAATTGCTAATCTTCCGCGCTATCACTCGGAGGGTTGGCGTAATGAACAGAAAATCGCGAAAGGTACCCAGGAAGGACCGTAGAAACCTATGGATTTCGCCGCAGTTTATCATTTCCTGTTTGAAACCATGCCAGGCATCGGATGTTTGGTTCTTGCGTTTTTGATCGCGTCAACCCTGATCGCAGCAATCCTGGAGCGTAGAACCCACAAGACCTTTAAGGATCGCGGTAACGTAGAAGACGACGATTGGAAATTTGAAGAGGAAGAAGAAACAAAATGACACAAACCGTTTTGTACGATCGGAAAGCCAATCCCGACTACATCCCCCGCGTAGCTGCCGTACATGACCTATGCGGCTATGGCAAATGCTCCCTTGGTATTGCTATTCCTGTTGTATCTGCAGGCGGATGTGATGTGTGTCCCGTTCCTACTGGATTGTTTTCGTCTCACACTGCTTTCCCAGGTTGGTATATGCACGACACTACCGATATTTTGTCCGACTATTTAGCTGCATGGGAAAATATCGGAGTTGAAATTGATGCGATTTATTCCGGGTTTTTAGGCGCTCCGGAGCAGGTTGATATCATTCGCAGCTTATACGAGCGTTATCCTAACGCTTTGCGCGTTGTTGATCCCGTTATGGCTGATCACGGAAAGGTTTACCCCACATACACTCCTGAGCTTTGTGCTGCAATGGCGGACTTAGCTTGCGATGCTGATATTTTGACACCAAATCTTACAGAAGCAGCCATTATCTTGGGCGAAGAATGGCATGGCACCAATATCAGCGACGATGAAGCAAAGCGCATTATTGATGCTCTTGTTGCAAAAGGTGCAAAGAATGTAGTGCTTAAAGGCATCCAGCGTGATGATGGAGTAATCCGAAACTTTGCAGCAGGGGTAAACATCGACTTCTTTGAAGCATCTAACGAGTACTTGCCCTATATGCTTCACGGCACGGGCGATCTGTATTGCTCCTGCCTCTTGGCGGCTATTATGGCTGGACGTTCTCTTCAGGAAGCAGTTGAATTCGCTGGTGATCTCACCCACGACGCCATGATCGTTTCCAGTAAACAGCCAAACTTCAAAGACCGCGGAGTAAGTTTCGAGCTTTTGATTGGACGCATCGCAGATTTACTACAAAACTAGCTTTTTTGGCAAAAACTGTTCTTGTCGGGTCGATGGTCCCTTATTTAGAGCTTCTAAAAGTCGATAAAGCATGTGAATAGACTATGGATCCAAGCCTCATATTTACCAATTAAATACGCTTTGGCAAATTAACGCTTTATCGGGTTGAAGTTAAACAACGTTACGAAAAAACCTCAACCCGATAAAGCAACTTTTTGCCAAGACAGAAGCTTATTTTGACCTATCGCTTTTCTTCGGCATGGCACACAGAAAGCAAAAGCCCACAATAAATAACACGGCAATAGAAAGCACGCCAAACGAAGCATTGCCAGTAATCTGAGTAAACACACTGACCAAAAACGTTCCCATTACTGCTGCATATTTTCCGAAAATATCAAAGAATCCATAGTATTCGTTCGATTTATTCTTTGGGATTAACTTGCCATACTCAGAACGGGAAAGCGCCTGAATACCACCCTGAAATAATCCTACGCAAATTGCTAAAATCCAAAACTCAGTTGCGCTTTTCAGGAAAAACGCAGCAAACATCACGATACAAAAATAGGCAAACACTCCAACCATAAGCATATGGCGAGTGCCAAAACGTTTCGCCAATCTACCGTAGGCAATCGCAGAAGGAAACGCCACAAACTGAGTTACCAGCAAAGCCAATACCAGCTGCGTAGAGTCGATACCCAAATCAGTACCATAGCTCGTAGACATCTTGATAACAGTATGCACGCCATCAATATAGAAGAAGAATGCTACCAAAAAGAACAGCAAACGCTTGTTGTGGACGATGCTTATAACGGTGCTCGCCAAACTGGAAAACGTTGTTTTAAAGAGCTGGGCGCTTCGTTCACGGAAGTGAGTTTGCTTTACGTTTTTAGCAAGAGGAATGGTAAAAGCTATCCACCACAGCGCCGTAATGACAAACGCAACCTTCATACCAGTGCCCATATCCAAACCAAAGGAAGGACCACCTAGCACAACCGCCAAACAAGCTATGAAGGGAATGCACGAACCAATATAGCCCCACGCGTACCCATGCGAAGATACCTGATCATAACGATCCTCTGTTGTAGCGTCTATGAGAAAGGCATCGTAAAAGACCATAGAACCATTAAGCATAATAGCGGCAATTACATACACCACCAAAAAAGCAAGAGCATGCTGAGGAACACCTAGCGCAGCACAAGCAACTGCGCCAGTGCCAGCAAAACCAACCAGAAATTTTTTCTTATTACCCGCAAGATCTGCCAGGCTTCCCAATAGGGGCATAAGAAGTGCCAAAATAAGTGAAGCTACCGTTTCGGCATAACCCCACGCCACCACAACAGAAGACCCTTCTTCTGCTAAAGAAGCAAAGTAAACCGGTATCAATGCTGTCGACAACATTACGAAAGCCGAGTTTCCCACATCGTACAAAACCCAACTTACTTCTTTTTTTGTCAATCCGAATGCCATTACAGCATGATCCTTTCCAGCAAGAACGACTCGTTTCGAAGTTTTCTCTTGAATGAATCGTTAAACACACTCATTATGAACGGAGAAAAGTATACGTGTCCGATGCGTCTTTAAAAGTAAAAAACTGTAAAGAATGGAAGATGCCCTATGCCGGCAATTATTACTCACGATAGATTCGCTCATGAAATGCTTGAACTACCTGCTACTTCCTTCATTTCAAGTACGGAAGAAAAAAATGCGTTTCTCCTGGGAAGCCAAGGGCCTGATCCTCTTTTTTTCTGCGTCGTGACTCCCCATCTTGCCCCCTATCGTAATTTAGGAAGCTTGATGCATGACAAAAAACCCGCTGATCTTTTGCATTCTATTTCGCAAGTGCCCACAAAGTGTCCTCTCAATACCCAACGTTTGGTTCGAGCCTTTACTGCAGGATTTCTTTGTCATTATCTCCTTGACCGCGCCGCACATCCCTTTGTGTATTCCCAGCAATTCGCCCTTTGCAATGCAGGAATAGAGGGATTAACCGCAAAAGATGGACACGAAGTTCATGCGGTTAT
>UMDA01000343.1_pt1 | contig 10457 bp, 10 predicted proteins | sample 1964381 | NCBI WGS metagenome assembly UMDA01 (sample SAMEA4835983, study PRJEB28245) | human gut metagenome | biome: gut microbiome; material: fecal sample | place: Denmark | collected 2008 | reverse complement strand
CCCTGGACTTGGTCTGGGGGTAAACCCTGGACTTGGTCTGGGGGTAAACCCTGGACTTGATCTGTACAAAGAAATTATCGAGTTTTATTCATCCCTGCATTTCACATTGTCTGAAAATGGGATGCCGCCCAAAACCATTGTGGATCATACCACATCTGTACTGTGCCGGCACGGACTGAAAGCCACCAACGACATCCAACTATGTGCCGGAGTGTGGATTTACACAAAAGAATATTTTGCACCAAAGGATGTAGACACGCATTTGCTCGAAATTACCGATAACACACGCACTATCCACCACTACGATGCCTCTTGGGCCGAATGGTATGACAAAGCAGCAGGAATACGAGGCATCAAACTACGCAAGATATTAGGGCAGCGAATAGGTAACTTCATAAATGTGATAATCTACGAGATACAGAAGCATGGGCTACAAAGCCTGATCAGAAAGGCATTTCATAGACTGGTGCGTCGATGATGTCAAAGTTTGAAGCTTCGCTACTCAAGGGTCAGCTACCTAACAGCCATCGTCCTCGATCTCCTAAACAAATTCGCCAAAAAAATTTATCGTCTTTATAGTGGTTTATTATTCTGCATTATGGACAGTCTCCCTTTAGTAACAATTGGTATCCCGGTCTACAATTGTGAACAATACATAGAATTGGCTATAAAATCTATATTAAAACAAACTTATGCCAATTTTGAATTGATAATAACCGATGACGGTTCAACAGATAACACGGTGGGAAAAGTCAGGAAATTTGATGATCCACGTATCAAACTGATAGCTGACGGCAAGAATCGTGGTATAAGTTACCGGCTGAATCAACAAATAGATATGGCTGAAGGCGCGTTCTTTGTTCGCATGGATGGTGACGATATGATGTTTCCCACACGTATAGAGAAGCAGATAGGTTATTTGTTAGAACACCCTAACGTTGATATTGTCGGAAGCGGTGCTGTAATCATAGATGATGAAAATGCAATATTAGGATTTCGAGAAGGCAGGAATGATTTTTATTCAGTGAGAGACATAGTGTTTCGTTCAAGGTACATCCACCCTACGGTATCGGGGCGAATAGATTGGTTCAGGAAATATCATTATAAAGAAGATTACAACGGTTGTGAAGATCGAGACTTGTGGATTAGAAGCTTTAATGATAGCAAAATGCATTGCTTTGATGAACCTTTGATGTTTTATCGAGACACAACAGATTTCAAACTTCGCACATATCTCTACAGAATGAAACAAGGCAGAATAATGCGAGTAGGAGAAAGACACATAATTGGTAATTTATCGATTGTTATAGAGTATGTTACTCGAAACTATATAAAGACCATTGCTGTATATTTACTTAGCAAACTAGGATTGGGAAAATTTGTGGTTTCAAGACGGAATAATCCTTTGGATGCTTCTTTGACTGCTATATATTCAACTCAAATAAAGAACATTATTGATGCAGACAATAGCTATTGTAAATCGCACTAATCTGAAAAACTTCGGTTCAGTTCTTCAAGTATATGCTTTGTGCGAAGCCATAAAAAGACTGGGTTATCATTCTGAGGTCGTATGGCAGAGCGGTAATATGTCTAATAATCAAGATATACGTCCCGTTAAAGTTATTAGAACCCTGTTAAGATTGTGTTCACACCCTTTGCTTCTTTGGTCAGCAGTAAAAGCAATTATAGAAGCAAAATCACAAGTCATTGATGAATTAAAAGAGAAAAAGTTCAATGACTTTGTTGCCGCTAATTTTGTCCAATCTTTCTACGATCCTGAAGAAATTACAAAAATGGCTGCTACCGACAAGTTTTATAAGTTTGTCTGTGGAAGTGACCAAATATGGAGTTCTACAACCTTGTACCCCGACCCGATGATGTATCTTCGTTTTGCCCCAAAAGGGAAACGAGTTGCCTACGCTCCCAGTTTAGGGCGCAATTACATTCCTAACTATAATAAGAAAATCCTTAAAAAATATATTAGTGATGTGCCATGCCTTTCTGTAAGAGAAGACGAGGGGCGTAGACTTATCAAAGAATTGACAGGCCGAGATGCATTAGTTGTCGCAGATCCAACTTTGTTATTGTCTAGTAGGGATTGGGATAGTTTGAAAATAGAAATTGAAACACCAGGAAACTATGTACTTTGTTATTTCCTTGATACTCCCTCTGATGATATTAAAACTAATATTTGCAAATATGCAAGCTTATCAGGTAGAGACATCGTAGTTCTAGGCAAACTAAATAATCTGAATTATCCTCAAAATAAAATACATTTTCCTGTCGCAGGCCCTGGAGAGTTCTTACATTTAATCAGCAATGCAAGTATGGTGATTACAGACTCTTACCATGGGATGCTCTTTGCTATCAACTACCGCAAGAAATTTTGGTCTGTTGAACGAGCATATAGTCAATATGATCAATCGTCACGACAACTAACCGTTCTATCTCGTCTTGACTTGAAAGAGAGATATTTAAAAAAAGATTTTAATTTCTCTGATGCGAATATTGACTATGTGAGTGTGCGAACAAAGATTGAAGATTTTGTCACAGAGTCTATGAATTATTTAAAGCAGTCTTTAGAGTAATAATATGAGGCATATTGAAAATTTTTGGATAGATTCTAACACTACAGATCAAGCAAAACGATGGAAATGTAGTGGTTGCTCAGCCTGTGAAAGTATCTGTGGCAAAAAAGCCATCACAATGCACATCGACCAAGAAGGTTTTATGTATCCCGTTGTGAACAAAGATCTTTGCGTGGATTGTGGATTATGTGTAAGTGTTTGTCCTATAAGCAATCGATGCGAGAATGATGCAGCTTATCTTAAATCATTTGGCGGCTTTTCAACCAATGAACGAGTAATTAACTCATGCGCTTCTGGGGGAATTGCTACTGCATTGGCTATTGCAACCATACAAAACGGAGGTTCAGTATTTGGGGTACAATATAGTTGCGACTACAGCTCCGCAGAATATATCAAAATTGACAGTCTTGATGGTTTATGGTCATTGTGCAGTTCTAAGTATATACAACCCTCGAAAACAGGGATTCATGCTCTTGTAAAGGAAGAATTGCTTACAGGGCATCCTGTCCTATTTGTTGGTTGTCCTTGCGATGTAGCTGCATTGAAAAGATATCTACATAAAGAATATGACAACCTACTTACTTGCGAATTGTTTTGTGCTGGTATAACCTCTGCTAAACTTTTGGCCGGTTATCTAGCCATGCGGGAAAAGAAAGTCGGTTCAAAACTTGTTGCATTCAATGTAAGAAATAAAGACAAAGGTTGGTTTGTACAGCATATAAAAGAAGAATATGAGAATGGCAAAATATTCTACAAAAACCATTTCGGTACATACTTGGGTTACGGATTTTTAACATTTCGACGCCCTTCATGCTATCATTGTCAGTATAAACAAAATACGACATATAGCGACATTAAGGTTGGCGATTTCTGGGGAATTAAAAACACTGATCCTTTTTGGAATCCCAAAGGTGTCTCAGTCATTCTAGCAAAGACACAAAAAGGTGTTACTACTCTTGAAGCACTAAAAGAATTTCAGCTGTATGAAGTAGATTATGCAAAAGCAACAGCTAACAATAATGGGTTTGTAGGCACACCCAATAATACATTAGAGGCAAAAAGGAATATTTTTGCTCATGAATTTATATATAATAGCTTGTTAAAGGCCTGCAAAAAAACAGCTCCTTTAAGTTTTTGGATTAAATATTATGTGCCATCCTCGTTTCATAGTGCATTAAAGAGATTATATCATTCGATTATTGATAAAAAATATGAAACAAATAACAGATAAAACTCAGGAGGCGCAAAACTATTTCTTTCTTTTGATTTAGACGAGGCAATGTCGTCGTTGCCACGATCGATATCGACGCCTTGATCTGCGAGTTGTCCACTCACATCGTTCATTGACATACACTATACACTCTGATTATGCGAATTAAGATTTTACACATTCAGGTATTGCCCAAGTTATCGGGAGTGCAAAAAGTGTCGCTTGAGATATTTAAGAAGCTAAACAACGAAAAGTATGACAAATACATACTTTTCAGTGACTCACTTGGTTATGGTGACAGGGCTGAATGTATTAAGGAGTTTGAAGCAACAGGAGCTAAAGTATTGTTCTCAAAGCACCTCAAACGTGAAATTGGTATAAGTGATTTCCCTGCACTGATTGAATTATATAAACTATGTAACCGTGAAAAATTTGACATTGTACATACCAACTCAACTAAACCAGGAATCATAGGACGTATAGCTGCTTTCGTGGCAGGAGTTCCATTAGTTGTGCATACCGTTCATGGACTATCATTTCATAAGTTTGTAAAGTTCCCCATTTGGCAATTTTATTGGGCTTGTGAAATGATCGCTTCGTGTTTTTGTCACAAAATAATAATAGTAAACAAGTACTACTTGAAGTATTTTAAGTGGTTTAAGAATAAGACATGCACTATTTATAATGGTGTAGATTATAGTAAATTTCCAACCTCAAACATAAATGGTTATGCGGGAAAGCATGGAAGGGTTAATGTCTTATTTGTGGGTAGATTAGATAAACCAAAGAATCCATTGCTATTATTAGAAGCAGCGCGGAGACTAAGAATTACTCATCCTAATGTTCATTTCCGTTTAGTTGGAGATGGAGAATATATGGAGCAATGTCGTAGATTTATTAGCGATAACCAACTTCATGATTACGTTAGTTTGGAAGGATGGCGTACAAATGTTTATAATTACTATCAACAAAGTGATATTTTTGCGGTCCCATCTATATATGAGGCTTTCGGAATAATGTTTCTTGAAGCTGGTTATTACAAATTACCAGTTTGTTCGACAACTGCAGAAGGTATCCCAGAGGTTGTAATAAATAATTTAACAGGTGTACTTTGTGAACCAAATGATGTCGATGCATTCACAAAGAATCTTACCTTATTAATTGATAACGCTGAATTGCGTAAACAAATGGGAGAAAATGGCCATACTCGTGTTACAGAATGTTTTAACTCCTCCATAATGGTAAGTGAATACTTAAAAATATACAAAAACGGCATCCGCAAGTAAACACTTGATTCAAAGTTTATTGTCAACAATTATTAAGAATATAATAATGAAAAAAGCCCTTATTACAGGTATTACAGGCCAGGACGGCTCGTTCCTGGCTGAACTCCTTTTGGAGAAAGGGTATGACGTTCACGGCACGATCCGCCGCTCATCGACCGATTACCGCGAGCGTATTGCTCATCTGGAAGGAAAACCTCATTTCCACCTGCATTACGCCGACCTCGGCGACTCGATGAGTATTCTGCAGGTCGTTGGAAAAGTACGTCCTGACGAGATTTATAACCTGGCGGCTCAGAGCCATGTGCAGGTTTCGTTCGATGCTCCGGAGTTCACGGCCGACGTCGATGCTACGGGCGTACTGCGCATCCTCGAGGCCGTACGCCAGTGCGGACTTGCCGAGACCTGCCGCATCTATCAGGCCTCGACTTCCGAACTTTACGGCAAGGTAGAGGAGGTCCCGCAGAACGAGAAGACTCCGTTCCACCCCTACAGCCCCTACGCCGTGGCCAAACTCTACGGCTATTGGATCATCAAGGAGTACCGCGAAGCCTACAACATGTTCTGCTGCTCGGGTATTCTTTTCAATCATGAATCCGAGCGCCGAGGCGAAACCTTCGTGACGCGCAAGATCACCCTCGCTGCCGCCCGTATCGCTCAGGGCAAGCAGGACAAACTCTACCTGGGGAACCTTTCGTCGCTGCGCGACTGGGGATATGCCAAGGATTACGTGGAGTGCATGTGGCTGATTCTGCAGAACAAGAAACCCGAAGACTTCGTAATTGCCACGGGCGAGCAGCACTCTGTCCGGGAATTTTGCTATCTTGCCTTCAAATACGTGGGCATCGAACTGGAGTTTGTCGGCGAAGGTGAGAACGAAAAGGGTATCGACAAGGCCACGGGCCGTGTGCTGGTGGAGGTGTCGCCCGATTTCTACCGCCCGACGGATGTTGTGAATCTGTGGGGTGATCCTTCGAAGGCCAAGGCCGAACTGGGCTGGAATCCCACGAAGACCTCGTTCGAGCAGCTGGTGAAGATCATGGTCGATGCCGACATGGCAAAAGTGGCCGTGGAGCGTGCCGGTGACGAAATCCGCACAAACCTGGCCGAGTACCTCGAGAAGGGTATCGTAAAATAGAACGCCTTATGATGGAGAAAAACGCAAAAATCTATGTCGCCGGACACCGCGGCATGGTGGGCTCGGCCATCGTTCGTGAGCTGCAGCGCCAGGGTTATACGAACATCATTACCCGTACCCACAAGGAGTTGGATCTGACGCGTCAGGAGGCCGTAGAGCGCTTCTTTGCCGAGGAGCGTCCCGAATATGTCTTTCTTGCAGCCGCGAAGGTCGGCGGTATCGAGGCCAATCAGAGCGCCCTGGCCGACTTCATGTACGACAACATGATCCTCGAGATGAACGTCATCCACGCCGCCTGGCAGAACGGATGCAGGAAACTGGAGTTCCTGGGCTCGTCGTGCATCTACCCGCGCATGGCTCCGCAGCCGATGAAGGAGTCGTGCCTGCTGACCTCGGAGCTGGAGAAGACGAACGAAGCTTATGCGCTGGCCAAGATCTCGGGTCTGAAGTATTGCGAGTTTCTGAACCGTCAGTACGGCACGGACTACATTAGCGTGATGCCGACGAACCTCTACGGTCCGAACGACAACTACCACCCGACGCACAGCCATGTGCTTCCGGCTTTGATCCGCCGCTTCCACGAGGCCAAGGAGCAGGGCCTTCCCTACGTGACCTGTTGGGGCGACGGCAGCCCGCTGCGCGAGTTCCTCTATGTGGATGATCTGGCCAATCTGTGCGTCTTCCTGATGAACAACTACTCGGGCAACGAGACGGTGAATGCCGGTACGGGCAAGGAGTTGACGATCAAGGCACTGACTGAGCTGGTTGCCAAGGTCGTCGGTTACGGGGGCGAGATCCGCTGGGATACCTCGATGCCGAACGGCACGCCGCGCAAACTGCTCGACGTCTCGAAGGCCACGGCATTGGGCTGGACCTACAAGACCGAGCTTGAGGACGGCATCCGACTTGCCTACAAGGACTTCCTGGAGAATCCGATGCGTGCCGAACGATAACCGGCAGGGCTTATGACAGCCACCAATCGTTACTGCGTCATCATGGCCGGTGGCATTGGCAGCCGGTTCTGGCCGGCCAGCCGACGCCATCTCCCCAAGCAGTTCCTCGATATTCTGGGCACCGGGAAGAGTTTCATCCGCCATACATTCGAGCGTTTTGCGCCGATCATCCCGGCGGAGAACTTCCTTGTCGTCACGAATGCCACCTACCGGCAGTTGGTTCTCGAACAGCTCCCCGAGCTCCGGCCCGAACAGGTGCTGTGCGAACCCGTCGGACGCAATACGGCTCCCTGCATCGCCTATGCGGCCTTCCGCCTTCGGGCACTGCACCCTGATTCGACGATGGTCGTGGCGCCGTCCGACCACTTCATCTTCGATGAGGAGGAGTTCCGGCGCAACATCACCTCCTGCATGGAGTTCGCCGAGACGCACGACGCGCTGGTTACCATTGGTATCCGTTCCTCGCGTCCCGATACGGGCTACGGCTACATCCAGACTGCATCCGCCGGGGAGATCTCACCCGTTGTATCGTTCCGCGAGAAACCCGATCTGAAGACCGCCATGAGCTATCTGGCCGCCGGCAATTACCTGTGGAATGCCGGTATCTTCGTCTGGTCGTCGCGGAGCATCCTCGCAGCGCTCGAACGCTGCCTTCCGGAGGTGTATGGCCTTTTTGCCGGACAGGCCGACAGATTCGCTACGCCCGAGGAGCCAAACTCCGTGGAGGATATCTTTGCGCGCTGTCCGTCGATCTCGATCGACTACGGCGTGCTGGAACGTGCCGATAATGTTTTCGTGCGGAGTTCGGATTTCGGCTGGAACGACGTCGGAACCTGGGGCTCACTTTACGAACTCTCGGCGAAGGATGCCGACGGCAACGTCGTGCCGGCCTATTCGGAACTCTACGATACGACGAACAGCCTGATCAAGGCGGCCGGAAAGAAGGTCGTCGTCGTGGATTCGCTGCACGACTATATCGTGGTTGATACGCCGGATGCCCTGCTGATCTGCCCGCGTTTGCACGAGCAGCATATCAAGCAGGTTCTCGAAGACCTCACGCCGCTCGACAACGGTTGCTTCGTGTAAATGTAGCCCCGTTTGAACAGAGAGAGGGGCGGTTCCGCCTGGGGACCGACCCTCTCTCTGTTTTTTGCTCCTGCAAAGGTCCCGATTGCGGGAATACATGCAGCCGGTTGTGCCGGAGGCATCTTTTATCCCGTGCGGTCAATGTTTCATCAGTATGTCCCTGTGGCTTTCGATGCATTTTACCAGTTTGGAAAACCTGCGGTTGCGTTTTTTTATGATGTACGGTCGGAATACGAACCAGTTCAGGGAGATCCATGACAATAAGACCGAATATGCGATTATTCCCCGGGGAGATGAATGGTGGAATGTATATTCATAAGTATAGAGCGAGAAGCCCAACGACAGGAACAAAAAATACAGGTTCAGCACGATATGTTGCTGTCTATGTTCCTGTTTCTTGATTTTCAGAAGATTGCTCATATAATCGACGTTGGAGCAGTCTGTTTTTAATCCATAGTAAAGACGAAGCAGTCTGCCGTAGGATAGGACCGGCAGCATGAAGCCCATGGATAGTAGAATAATTCCGGCCTTGGTAACAGACAGCAAGGGGGGCCAATGTATCCAGACAGTCACTCCTGAAGCCGAGGCCAGCATCATGAGCATAATAACCGCACAGGACTCTCCCATTCTGCGCAATCTGAAATATTTTATCTTTTTTCGGACCGCAGACAAATCGATGACAGGAATCTGCTGCCCTTTCCATAAGGATTTTATGTCGATATCATTCTTCATTCCCGCGTAATTTTTTTGCCAATATGGATTTGATCCGGTGTATCCTTACACGTACGTTTACTTGCGACATACCCGTGATCTGAGCTATTTCCGATTGTTTCAAATCTTCCAGATAAAGCGAGATGATCAGGCGGTCCGTCTCTGAAAGCCCGGATATGGCCTTATACAAGGCTTGCACATGCAATGAGCGGTCATCCGCTGCTTCAACCGACACGTCGGGGGGGGGAACTTCCGTTTGAGAGAATCTTCTCTGACGTTCGCCTTGACGCAAACAGATGTTGGTGGCAATGCGAAAGATCCAGCTTCCCACGGATGATTCACCCTTGAAGGAGGGGAGATATTGCCATACGCGGGCAAAAACGTCCTGTGCCAAGTCCTGGGCAAGGGGATAATCATTGAAATAGCCCATACACAATCGGAATACCTTGTCCCAATAGGCCTTGTATATATCCTCGAAATTCACGATCAGTCATTTAGAAAGTCCATAATCTGCCGGATATACCATTCCCGGTCATCAAACATAATAAAATGCAGGCCTTTGTTCGCATATTTCAATTCAAGGTTCGGCCGATTGCCGAACTGCCGCTCAATGATCGGGGCGATTTTCTTGAACGGATGTTCCAGTAAGACCAATGTCGGAACCGAAATATTCTCGACGGCAGATCTTAAATCCACATTGGAATAGTCATAATACATTCTCGCGCAGGTCATTCTGTCGGAAGACAGACTCCATTTGACCAGATCGTCATAACGGAGTGAATCCGTCGTAAGGGCTGTTGCACTGATGTATGCTTGCCTGCGGAACTGCTCATCGCTCATGCCGAGCATTCCGGCTCCGGCCTTTGTCCGTTCATCGTCCGATATTTCTCTTGATTGAAAATCCGGATTATAGACTGCCGCCAGACAGGGGAGTGCATCAACAACCACAATGCTCTTTATCCGGTTTGTCTGGGTCGATGCGATGTTCAACGCCAAACCACCGCCCATACTGTGCCCGATCAGTATGGGTTTTTCTATATTTTCATGGTGGATGAAATCGACAATCTGCCTGGTCCAATTGGCAAATGAGGGCTTTGCCTCTGGCGCGGTCCCTGCAAAACCGGGCATGGTTAAGACATAACAGGTGTAATCATGGCGCAGGGTATCGACGGTTTGATCCCATACATCTCCGGAACATGCAAATCCAGGTATCAGAATAACTGCCTGCTTTCCGTGACCCGTGCGTTGGACAGAAAAAGATTGTGCAACACATGTATCCGTTATTCCCAACAGTATCGCATACAGCAGCCCGGCTTTGCAAATTAACTTGTTCATGGCTTCGATCTTTTTTTCATTTAGATACGAAACCATGAATAATGTTACCCGGTCGGGCTGACTTTTTTCAGCCGTATTGCGTCCTGGAAACGGATTGGGCTATTGGACGAAAAAAGTGTGAATCTCGCAAACGCTTGATTCACACTTTCTTCC
>UMDA01003212.1_pt1 | contig 10495 bp, 9 predicted proteins | sample 1964381 | NCBI WGS metagenome assembly UMDA01 (sample SAMEA4835983, study PRJEB28245) | human gut metagenome | biome: gut microbiome; material: fecal sample | place: Denmark | collected 2008 | reverse complement strand
TTCATGGACAGTGTCCGTATCTATTTCCGTTATCTACAGAACAACGGGGTGAATGTGCCGGACATCAGCAAGCTGGAAGTGGATCGGAAGATTTTTGGTAATTTTGCCTGCTACTATATTTTCCGCATTGAGTGTGAACAGGCATAGAGGGAAGTATGTGCCATCTTGCGATAGAATGATAAATGTGCTATTGTTACATAATAAGAATGTTCCATGTGCAGAAAAGGAAGATGCACAATGAATAGAAGGGATATCGTATATGTGTGAATTTAAACTTGAAGAGTTAGAAGTATTCAACTTTCGCAAATTTGAGAATGAAAGATATAAGTTAAATCCACAAATGAATGTTTTCGCAGGAAAGAATGGTTCTGGAAAGACAGCGGTGTTAGAAGCAGCCTGCGTTATGCTGGGGGCATATCTTGCGGCATTCAAGACATATGTACCAAGCCGATTTGTCAGAAATATTCATCCGGAAGATAGTCACCTAAAGGTGTTGAGTGCAGAAAAGCAGAATGTTTTGACGGCGGGTGGAGTTCATCAATACCCCTGTTATGTTAAATGTAAGGCAACATGGAATCATATGGGGGAATCTGTTGAATTTCAGCGAATTGTGATAAAGGAAGATGGTAGAACTAAATTTGACGGAAGCAATCCTATGCAGTCGCAGGTTGTTTCTTGGGAAAATGCCATTGCAAAAGCAGATCATTCCGATGAAGCAATTTTGTTGCCTCTTGTCTTGTATTTAAGTTCAGCCAGACTTTGGAATGAAAATAATGCCAAGACCGGGAAAAATGGAATCTATAATAGAACGGAAGGGTATAATCGCTGTCTTGATAATAAAAGAGGAACAGAGCTTGCATTTGAATATATCAAGAGATTACGAGATGTTGCAAATGAGGAACAGGATGGAAAAAATTTTCCGGCATATAATGCAATTTTAAACGCAATAAATACAGCATTTCAAGAGGAACTGGCTCCCGGAGAGCAGGTGATTATTTCTACAAGGTATGTTTCGGATATTGTAGCATTAAAGAGTGCGGATGGAACGATACTTCCTTTTAGTACCTTGAGTGATGGCTATAGAAACGTAATTAAAATTATTCTGGAAATCGCTACACGTATGTGCATTTTAAACCCTTATCTTCAAGGAGATGCACTACAAAAGACACCAGGAGTGGTAGTGATAGATGAACTTGATTTGAGCTTGCATCCTACATGGCAGAAAAAAATCATAGGCATTTTGAAGAATCTGTTTCCGAAAATTCAGTTCATATGTGCAACACATTCCCCATTTATCATCCAGTCATTAGAGGATGGAGAACTGATTACGCTGGATCGAAAATTGGATAGTGAATATGCCGGAGAAGGAATAGAAGATATAGCGGAAGACGTTATGGGTGTAAAAATGCCTCAGTATAGTGAAAAGAAACGAAAGATGTATGATGCGGCGGCTGAGTTCTATGATGCGGTAAAAGAGGGAAAGACACAGAAGGATATCGAAGAACTTGGCAAAAAACTGGCAGTTTTAGAGGCAAATTACAGCGACAATCCTGCGTATCTTGCGCTGATGCGTCAAAAATTCGAGTTGAGAAAGTGTGAAGTAGAACACAATGAGACCAGTGAATAAAGGAAAATCACCTTATCAGAAAATTAATGATTACTCGGAGGCATTCCCCTATTTGGAAAAACGATTAGGAGGGTACTGTTCCTACTGTGAATTTCCAATAAAACATGTTCCAGAAGTAGAACATATTGCTTCAAAGGCAAAGGGTGGAGACAGAACTGATTGGAATAATCTGCTTTTGGGATGCAAATATTGCAATACTAGGAAAGGCAAAACGACTTCACCGGAAGATGTAGACGAGTATATATGGCCAGACCGTGATAACACGGCACTGGCATATACATATCGAAACGGAGTGCCGGAAGTGAACGAGAAAAAGCTTTTGGAAGTAGATAGTACAGGAAAATTTTACAGAAAAGCAAAGAAGTTATTTGATTTGGTACAATTAGATCATGTTCCAAATGAAAAAGAAAAGGACAGAAGGTTCTTAGAACGTAATCGAGCTTTTCAGATTGCACAAGAGTATTTGAGTAATTGGAGAAAATTTAAGAGAATTGAGGATGATTCGAAGGCTTTGGAACTTTACAAAAACACAATTGCAACGAATGCATTAGCAGTAGGATTTTTTTCTGTGTGGATGACCGTTTTTTCAGAAGAATCGGAAATATTGTTGATGCTGATTGAAAAGTTTCCTAATACACGAAAGGAATACTTTGACAAGACCGGACATCCGATGGCACTTGACAAAATTGAAAAAATGTGCTAATTTCTGAGTAGGTTGAGACATCAAGTTACTTGTGCCTCTTTTTTTTTGACTGATAATTCAGGAAAAGAAGAGATCAGGTTCAGATGTATGTTTCAACTTTGGGAAAGTGCAAAAAGAAATTTAAACATACATCTGGGTTTGTTTTAGAAACAAGTCGGATGTATGTTTTTTTATGAAATCAGACGGCGGTGCAGACTATCAAAAAACGGATGCAAAGGAGAAAAACGGATGAGCGGCAACACGCAAAAAGAAGGAATCTACAGAACAGCAATGCGGATTTGCAGAATGTGGGGAGTGGCAGAAACTTTGGATAGCGGGATACCGCCTTATGAAACTCCCATAGCTACACAGTCTGCGGAGAATGAAAAGCTGGTTCTGCAATGGGCAGAGGAATATGTACGGCTACGTGAGAATGGCGAAGAACTCTGGAGATTCTTTGAAAAGAAGATAAAGAGTCTACGCAAGCCGGAGCAGAACTAGCAGTATTATCATTTCTATAGGGAAATTATCATTTTCTTATCCTATATCTTCTATTAAATAGGATTCCCTGCCTTGCCTTGCTGCCCGTAGGGTCGCATCTTCCGAAAGCATAGTAAAATCTACTTCGCACCGCTGTAGGCGGCTTGGGGTTTGACAATGCATATGTATATAATGACCGTTTGGTTATTACATGGTGGTATTGCGATGACAGAACAACCATTGAACTGGATACGCTAACGGAGATCACAGAACTCCAGGACAAAAAGTCTAACAGAAAGTGTTCGACATTGACACAGATAACTCCATAGAAAAAAGTGCCGTTTTTGCGGCACTTTTTATTTTTCGTGTTGCATTTCATGTTGCCTCAACCAAACATCCGGAACGATCTTCAGGGAAGGCTATCTCTTTTGACTGTAATATACCCAAATCTGCTGAAAAAGTCAACAAAACTCAGTATAATTCACGGGTCGGATGAAGAAAAATGTGGTATAATTTCCAAAGAGTTTTACAAGGGAGTAATTGACAAGCTATGAAAATGAAACATAACAGATTTCAGAAACGTTTGATAACACAATTGTCACTATGGCTGGTACTGCTATTGACATTTACCGGCTGTGCGGAAAGCACCGTCACGCCGCAGGATAATACCTATACGATAGAGCAGCCGGCGACGATCCCCTACGAATTGCTGGAGGCATCGGAGACTGCAGTATCGGAACCCGAATCCGGACAGCCACAGGAAAACGCTTCGGATACACAAGAATCGCAGCAGGTCACATCTGCAACAGACGTTCCGACAGGAGAGGGCACATCAGCATTTTCCCTCCGGGAGATTCCGGCATACTCCGGCACACCTTATACAGAAGTCAATGGCAACAAACCTTATTTCACAGAAGCAGATCTGACTACACAGTCCTTCGAGACATACAGCGAGCTGGATAGCCTGGGGCGCTGTGGCGTGGCATATGCCAACGTGGGACAGGATCTGATGCCGACAGAACCGAGAGGGGAGATCGGAGCCGTGAAGCCTACCGGCTGGCATCTGGTGAAATACGATAATGTGGACGGAAAATACCTATACAATCGCTGCCACCTGATCGCTTACATGCTGGCGGCGGAAAACGCCAACCCGCAGAACCTGATCACCGGAACCAGATATCTGAATACACAGGGAATGCTTCCCTTTGAGACGAAAGTCTGCGATTATATCAAAAATACAGGGAATCATGTCCTGTACCGTGTCACACCTATTTTTGACGGTGATAACCTTCTGGCAGATGGAGTCCTCATGGAAGCGTATTCCGTAGAAGATGCCGGAGAGGGAATCCAATTCTGTGTATTTGCCTACAATGTGCAGCCGGGGATCGGTATTGATTATGCTACCGGGGATAACTGGGCAGAGAGCAACGCGGCATCCCAGGAAGCGGCAGCACCCATTGTGATAGAAACACCGACACAACAACCCCAGACAGACACTACGGTGCAGATCACACCGGAACCGTCAGTGCCACAGGAATCACAGGAAACTACCTATGTGCTGAATACCAACACCATGAAATTCCACTATCCGTCCTGCTCCAGCGTGGATCAGATGAAGGAGAAAAACAAAGAGATATATACCGGCAACAGAGAAGATATCATCAATATGGGATATATGCCCTGTAAGCGGTGTAATCCTTAATCGGCAAGTGAATTAGATATAGCAGAAAAGGACCTTCGAGATACTGATAACAGCCTCGAAGCTCCTTATTATTTGCTTAGTAAAGATAAGAATATGATTTGCGTCAATAGTTTTCGTATACTTGCAAACATTCTGCAAATGCTATAGACTAAGACTAGTTTCTATATCTATTTGAATCAGAATAAAGGAGTATATGTTATGTGTACAGCGGCAACTTATAGATCACAGGATTTTTATTTCGGCAGAACTTTTGATTATGAATTTAACTATGGGGAAGAGGTAACGGTAACACCACGCAATTATCCTTTTCCGCTACGGCATCAGAATGCCCTGACGGAGCATTATGCCATGATCGGCATTGCTCATATGGCAGGGGATTATCCTTTGTACTATGATGCAGTGAATGAGAAAGGACTCGGCATGGCGGGACTGAATTTCCCGGGAAATGCAGTATACAGCAAAGTGCAGACAGGTAAGGACAACATCGCCCAGTTTGAGTTCATCCCCTGGATTCTGGGGCAGTGTGCCAATGTGCAGGAAGCCAGAGTATTGTTATCCCATATCAATCTGGTAGATACGCCCTTTAATGAAAAATATCCGGTTTCTCCACTGCACTGGATTCTGGCAGACAAGGAAGAGGCCATTACGATCGAGTCTGTGCAGGAGGGACTGAAGATCTATGACAACCCGGTGGGAGTATTGACGAACAATCCCCCGTTTCCAATCCAGATGTTTCGTTTGAACGATTATATGTCCCTGTCTTCCGAATCACCGACAAACCGTTTTTCCGCAGATCTGAAGCTGAAGCCGTACAGCAGAGGCATGGGAGCCATGGGACTGCCCGGGGATCTGTCTTCTGCATCCCGTTTTGTACGGGTGGCATTCACGAAGATGAATTCCCTGTCCGGATTGTCTGAGTCGGAGAGCGTCAGCCAGTTTTTCCATATTCTGGGGAGCGTGGATCAGACCAGAGGATGCTGTCAGCTGGACAAAGGGGAGTATGAGATCACTATCTACACTTCCTGCTGCAATGCAGACAGAGGAATTTACTATTATACGACCTATGAAAATCATCAGATTACTGCAGTAGATATGTACCGGGAGAATCTGGACAGTGATCGTCCTGTCCATTACCCGCTGGTACAGGGAGAACATATTTTATTGCAGAATGCTGCAGCAGGAAGCGCGGAGGAAAACCAGTAATGGATGTACAGAAAGAACAGGAACAGCAAAACCGGACGGATCATGTAGTGTCCGGATTTGCATTCTATTCAGAGAAAGATGCCAGACTGGCAGAGCAGGAGAGACAGAAGATTGCTTATCTGGATAAGCGGATCGATCGGACAAATCTGGAGTCCGTACTGGTTATTTATAAAAAAGCATTGGATGACAGGGTGTTCCGCACTCCGGTAGGTTTGGAATACCTCAGGGAATTGCAGGGAGAACTGAAAGCAGAGCAGGATCTGTTGGGAGAAGAGATTCCGCCTATCCCTCTGTGGACGAACTTTGCGGACACCAGGGAAAAAACGTCTCCTGCCAGAAGAAGAATCAAACCGGCACCGGAAGAAAATAAAAATACGACGTTCCGGCTGTCTCTTATTATGAATATTGTGATGGTCATTGCAATTATTGCAATGTTTATCATCACGCTGAATTCCGATCAGCCCAATGTCCTGAATTATGAAAGAAATCTGCAGAACAAATATGCCACCTGGGAGCAGGAACTGACCCAGAGGGAGCAGACGGTACGGGAAAAGGAAAGAGAATTACATATAGAGACCGAAGTTTCACAAAATTGACATATTTACACGTTATAGTGTAAATATTCAGGAAAGCCTCGAAGAGGCGATTTTGCGAATGGGGCTGAATAGTTACTATCTCAAGATAGGAAGGTGAGGGTGTATGGACAGACTGAAAGTACTGGTAGTAGATGATGAGAGCAGAATGCGTAAGCTGGTCCGGGATTTCCTGGTAAAGAGCAATTTTGATGTGCTGCAAGCCGGTGACGGTGAGGAAGCACTGGATATTTTTTATAAAGAAAAAGATATTGCACTGATCATTCTGGATGTGATGATGCCGAAGATGGACGGCTGGCAGGTGTGCCGGGAGATCCGGGTGAACTCCAAAGTACCGATCATCATGCTGACAGCCCGCGGAGATGAGAGAGACGAACTGCAGGGATTTCAGCTGGGAGTGGACGAGTATATTTCCAAGCCCTTCAGTCCCAAGATTCTGGTGGCCCGAGTGGAAGCAATCCTGCGCAGAACAAATCAGCTGGGACAGGAAGAGGCTCTGACCTGCGGCGGCATTACCGTGGATAAGGCGGCACACCGCGTGATCATTGATGGAAAAGATGTGGATCTAAGTTACAAGGAATTTGAACTCCTGACCTATTTTATGGAAAATAAAGGCATTGCCCTGTCCAGAGAAAAGATCCTGAACAATGTGTGGAACTATGATTATTTTGGGGATGCCCGTACCATAGACACACATGTGAAAAAACTGCGCAGCAAACTGGGCGAGGAAGGCAATCTCATAAAGACCATATGGGGCATGGGGTACAAGATGGATGAAACAGCGGAATAAACAACAAAAGAGAAAAGTACATTCTATCAGGGGACAGTTTGCCTGGATCTTTATCGGCCTGATGATCGGTACGATCCTGCTGTGCCTGATGATCAACTATTTATTTCTGGGAAAAGTCTATATGCAGAGCAAACTGGATGTTATTCATGATGCTTACGGAACCATCAAGCAGGCAGCGGAGAGTGACAGCTATGACACGGAAGAATTTGCCAGAGAACTGGATGATGTGTGCAGAAGCTACAACATGACGGTATGCGTTATGGATGTGAATTCCAATATGAAATATGTGTCCATCAACGGCGGTGAGAGACTGGAAAACCGCCTGATCGGTTATGTATTTGGACTCAGCATACCTTTCAATGACCAGAGGGTGATCGAGAACGGCGATGATTATGTGATCAAGAGAACCGGACAGGAGGACAAGGAATATCTGGAAATCTACGGAAGACTGAATACCGGCATTTCTTTTATTATGCAGACACCTCTTTCCAGTATTCAGGAGAGTGCAAAGATCGCCAACCGCTTCTATGCCCTTGCAGGATGTCTGGGAGCAATGGCGGGTGGTATTATTATCTGGTTCGTCTCCCGAAGTGTGACCAAGCCGATCCTGGAACTGAATAATATTTCGGAACGGATGGTACAGCTGGATTTTGAGGCAAAATATCAGGGGAAGGCACATAATGAGATCGATCTGTTAGGAGAGAATATCAATAAGTTGTCCGATTCCCTGGAGAAAACCATTTCGGAACTGAAGACAGCGAACAATGAATTGCAACGGGACGTGGAGAAAAAAGAAGCCATTGACGAAATGCGCAAGGAATTTCTGGCCAATGTATCCCACGAACTCAAGACCCCCATTGCGCTGATTCAGGGTTATGCGGAAGGGCTGCAGGAGGAGATCAATGACGATCCCGAGAGCAGGCAGTTCTATTGTGATGTCATCGTGGACGAAGCGGCGAAGATGAACAACATGGTGAAAAAGCTTCTGACCCTGAACCAGCTGGAATTTGGTAATGATGTGGTGGCCATGGAGCGGTTCGACCTTACGGCGCTGGTGAAAAATTATATCCAGTCAGCGGCAATTCTGACAAAACAGCATGAGATCACTGTGCGGATGGAAGAGTATCCGCCGATCTATGCGTGGGCGGATGAATTTAAAATAGAAGAAGTGTTCATGAACTTTTTCTCCAATGCGGTCAACCATTGTGAAGATGATAAGATCATCGAAGTGAAAATGGAACAAAAGGACGGCAAAGTACGGGTATCTGTATTCAATACAGGCAAACCGATCCCGGAGGACTCTATCCACCATATCTGGGAGAAGTTCTACAAGGTGGATAAGGCCAGAACCAGAGAATACGGAGGCAGCGGTGTGGGATTGTCTATCGTGAAGGCCATCATGGAATCCATGAACCAGCAATTCGGTGTGAACAATTACAACAACGGCGTGGAATTCTGGTTTGAGTTAGAGACAAAATAGTAAATATAAAGGATATATTTTTATATGAGGGAAGAACAGATACAGGAGGCACCGGTAAAGGTACTGTTAGTCGGTGTGGATGTCGGTGAAGAACCGGATTTTGAGCGTTCCATGGAGGAACTGGCAAGTCTGGCGGAAGCTGCGGAAAAAGAAGTGGCCGGTCAGATTGTACAACGGCTGGATCATGTCAATAAAGCGTTATATATCGGCACCGGAAAAGTGACAGAGGTGCGCAGGCTGGCAGAAGAATGCGGGGCACAGGAGATTGTGTTTGATAATTCTCTGACACCTTCACAGGTAAGAAATCTGGGAAATGAACTGGAACTGCCGATCATCGACCGGACTAATCTGATCCTGGATATATTTGCCATCCGGGCCCAGACAAGAGAGGCAAAATTACAAGTGGAGACAGCCAGACTGCAATATATGCTGCCGAGACTGGTAGGAATGTATGATGCACTGAGCAGACAGGGCGGTGCCAGTGGCAGCATGAGTAATAAGGGCACCGGTGAGAAAAAGCTGGAACTGGACAGGCGTAAGATCGAGCATCGTATCACAGAACTGAAAAAGGAACTGGAAGATGTGGGACGTACCAGAGAGGTGCAGCGGAAAAAGAGGCAGCAGTCCCGCATCCCGCAGGTGGCTCTGGTAGGATATACCAATGCGGGAAAGTCTACAATTCTGAACCGTATGGTAGAGCAGTTCGGCGAATTGCCGGATAAAACGGTCATGGAAAAGGATATGCTGTTTGCTACACTGGAGACCAGTGTACGCAGTGTGGATACCGGACATAATAAACCGTTTTTCCTGACAGACACCGTAGGTTTTATCAATAAACTGCCTCACGGACTGGTAAAAGCATTCCGTTCCACACTGGAGGAGGTCAGGTATGCGGATCTGCTGATCCAGGTGGTGGATTTCAGTGATGAAAATTACAGACAGCAGATGCAGGTAACAGCAGATACTTTAAAAGAGCTGGGAGCAGGTGACATTCCGCAGATCATAGTGTATAATAAGGTAGACAAATGTGGGATGGAACCACTGCCGCAAAAGAGACAGGACAACTGGTATCTGGCGGCAGGACTTAATATCGGTATCCGTGAACTGGCAGAGGCTGTTGAACAGAAAGTCTATGCGGATAATGCAGAGTGCGTATTTCTGATCCCGTACAGTGCAGGAAATGTGGCTTCCTATCTGATGGAACAGGCGCAGATACTTTCCAGAGAGTATAGGGAGGACGGTATTCTGATCCATGCGGACTGCCATAGACAGGATATGGACAGATACAGAGAGTATATAGTGTTATAAGATCACAGAAATTACAATGAGGGAAGGATAAAAGATGGAGACCAATACACAACAGGAACGAGCAAAGAGACTGGAACAACAGGCAAGAGAATACCTGATGCAGTCCAATGATCCGATATTTACCAGGTATTTACAGCAATTACTTCCAAGAATACAGAGACAGCCGGAATATGTAGAACAGCTACAGGCAGAACTGGATAAAAGCGTGGAATTCTGGTACCAGAGACAGCAGATCAATGCAAACAGAGGCGGAGAAACCGGAGCGGAGTCATCTGTGCCGCAGCAGAGTGTACCACAGGAGGCAGCCGCCGGAGAACAGCAGACAGCCGGGCAATCACAGACACAGCCAGTGGGGCAGTTTACCATGCAACAGGTGCAGGCATCGGTGACGCAGGCTCCGGCACAGAAGAAGCAGAATGCGGAATATCTGGTCGCAACCATTGCATTGTCGGTGGTTGGCGGAATCTTTATTCTGACCGCACTGGTATTGCTTGGTATGTATTTTATGAACGGCTGGATCAAAGGTATTTCTTTATATGCAGTTTCCCTGGGAGTGGTATTGATCGCAGAATTACTGATCCACAGAAAGCTTCCGAAACTGGCCCGGATCTTTTCGGCTATCGGCATAGC
>UMDA01043980.1_pt1 | contig 10506 bp, 9 predicted proteins | sample 1964381 | NCBI WGS metagenome assembly UMDA01 (sample SAMEA4835983, study PRJEB28245) | human gut metagenome | biome: gut microbiome; material: fecal sample | place: Denmark | collected 2008 | reverse complement strand
AGTGACCCTCTCTTTGGAAACTCCGCTTATGGGTTGCACCCCTAAGAACCCCTTGCGGTTATGAGCGGAAAGCAGCAAACAAAATTAGTAATAACCGAATCAAAGATTAAAAAGATGGCAACAAAATCAAGCATACATATCAAGCCTTGCAACGTGGCATCAAGCGAGGCTCATAACCGGAGGACTGCCGAGTATATGCGCAACATCGGCAAGTCCAAAATCTACATCGTGCCCGAACTTACGGCTGATAACGAACAATGGATAAATCCCGACTTCGGCAGTCCCGAATTGCAGGTACACTATGAGAACATCAAACGCATGGTCAAGGAAAAGACAGGACGTGCCATGCAGGAAAAGGAGCGTGAGCGCAAAGGGAAGAACGGAAAAATTATCAAAGTGGCGGGATGCTCGCCCATCCGTGAGGGAGTCTTGCTCATCAGACCGGACACCACGCTGGAGGATGTGCGTAAGTTCGGTGAGGAGTGCCAAAGACGCTGGGGCATCACACCGCTTCAAATCTTCCTGCACAAGGACGAAGGACATTGGCTGAACAGACAGCCTGACACGGAGGACAAGGAGAGTTTCCAAGTAGGCGAAAGATGGTTCAAGCCGAATTACCATGCCCATATCGTATTCGACTGGATGAACCACGATACAGGCAAGAGCCGCAAACTCAATGACGAGGACATGACCGAAATGCAAAACTTGGCATCCGACATTCTGTTAATGGAGCGTGGACAATCAAAGGCTGTAACAGGTAAAGAACATCTGGAGCGGAACGACTTCATCATTGAGAAACAGAAGGCAGAACTGCAACGCATTGAAGCCACCAAGCGGCATAAGGAACAACAGGTGAATCTTGCCGAACAGGAACTCCGTCAGGTAAAATCAGAGATACGCACGGATAAGCTCAAAGGCGCAGCCACCGATGCCGCTACGGCCATAGTAAGCGGAGTGGGTTCTCTTTTCGGCAGCGGGAAAATGAAGAAACTGGAACTATCCAATGAAGAATTGCATCAGGAAATCGCCAAACGGGATAAGGGAATTGATGACCTGAAAGCCCAAATGCAACACATGCAGGAACAGCACGGCAGGCAGATACGCAATCTGCAAGGAATACACAATCAGGAACTTGAAGCCAAAGACAAGGAAATATCTCGGCTGAATGCTATCCTTGAAAAGGCGTTCAAATGGTTTCCCATGCTCAAAGAGATGCTGAGAATGGAAAAGTTGTGCGCTGCCATCGGCTTCACCAAAGAAATGATAGAGAGCCTTCTGACGAAGAAAGAGGCTATCAGATGCAATGGCAGGATTTATTCCGAAGAACACAGGCGGAAGTTTGACATCAAGAATGATATTTTCAAGGTGGAAAAGAACCCGATCGATGACAGAAAACTGGTATTGACAATCAACAAGCAGCCGATTGGCGAATGGTTCAAAGAACAATGGGAGAAATTTAGGCGAAGTTTGAGACAATCTACGGAAGAACCAAGAAAAAGTAGAGGATTGAAGTTATAATTTCGTTCTATATAATGCAAAACATCAATAAAATAACTATTTTTGCATACGGATAGAGACAACTCTTTCCAAGACATAAGAAAAGAAGAAGCGTTATGCTTATCTTGTACTTGAAAACGTAGGAAATTTTCAAATTGGATACAAGGATAGCATAGTGGTTCTCACGCTATAGCGTGGGCTGCTATTGTTTACCAATTAAGAATTTAACTTGACTATATAAAACGCAACTATAAAAAATGAACCTATTATTACGTCCATATCAGCCTTCGGATGCTGCGGTAATTACATCGTGGCTTAAAAGCGAATACCTAATGCGCCAATGGTGTGCAGATAGATATGAGCATTTTCCTGTCACGCCGGAAGATATGAACAGACACTATGCGAGGTATATTGACGGACAACGCTCACACGCTTTAACAATGGTTGATGGCAATGATATTGCCGGGTACATCACCCTGCGCGTTCCGGCAGATAATCCGACGGAACAACGGTTGGGATTTGTCTTAGTTGATGATTCAAAACGTGGCTGCGGTTTAGGAAAAGCCCTTGTTTCAATGGCTGTTAAATATGCTTTTGAAACACTGGGAGCTACGAAAGTGTCTCTCGGTGTCTTTGAAAATAATCCGTCGGCAATACATTGCTATGAATCCGTCGGATTTATGCGAGTGATTGCTCCAACAACAGAAAGCTATTCTTGTTTGGGCGAAATTTGGAATTGCATTGAGATGGAATTGTGTAAAGGGGCTATGAATGTATCATAAATCATCCAAACATACTGACCGTCTGCAACATCGCCAACCTCATTGAGTGTGTGGCGATGTTTGATTTCGTCAAAGGGCTGTCTCTCCGCATAGTCACAATACCATGGAAAGAAAAAATGCTTATTCTTCTTTTCGTTCGTTTTATTTGTGTACATTTGCATCAAATAAAAGTTGTTTGACAGAAATACACCACACATCACAGAATTTGTGACTATTCCCAAGTCATTACCTCGTTCTATGAGAAATACTCATAAGTAGCTCATTTTTAATATATTTCTATTTTAATATCGTTTTTTCTTCATAAGAACGACACTTTTTATATTTTTGCGGATACATAAAAATAAGATATAAATATATGCATCAAGGTAGAATTATTATAATTACCGGTTCTCCCGGAACAGGAAAGACTACAATAGCGTCAATTGTTGCACACGAATCTGATTTTGCAAAGTCTGTACATATGCATACAGATGATTTTTATCATTATTTGAGTAAAGGTGCAATACCCCCACATTTACCTGAATCACAAGAACAGAATTTGGTTGTTGTCGAAGCATTTTTAGAAGCCGCAAAACGTTATGCGCATGGTGGGTATGATGTAATTGTAGATGGAATAATAGGACCTTGGTTTTTAGCTCCTTGGATGAAGATTGTACAGGAGGGGTATGAGGTTCACTACATTGTATTAAGAGCAGACAAAGAAGAAACGATGAAACGCGCAATTGAACGAACGAAATTAAGCAAAGAAGCAAATATTGAGTTAGTAGAAGTAATGTGGGAGCAATTCGCCAAGATTGGTGATTATGAATCATTTGTAATAAATACAACTGATTATTCTATTGGAGAAACCGTTTCAATAATAAAAGAACATATAAAGGGGAAAAAGCATTTACTTACATTATAAAAGAGAATATCACCGTGAAAGCCCGTTGCTCTGTGTAGAGTTGATTTTCCAATCATATTTCCCCTCCGAAAGGCATCTTTGGGGGAGTCGAAATCGAGTTTCTCCTGCGTTTTTGTTTACCTTGGACTGCAATCCTTTCCTTTATCCGCTGTAGCGTAGCGATGTTGAAAACAGCACCTTTTGGGATATATTACTGGATGAGCTTGATTCCCCCTTTCTGCCATGCCGGAATACGGGTCGGTGAAGTAGATGTCCACCCTGAGCCTGTATGTCAAGACCTTGGGCAAGGAGAACTCTGTAACGTTTCGGTGGTTAATCTTAAATAAAACAAAAACACCCGACTTTACATTCTTGGGTGTAAAATTGGGTGTTTATCTTGCAAAACATTGATTTTCAATGTTTATTGCGGTGCGGTTGGGACTGATGACTGATGCCGGAAGAGCCGTTCTGCCGGATATGTCACCTGATGGTTTTATCATAGACAAGGATATATTGCAGAGGCTACAATCCGATCCGGTAGTATGGAATAACTTCTGCCAACTCCCTGACTTATATAAGCGAATCAGGATTGATACTATCCAAATCAAGAAGAATCAGCCCGAACTTTTTGAAAGTCGCCTGAACAAATTCATAGAAAATACCCGAAAAGGACTTCTCTACGGAGAATGGAATGATAACGGAAGATTATAAAAAATACAGAAATAGTATCAATCCATTTCTATTTTTACTACTTTTGTATTTGGATATTAAAAACAAAGATTGTTCAACCCGTATGAAATGGCAAGTGTGCATATAGCTGCGCTCAACGGATAACATTTCAGTCATAGCTATTCAGCAACGGACAGGCTTATAACGGGTTTGTCCTTTCTTGTTTTGCCATTATTCCAAATTCATAATCATGCGATGTGTCATGCCGCCTTGTGCAGCAGGGCTTGTTGCATCATATCAAGTTGAACAATGAACTATACATATAAGAATATCTGGCTCATCAACTTTCCCGTAATGATGAGCATCCTTATCGAACAACTTATCAATATCACCGATGCCATTTTCTTGGGGCATGTGGGAGAAATAGAATTGGGCGCATCCGCCCTTGCCGGGATTTGGTATCTGGCTATCTATATGCTCGGCTTCGGTTTCAGTTTGGGCTTGCAGGTCGTTGTCGCACGGCGCAACGGCGAACGGCATTATTCTGAAACAGGAAAGACTTTCTTTCAAGGATTGTTTTTTCTGTTGGGACTTGCCGTCTTTTTGTGTCTATTCTCCAAACTATTTTCCCCGATTATTCTAAGCAGGCTGATTACTTCTGCGGAAGTCTATCATGCCGTGATTGATTATTTGGACGGGCGAATTTGGGGACTGCTGTTCTCTTTTCCGTTCCTTGCCTTGCGCTCGTTTTTAGTCGGCATCACCCGTACAAAAGCCTTGAACATGGCGGCTCTGACAGCTGTATTGGTGAACATTCCGGGCAATTGGCTGCTCATATTTCATTGGAACATGGGGATAGCAGGCGCAGCCATCGCATCGTCTTTTGCCGAAGCGTGTTCGCTGGCAGTGCTGGCAATCCATGTCTTACGTAAAATGGATAAACGGTTATATGGATTGCGTTGGAGCTTCGACAAAAGTGTATTGTTCCATGTCTGCCGTGTGTCCGTTTGGAGCATGTTCCATTCGTTTATCGGAGTGGCATCGTGGCTTGCCTTCTTCATAGCTATCGAGCATTTGGGAGAAATGGAACTGGCAGCTACCAATGTCATACGAAGTGTCTCGACGCTGTTCTTCGTCATTGTCAATTCGTTTGCAGCTACTACTGGTTCGCTGGTGAGCAATTTGTTGGGAGCCGGACAAAAGGAACAGGTAATTCCGCTATGCAACAGAGTTATTCGTTTGGGATATGCTATCGGTTTTCCTCTGGTCATCCTTGCTCTGATTTTCTACCGTCCGATTATTGGCATCTATACGGAAAGTACGTTTCTGATGCAAATTGCCCATCTGCCCTTTGTGGTTATGCTGCTGAATTATGTCTTTGCCTTGCCCGGTTATGTCTATATGAACGGCGTAACAGGTACAGGGGCGACACGCATGACATTCATTTTCCAGTTGATAACCATCGCGGCTTATCAGATTTATTTGTGGAGCATAAGCGGTTTCAGTACTTCACTGTCCGTTTATTGGACGGCAGAATATCTGTATGTGATATTACTTGGCTTGTTATCTGTCATTTATCTGAAATATAAACACTATTAAAACTGAATGTCATGATGAAAAAGATATATCCACGCACAGGCGACACGCAGACCGTGTACCTGAATGCAGTTGTGAAAGACCCGTCTATCGAAGTGGGCGACATCGTGATAGACAACGATGTATGGATAGGCTACGAAGCGGTGATTATGGCTGGCGTTCACATCGGCAACGGGGCAATCATAGCCGCCCGTGCCGTTGTTACGAAAGATGTGCCGTCCTATACGATAGTCGGCGGCGTTCCTGCCCGACCGATAAGAAAGCGTTTCGACGAAGAAGTGATATGGAAACCTGAGACGCTGCAATGGTGGGATTGGTCTGTTGAAAAGATACAGAGATGCTTGCCTTATATTGGGAAAGGTGATGTAAATGGGTTGGTGCAAATGGTTGAGCCAATAGCTTCATCTTGCCTTATCAATTTTAAATAATACAAAAACACCCGACTTTACATTCTTGGGTGTAAAATCGGGTGTTTGTTTTGTAAAACATTGATTTCCAATGTTTATTGCGGAGAGACAGGGATTCGAACCCCGGGTGCCTCGCAGCACAACGGTTTTCAAGACCGCCGCAATCGACCACTCTGCCACCTCTCCAAAACTTCTTTTTCAGAAGTGCTTTTCTTTTAAAGCGGTGCAAAGATACAAATCATTTTTTATTCTACAAACTTTTCTGCACAAAAACAGAGCAATTATACCAAAATTCTTGTTTATACCCACTACGGAACGAACATAACGGCATTTAGGCTATTTGTTGAAATTTATCAAGGGCAAGACAGAGTTTTATAACTTACTGGCTATCAGTATATTTACAAAGAGCCACATTCAGTATACGATTGAACCCTATTCAGTATACGACTGAATGGCATTCACTATACGACTGAATTAGGTTCAGAATACGACTGTTCCTTAAACCTACATCATTTGTAAATAATGCAGATTATTATTCGGTTCTTGTTTCAATTCATAAACCACATATAAAGAAAGTATTAACATCTCTACTCCCCCGGACATTCACTACCTAATAATAGTTATTTTATGCTGTTCAACATAAAAAGAGAAGTATCTCTTATAAAATTACGGAATTTATTCAGTATTTTTGCGCGCTCTAAAGGATAACATTATCTAACCTACTAACAAAAACAAATTTTATGGAATTGAACAAAACCTTTACCAATGGGCTTTGGAATAAAGAAATCAATGTCAGTGATTTCGTCAGTAAAAACATCGCACCCTATACCGGAGATGCATCTTTCCTGCAGGGACCTACCGAACGTACCAAACGTATCTGGGACATCTGTCTGAAGGCTCTCGAAGAAGAAAGGAACAACAATGGCGTCCGTTCACTGGACAATACCACCGTATCTACCATCACTTCTCATAAAGCCGGGTATATTGATAAGGACAATGAACTTATTGTCGGTTTGCAGACTGATGAACTGTTGAAACGATCCATCAAACCTTTCGGAGGCATCAACGTGGTAGCAAAAGCATGCCGTGAAAACGGAGTGGAAGTGGACGATAAAGTAAAAGACATCTTCACCCATTACCGCAAAACACATAACGACGGCGTATTCGATGTATATACCGAAGAAATCCGTTCCTTCCGCTCACTGGGATTCCTTACCGGATTGCCCGACAACTATGCCCGCGGACGTATCATCGGCGACTACCGCCGATTGGCTCTCTACGGCATCGACCGTCTGATTGAAGCCAAGCAGGAGGACTTGCGCAACCTCACCGGCCCGATGACCGAAGCACGCATCCGTCTACGCGAAGAAGTGGCAGAACAAATCAAAGCTTTGAAGGACATCAAGGTTATGGGCGAATATTACGGACTCGACCTCAGCCATCCGGCTACATCAGCTCAAGAGGCCGTGCAATGGGTATACATGGCATATCTTGCTGCCATCAAAGAGCAGGACGGAGCAGCCATGTCACTGGGTAACGTATCTTCGTTCCTCGATATATTCATTGAATACGATCTGGCTCACGGAAAAATCAATGAGACGTTTGCACAGGAACTGATAGACCAGTTCGTCATCAAGCTGCGCATGGTACGCCATCTGCGTATGCAATCATACAATGATATCTTTGCCGGTGACCCGACTTGGGTGACCGAAGCCATCGGAGGACGCTTCAATGACGGACGCGTGAAGGTCACCAAGACTTCTTTCCGCTTTTTGCAGACGCTATACAACCTCGGTCCTTCTCCGGAACCGAACTTGACCGTATTGTGGAGTCCCGAACTGCCGGAAGGCTTCAAGGATTTCTGCGCCAAAGTTTCTGTAGATACCAGCTCCATCCAGTACGAAAACGACAACCTGATGCGTGAAGTGCGCAACTGCGACGACTACGGCATCGCCTGCTGTGTATCCTACCAAGCCATCGGCAAGCAAATCCAGTTCTTCGGCGCACGTGCCAACCTTGCCAAGGCCCTGCTGCTTGCCATCAACGGTGGCCGTTGCGAAAACACCGGAACTGTCATGGTGAAAGGTATTCCCGTATTGACCGGCGAGACACTGAAGTTTGAGGAAGTTATGGCCAACTACAAGAAGGTACTGACTGAAATAGCCCGTGTCTACAACGAGGCCATGAATATCATCCACTACATGCATGATAAGTATTATTATGAGAAAGCCCAGATGGCATTCATCGATACCGACCCACGCATCAATCTGGCATACGGTGTTGCCGGCCTTTCCATCGCCATAGACTCACTGTCTGCCATCAAATACGCCAAAGTCACTGCACGCCGCAACGAAATCGGCCTGACCGAAGGTTTCGACACTGAAGGTTCATTCCCCTGCTTCGGCAATAATGACGACCGTGTGGACCACCTGGGAGTAGACCTCGTTTACTATTTCAGCGAAGAACTGAAAAAGCTGCCTGTCTACAAGAATGCCCGTCCCACCCTTTCCTTGCTGACTATCACCTCCAACGTGATGTACGGCAAGAAGACCGGTGCCACTCCGGACGGACGCGCCAAAGGTGTTGCCTTTGCTCCGGGTGCCAACCCAATGCACGGACGTGACAAGAACGGTGCCATCGCTTCCTTGAGCTCCGTAGCCAAATTGCGCTACCGCGACTCGCAGGACGGCATCAGCAATACGTTCTCCATTGTTCCCAAATCACTGGGCCCGACACCGGAAGAACGTGTAGAGAACCTGGTAACCATGATGGACGGCTACTTCACCAAAGGTGCCCACCATTTGAACGTAAACGTACTGAACCGCGAAATGCTGGAAGATGCCATGGAACATCCTGAAAAGTATCCGCAACTCACCATCCGCGTTTCCGGCTATGCCGTGAACTTCGTGAAGTTGAGCCGCGAGCATCAGTTGGAAGTCATCAGCCGTTCATTCCACGAAAGAATGTAATATGATAAATGTACACTCCTACGAAAGTATGGGAACATTCGACGGGCCGGGTCTCCGGCTCGTCGTTTTCCTGCAAGGATGTCCGTTCCGTTGTCTGTATTGTGCCAATCCGGATACGATTGATGTAAAAGGAGGCACTCCCACCACTCCGGAAGAGATTCTGCAAATGGCTATCAGCCAAAAGGCATTCTTCGGGAAGAAAGGAGGTATTACTTTCTCCGGCGGTGAGCCTACCCTGCAAGCAGAAGCGCTGATTCCTCTTTTCAAGGAGCTGAAGGCGAACGGCATCCATATCTGTCTGGACAGTAACGGAGGCATCTGGAATGAAAAGGTGGAAGAGCTCTTTAACCTGACTGACCTCGTGCTGCTGGACATCAAGCAATTCAATCCCGAACGCCACCGTACGCTGACGGGACGAAGCAACGAACAGACACTCCGCACCGCTGCCTGGCTCGAAGAACATGAACACCCCTTTTGGCTGCGCTATGTACTGGTCCCCGGTTACAGCGATTCGGAAGAAGACACCCGCCTGCTGGGTGAAAGTCTTGGCAAATACCAGCAGATACAACGGGTGGAAATACTTCCTTATCACCGTCTGGGCGTTCACAAATACGAAGCCATGGGATGGGATTACAAATTGAAAGAAGTGAAGGAAAATACTCCGGAACAACTGGAACGGGCAGAAAAACTGTTCAAAGAGTATTTCACGAATGTGATAACCAACTAAAACAGAAAAGCAAGGCTGTCCGGATATGATTCCAGACAGCCTTGCTTTTCATTTATAGGGTAAGAATCCTATTCTTTCAAGTTATAGGTAATCTGCTGTACATCATCACTACTGCCACCCACCATAAAGACGAAATCACCAGGTTCTACCATATAATTCATCTCATTGTCATAGAATCCCAGTGCATCGTCAGTTATCTGAAAAGCTACAGTTTTGCTTTCACCCACATTCAGATGAATTTTCCTGAAGCCCTTCAATTCCTTTATCGGACGCGTAACAGAGGCTACCTTATCCTGCACATACAACTGGACTACTTCCTCTCCTGCACACTTACCGGTATTAGTCACTTTTACCGACACCTCCGTATGGACGCCTGCAGCCTTGCCCGGCAGCAGTTTCAAATCAGAATATCCAAAATCCGTGTACGAAAGCCCATATCCGAAAGGATAGGCAGGCTCAGTGGAAGCATCGATATAAGATGCCTTATAGGTCTGTTTCAATGCGGTAGGGCGGCCGGTGCTCTTATTCTGATAATAAATGGGAATCTGTCCTACGTGTGCAGGAAATGTCATGGGCAATTTAGCCGAAGGATTATACTCTCCCCACAACACATTGCATATGGCATTGCCGGCCTCACTTCCCAGCCACCAAGTACACAGTACCGCATCAGCATGTTCCCTTATCTCATTGAAGATTACCGGACGCCCACACATGACAAGAGCAATGACAGGTTTTCCAGTCTTTGCCAGTTCCGACACCAGTTTCTGCTGCCCCTCGGGTATGGCTATATTCACTTTGGAAGCCTTCTCGCCACTCTGACCGAATCTCTCGCCTACCGCCACAACAATGACATCCGAAGCCTCAGCAGCCTGTAATGCTTCCTGCAATCCGGTCAACTGATTGCTCTTCATATCATAGCCTTCAGCATAGCTCACCTCCAGTCCTTTCCGGACCAATGCATCATATAAGGTCACCA
>UMDA01036961.1_pt1 | contig 10527 bp, 10 predicted proteins | sample 1964381 | NCBI WGS metagenome assembly UMDA01 (sample SAMEA4835983, study PRJEB28245) | human gut metagenome | biome: gut microbiome; material: fecal sample | place: Denmark | collected 2008 | reverse complement strand
CCTGCGGGTCGGTTTCTACTTCTTTTTTAATAATTTTTTTAGCTATATCAACACTTATTTCCAATATATCAGGTGCAATATATTCAAAAACATCTTTTGCAGCATGCATAAATGCAGTAATATCTTTCCTAAATTCAGCCATATCTGCCTCTGCCTGTTCCAGCCCTTTCCGGTATCCTTCATCAAATGCAGATTTTTTAATGGTTTCGGCTTCTTCTTGAGCGCGCGACACAAGATTTCGGTCATCAATTCTCCTGTAACCGCGCCTTCTAGAGCCGCGCCTTCTCTCCTGACGTTGATTAAAATCAATATTTTCAATATCAAACAAGTCAATTTCGGGTTCTTTTGGAAGATTTACTACCGGCTCTGCTATTTCTTCCGCTTCTTCCTGCTGTTCTACTGGTAATTCTTTTTCTTCCGGTTCTATTTCAGCAGTTTCTACCGGCTTATTTTCAAAATCCGCCGGCTCTATTCTCCTCCTGACCTCCCTGTATTTTTGACTATTTTTCTTAATTATCATAATTCTTTTTTATATTATATACTATCCTCAATGTATTGTGCAACAATACCCGCAACCCTTAAAGGCAATCCGGAATACTCTCCGTCATAGGCCTGTGATATAAAGCGCTTTACGAGAGGACGTTCATTTTTAATAACTTTCTCAATTTTTTCTCTTGGAGTTGTTCTGTAAATACGAAGTAAATCGCCAAGTACATTTTCCTTCGTCAGTTTACGTTTTATTGGCAGGTAGTCTTTCATTTCTTTCAGACAATCTGAGATTAAATCTCCGTCAAGATGAGATTCTAAATCTGCCATATTCATATACTGAGATATTGCAAGAGAATCATTAGAGTCAAACTTATTGAGGATTGTTGTAACTTTATCTTGAGAAAGAATTTTTAGAACAAGAGCCAGAGTCATAAGCTTCATTTGCTTATTACTAATACCTTGCGGAATTGATGCAAGCTGTTTTTCCTGCTTTCTTTTATTACGTTTTTCTTCACGGCGTTTCTCTGCTTCTCTCAAATTCTTTTCAGACTCTTCTGCCGCTGCCATCTGTCGCTTCTGCTGTTCTTCCTGCGCCTGTTTTGCCATTGCATCAATATTGGATTGGCTTTCTGCTCTATTTTTTATTTCTTCATCAATAACGCCTTTTTTCTGAAGTTCTTCTATACTTGAGTTATAGACCTTTATTACATGGTGTTCTACGGCCTGTAAAAGCTGATCTTGAGGAATTTTTCTTATAACAGCTTGTTTTGCAACTTCAAAGATAGTAAAAGCAATCTTCTGCATAATACCATCCCAGTATTGCGGAAGTATTCCGGAATGTATTAAGTCTATTGATTTATGGAAAGACCACTCTGCTATAATCTGGGTAATAAATACTGCTTGCTCAGCAGTTAAGTTCATCTGTGTATCATTATATAGAGCTTCGCCAGCAAGTAGTGTAAAGTTTCCAAGCGTTTTTACAATATATTCTTTTTCCCTATCCTCGAGTTCCGGAGGCACAAGCTCTTTTGCCTGCTCTGACATTGAGGCTGCAAACGCTTTATAATCAAACCCTTCTATTGGCATATTTCATTTCCTTTTATAGATATAATAATCCCTATTGTATTATAACTGTTTATTTGTTTATTAACCTCATATAAGTTAATGATTTTAAAAACTTTGTCAAAAGACACTTTGTGATAAAATATTTTTATGAAATATAAGTGGCTTAATCTAAAAAAGAATAGAGAAGTAATTATTTTTTTTAACGGCTGGGGTATGGACGAGAGTGTGATGAAACATTTAAACTATGGCAGTTATGATGTTTTGATGTTCTATGATTACAACACCCTTGATACTGATTTTGACTTTAAATCTTTAGAAAAATACGAAAAAAAATACCTTATTGCCTGGTCTATGGGCGTAATGACAGCATCGTTATTTGATATTAATTATGATAGAAAAATCGCGATAAATGGCACCTTAAAGCCAATAGATAACAATTACGGTATTCCTGAAAGAATTTATGATTTAACAATCCGGGGATTTAATGAAAAAGGCAGAGAACGTTTTATTAAGAGTATGTTTGGAGCTGAATGCACAACTCTGCCTGATATCAAAAGAGAGCTTGAAAATCAAAAAAGCGAACTTTCCGCTCTAAAAAATTATTCGGGCAATCAAAATTTTAAATATGACAAAGTAATTTTAAGCAGCAATGACAAAATTATTCCAACAAAAAATCAGTCTGCTTTCTGGAACATAGAGCCTAATTTAGAAGGAGGACACTCACCTTTCCTTCTCTTTAAAAGCTGGGAAGAACTCTTATGAATAAGAATTTAATACAGAAAAGATTTGCCAAAAACCTGAACACATATAATGATAATGCAAAAATTCAAAAAATCATGGCTGAAAAACTTGTATCACTATCAGCCAGAAAAGATTATGATAGTATACTAGAAATTGGCTGCGGCACAGGACTTTTAACAGAAAAAGTTCTTAAAAACTTTACTTTTAAGACTTATACTGCCAATGATATTGTAGCTGACTGTAAAGAATATATTGACAAACTATCTGACAGGATAAATTTTGTACATGCCGATATTGAAAAAATTATAAGAAACAGCACTCATAAATACGACTTGATTATCTCTAATGCAACATTTCAGTGGATTGAAAACTTTGAAGAATTTCTTTTATCGCTTTTATCCAAACTAAAACCAGGAGGTACATTATTATTCTCAACCTTCGGGCCTGAAAATTTTCGTGAAATATTTTATATCACAGGAAAAACATTGGCATACAAATCATGCGATGAATATAAATCAATACTTGATAACTTTAATCATTACATTGAAGAAGAAACACATGTTTTAGCCTTCAAATCTGCAAAGGATGTTTTAAAACATCTTAAATACACGGGAGTAAATGCACTTGATTCAAACAGCTGGACAAAAGCTGACATGCTTAAATTTGAGACAGGTTACAGCACAATTTGCTCTACCTCGCCAACACTAACATATAACCCTCTCTATATCAGAATAATAAAAAAATAAAATAGTACATCCGGTTAATATTCGTATAATAAGAAATATTATAGAATGTTGGTTAAGTGTAAAAAATACGTTTATTTATAAACGCTTATTGAGGTGTTATGGAAATTTTTGAAATAGCAGAGATGCTTGGAGCAAATATCAACTACGAGAGTTTATTACAAACATTTTTTAAAGATTATCCTGATGCAATATGGATTAAGGATAAGAATTTAAAACTATTAAGCGCAAATAGCGCCTTTTATGAGCACTTTAATAAATCTGCTGATTGCTGTAATTCTTCTGGTGAAATGCAGATATTGCAAGAGAAACGTACTGTTACATTTAGTATTCATTCTGAAAAGAAGAATCAAGTTTTAGCTGTTACAGCAATGCCGGTTCTCAATAATAATTCTGTTGAGTGTATTTTATACATTTCTAAAGATATTACAGAACAGGAAGAGCTAAAAGAAAGATTTTTTGTAAATAAATATCAATTAAATGCACTTTTAGAAAATATTCCTAAAATTATCTATATGCAGGACTTAAACGGTCAATATATCACCGGCACTAAACATTCAAAAGCATTCTTCAATGATGGATTTGACTATTTTCATAAAATACAGCTGGATTTCCAGAGTATTAATGCAACAAAAATGTGTGAAGACAAGTCTGTTATAGAAAATAATAAGCTCATAACATACGACAAAGAAATTGTTGACACTAGAGGTATTCCACACTGGTATACAATTTACAAAGCACCTATAAACGATTATCATAATAACGTTATCGGGATTCTGGTAATGGCTAAAAACATTGATGATGAAAAACATCTTCAGGCACAGCGAGAAACTTTTGTTGCTTCATTAGGACATGACCTTAAAAATCCTACACTAGCTCAAATAAGAGCAGTTGAATTACTGCTAAAAGGAGAATTTGGCTCTTTAACAGAAGAACAACAGGAAATTTTAGGAATGCTGCTAGACTCTTGCAAGTATATGAATGCAATGCTTAGTTCTCTTCTTGCAACTTACAGAAACGAAAGAGGAGTGGTAAAGCTTAATTATGAAGAAGTTTCTCTGACTGACCTTGCTGAAGACTGCATCAGTGAAATGATTTATATTGCGAAAGATAAAAATGTCAATATTTCTATAGAAAAGAGGTGCGATATTCCTTTTGTTTATGGGGATAAGGTACAAATAAAACGTGTAATAATGAACCTTTTATCCAACGGTATAAAGTATGCATTCAAGGACACTGAAATAAAAATTAAAATATATAATGAAATTAATTTAACCTGTTTTAGTCTTGAAAACAGGAGTCCTTATATTCCGGCAGAAAAACGCGAAGCAATATTTGCCCAGTATGTTTCTTTTGCAGAAGCACATAAAGAGCTTGGTATAGGTTTAGGACTATATACATCTAAAAAGATTGTTAATGCTCATGCAGGCAGTATTTTTGTTGAAAGCTACGAGGACGAGCGAACAATATTCGGATTCAAAATTCCGAATGTTAAAGATTCTATATGCGCAGCCAAAACTGTTTCTTTTTAAGCTGTAACCTGAACCGAAAGATTTTTGATAATTTCAAGCAGTTTGTTTACCATCAAATCTTCGTATTTTTGAGCATTTTCTTTGCTGTCAGCTTCAAACCTCAATGTAAATACAGGTTCAGTATTGCTTTGTCTTATGAGGGCAAATCCCTTTTCAAACACAATTCGCATACCGTCAATTGTAATAATATCTTTTATATTAGTCCCGAAGAAATCAGGGTTTTCTGCAATCACCCTTTGAAACTCTTCAAGAGTAGCAGCCTTTAGTGAATTTGGACAAGGCAGGCGAACTTCACTTGATGAGTACATAGATTTGAATGGTTCAAGCATATCAGTAATTTTAAAATTAGGATTTTCTTTTTTCTTTTCTGCAACAATTTGAATAATTCTGCAGCCTGCATACACAGCATCGTCAAATCCGTAATAATGGTCTTTAAAGAATGTGTGGCCGCTCATTTCACCGGCAAGAACAGCACCTGTCTCTCTCATTTTTGACTTAATATACCCGTGTCCGGTTTTACACATAACAGCAACACCGCCGGTTGCGTTAATTGTGTCATAAAGAACCTGTGAACATTTAACCTCAGAAACAATTACCGGCTTTATGCCTTTTGCATTATATTCTTTGATAACATCTTCCGCATAGATTAAAAGCAGTTTGTCACCGGTCATTGAGTTACCGTCAGAGTCAATAACCCCGATTCTATCGCTATCACCGTCAAATGCAATACCTAAATCGGCTTTATTTGCAACAACAGCTTTTTTAATATCAGTAAGAGTTTTTTCATCACTTGGATTAGGATGATGATGCGGAAATCTTCCGTCAGGCATTGAATAAAGTTCAATTACTTCACACCCGAGAGCTCTATATAACTTAGGAGCAACAACACCGCCGGTTGCATTGGCACTATCCACTACAACCTTGATACCTTCACCGATTCTGCCGAACTTTTTAGTCATCTCTTCAATATAATCAGGAATAATGTCATATTCATTAAGAATACCAAACGCTACAGGCGGAATTGCAAGTTTATATTCTTCCATTGTAAGCTCTTTTACAACCTTAATCTGTTCTTCATTCAAAGACTGTTTTGCATAAGTCATTTTCATTCCATTATACTGGCTCGGGTTATGGCTTGCAGTAATAATCATTGCGCCTGTTACAGGCATATATTTTGTAATATATGGAGGAAGCCCTACAACCTCTGAATAATACCCGATAGGTGTCGGAGCAAGTCCCATGTCAACGACATTAGCACCGCAGGAACGAATTCCTTCTATCAGCGATTTTGAAAGAGACGGAGAATGAAGTCTTGCGTCGCGGCAAACACTTATCCAGATTTCTGAAGGCTGTTTTTTAGTCTCTCTTACTAAAAATTGAACAAAGCCGCGGCCTGTATAATAAAATAATTCTTCTGTTATATCATCCCCGTAAATTCCTCTTATATCATTCTTTCCAAATGCTGATTCTTTTAGCATAACTCCTCCTAAAACTAGTTTATACTATAATAATAGCATGGATAAATCTAAAAAAGGATTAATTTTTGTTCTACCGGCGTTGATTGGAACTTTTATATTTATTATTATTCCGATTTTTTGTTCTTTTGCACTAAGTTTTACAGAGTGGGATTTATTAAACGAGATTAAATTTGTCGGGCTGGCCAATTACAGAAGTATATTCTATGACAAAGAGTTTTTGCAAATTCTTATAAACACATTTGTCTATGCAGTTTCAACTACGTTTTTCGCAGTTATAATCCCGTTACTGATTGCATCTGCATTAAACACAAAAATCAGAGGATGCGAAGTTTATAAGACAATCTACTTTCTTCCGTTTATAACTCCTGCTGTTGTTATAGCAATTGTCTGGTCGTGGATTTTTGACCCGAACATAGGTGCGGTAAATTTACTTTTTAAGACACACCTAAAATGGCTTTTTGATACGCATCTTGCCATGCCGGTACTTATTTTTGTATCTGTATGGAAGCTGATAGGATACAATGTAGTTCTTTTTCTGACCGGATTTTCGACAATAAATCAGAATCTATACGAGGCTGCAAAAATTGACGGAGCCGGAGTAAAAGAGACTTTCTGGGAAATTACAATACCGCTATTGAAACCGACAACGTACTTTGTAACACTGGTAACTGCAATTTCGTCTTTTCAGATTTTTGATTTAATCTATGTTATGACCTCCGGAGGCCCTGCAAATTCTACAAATGTAATAGTCTATTCCATATACAAATACGCGTTTGAATATTTTGACATTGGTAAGTCCTGCGCTTTAGCCTATATTCTGTTCGGGATAATTTTTGTTCTGGCACTTGCCCAAAAACAATTCCGCAATAACTAAGGATGTTGAATTTTCGTTAACAATTTGCAGTATTCATCCATTACGATATTTAAAAATACGCACATTTTTTGTAATTTTTTATATAGAAAGTTAACCTTCTTCTTATCTATATTTGGATAAAATTCACTATTATTTTTAGCATCCAAAATACAATTTTGTAATACTGCAAACCTAAAAAAAGGATTTACTATTTTTTTAAGATTTTATCAGACGCCTTGTACATATAGTCATCAAAACTATTTTTATCACAAGAGCATTCTCTCAACTTTAAAACTTCTTTTTCACTAATATTGTCTAACAATTCTTTTATATCTTTTTTTACTTTTTGCTTTTTCATAAAATCACCTCGTTAATCTACTATAGAACAACATTTGTCATTATAAGCTATCGATATATTATTGTCAAGAGTATAAAATTAAACTATGGACGAACAAAAAATATTAGAGAATTTTGGAATAAATTTCAAACATTACAGAAACAAAGCAAAATTATCACAAGATGATGTTGCAGATATTACAGGATTTAGCAAATCTTACATAAGCAATGTAGAATGTGCAAAACATAACCTTTCTCTTGTGAATGCAGTTAAATTCGCAAGTGTTGTTAATAAAACTATTGATGAAATGATAAAAGATTTGTAAACTTTATTTACCTATTTTAAAATCAGCGCTTTATCATCAAAGTAATTCAATTTCATTGCCTGTTTAACTTCTGCTAAAGTATTTGCAGCAACTTCTCTGGCCTTGCCGGTTCCATCAACAAGAATATCATAAACTGCACCCATATCCTGTTCAAACTCTTTACGTTTTGCTCTTATTGGTTCAAGTTCTTCATTTACAATACTGTTTAAAAATCTTTTCACCTTAACATCGCCGAGCCCGCCTCTCTGGTAATGCTCTTTAACCTCGTCTAATGAAGCGTAATCATTCCAATATTTTTCAAAGTGTTCCGGTTTGCAGAATGCATCCAGATAAGTAAATACAGTATTGCCTTCAATATGCCCCGGATCAGTAACCTTAAGATGAGTCGGATCTGTATACATACTCATAATCTTCTTCTGCACATCCTCTGCCGTATCAGAAAGATAAATACAATTACCAAGCGATTTGCTCATTTTAGCTTTTCCGTCAATGCCCGGAAGCCTCATACAAACTTGATTATCAGGAAGAAGAGCTTTTGGCTCAATTAAAACATCTTCGCCATAAATATGATTGAATTTTCTTACAATTTCTCTTGTCTGTTCTATCATCGGAAGCTGGTCTTCCCCGACAGGTACCGTATCTGCTTTAAAAGCTGTTATATCTGCTGCCTGACTAATCGGATAACATAAAAATCCGACAGGAATGCTTGATTTAAAATCTCTCATCTGAATTTCAGATTTTACAGTCGGATTAAGCTGCAATCTGGCAAGAGTTACCAGATTCATATAATAAAAAGTTAATTCGGTTAACTCCGTAACCATTGATTGAATAAATATTGTTGAAATATCAGGATTTAAACCGACTGACAAATAATCAAGAGCAACTTCCATAATATTTTGTCTTACTTTATCAGGATTATCAAAATTGTCTGTTAATGCCTGTGCATCAGCAATCATTATATAGATATTTTTATATTCTCCGAAATTCTGCAGCTCTACTCTGCGTTTCAAAGAGCCCACATAGTGTCCTAAATGCAGTCTGCCGGTTGGTCTATCACCTGTTAAAATTGTTTTTGCCATAAAAATATCTCTCCTTTAGTCTGTTTAACCATAATGGCGGCACTTTGTCAATAATCGCTTCATTTTATCAAATATTGCATGAAAAATTGTTTTGTACTTCGCACACTCTGGGTCAAGAAGATATAATTTACCCTCTTTAGACATCCCCAGCTGAAAAACGTCTCCGTCCAACAAATCATATGGTCTTAATCCGGCTGCCTTTATCATATCTTTCATAATCGAAACAAACCCTTCACTCAATCCGTGCTGAAAAAGCTTTTCTTCGACGTAATAATGAATTTTACCGGCTTTGCCATGTTTATAAATGGGAACATCAAAACTCTGCACAGGCCTGTTTAGCGGGAAATGATTTGTTTCTGTAAGTTTCAAAATATTGCCGTCAGAAGTTTCAAATACAACAGCAGATGAGCCTCTGCCCAGATATTTTGAAACTTTTATATTTGAAAGTTCTTCATTTTTACTCACATTTTTTAGAAAGATATCAAGACGCGTTTCTGCTGCAGAGATTCTCTTATCAGATTTTTGACATTCTTGCAGTGCTCCTGTTAAAGTTAACGGTCTTTTATATACAACTTCATTAGTAATTTCCATATCTGTTTTAAAAGCCCTAAAAACTAAAAATTGCTATTTCTATTACACAATGTAAAGTTTAGACAAGTGATTTAGGAAATAAGTCCTGATAAGCATTAGGATTGTTCTCATCAGCGTACCGGCATTTTCTATACGAAATATTTTCTTTTATCCACGGGATTAATTTATCATAAACTTCTGAGGTCATTTTTGTAAACATTTCAGGCTCTATTAACGGCAGGGTATTTGTTATACGAAAATTTTCTTCAAGTTTTTCTCTAAGTACAGCTTCCGGCTTTTTATACTCGCGGCAATATTGTTTAAATAAACCCTCATTCAGCTCCCGCCTTTCTCTAACAATATTCTTCAAGCTCATAACAGGTTCGTCAGGAAAAATATCCCGACCGTCATTAAAACTTCTGTAAATTGCAAGCGCAACTTCCGGACTCTGCGGTAATTCTATTTCAATAAAATTTGATAAAATATCTTTATTTTCTGAAGTCATATTTAACGCAAAAGCCGTTTGCAGGAGCGGACGCATTACAGCTTGAAATCCTACCGGCCTAACTATATTTTTATTAATAACATGCATTAATGATTGATTAGCAATATACAATGTCGGTTTATATTCATTAAAATCCTGAACAGGATAATATTTCCCGTCTTTACAAACTGTATAAGCAAAAAATAAAGCAACTCTTACATCCTTTGTAACATCAAGATAATTGGTTGCAAATTCATAGTGCTGGGCAACCGCATCTAAATCAAATTCAAAAAAGTGCCCCATCACGCTTAGTCTTCTTAAGAGCATATAGTAAGGCGTCTGCTTAAATAAAAGCTTAAATTCCTCTCTTTTAATATATTCAACACAATGCATAACTTCATTATTAACAATATTCGGACGCAAATATCCCGGAAGCATTTGCTTATGGTTAAAATTCTGACCTCTGTATAAGCAGGGTTCTGCCTCGCGGCCAATAATAATTTTGGCACTGCCATCAAAATCCTGAACAAAAAAACCTTTTTTAGTAAAATCCTCTTTGCGGTAAAACATAAATTTTTGAGCCATACATTTAGTCATCATAATTGAAATTAAGTCACCGGCTGTATCAAAGGTCATAGGCGAAAGATCAAAGCCTTCCTCTTCCGGCACAATAATATAACAGTCTTTATTTTTTTTATAATTATAAAGATTTTGAACGAGAAATACTATACGTTTTAATATTGAAAACTTTTTAATTTCAGCCCTTCTGTAAGCATTCTTCCAATGTGCATAACCTAAAAAAGCATCTATTTCATTTTCAATCTCTTGAAT
>UMDA01030760.1_pt1 | contig 10564 bp, 9 predicted proteins | sample 1964381 | NCBI WGS metagenome assembly UMDA01 (sample SAMEA4835983, study PRJEB28245) | human gut metagenome | biome: gut microbiome; material: fecal sample | place: Denmark | collected 2008 | reverse complement strand
CCATGCCGTTACACAACCGTAAAACGGCAGACCGCAGACCTGCTGATATATCTATGATACATTTTTGACGTCAGGACTTAAAACTCATACTCATAATTATGTGATATGGTAGAGAAGAAACGAAAATTCTTACAACGTGAAGTCGCTGAGATTTGCGTGGAGGCTTGCAGAAGCCGGTTCGTCTCAATATACACAGTTTTTGACATGTCAGCATAATGCATTGATTATCAGCCATTTTAAATAAAATGTAATCGCAAGAAGCTTGTTAATGTGTGTGAAACAGGCTTTCCTGTAGTGCGGAAAAGGCTCTTCGGGCATGCTGGAGATGCCGTCTTGTATTATGAAACGGGCTTTTCCGCAACGCAAGGAGTGTGAGTGAATAAACAGAATCAGATGAGAATCGGGCATTGAAGAGCTATTAACGGGTATTTAACGGTCGTGTCTGCGGAGTAGAATGTGGACTATACCGCAAAATGTAAAACGGAAAGCACTCGGAAGATTGCCGCTTCCTTAACGTGCCATTCCTGTTTCAGGAAACAATAATGTAAAAATTTTTTACTCACATCTATGCGCGTGTGTCCGTCCCTTATTATTATTTATACAGGCGTGTCGTCAGGATCGAACATGTCGTATGAGCCAGAGCCGGAAAGATATGAGTGGAAAACGGTATCAGGCAAGAGGCTGACGTTAAGTCTCATCCGTATCATGCGCTGCTTTCAGGCAGATTGTTATTACGTCATTGTCTGATATGTCGCGGACTGCACAGTGCAAAAAAGTGAAAAGCGATGACGGCAGCAGTGCGTACTATGGAAGCATAGCCTGTGCTGAATTGTGAAAGTGGTTCCGGCGGTCAGTCGGTCGGTTTGGGCTGAACATCAGGTGATATATCTTTGTCATCATATTGTATGCCGTTCAGGAGCTGCATACTATATGATGACAAATAATTCAGAACATCTACTTAATAATAATAATGTGTAGACAATAAGAGTTAATTTTTATTAAACTAAACAGGATGGGAGATGTCTGATAATTGATTGTGTCGTTCTTTTCCCGTATCTTTGTATATAAGATAAACTGCACTCGGGAAAGTAAGAACAAGTCCTATTTCCACTCGCCTCGCGTTATCTTTGTATAAGATAAGCCTCGGCTCGGCAATATCAAGTCCGGTAAAACTCCGTTTTCCCGCCTTGCTGTTGCTCTCGCCTTGCGTTATCTTTGTATAAGATAAGCCTCGGCTCGGCAGTATCAAGTCCGGTAAAACTCCGTTTTCCCGTCTTGCTGTTGCTCTCGCCTTGCATTATCTTTGAGCGTTATTAAGATTGATAGGTGATGATAAAGTTTCTGTATATATTGCTTTCGTGTGTTGTTATTGGCGGACTTTCTGCCACAAGTAGCAACAGTACATATAGGTCTGCGTTGTTGGAAAACAGGGTATGGAAAGTGCAATTACCGCATAACAAGCAATGTGTTATGGAAATGGAGTCTCGCAATTACGGTCGTAGAAGTGTGTTGTCATATGACAGGAAAAGAACGGAACCTTTTTATTCTTATTCTTTATGTAAGGATACTGTCAAAGTATCTGAATCGGGGAAAAAACTCGTTATCCGGGATTTGACCGACAGCACATTGGCTTTACAATGTTTGCCCGATACGTTGACTGTTTGGGTTTGTCCTGTCAGATGTGTGACTGATAACAGCTTACAAGAACAACGTGAGAATGAAAACCGCTTGGACAGCACTTGGCGGGCGGATAGCAGTTGGTACTTTGGCACTTTGGATATTTCTGGAAAACCAATCAAAGACTTGTCTTCCATTGAGCAGCCCAGATGGGCGAAGTGGGATTACGACTTGGAAAAGTATTTCACTTCCCAAATGGTATATCCCGAACACCTGTTGGAGAATGATCAAGCCGGCTATTCCGTTGTCATTTTCTCTATCGACACATTAGGGCTACCGCACGGCATCAATATATTGTCATCCAAACATAAAGACTTCGACGAGGAAGTTGTACGATTGACCAAAGCATTACCGCATTGCCTGCCGTGCAGAGACAAGGACGGCAAACGAATGGAATGTTTATATAAGGTGTACGTTCCTTTCCTGCCTCAACATTATAGAGACCGGGTGAAGGCGGACAGCATCGCGGAGGAGAGAGAAAAACATATGTTCATAGAAACGCAGTCCGGTCCGGTGTTTCAATACGGGAGACCAAGAGCCGCACAAGACTATATCACCCAACGCTTGAAGTATGACCCGACTTCATTGGGAGACAAACAGCAGGTGAAAGGAGTTTATTCCATGCGGATTGACTCGTATGGAGAAGTGTGCGAATCCAAGGTCTTGCGAAGTTGTGGCGTAGAGGACTTGGACAATCAAGTACTGGAGATAATCAGAAAGACGCCACGCTGGACTCCTGCCATATTATTTCTCGGGAAAGGAAAGTATGTGGAATCTGAATTTGCTATTGCGATATCTTTTAAGAGGAACAGAAACTTAATAGCCCATACAAGAGAAAAACATATTGAGGTCGGTGTCCCGGTATGCTATTTGGATGAACAGGGCGACACCATTGTGCCATACGGCAAATACAAATTCTGTCAGACAGACACTATATGCAGCATCGGTTTCGTGTATGAGAACAGGCAGGACGCACGTATTGCTTGTATAGACAATCAGGGAAAAGAACTGTTCTATGTGTTCAAATGCGATAACGCTCCCGACTATATCCGTGAAGGACTTTTCCGCATCATGGATGATAACGGGTTGATTGGGTTCGCCGATTCATTGGGCAATGTGGTCATTAAGCCTCAATTCAAGTTTGCCACACCGTTTGAAAACGGGAAAGCTCAAACGACAACAAGCGGAAAAGCGCATGATGACGGAGAACATTCTTTTTGGACATCTGACGAATGGCAACTTGTTAGTTATAATGGAACTAAAATGATGAAATATACGGCTGTCAGGAACGGTACGGACTTGAAAGGATTGCGAATCGCCCTATTTGACAAGCAGGGAAAAATAGCTCAAGAAATTTCTTATTCCTATCCTTCTGACATTGAGTTTGCCGATAATCTCAATATTGGGGTTAATTTACAAGATGTCAATTTTGACGGTAAGGACGATATTCTTGTCAACCTTGGTCAGTATGGCAATCAGATGATACAGTATTATGATTGCCTTGTATGGGATGAAACAAAGAATCTATATCGTAGAGATGAAAGCTTTAAGCAGATAGAAAACCCACAAATAAACAAGGAGAAACAATGCATATTCTCTTCATCACGCATTTCGGCAGCATCTTACAGCTACAAGCGTTTTGAGTTTATTGGCGGACATTTTGTTGAAACAGCGACTTTAACCCAGACTTTCAGGGCTTCTAAACAACCGTTTTTATTCACGGAAAAGCAAAATGTAAAAAGCAAAGGCTTGGTAACATTGCACAAAGATGTTTCAGTAGACAAAATAAACCGTGATTGGTTATCAATTATAATGAAGTGACACCAAAAACAAGAAACAATGAGAATAAAAGTATTGCTGTTTGCTATTAGCTTGTTGGCAACTCTTTCGCTACAAGCGCAAACCAACGAGCGTTACATCGAGGTGACGGGCACATCGGAAATAGAGATAGTACCCGACAAAATCCATTATCTGATTGAAATCCGTGAATACTTCAAGGAAGAGTTTGACGGTAAGTCGAAGCCCGAAGAATACCGCACCAAAGTGCCTTTATCAGAAATAGAGCAGGGATTGAGAGGAGTTCTTGCCGAGGCAGGAATTCCGCAAAATGCCATCCGGACGCAGGAAATCGGTGACTATTGGCGGCAGCAGGGGCAGGACTTTTTGCTCTCCAAGAAATTCGACATTACCTTGACCGACTTCAATCAGATAAATGAAATCGTAAAGCGTATTGAGACCAAAGGCATCCACACCATGCGTATCGGTGAATTGGAGAACAATGATATGCTTGCCTATCACCAAAAGGGGAAGGTTGAAGCGTTGAAAGCCGCCCGACGGAAAGCAACCTATTTAGTGGAGGCATTGGGCAAAAGATTGGGTGAGGTGATCCGCATTGTGGAAAAGGACAGCGGCAATGTATTTCCTTTCGTGCAAAGCAATGTCCTGTCGTCCGACGCTGCCTCATTCGATAATTTCCGTACCATTAAGAAGAACTATTCCATGCTGGTACGTTTTGAAATTATTGATTAAACCCAAATCGCATTAGAACGCCGATTGTACATTTGAGGTTTGTTGTCAGCTCTTCATCCTTTTTCAGTACTGCTGGCGTCATCTTGTATTCCGCTTTTTCCAGATGTAGCCCGCTACATCCTTGCATTCGCACGCCTTTTCTTGCCATGGCATAGCTCAAGCATGCTTGACTCCGCTCATCTGGCTTATCGAAAGCGTTCGATAAAGCTGAATACAATCTGGCTGAAAGCATCACGAAATAAGAATGGAAGTCTAATGCGATTCGGGATAATTGGATTTACTCTATTTTTGGCAACAACATTATATCAAGAAATAATGTAACTATGGATAATAGATTTATTGCCCAATTGAGGGCCGAAGCAAAAGAATGCACCAGTTCATTGCGTTAAGACGAGCAAAGGCAAATTCTTTATGAAAGGATGCATTGGAGAAATGTTTTGAAGCCACTGGTGACAACGGCAAGGAAACAATTATGTTGGGCAGACACATTGCTGCCCAACGAATTGTGATTGGCTCTATTCACTTACCCAATAAATATGAGTTGTCTAAATAGGATGGAAAGATTGTAGAAATCACTGATGGTATGACACGTCAAAATCAAAAGTTGTGTTAGGGCTAAAAAATACCGTGCCATAGTAAGCAGGAGACGCCGTATCATATTTACCATAGTAATTTGCAAAATATATCTTCATATGATATTTATTGAATGTGAGGTTGGAAAGTTTGAAACCTACATCATATCTACAATGGCAATCGGCTTCTAATGTGGGATCTTCCTTAAATGGAGCAATTACTATCTTTATCTCATCATCCTGCGAGCTAACCTGAGCGAGGATTTTATCAGTGTTGCAGTCATATTCCAAGTCTGTTACATGGAAAGTTGCCACACCTTTATTATCTACAGTTATTGTAATCTTGGGAGTTTTCTCCTTTTCTTCTGTATAAAACTCAGGTCGGCTTTCTTTTGCCGAATACGAAGTCTTACAACCTGTATTTGACAAGTCGCTTAACTTTACTGAATCCAACACACTTTGCTCTGAAGAACAAGAAGTCAATGCGGCTAATCCCAGCATGACAAATCCATAAAACTTTTCTTTCATAACTCTATTTTTTTGTAAATGAATTTATCGAATCAATTAGGGAATATGTGCTTACACACGTATGCAAGGAATGTGGGACGGAATGTTCTGTTCCTTCAACCGCATCCACAAAACGCTTTATAGCACTATAATATCCTTGTGTGAAAACTTGGTTATTTTGTGATATTGGTATGAAATTATTTCTTCCAAACAGTTCCACAGTTACCTTTTTATGTTTAAAAACCTTTTCCAAAGGTACTCCACAAAAACTATATGGCTTTTGTTGAAAGATAAGACTATCCATATTTTCTAATGTATAAATGCCTCTATTTGTGTTTATGGTCATGCATTCTTGCGCATCAGTCCATGTGTAACCTGTAGAAAGCTCCAAGATGCCAGTGACATTCGTGTGTTTGAGCATCAACATCAATGTGTGTCCGCCGATGTTTTCTGCATACCTAACCTCTGCATTTCCAAATAGATAGACCACAACATCCAATGGATGTATGAAAAGGTTGATCAGTGAATCTCCCTCGGGGTAAGCACCGGTGAGATATTTCAAGTTGTATGTCATAGTACCCTTACATTTTGACAACTCCCTTTTTAATGATTGAACGGCTGGTGTACAACGTTTTTGTAGATCCACAACTGCCAATACATCTTTTTGTTTTTGCAATTCCACCAAACGCATCAGCTCTTCAGTATTTTGGCATGGAGGCTTTTCTATGAACAAAGCCTTATTGTATTCTATCACTTTTGAGGCGATAGAGAAATGTGTATTTGGCGAAGCTGACACGAATACTCCTTTTATTTCTGCGTCTTCCAAAATCTTGTCCAATGAAGTGGTGGCATGTATATGAGGAAAGGCTGTCTCTATCAAACTCAGTTTGTTTGTCGATTTGCAGCAGATATATTTCAATGGTACATGCAGATAATCAAGTACGGGGTAGAGGTTGTTCATACTATGGCTTCCTATACCCACAAAGGCATATTTACCCTTGTATGTTTGGTGTAACATCCTGAAGTTCCGTATTTGTTTGTAGTACTCTATAATATTTTTGATATATTCCATTATTTACAGATTCTTTTGGAAAATCTTCGGTATGTCTCTTTACTGTTGTCAGTCCATTGGTAAGATCCATATAAGAGTCCGATAATATTTTTAGGCAGAAATCTTTCGAGGTTTTGTAGCAGGATAATATCATACTTACGATGAAAGTTTATCCAACAGCCATTGCACTCTTTGGAGTATCTGCATTGCGTTTTTACAGTTTCTTGCGAATTGAATATCTCATCCAAAGAATGCTCGTGGATATTACCAAGCATTACATCCAAATTTTGGCATAATGGCACATCACCATTGGAGTGAATCACCAATTCGCTGAAGATGCTTTGGCAAGGCAAGTGAAGGTGACCATTTTGCCACTCACCGTATAAAGCCACGAAGTCAAAATTCTCTTCCGTCTCATGTATGTTTTGTGGAATGTTTTGGATGAAATTTTTCAAGTCTGCTGCAATGAGGTCTGCTGTGGTATCAAAGAAAACCATCGTTCCATAGATACCTATGCGCACGTCGACATTGTATTTCATAGCAACGCCAATCACATAATCCATGTCTTTGAAAGTGTTCCATGGGGAGAGACAGAACATCAAAGAAACAGGAATCTCGTCTTTCAAGGTTTCAACCACCTCTATAACCTTGTCGTGACCATTGCATCCTCTCATTGTTTTGTATGTATCTTTGTCACCATCCAGCGACACGTACAGATGGGCAGGATGGTACAGTCGGACTGCCTCTATGACTTTGTGAGGAGCGAGACAGTTGGACAGCAGTGTATAGTTAGGATGGTTGTTCATAAACCACTCCATGATGTCTTTAGCTTCGGGATGAAGAAGAAACTCTCCACCCTCCAAACCTATAACTGTATTTTTTGTGATACACTTACTATTCATTATTTTTCTTATTTCCTCCAAGGACAGATGCACTTCTGGCTTTTGCCATATAGAGCAATGCTTGCAACGTGACTGGCACTTGGTGGTAGTGTATATCATTAGGGTGCTAAGTCGCTTGTGATGTGTTCGAAGGATATTGTTGAGATATAACACCCCATTGTGTAAATAGTCGCTTGTTTTGTACATATTGATTATGAAACTTTTGTGCTTCTATAGATAAGAGACCACAAAAGTCTAAAAGACTGCACGACCACATCACTACCAGGTGAATCTGATGCCGAAAGGAATGGTAAATGTAAGTGGATGTTCCGTCCATGTGGTATGGACAGAGCTACCATTTGGTATATACCAATTCAGAGATGGTTCTATGTAGACTCCCCAATTCGGTGCAAACTGATATTGCATACCAATGCTTGTACCCACACTCCATTGGAACGGAGGAGTCAAATTCCAGCCATCTTTGTATGGCACTTGTTGTCCTGTCATATATCGTTCGTTCATCTTCCCATATACAGGAATGTTCAATACTCCACCCATAGAAAGGTAAGCTGACCATTTTTTGACATTAAACCATTGATATGATATGCGAAGTGGTATTCCCAAATAATGCAGTTTCTGCTTCTTTTGTATATAATATTCGCCTTCTCCCAAAGTATAGTCAGACCTCAGAAGAGAATATTGCAGACCTGTTTCCAAATACCATTTGTTACCAATTCTCTTTGTCAGTGACAGACCGATTGTCATAGGCTTGTAATGATATTCATGTTCCATGATTTTGCCATTGTTGTTTTTAGCGATTTCCATGAGTGCTTCTTCTTCCTTTGACATATTGTCATGCACGTTTTCTTGTAAATACTGATAATATTCTTCCCAAGTGGAAAATATTTCTGGAACAGGAGGTTGAGGACCGTCAATATCTCCGCCGGCATTACCTGTAAATATTTTGTATGCATTCTGGACCAACGTAGACCCCAAAGAACCTGCTGCAAGCAACTGCCACTCATTCTTCTTCGCAGGGTCAGAATCTTTCGCTATATATTGCTTGTTGTTTTCATGCCATATATTCCTTATTGTATCAATTGTGATACTGTCATCTTCAATGATAACAATATTGCTGTTTTCTAAAGTCTTTTTTATATTAAGCGTATCAATTGCTGATATGGAATCATTTCTCGTTTGGGCAATATTCTGATTGATTTCGTTCTTTTTTTCTGCTGCCAGCATCATTTCACTTTTCTTGTGAGACTGAGGTTCTTCTTTCTGCCTTTTCCCATTTTTAATTTGGACATCATTCTCGTTCTCAACCTGTGATGTATTAACAGATTTGTATTCTGTCTTGTCCTTTTTCCATAAAAGACGAAACATTGGCATACAGACAAGGATTATTGCTATGAAAGTCATCATTCGTTTGTTGATTATCTTTCTCAGCATCTCTTTGGCTCTTGTTAGTTGCGAAGATGAACTATGAGATTCTATACCCAATTTTGCTGCAATCTCTTTATGGGAATATCCTTCAATCTCAGCCATCTGAAAAATTCTTCTATAGCCTTTGGGGAGTTGATTGATTATTTCCAGAATTTCTCTTTCATCCAATATGTTTTCTGGTGTTATGCCACCCTCTATTTCCAATTCTTCACCGGTAAATGAAGAGAATGGGACAGTTCCTGTTTTTTTCTTGTACTTTTGATATTTTAAAGCCTCATTCCTTGCTATAGTACAAATCCACTCTCCAAATTTTGAAGCGTCTCTGAGTTGATGAAGTGAATAAAAAGCACGGATAAACGCTACTTGGACGAGATCATTCAATGTGTCCTCATCCTCTTTGGTGATATTGAAACATACTTTTCTTACCATTGGCGAGTATGTTTCAATAAGTATTTTTAGAGCCTCTGTGTCTTCTGCTTTTATTCGCTTTATTATCTCTTCTATATCCATGTTAGGGGTCAAGCATGTTCACCATCTTTTTATAAGATATTCAAATGTGAGAAATGACTGCATGAAACATTGTTAATGTATGTAAAATATCAGATGGAATTTAGAAAGACATTAAAATACTACTCTTTAAATAAAGAAATGATTTGAACTTTTTGTTTTCGTGAATTATTCTTTAATAACAAGATGGCAAATGCCAAATGATTCCATGAAGTACAGATAGAAAGGGTAGTGTCAAATGTGGGCAGTATCGTTCTGAAACAGCCTATCCGGACGTTGGTTCGTTCAATGGAATATCTTTCAGCGTATAGTTCGTCATCCACAAAATGACATCGGGATTTATCTGCGTTTGTTGATACAAATATTTGCAACAATATAATTCTTCAACAGGATATTTCGCAGGATGTCGCAATCAAATACTGCGTCGGCATTGAGGAAAAGGTCGTCTGCCTGGATATGGGTTTAAACATGTCACCGATGACCTTTTTAATGTCATTTTCTCATCTTCACGAAGTTCGGTCGTGTGGCTCCCGTCCAAATAGACACTGGGCGTGTCTGATTCATTACGGTACTTGTAAAACAACCGGGGGCATAATGATTTCCTTTTTACAAACTTGCTCCATTTTTTGTAATGCTGGTACACGGCACTATGGCTCAGAACTTTCCCGTTGAACAAGGCTCTTACAGGAATGTCCATTGTCAATCTATCTTTAGCTTGTACAGATGGCATTCTCTACTTCTATGATGCAATTTTGAGTAGCATGCTCACGTTTTGTCTTGGAAAGATAATGCAATATCGTATTTTTTCGAGCACAGTGTACATGGAGCTTTCACTATATATGAGTTTGGTTACCCATGATATAATAAGTTACTCAAGTTTCGCAAGTGAATAGAATTTCACTTAAGAAACTTGAGTAATTTAGGACAGCTATTTATCCGTTAGGTTGTTTATATTAATATTCTGCAATAAGGATGTTTGCTGTCAGCTAATCCCTGTACTGTTGGAGTAGTATATTATAATATAATAAGGTGTATGAAGTATATTAATCCGTCTTCTTGTGTAAACTAATGTTAAATTCGTGACTTTGTGTGAGTTTTTTGCTGAAAACATTTGGAAGGTATTGAAATTTGTACTACTTTTGCATCCGCTTTCGGTTAGTAAAAACGACCTTAAGTAATGAAAGAAAGAGTTCTTTGAACAATTTACATAAAGACAGAGAAAGTAGTACAAGAAGCGATTTCAATAATATTGAGATTATGGGTTAACAGATCCGTTGATTAAGTTTATTGAACTTTAAATCGTTATGGATGAGAATTCTGAACAGAGACAAATTCGTATTAATCTTACGGTTAATATAAAAGATATTATACAATGTAGAGTTTGATCCTGGCTC
>UMDA01048708.1_pt1 | contig 10567 bp, 6 predicted proteins | sample 1964381 | NCBI WGS metagenome assembly UMDA01 (sample SAMEA4835983, study PRJEB28245) | human gut metagenome | biome: gut microbiome; material: fecal sample | place: Denmark | collected 2008 | reverse complement strand
ACGATAACGTTCATGGTGAAGCAAAGAAGCATTGCCGTTAAGGTACGGGTAATAACTTTCTTTTTAAACAAGAAGCTCCAAGGAAGCTGCTTGATATCTTGCTCCTGCTCACGGCGCTGAATTTCTTCAGCAGTAACTTCTTCTACTGTCTTGCCACCAGCAGCAGCCTTTGCCTCAAGTTTCGAAACAATAGCATCCGCTTTGTCATTGTGACCATTAAGAGCTAACCAACGAGGAGATTCATCCATGCAGGTCCAAACAAGAATTACGCAAACCGCACCAAGGATGCCGCAGAATACGAATACTTCGCGCCAACCAGCGATTGGCAGGATGATGAGGTTCATTACAGAACCGAACAAAGTACCGCAGTTTGCAATCAATCCCATGTAAGACTGATACTTACCACGCTTGTGAGGTGGCGTGTACTCGGTCAAAGCAGAATAGCCTGCAGGGAATGCAGCACCAAGACCAATACCCATAAAGAGACGGCATGCGGTCAGGAAGTCTGCATTAGGAGAAGTAGCAGCAACCAAACAAGCAATTGTAAAGATACTACCGCAAACAATAACTGCCTTCTTACGGCCAAAACCGTCGGATACCCATCCTGACATAAGACCACCAATGAGGTAGCCAACCATGGTAATGGAGTTAAAGAACGCAAATTGTTCAAGCGTCATGAAGCCCTCGTCCTGAAGAACAGCACCGATAGGGCCACCAATAGACATGTCAACGGAGTCGCAGAACGTAATACCTGCCAGCAACCACATGATCTTCATGTGGAAACCAGAGATTGGCATACGGTCGAGACGTGCCGCGATACCGTGGAATGACTTTTGAGCATTAGAAGCCATGCGTTTCCCTTCCTTTCTTTTTCCTTTTACTCTTTTTCTTCTTTATTGCTTTGATTTCTATGATTCCCAACAACCAAAGCGCCTGAAAAAGATAAGGCTGACAATCTCATGATTCAATGCCTCACCTTTCGTAATTAATTTTCTCTTTCCTATTTTTCTTGCTCCAATAGTCAAGTTGATAGGTTTACGCCGAAGATTACAAAATGCTATGTTTCCAGGTAGTGAATGCGTTCACGTAATCTTTAGAAGCACGAAAATGCCTGATGGCTGTCCATTTGTCTTAAATTGGTAAAACTTTTACCAATTTAGCTTTGCTGAATTTCATCCTTATTTTTGGCCACAGCTCAATGACACAGGGGGACAAAAATCCGCTACACGTCACTTTATGGATTTAAATCTATTGATTCTGTTCTATTTCAGCAGCGTTCGGAAATCGATAAGTGCTCATGCACTGAATGAAATTTTCCACTACTTTGGGATGCGATTCTTTGCGGCTTACCAAGTACACCTTATGAAAATCATACGGCAAATCTCTTATCGGTAAGCACACTACATTCTCGAAAGCATTCACTAAAAATGAGTAGCAAAACAACGCCATCTTGTTAGTTTCCGACGAGACCATAGCGCTCATTGTTATCTCATCATCATATTCCCGTATTAAATTCAGCTTTTCACACGGCAATTTTTCTTTGATTGAACGCAGAGTTGGCGAAGTAAGTGAATAGGTAAGAAGCTCATAGGGCGCAAGCATTTCAAGAGAAACAGACTCATGATTGGCTAAAGGATTGCTTTTATTCACGCAAAGCACCAACGGCTGAGACCAAACGAGGGTATAGCTAAGATCATCCCAATCGTCAGTTTTTGCAGCAAACACTACATCAAGCTCACCCTTGCGTAATCGAGACACCAATTCAATTGAATAAGCTTGCTCGATAACAATTTTTGGAGGATTTTTCTGCTGTTCGGTAAACGCCTGCATCGCCATTGACCAAAAATAACCCTGTATTGCGTAAATAGTGCCTATTCGAATTTCAGAATTGATTTCACCCTGGGTCTCATAAGCTAGGCGAAGACCCGTATCGATATTCTTGACTGCAAGTTCAGCGTATTCGCGAAAAATGGATCCTGCCGCAGTCAGTTCCACATGAGAGCTACCAGCACTTCGTTCGAAAAGCTGCAAGCCTATCTCTTTTTCCAATTGTCTAATTGCTGCAGAAAGCGTTGGTTGAGCAATATAGAGATCCTTTGCTGCTTTGGTATAACTAAGCACCTCTGCCAAATGGCTAAAATAGCGCAAATACTCTAACCTCATACATTACTCATTCCCCTCGAACTTTGAGCTTTGCTACCCTCCATGGCGAATCGCAAGCTAAAACCCTATTCGCGGTAGAGCGCAGCACATCAAGCGTATCATTTTTTACTGTTTCGCTCATCAAACTTACTCAACTTTAAGGCCCAAAAATCAAGGAGTCTCAAGACTAACCTTGAGACTCCTTATGTTCTTAAGAAATATCACTTGTGCTGACGACGTCAGCAAGATTTGGCAGCAGGATTTGCTCGCAAGATTTGCCTGCAGAATTTCCTAGCTTGGTAAATACACAGCATTACCAGTTTCTGCCGATTCGAAAACACCATTTACGATCTTGAGTGTTTGCAGCCCTTCTTCACCAGAGCAGCGCGGCACTGTTTCTCTACCTTTGCAAAGATCGATGAAATGCTCTAATTCAGCCTTTAGAGGACTATTGAGTTCAACTTCAAAATGTTCATGTTTCAATTCGTGCGTCCAGCCAAATGCATCTTGATCATAGTAGTACAGATCCATATTTGGAAAACCAAAAGAACCCTTTGTGCCAAATACCTGCATGCTGTTTTCTCCAGGCGCCATTACAAACGATTCATTTTCATCTGCCGCCAAATCATAATTCCAAGGACTAGGAGTACCGTCACATAAGGCATAGGTTGCAGTAACGCCATTTTCATACTCAATCAAGACAGAAGCTGAATCCTCGGCATCATTTCCTCGAATGGTATTTCGCGTAGTTGCATAAACTTTAACGGGAGCTTTTCCTATAACAAAATTGAGATCATCGAAATCGTGAATAGCATTGATTAGCAGAGGTCCGCCTACTCTTTTTGTGACATACCACTCGCGATCGAAACAGTCCTCGTCTTTTGCAATGCAATAGCGTGATTGGATGGTTACGATTTTTCCCAAGCGTCCTGAATCTATAACTTCACGTAAAAATTGATACTTACTTGAAGAACGACGATGATGCCCGATTAGAAGGTTCACACCTGCCTTTTTGCACACCTCGATTACATGCTTTCCCTCTTCAACAGTATTGGCAATAGGCTTTTCCAGCAGAATATTTTTAATACCTGCCTCAATAGCGTTTTCCACTGCTTCCACATGAAGTGTATTGGGAAGAGCTATATACACTGCATCGAGCGGAATTTGTTTGAACAACAAGGTGTAATCACTAAATAGTGGCACACCAAGCTCGTTAGCAATTTGGAAATCCGAATCCCCAAAGCCAGCGACAGCCGCTAATTCGACCTCGGGGTTCTCCTTTGCGAAACGGGCAATTTTTGAACCGTGGTTCAATCCCAATACTGCAAATCTTACGGTATCCACGAAAAACTCCTCCTTGTTTGGTTTCCTTGTTCCCCTTTTCCCCTGAACCTGATTATCAAAGCGGTTGTTTGTTTTTTCCAATAGAGGGATAGTTTGTTTAAGAAAAGCAATAGGAGTTTCGTATATTTCGAGGTAAATGCTTAATAATTGGCTGCGAATGTATTGCTTGATTCATCCGTTAAATTATTGCCCATCCGCAGAGGGTGGTAATGCAACACAGATTGTTATTCATCCGCAAAGCGGATGGTTATCGTTTCGAACCCTTCGCTTCTTCGGTAGGCTGAAGCTATCAAAAAAAGCTGAAGCCATTAATAGAAAGCCTCCATTTCTGGGGGCTTACCTGGACTTATATAGAAGTTATACCAACACATTTTTCCTATAGCCCTAAAATCTGATCCTCTGATTGAGAGGGTTAGGCCGACTATTGCCTCTTGACAATGTCCTGCTCATATTAAAAAAGCGCCGCCCCTTTTAAGGAGCGACGCCTTGAAATTTCACTACGCCGAGTTATTTCGTAGCGATTTTACATGTTTGTGAAAGCAAAGTTCTCTGGGTGAGCCTTTACTTCTTCGCGCAGTTTAGGATTCATCTTGCGAACACCGCGACGAGCATCTTCGGTCTGAGAAGCCAGAACCTGATTGCGGTTTTCCATCTTGATCTGAGCCTCGAAAGAGTTGTCAAGAGAGCACTGCAAAGATTCCTTGGTAAGACGAAGACCGAGAGGAGCTGAATTCTTAACCATAGCTTCAGCCATCTTTACTGCTTCTTCTACTACATCTTCATCAGCTACAACCTTGTTAGCAAAGCCCCACTCAAGCAGCTCTTCAGCGCCAATACGACGAGCAGTCATAAGAGCTTCAGCAGCGCGAGCATAACCAACAATGCGAGGAAGATAATAAGAGCCAGACATGTCGGTACCGGTCAAGCCGATGTTGAGATAACCAGCCTGCATCTTGAAGGATTCACCGCAAACACGAAGATCGCAAGCGCAAGCCAAAGAAAGGCCGCCACCAATTGCATGACCCTTTAAAGCACCAATAATAGGCTGCATTGCGTTGCGCATATTAACTGCCTGATCAGAGCAGATAGTCTGCATAATGCAGTGGTCACGCTGAGCACGACCCATATCCTCAGGAGGCTCATAGTTGAGCTCGTTCAGGTTAAAGCCGGCGCAGAAAGACTTACCTTCACCGGTAAGAACAATTACGCGGCATTCTGGGTCCATGCGAACCTTCTTCAAATAATCATTGAAGTCAGCCATCTGCTGATAAGACATCGCATTGAGGTTTGCAGCGTCATCGAAAGAAACAACGTGGATTGGACCACGAACGTCAACCTTCAAGCGCTCATACTCATACTTGAATTCGGGCAGGCAGTATGCCTCCTGATATACGCTCATGCGCATTCCCCTTCCATTTCGGAATTCTTGGTTTAATACTACGAATCGTAGTTTTTTCTGGTACGGTCTGTCAAGAATAAGCCCCAAGCATTGGGCTACTGCAAATCAATCAAGAAAAATCGATTTATTCTTGCCGAAAGTAACGTTTAACTTATGGAATCGGCACCTATACGTTAAATACACCCAGTGCATTTAACGTAAATGCGCATTACAATGTGACACGCATAAAAAATCCGAGCAAGAGTTTCAGGCTCAAGCCCGTTAGTCTAGGCCAAAACTCTACTTACTGCCGAGAGAAGAGGTATTTTGATGGCAGAATATAGCCCTACTCGCACCCATGCAACCTGGAAACCACGTGTAACTTCTGCCCACGTTCCTTACTTTCATTGCACTGAATGTGGCGCGGTAGTCCAAGGCATTGACGGCGCAGTTGATAATCAGCTCATCAACGATGGTGAACGTTCGCTTATTTTTGAACCTTCCTACGCTCATGTTGAGTATCAACTTACTTGCTGCGGTAAACCAATGGAGCAACTACAGCCTATTGCTGCTGCAGAAGTTGAAGACCGCTTCAAACTTAACTATCAAATCATGGGTGGTCTGAACAACAACTGTGTAAAAATTGATTGGCGCTCAGTCGATTCTACCTGCAAGCCTCGTTGGTTTGCTTTAAAGACCTTTACTGGCATCATGACCAAATATGTGTCACCTAAAAAATGGCCACCTATTGTGTTTGCGCTAGCCGACGAAGATGCCTTTGCTTACTGCGACAAGAATCCTTGCGTTGAATGCACCTTCCGCTGCAAGCGCGGTATGGAAATTTACGCTTACGTAGACAATATTGGATTGGTGATCTTGCCGCTTGATCGTATGGAAGCTCCTGGCAGTGCGCGCTTCGACGATTTTGATTCTCCCCATGAGATCATGGAAAAGGCAAAAGCAGCAAAAGAGTAAAAGCATTCAAAGAGGAATGTGCTCGACAGACTGCTTTTCATCATCCTCATAAGGCACTTTCTTCCCCAGCAAAAAGAACAGACAAAGCAAAACAATAAAAGGGTTGCTGGACATCCTTCAAGTGATGATCTAACAACCCTTTTCGTTTTCGAACCCAAGTATTACTTGCCTAGGTCATTGCTTGCCTAGACTAGAGCTTATAAGCGACACAAGAACAAAAAGTTGAACATTTAAGCCATTTCGGCTTCGTATCCTTCCTCCACCACCGCATCGATAAGCGTTTCATCGGAAACTTCAGCACTGAGCTTTACCGTCGCCCTCTTCGCCTCTAAATCCACGAGAGCTTCCTCGACTCCCTCTACGCGTTCAAGCCCTTTCTTAACATGCGCTACGCATTTTTCGCACATCATTCCTTCAACGTGCAGTACCTTTTCCATTTGCTCTTCCTTTCCTTGATTATTTTCAATAAACCTATCCCTCGGTACGGTATCAAGCCCCACGCCCTGAATAGATTCCTCGTTAACCGCTACCTTTAAAGAAGCATCTGAATTCGGCGTAGCACCAATCTCTGCCTTAGCCGGCGGCTTCCATCGACGCAAACGCAATGCATTGGTAACTACACAAACCGAGCTGAAGCTCATAGCCGCTGCGGCAATCATAGGGTTTAGACTAAAACCCACAAAAGCAAGCGCACCAGCTGCAACAGGTATACAAAGCGCGTTATAAAACAATGCCCAAAAAAGATTCTGTTTGATATTCCGCAAAGTTGCTCGTGATAAATCCAGAGCTGCTGCTACATCGCACAAGTCACTATGCATCAGCACTATATCTGCACTTGAAATTGCAATATCGGTTCCGGCGCCAATCGCAATACCAACGTCGGCCCGTGCAAGAGCGGGTGCATCGTTAATGCCATCACCCACCATTGCAACCTTTTCTTTATTGGAAAGGTTGCGCACTACTCGTTCTTTATCAGCAGGAAGAACTTCCGCAATGACCTCATCAGTTCCAACTTGCTCATGAATTGCCTGGGCAGTACGCTGTGCATCTCCTGTTAGCATTACCGTTCTAATACCCATATCACGAAGCCGTTTAATCGCAGTAGTGCTTGTGGGTTTAACCACATCAGCTATTGCTATATACCCTAAAATCGTTTTTTCCTGGGCAAGGTAAAGTACTGTTTTGCCTGCGTCAGCTAAATTTTGAGTCAAAGCTTCATTGATAGCTATACCACGCGACTCCATCATGCGAGCATTCCCCATAAAGCAGAGATGTCCCTCTACTTTGCCTGCTACTCCTTCCCCCTCAATTTGAGAAAAATTCTGAACCTCATAAGGCTTTATGTCGTTTTGATTCACCAAACTCATAAGCGCTTTAGCAAGAGGATGTTCCGAGCGTCGTTCAAGCGCGCCAATAATTCGTAATAGATAACTCACACTACACTTGGCCTCTGAAGACAAATCCTTAAAGGTCGAATTGAACTCTTTCGTATTTTCAGCCAAGCTAAAAAAGCAATCCGGTGCTAAACGTCGAGAAAGATCCGCTACGATTCCGAGATCGGTCACCTGCGGGGTACCTTTTGTGATGGTCCCTGTTTTATCTAATACAACCGTTTTCACCCCTTGCGCCGTTTCGAGGGCTTCAGCATTTTTTATCAGAATGCCATTTACTGCCCCTCGTCCCGTGCCGACCATAAGAGCAGTTGGCGTTGCAAGTCCAAGTGCGCAAGGGCACGAGATAACCAGTACGGAAATGGCATAAGAGAGCGCGGTAGGAAATTCAGCACCCAGCGCCATCCAAACGATAAACGTCACTAGAGCAATGCCGATGACCACTGGCACAAATACGCCGCTAATTTTGTCCGCAAGTTTTTCAATTGGAGCCTTGGAGCTGGTTGCCTCATCTATTAATCGAACAATACCCGCCAAAACCGTATCAGATCCTACGTGTTCGGCACGCATAGTAAACCAGCCGCTCGTGTTTAGCGTAGCGCCCGTCACTGAAGATCCAGTACGTTTAGTCACCGGAAGCGATTCGCCCGTAATGACCGATTCGTCAACCGATCCCTGTCCTTCCAGCACTACTCCATCAACAGGAATTGCCTCTCCTGCCTTTACTACCAGTACATCACCTACGCGCACTTGCCTTACGTCAACTAAGGTTTCTACTCCGTTTTCCAACCGTAGGGCCTGTTTAGGCGAAAGATCCATCAACTGGGAAAGCGAATCGGTCGTTTTCCCTTTAGCTCGCGCTTCGAAATACTTCCCTAGGGTAATCAGAGTCAATATCATGGCAGCAGACTCAAAATACAAATTCATGGCATACCCGTGAACCTGCTCCAGATTTCCATGGCCCGCATAAAACGCCATCTGGAAAAGCGCATACAGGCCATAGAGAGTCGAAGCCCCTGAGCCAAGCGCAATAAGGGAATCCATATTAGGAGAAGCATGTATCAACGCCCGGAACCCAATGCGAAAAAATTTAAAGTTCACGCACAAAATCGGGATAAGTAAAACGAAAAGAGTAAGGGCCCATACCATCGCATTTTCTGGACCCAAGAAGAATGAAGAAAGAGGCCAGCCAAACATATGTCCCATAGAAATATAGAAAAGGGGCACCATAAAAATAAGGGAGATGATCAATCGCCTAAAGATGGCTTTGCGTTCCTGTTCCGCAATATTTGATGCTCTTACGGTATTTTCTTGAGTGCTGGAAGGAGAAACAAATCGACCCTGATCATCTAAATCAAAACTCGATGATTCTTGATGCAGATTCCCCTCTTGCCCTAACGGCAGCTGGGTAGGCATACCTCCTCGATCAGGATTGCGCGGAATGGCACCGTATCCCGCTTTGTCCACCGCAGCTTCTATCGCCTGCGTTACCAGGGAAACATTAGCGTCCTGTTCGAATTCAACCTCCATCGAATTTTTCAACAGGTTAACGTTTGCCTTATGAACTCCTTCTACCCTATTAGTTGTTTTTTCTACGCGGGAAGAACACGCGGCGCACGTCATTCCCGTTACATCAAAGGTCTGCTTAATCGGCATATTTCACCTACTTTCGCAAATGCTCTCATGCTGATCGACTTTTTCAGAATCGAACTTTATGAAAGCCTGCGAGATATCTACGAACGTGCGAACTTTTTAATAAGGCGCATTGCCTCTTCAATAACCTCATCATCTCCACGACGAATTCGATCCTTTACGCATGTTTCTAAGTGGTCGCGCAAGATTAGCTCTGCAGCTGAATGCACCGCGCTCTCTGCCGCTGCAAGTTGAGTCAACACATCGCCACAATAACGATTGTCATCGATCATATTCTTGACACCGTTAAGTTGACCTATTGCACGGTTCAGGCGTTTTTTTACGTCTGATTGGAGCTTATCGGCACGCTCGGTCTCTTTGAAATGGCATTCGCTCATTCGTACTCGCTTTTCTCTCTAGTTTTCGCCCGTATTATATACCCCCATGGGGTATGCTAAGCAAGTATTTTTCGACGAAATATTTTCCTCGACATCTTTCTTAAAAGTTCTCTCGGTACTTCTTAAAGGGTTTTCTTTTTAACCCAAAGTTGAAATAGGAACTGTTTTAGTAACGTTTAAAAATTGTTTCTTTATTTATAGGGTGCTCCGAGTACAATGAGGCAACGCGAAGAACGTTTTGTTTTACCCTTTCTAAGAGCACAGCGCTTCGGTGGCGCTTAAGGCAAAACGAACCTGAGCTAATATCCGTTTCCCCGACATTTCTTGGTTGAGAAAAATGACGCAGCAAAACGATCCACATAATCACCCTACTCGTAGAGCTTCCTCGCGTGCGTCTTATTCACCACGTGCGCCCTACCCATCGCCTCGCGCTAACTCTTCACGCGTATCTGCCTCACAGCGCATGAGCGTCCCTCATGCACGCGATGAACTTGAACGCGAACGCGAAATGTATAGCGCACACGATCCTAATCAAAACGCGCCTTCGCCTGCTCAACGCTATGCCCAGGCGCAAAAAAATAAAGCAGCTGACCAAAGGCAAAACTATTGGGATCGTCATCCTGAAGAGTCTGGCTACACCAGTCAACCAAAAGCAGCTCAGGGCTCTGCCGACATAAAGCAGCCTACCTACCGCAACACGCATCGTTCGAATGCTAATCCTTCACGCACGAGTAGAACGCCACGCGTTGGTGAGGCGACTTTGAGCGGGCAGATTCCACGACAAAACGCTCCAGCGGCGAGCGGTCCCATGCCTCAGCAAGCTGCGCCATCCGCAAGTGGCGCTATACCACGTCAAGGTAGACCATCTGCCAGTGGCACCATTCCTCGTCAGAACAGACCGTCTGCTAGCGGCACCATACCTCGTCAGGACAGACCGTCTGTCAGTGGTGCCATGCCACAACAAAATACAAAAGATGCTTATCGAAACGCATCTCCCACTCGCCGAAGCGTCTCGCAGAAACGCGGCGCTCGTGCTGCTCGTACTGATACCGCTAAATATCCCGCTAACGCAGCAAGTAGAATACCTGAATCGTCCGATTTCGGGGCCGAACGCTATCTCAGCGCCCAACGCACCCGTCGCAAGCCTTCAGGATCTTTGCGCAACAAGCTAATTGCTGGCGCGGTTGCTGTAGCGGTAGTAGCAATTGGCATTTTCGCTTTTACTACCTGGGATGCCAACAAAGCTGTTAGCGTAACTATTAACGGACAACAGCAAACCATCGAAGGTCAGCAACGCACTATCGAAG
>UMDA01020317.1_pt1 | contig 10586 bp, 9 predicted proteins | sample 1964381 | NCBI WGS metagenome assembly UMDA01 (sample SAMEA4835983, study PRJEB28245) | human gut metagenome | biome: gut microbiome; material: fecal sample | place: Denmark | collected 2008 | reverse complement strand
CCAGCCGATGCAAAAAGGTGACACCGAACTGTATTACAAAACAGGAGACGAACTGGCTGCATCATTGCTTCAGGTCTTTCCGGAAGAAGTTGTGAACAGAGCAATGGCTAACATTGATGTTGTTTGCGAGAAATGTAACCTCGAACTTCCGCGTACAAAGAAAGTGAAGCCACAGAAGATCGAACGCACAGACGGAATGACAGACGAGGAATACAATGAATTAGTTGCAAAAGAACAGGAACGTGTAGATGCAATCAATGCTGACGTTTTAAAGAACCAGCATTATCCAGAGTTCGTAGATGCTGACAAACATTTGCGAGAGTTAGCACTTACCGGTTCCACAAAAGGCGTAACCACATTGGACGGAACCGCAACGTTAGATATCGAATTTAAGCGCGGCGGCATTCAGGGACGATATGGAGATGAATGGAATGACGATCTACAAAAACGATTCGATTACGAAATGAGCGTTATCTCAGAAATGGGATTCTCTTCGTATTTCCTGTTTATTGCGGACGTTATCTGTGCCTGCAAGAACCTGGATGAATATATGCACATCGGACCAGGACGAGGTTCTGGTGCAGGATCCATTGTATGCTACATGAGTGGTATTACAGAGCTGGATCCAATCAAGTACAACCTGCTCTTTGAACGATTCTTGAATCCAGAAAGAGCATCCATGCCTAAAATGTGTCAACAGATCGGGCATTCATTGTGGACTCTATTACTCAGAGGTGTAGGTCTGATTAGTTACTGCTAATCAGAAGGAAAAGAAAATTCCTTGTGTATGTATAAAACATACACACCTGCTAACGGTAGAAGTTGAATAAGACTGGTCACCAAGCGTTACAACGAGATGTGACTCTGTAAAAGATTACAGACAGGAAAACTGTAGACGAAGCCGCTTCGTAAGAGAATCTAAGGACTGTTTCTATATTACACGGATGCACATATTTAGTGTGAACGAGCATAGGACACAGTTAGCTGACAATACCGTGCTAAGACTGTTCTGGTAGTGAATAGATTATTATTTAAACTACATATGCTCCTTAATTTCAAACTAAGGAGAATAAACAATTGAATAACATAACATACGCAGATGATGTACCAAAAGATATTTACAAACCAAGTTTTTACTATGATAGTGAGGAAGTAAGACCGATTCCGGATGCGGAAGGATATTATGTAAGCGAGAGTGGAAAAGTATATAGTACAAAACAAAATGGATTTAAGTTATTAAAACCATTTCTTGATAGTCGCGGTTATTATCTATTAATTCAGATAAGAGTAGATGGAAACTATAAGAAAGTATTGTTACATAGACTTGTCGCAACAGTATATATACCGAATCCTGATAATCTTCCTGAAGTTAACCACAAAGATAAGAACAAACAGAACTGTCATTATACAAATCTGGAATGGTGTACAAGAAAAGAAAATCTTAACGATAGTTACTCAACAATGGGACCGACTAGAAATTATCGTGTAGCGAAATTATACCGTAATGATGAACTTATTGGTGAATTTGAAGGGATTGCAAAAGCAGCCCGGTATGCGAATAAGAAATTCGGAGTGAGTTTTAGTTCACTCGATAAATATTTGCGATGCGGTGAGTTTCGAATCGAATACGATGGAAAGCAAACACGATGTAAATATAAATCGTGTACAGAAACGAGAAAACACGGAGAAGTTCGCTTATATTACATTGATATTAATGGACAAGAGCGGTTCACAAAAAGTTTTAAATCATATGTTGAGCTATCAAAATATTTCAGTGAAAAACTTGGTATTTCGATATCTTCTCGTGAAATATCGTATGATGTTTTACATAATAAGAAAACACATGGTTATGTTATCAAAAGAGAGCAGTAAAGTGTAACGACTATCCCGTAGTGGGAGTACGCCGGAAGATGAGTTACCGGTGGAAGTGCTTTGACGTAACTATAATGGTTACGAAGATATAGTCTAAAAGATAGGAAACTATCTATTTGTTCGAAAAATAACCGAGAAATCGAACATGCGTTTGGATATTGACACTGATTATTCAAAAATTGCGCGTGAATTCGCAATCGATCACGTGACAAAACTGTATGGCGCCGATCGTGTTGCCGGAATTATGACGAAAACAACGATGGGTCCTTTACAGGCAGTTATTAACGCAACAAAATTATACGCCTTTAAAAAAGGTTTTAACACAAAAGCATACGATTCTATTGGAACCCAGTTAAAAGCGTATGCAAGACCCGCAAACTCATTATCGGAAATCGATTCCGTTATCCAGAGTGAGTTTGCGAATGATCCGGATGCTTTAAATATTTTCCATATGGCAGAACGTATGGAAGGCTTAATGATAGGAAACAGCCAGCACGCAGGCGGAATTATTGCAATCATGGATCATAAGATTGCTGATTTTATCCCACTGATTGCACCAACAGACAAAGATGACCCAACACAGAAACCAGCAATCCAGGCAGATATGCTGGCTGCTGAATCTGATCTCGGTTTCATTAAATTTGACTTCCTTGGTCTTCGAAACATCAACGTAATCAGAGACTGCTGCATGCGTATTGAGAAGAAATATGGCGTTCATCTTGATATGTATTCGTTGAAATTCGATGACCCAGCCGTTATCAAAATGTTTGCAGATGGTTTCACAAACTTTGTATTCCAGTATGAGTCAGATGGTATGAAAGGAATGCTTAGAAGTTTAAAACCGACCACATTCGAAGACTTGATCTTGGCAGTCGCAGTTTATAGACCAGGTCCAATGGATTTCATTCCAGACATCATCGACGCAAAATTCAACGGAACACCGTCATCCTTCGTGCAGATGGCTCCAGCATTAGACAGTATCTTGAATGAAACGTATGGGTATCCTGTTTATCAAGAGCAGGTCATGGCAATCACCAGGGAAATCGGTGGATTCAGCATGGGTAAAGCCGATAATGTTCGTCGTGCCATGAGTAAGAAGCAGACAAAAGACCTTGAAAAAATGTTCCCTGACTTTGTAAAAGGAGCCCTCGAACGTGGGTACACAGAAGAAGTTGCTGCAAAGATTTGGGAACAGTTAACTCCATTCGCAAAATATGGATTCAATAAATCCCATGCAGCAGCATATTCTGTTGTGTCTTATATGACTGCATATCTGAAGTATTACTATCCGGAAGAGTACCTTTGCAGTGCGATTACTGAATTCCGTGATAAATTACCACAATTGCTTTCAGATTGTAAGACTTTAAAGATCGATATCTTACCTCCTGATCTTAATAAGTCGGATTCGAATTTTATGGTATGCGATCCGGCGACAGATGATGTTCCAGCTCCATATTCTGTTCGTGGTAATGGTACGATTCGATTCGGACTTTCCTGTATCACCGGACTTAAGAGTGCAGGTGATGTGATTGCTGATGAGAAAACCCAGAACGGTCCGTTTACAACTTTGAATGATTTCCTTAATCGGGTTCAGTTAAAATCAAACGAATATGACGCACTCTGTTTATCTGGTGCTATGGATTGTTTCTCTGACAGTCGTGAAGAGTTATGCCAGTATGTAGACGAATACACAGAAGCTCGCAGTGCAGTATTAAGCTGCAAAGCAAAACTGGATGAAATTGCTTCCATGACAGTAACAACAGAAAAAGAAGCCGCATCACAGCAGAAAAAGGTAAAAGATTGGACAACAAAATATGAAAGTGCACAGACTGCATTAGGCAATGTTGTATTTAGTGAAACATATCCGACACCAAATGCTGACAAGGTTATGTATGAGATCAAATATCTCGGAACCTGGGCTTCGTTATCACCTTTGGATGACTATGAAATCAGCGATGATTATACCGTTAACCATGTAAAAGAGGTATACGAAGAACGTGACCCGGGTAATGCAAAACGAGACGAAGACAAAGTCACTGGTATCGTTTCGAAATTTAAAGAGATCGAAACCAAAAAGATGGAAAAGATGTGTGTGTTCGATTTGATCGATAAATACGGAGAAACTATTCCTTGTGTTGTATTCCCGTCTAATTACGATTCAGACAAAAACTGCTGCAAGGGTGTTATCCAAAACAATCAGGTTGTTACCATTTCTGGATTGATGCAGGTCAACAATAGAAACGATGAGTTGCAGATCATTGTTGATAAATGTAAACAGACCAAGAATATGCCACAGGTTCTGTTGTTGAATGGTGATTATATGTTGATGGCGGAAGCTCTTGAACGTATTGAACCATATCGTACACAGACAGACGGTATCGATATTTCTGGCGACATCGGTGATCAGTTTGACGAAGGAATCAAAAACTTTGGACGCTACACAGATGATGCAATGGATATACTGAGTGATTTTGAATCAGAAAATCCAGATTTCAGCATCATTGATGGACGTTAAAGCGGATTTCGGATCCAATTGTTAATGAAAACAGAGTTTGTAACCTGTAATAGGAAACGGACTCTGTTTTCTTTGTACCGGATCCGGTCATATTTAGTAGTGAAAAATGACGAATTTGGATGCTTTTGAGCCTTATTGTTGGTAACGAAAAACATTAAGGATTCAAAGAAAGGAATACGAATATATGTTACCTACAAATCAAACAACTCTTGGAATTATACAAGGAATTGTAAATAAAGGAGCTGTATTACCAATCGCATTATCGATTATTCTGATTGTGTTTGCTGTGCTTGTTATGGTTCTAATAAAACCGAATCCGAAATACAAACGGACAACGAATCGGATCATAATGGATGAATCTCCGGTTGGTCGATGTAACCAGCTTATAAAACGATATAATGATTTGTCTGCAGCAATAACAACCGAAGTGAATGCAAAGATAACAGAAGCAATTGCAAAATATGACGCTGATGCATCCAGAATCATACAGACCTATGCTGCATCGGCAAATAAAAAGCATGCAGAAATAAGAGATTATATCACCAGAGCAAAAGACTGCATCGCAATCAATGATGTGATCGGGCTTAATTATGTATTACAGGCGATGGACGCCGATTTATATGTCTTCGAAGATATCTTGACAGAACTTAGAAACCTTGAGGTAAAAGACATGTTTTTTGGCGCCGGTAATGGTAATTCGAAATATAACAGGTCCTGGAATGAATATAAGAGACAATATGGGGAATATAGAAACACACAGATGAATCAGCAGTCTGCATCCGATCAATCCGTTTTCTTTAAAGGATGCAAAACAAAAGAAGAACTCACTACCAGGTATAAAAACCTTGCGAAAACATTACATCCGGATGCAAAAGGCGGCAGCACAGAAGCATTTCAGGATATGAAAGCAGAGTATGAAAAACTGTTGGAGGTAATTTAATGGGAAATAAGAATAAGTATAATACTTTATATTATCTATCAATTATATTGTCAGTCAGCGTGATCGTATTTAGTATTTTTTGTGTCTGGTTATTCATGACAACGGTTGGGAAACCAAAAGTGAACGGATTCGAAAATGCGCAGACAGTCAATGTATTTAAAACAATGATCAACACAATTCCGTCTGCAGTTTATTTAATCCTGACCGCACTAGGAATCATTGTAACTTCTTTTCTTGCAAAATGGAGACAGAAACTTCGTGACCTTGTGGAATATGACGAAAACGGATTAAGTAAAACGCATGGTCAGTTTTCTCAGCTGTCACGCAAAGAGAGAGAAGCGATTGACAGACAAAAGACACTGGATGCTGAGCGAATCCTAAGTGCGACAACCTTTAAAACGATCTGTCATGATGGCAGCCAGAATTGTCACGAAGAATTAGACCGACTTATTGGGCTGCAGAATGTAAAAGACAGAATCCACGAAATGGAAGCGAGAATGGATTACGAAAAGAAAGCAGAATCAGATAATAAAGATAAACATAAACGGCGTAAAAATAACAGAACTCAGACATTAAGTTCCATGCACATGATGTTTTATGGAAAGCCTGGAACCGGAAAGACAACAGTAGCCAGAATCATGACTGGATTGTTATACGAATATGGGTATATCAGGAAGAATCAATGCGTGGAGATCGATGGTAACTTCTTTAATGGATTATCTGTTGGTGAGAGCAGTAAGAGAGCAAACATGCTGATCACGAAAAGTCTGGGCGGCGTAATATTTATTGATGAAGCTTATGCATTACTTTCAAACGGCGGCGGACAGGAAGTAATCGCAACAATTGTAAAAGCAATGGAAGATCACAGAGACGAAATTGTATTCATTTTTGCCGGATACGAAAAGGAAATGGAAAAACTTGTGCGAAGTAATCCAGGTATTGAATCCCGTATCAAATATCATTTACATTTTGAGGAATATAATCTTGGTGAACTAAAACAGATCTTTAAAGAAATGGCTCATGAAAAGAATCTTCTTGTTTCTGAAAAACTACTGAATGCATTCTCTAATGAAATCATGTACAAAAAGAGTCAGCCAGACTTCGGTAACGCAAGAACGGTACGAAATATGCTTGATACGATCATAGATAAACATGCAGTGAACCTGAGAAATGGTTCGATCCCGGAAACTGATCGGTATAAATTAAAAGCATGCGATTTTTAAGAAAAAGAGAAAGGATGAGGAAAAGAATATTAGTCTAATTAATTTCTTATCCTTATCCTCAATTCGTTTAGCACATATTTAGGATAACATAAATAAAAGACATTCAAGGAGGAATTAAAATGGCAACTATGGAATTACCAAATCTTAAAACACTCGTGGAGAAAACAGACAAAGGAACACTTAATGTATGGTTTAAGTATGCAAATGTTTCAGAGTCGTTTGTAACCATGATGAGAAACACAATGGAGTCTAAGATTTATGATGTGAACATCAAAGGAATCGCTGGAAAACCAATTGAGCTTCCGAAAGATGAAGTGAGTAATCTGATCACAACTTTGATTGATACTGTTCGGATGCTTGATAAGGAATCTGCATTAGCGTTTATCAAAGCAAATCAGAGCAGAACGGATTCAATTGGGTACATCCCACTACTTTGGGCGGCTGCAAAATATGCTGGCATCCCAGATGAAGCAGTTACTCAAAACGTAAACAATAATCCTGGATGCGAAAAACCTATGTACGAAAGTCTCGTGCAGCAGTTCGCGATTCCGATTGCTTAGGACGTTGCGTAAACAAAACAAAGAGTCATCGAACAGGATGGCTCTTTTCTTTGTATTCTGACACTTGACAAACTTTCCTTATCCTTATCCTCATTCTTATCCTTTTCCTTTTTCCTTTGTATCTTCGTTACCCATATTTAAGATATCAACAAATAAAGTACCAATAAGGAGATATAAATTTATGGATACAAAAGCATTTGCAACAAGAACAGAAAACAGACAGTTTCTGTTTCCTAAAATTGATGGCACTCACATTTTAGGAATCGACATGGGGTATTCTGGTCCAAAATGCGTGCATGAGGACGGATACTTTATTTTCCCAAACTATTGCCAGAAGTTAAGTGGCGAACTATTCGGTGAGCTTGGAAAAGATGACATGGTATACGAAGACTTGGAAACCGGCGTGAAATACTGTGTTGGTAATATGGCATACCGGTCCATTACAACAAATACAAGAATCGATGAGAATTCATTGTATACCCGTAACCATTACTTGCACCCGAGTTTTCTTGTCGTATTCCGCACGGTTTTAGGAAAAGCTCTTTGGAATAAAGAGACGGATGGCAGTGATGTGTTTCTTCAGACAGGATTACCACCTGCTTACATCACAAGGGACGCCGCATATTTGAAATCTGTATGTATCGGAACCCATCATTTCCGCCTGACCATTGGTAAAACTACAAAAGAATTCAATATTACGATCACAGAAGACCATTTTGATATCATGTATCAACCAATGGGAACCTATTATTCAACCGTGATCAACAGTGACGGACATTGGTCAAAGGATTATAAGATCTACAGAAAAGCAAACGTCATGGTTTTAGATGGCGGATTCGGAACATGGGATCGTTTCGTCGTTCAGAATAATCAGTTATCAAGCTTAGATACGGATACGAACCTCGGAATGCTTCGGGTTCTTGAGGAAACAAGAAAGCTGTTACAGAATGAATTTGGAGCCGATATTTCGATCCCGGAAATGCAGCAGGTTCTGCGTACTGGAAAAGTAAAAGTTCGCGACTTTGTTTTAATGCAGGATAAAGAATACCCAATCTCTACCTATCTGGAAAAAGCAAACAATATGGTATGTGCAGAAGCGTTCGGAAGTGTTAAAGACTTTGTGTTCGATGTTAAGAGGATCATTATGACTGGAGGTACCGGAGCTGCTTGGTGTAACTATTTTACAGAACGATTAAAAGGTATTTCCGGATTAAAGGTAGTCCCAGGCAACGTAAACGAACCAACAATGCCGATCGTGTATATCAATGCCAGAGGGTACTATTTATATCGTTACATGATGTTTGCGATCATGTGAAAGGATTAAAAGGTGAGTTTTTATGAAAAAAAGTAAGACATTGCGTTTACATAGACAGCATGATCTTGATCTGATCACACTTTATCGTGCGGACGGGTTTTCGTTCTCAAAAGAAGTGAGAAACATTCTTGTTGCCTATGTAAATCAAGAACCGTATGAGCCGCCGGAAATCAGTTATGAGGACGTTGATTTAGGTTATGTACCGACAACCATTCAATATCATCTGACTTTGAATCCGGATGATCCAAGAGAACAGGCAGTAATTGATATGCTGCATAACGAAATCAAATATGGATATGCGAATGCGTTTGTGAAAGCTCTGATTCGTGCATACATTCCTCGCATTCCATTTATTGGATACGGAGTAGCAAACGGATTTGTTACAAGACATATTACCGCAAACGATATCGGTATGCGTATGAGAGAAGCCCAGAAAACAGAACACGAAAAAGTGGAAACAGAGACACTTACGGCAAAAGACATTGTTCCGGGAATTGATGATTCGATTCCGGTTCAGTCGGTTCCGGTTCAATCGGTTCCAACTTTTACATCGCAGGAAGAATCTGTATCTGCTGTATCGGAACCAAAATATGCGGAACCTATAAATCCGACTTCGATATATACAGAAACAGAAAAATCAGAACAACCATTGTTGGCGCCGGAAGCATCGAAATCGGAAGATGATGAAGACGAAGATGACGAGGACGATTTCAGGGATTTCTTTAAAGCGGCGCAATCATTTACCGGAGTTTAAAGAAAAATAGTTCAAAAAGAAAGGAAAACAATATTATGGATCAGACAACCAGAGAAGAATTTACGGGACAGATTACAGAAAAGTTCCGAGAAGTTGAGATGTTATGTCTCAAACATAAAGTACCATGTTTTATGACATGTGCATTAGAAGGCGATAATGAGACCGAATATCTGCATATGACAATTACACCTCATCTTGTTGGTGTCCGATTGACGGATAACAAGATTGATAAATTCAACGCAGCATTAAACAGCAATATTACGATGAATCTGAAAACGAAAGAACCGTCTGCCTATATGGGAGACATGTTTGATGAGATTGCAAGTGAAGACGAATAGTTATGGCTAAGGAAAAGGAAAAGGATAAGGATGAGAAAAGATAGCAGATTCATTTGTTTCTGTTGACCGCTACGGTCCTCCTTATCCTTGTACTCAATAATTCGTTTTACTTTGCAAGGACGCATACCATATTTATCTACGAAACAAATAAACATAAAAAAAATAATGGAGCGAGATAAAAATAAGATACGTAACGACAGGACTCGAAAACAAGCCTGATCTCAATCGTATTGCAGTAGCTCCAGAACAATCAGGAGGAATTAAAAATGGCACAGAGAATGAATCCAATGGCTTATCAGGCAGATTTAGCAAAGGTACTTGACGCAGGAAGGGGATCTGTAGTAATCGGAGGAGAATTATCCAGACATGGATACCTTACAAAAGCAAAAACTGAGGAAGAAGCATTGAAAGAGATGCAGGATAACAAACTCAGCCAGAAGCCGATTACAGGCTTCCAGTTTAACGTGAAAGATGCTCGCGTTATTTCTGGTGATGGTATTGGAACCATCATGGAGCAGATCATTGTTTCTGGTTTCAAACCAAACAAAGATAATTCTGCTACATTCGTAGAGTGCAGATGCGGACACAGAATGCCGAAACTGTACGCTACCGAGAACGGACAGATTGTCGACATCTCGAAAGAGTTTGAAGGCAAACCGGTATCTTATCAGGGACCTGTTCAGGTTGCTTATTCATTAAGCAAGGGCAAAAACGATGGACGTATCTACTTAAATGTAGACGGCGTTATGTTTGCTACAAAACCTGATGTCTTCGTTCCAGATGAGAACAGCGGAAACGGACGTGACGTGTCTGCAGCATTTGCACCGACTGCATTCTACGGTCAGGCAGCCGCTCCAGCACAGCCAGCCGGATTTGCAGCTCAGGCAGCAGCTCCAGTACAGCAGGCACCTGTTCAGCAGGCAGCTCCAGCACAGGCAGCTCCAACAGGATTTGCTCAGGCAGCGGCTCCAGCACAGGCAGCTCCAGTACAGCAGCCAGCAGGTTGGACATGGCCACAGTAAAAAAAACGAAAACAATCAGAGTCACCAACATGGTGGCTCTTTTTGTT
>UMDA01075525.1_pt1 | contig 10748 bp, 10 predicted proteins | sample 1964381 | NCBI WGS metagenome assembly UMDA01 (sample SAMEA4835983, study PRJEB28245) | human gut metagenome | biome: gut microbiome; material: fecal sample | place: Denmark | collected 2008 | reverse complement strand
AGGACGATTTATAGGTATAAAGCGTATTATGACAAGATGAGGGAAGAAAAGGATAATGAGTAGACCATTTTTACGGTGTTATGAAAATGGTTGCATGAATTTTGCGGTGGATTTTTTGTACCGCAAACATGAAACAAAAAAATATTTGCGGTCAAATTTTTCGACCGCAAAATTGAAGCTACAAGGTGCAAAACAAATACACTTATAGCGGCAGTTTCCAGTTGTTCCTGATATGAAGTAAGCTTGACATATAAAAGGATTGAGATACTTTTATATTTATGATACAATATCCGAAAACACGGAAACTCCAAAATGTGTGAGGAGATATTGTGTCATGAATATATATGAAAAAATCTTTGACAGATTAACGGAATTACATATGAGTCAGATTGAATTATCGCGAAGAACTGGTATTGCTACCAGTACGATCAGCGACTGGCGTAAGAAAAAAATTAATCCACAGGCAGACAAATTGGTTGCTATATGCAAAGCACTTGATATGTCGCTTGTGGATTTACTTTGCAATGGGGATGAGAAAGAAGAAAAGGTTGTGCAGACGGATTATATGTTAGATGAAAGACAGATAGTTGAAGTATTTAGAATGGCAGATAATGAAACGAAGAGAAGATTATTAAGATATTTTGAATTAGTAGAAATATGCAATCAGATCAATGAAAATAATATCTCGAAAAAAAATAAGAGAAATGTATCTGTTATTCAAGATATTGATGGCAATAATATAGTTGTGATTAATGATATTATATTTAAGGGAAAACGTTCTATTAATTGGAAAGATGTAAGGGAATACCTTAAAAACTATATTGGAGATTTTTACACCATAGCCTCTACAGGGGATATAGTGTATATTGGATTAGATTTACCGAATGAATATAGTGGTTCAAAATATACACATAGTATAAAGGGAACGAATGCGAAGGCAAAAGCCAATGCAGCACAAGGAATTCCGGAGCTGATAGAGATTGCAGTGGGGAAACATTTTCGAGAGAATACTGAAGCAAAGCATTGGAGAAATGCAAAATTTGGCTGGTATCGATATGATTCACGATTTGCATTGCCGGTATATGATGAGGTGGGGGAGATAGAGAGATACAATGTATTTCATACATCATTGATTGTTAGACATTCAGAGGATAAAAAATTATATCTATATGACATTTTGGATATAAAAAAAGAAACAAGCAACCCGATTGAGCCATAAGGCTGTACACGACAAAAACTCATTTCTTTATAGAGCAATGGTACTATATGATATGATATTTGTCAATCCGATTATTCGACAAACTGTTCGTCAATTATTTCATGATCGATTTATCGTGTTGGATTATAGTGTGAATCTAATCTGTGTGGAAGTTGGAATTGACAGTTCAAAAGAAGCCGAAAATTCGGCTATATATTATGAGGAATTTAAAATATGAATCAATACATTGATTTATCTATAAAAAAAATTGAAATTAAAAACCCAAAGAGAGACTTAAAACCGATTGTGAATTTACAGAATAAAGTAATTCTTACATTATCTCACGAAGAGTACTACTATCCCACAGACGAAAAGACAATAGAAGAGAGTCTTAAAGGCGATTATATTTTATTGGGAGTTTATAACAGAGATAAGCTTATTGCAGCAAGTTTTGCGTGTGAGGATGGTTTATTCTTTTCAAGACCTATTACTGATTGGATGGAGATTCCTGAAAATAAAATCATGTGTCAGGAATTTGTTGTGGTTGATATGGAGTACAGAGGCAATGGAATACAGAAGAGATTTATGGATGCTACTGTAAGAGAGGCAAATAGAATGGGCTATGATAATTCAAATTTTAAAAACAGTACTTCCGGTACTTTTCATGCTTTTTTTAGGGATGATTTGCAGAAAATCCAATTATATCAGTGCAGACTGCGTGGATGGGATAAAAAAGATTGTTGTAAACATAAAGCTTCCGATTGCAGTCTTTCATGGACTTGCAACATCTGTCCTGGGGAAAGAAACGATATTTAATATTGGCATGATGTTTGTGATTCTTTGTGTCACGTTTATTCTGGGTTTTGTCCTGAAACATTTTATTAGGAAACCCTATGATAAATACCTGCCTTTTATAGCTTGTGGGTATGAGGGCGGAATGATTGGATACTCGCTTTATACAGGTCTTGTCGGAGTGGAAAATTTGTCTGTGATTGCAGTGATTGATATCGCAGCATTACTTTTTACGTTCAGCATCATGAGTAATGTACTGGTTTTGATAGAAGACGGCAAAAAAGTAAGTGTGATTGAAATTGTTCAGAATGCGTTTAAGACACCTGCTTTTCTTGCGGTAATATTGGGAATACTTGCAAGTGTCAGTGGGCTGATGAATGGTTTCATGTTAAGTCCGGCAGGTGTGATCTGGACTACCATGAAAGACATGATAACGGCAGCGATGTCACCAATGATTTTACTGGTAGTAGGTTATGAAGTTCAGTTGAATAGAGAATTGTTGGGAACATGCCTGAAAACTGTAATAATAAGAGCTGTTATGCAGCTGATATTTGCAATTGCAGCTATTTCGTTGATACATATTCTTGGAAGATCAGATCGATTGTTAGAGATAGCAATCATTGTATATATGTCTATTCCTGGTTCGATGGGAATACAGGCATTTATTAAGGATGAAGACGGGAAAGTATATAGCAAATTGTAATTCCATATACCTGGCAGTGACAATTGTTGTTTATGCTATACTTGCTGCTGTGTTGTAGTTTATATTAATTTGACAAGTCTATCCATTCATGTATATAATACAGAAGATGTAAATATCAGAAGAAAACAAATATCCTAAGAAAGGAGAGCAGACTATGCGCTGGAAAACAACGAATCTTCACCTGCAAAAAGGCAACAAATTAGCTGTTTACAGGGATAGTGCGCTCTTTTTCAGGTAAACAGTTTCTAAAATTAAGAATGTAAATACGAAAAGACACTATCTCCTGTTCAAAAATATTGGAAAGATATTATTTTGAAAAGGAGATTTTTTTATGCGTAATTTTAATATAAAAAGACAGATCAATAAATTGTATACACTTACTACGGTAAGCTATTTTCGGATTGCGGGAGCATCGTGGGTGGCGCTTCTTGCACTCAGAGGATTTTCACTGTTACAGATTGGAATACTGGAGAGTATTTTCCATATCGCAAGCAGTTGTTTTGAGATCCCGTCAGGTGTTGTGGCAGATGTTTTTGGAAGGAAAAGGACGCTGGCTCTTTCGAAGCTGGTCAGTGTGCTGTCTTGTCTGGCTATGATTTTATCTGACAATTTTGGAACGGTGGCATTTGCGATTGCATTCAGTGCGCTCAGTTACAATCTGGAATCGGGAACCATAGAAGCTTTGGCGTATGACAGTTTAAAGTCGGTAAGGCAGGAGAAAAAATATAACCGATATGCTTCCACGGAAATGATGTTATATCGGATCACAAGTTCTACAGCAACACTTTGTGCAGGGGTTGCATTGTGGCTTGGATATAAAAAAGCATATGCGATTGATATTTTCTTTGGGATGATCGCACTTGGAATCGTATGCAGTTTAAGAGAAATATCGGGATTTACAGGTGCTGATGGTGAACCGACCAATCCACAGACAGATGATCATAAACAAAAGCAGATGAGTGAAGAAAAGCAGGAACGGATGAATGAAGAGGAAACTGATCAGAAAAACATTCAGAACATCCGCATTTCAGAGAGATTTCAAAACGTTGTCACAGAGAGCTGGCATTTCATGAAAAACAATCGAAAAGCCAGAAGTGTTATGATCGTAAATGCATTGATCGGTGCAGTGTCAACACTTGTCCTGTTTTTCCTGCAGGCAAAGCTGCCACTGGCGGGATTGAACGAGGCACTGCTTGGCCCGGCTCTTTTTGTCATGGGACTTGGAGCTGCACTCGGCGCCAAAGTGGTGGGATATTTTCCAAATTGGAAATACAAAAAGTATGTTATTTTAAGTGGAATCGGTGTGTTGTCTGCATTTGGAATGACGTTTTCGGGCAATCCATATCTGATGATTCTTGGTGGCTTTGTTGGTTCTTTTGCAGATGATTTTCTGGAAGTGCGCACAGACATCCTGTTAAATGATATGATTCCATCGGAGCAGAGAGCTACGCTTATTTCGGTAAATTCTTTTACATTTTCGTTGGTGATGATCGTGATGTCCACGTTGATGGGAAGTATTATGTAGTATATTTTACAGGGCTTGCGCGCTTGCGGATTTTCTGTGGGGTGGAAGCCCTGTTTTTTAAAAAAATTTTTACATTGATTCTATGGTAGGCAGCAACTAAAAAGTGTGCCCAAAATATAATTGACATAGGATCAGTAATGTTTTTCATGCATCAATGTTAATTAGGTGTGCAAATGACGGAAAAATGCATCTGCATGAAAAAAGAAATGGGTAACTTTCTCAGCTAAAAGCTTACCAGACAAAAAACCCATTTCTTATTTTAATATAGCATTTATGTTTTTATAATACAAGACTGCAAATTAATTAGCATTACTTCTATAATGTACGTTATCAATATGGAAAAGAGGAATGGAAATGATAAAAGGGTATTCGCACAAGCCTATGGGAACTGTTGCATTAGGAACTCACTTGGGTAATTTTTCAAAAGAAGATTCTTTGAAATATGTAGAAGCAATAAAGTATGCAGTTCGAAATGGGATATACTCTATTGATGGAGCTATAAATTATAGAGGAATGTGTTCAGAACGAGATGAAGGAGTTGCATTAGCTGAATTAATGAATTATGGCATTATTACCAGAGAAGAGGTATTTATATCATCTAAGGCAGGATTATTATATGGAGATATTTCAGCAAAGCTTCCACCAATGAAATACTTGTCGGAAAAACTGGAAAATAAAGGAATATCAATAGAAGATTTTTCAGAATATGAAGGTTTATTCCAGACTCTCAATCCTGCTTTTTATGAAATAGCTCTTAATAAGTCATTGGAAAATTTAGGTCTTGAAATGATAGATGTTTATTACATTCATATTCCCGAGATAACAAAATTAAAGTTAACGGAAGACGAATTCTATGAGAAAATGGAAATGCTTATAAGATGGTATGAGACAAAGTGTTTTGAAGGAAAGATTAGATATTATGGCATAGCATTTGAATTTATGGTAGAAGAACCTTTCGAAAATAAGTGGCATATTGAGATTGAAAGAATAAAGAATATAGCAAGAAAAGTGTCCGGAGAAAAGAATCATTTTAAATACATTTTGTTTGAATATAATATCATGTGTGATTGGGCTGACACAGTGAACTCTCAGATGATAGATGGTGTGAAGATGACGATGATAGAAGCTTGCAAGGCATTGGAATTAGAGACTGTTGCCAGCATGCCATTTGCTATGGGAGACGGATTTAAGAAATATGCACTTAGTGACATGTTGGATTTTGTGTTGAAAAAGATGAATCACGTTATTGTTGGAAGCAAGAATCCGAAACATATCGAGGAGATACTGAGGTGTTGGAGAGGCAACTTTAGTGAATGCTCTGGTAGACAAAGGTTTAGTGGAACGTGAGGGTTCGGCTAGAAAAGGTTACTGGAAGATAAAAGAATAAGAAGCTTTAAAGAAAATTGAAGAACTGAAGAATGAGAACACAGCACTCCACGAAGAACTCGAATATTACAAAAACCGTAAATTAAGCGGACGACAGAAGCATAATGCGAAGTGGATGGGAATCTATAATGATTTTGTTGCCGGATATGAGACCAGAGTGGTACGGATCTGGTCGAGATTGCAAAGTGCAACAATGTCAGCAAGCGTACCATTTACAGATACAAAGCGTATTATGAGGAAATGAAGGAAGCAGAAAGCGAAAAATATAACAGCTTACAGAAACATGTGACAGAATATCAGAAGGCGGGAGAAAATTTTATGGCGTCCAGCATGATTCATCTTGCAATCATACGATGCATAATAGTTAAAACAGAATTTAATAATTTGGACAGGCTGCGTCTGGGTGTGATCCTTCCAGACGGGGCTGTCAGTGGAAACAGTCATCTTAAGAAAATGATCTGTGAACAGACAAGAGTGACCTATGACCTTGAATTTTACAGGGAAAAATACCGGGGAACAAATGAAGACAGATGAACTGTATCTAGGATATTATCTTCATCTGATTCAGGACATATTTTATAGAAGATATGTATATTCTGAGCATCACTTTAACTCATCCATTCCAGAGAATGTTGAAAGGCTGCATCAGGATTATGAAAATACAAATTGGTTTGTAGCGAAGCAGTATGGATTGGATAAGAATATGCTCCGGACGCAGACACTGGCAGGTGAGCCGATTATGGAATTAGCAGATTTTCGTGAGCAGGAACTGGTAAGGGAAGTACGTGAACAATTTCACCCAATGGAAGAAAAAAGCAGCTTTTTTCTGACCAGAGAGATGATCCGGGAATTTATTGACAGGGCGACGGAAATCTGTCTGCATGAACTGAATCAGCTTGCGCGGGGAAAAGCCGGACTTGACAGTTTTGAGTGGAGCTGGATAAAACAAGGATAGAAATAAAGATTTAAGAATACTGGCTGGAGGCACAGATGACCAAGGTAGACGAGTTACTGATCGAGGGAAAGGTGAAGGAAGCCATTGAAATAATGTGCGACCTTCCGGAATATGAGAAAGAACGAGAACAATATATTGACTTATTTGAAAACGAGCATTATCGGCAATATGAAGTGGATGGAATACTGAATGAGATACTGCTTGCATATCAGCAATATTTCAGAGACGTGTTTTATTGCAATAGTGATGAAGAAATTGCCGCAGACAAACTGATAAGAAAGCTGTGCCAGACTTTTTCTATATCGGAAAAAGAGAAAGACGCACTGGAAGATAGATTGCAGGAACTTTTTGAACAGAAAGGCTACCATGCACTTTTCGGAAAAACGCAAGGGTATTTTGGACCATACATCTGGAAAGATACGGTTCCGATGTCTTATCAGATAGAATTGCCGGAAGGCGTAGAGCAGTATACGGTAAATATTTTAAAAGGTTTTGTATTTCGGAGCTGGATGGATTATCTGACCTTTGGAAAATACGGAACTGGCGGCTGGGCATCTGAGGACGGAACGATTCAATGCATCGAGAGTGCCTATGATTTTGAGAGTGAGAAATTTACCGTTTCACTTTTAAAGCATGAAGCGCAGCACGCAAAAGACCTGAAGGAATATCCAGACATTACTCCGGCGGAACTGGAGTACAGGGCAAAATTAGTGGAACTGTATTATTCAAGTGACTGGGAATTATTAGGAAAATTTCTGAAAACGGCAGATGCAGACAAAGTGAATGACAGTCATGCAATGGCTTCCATGCGTATTAAAGAAGAATTTTCTGATGGAACATATGAGGATTTGGAAAAAATCAAAGAGAGAGCGCTTGAACTATTTAAAATCAATACGAGGGAACTAAGACATGGCAGCAAATAAAGTATTTATTGTGGAGGATGATGCTGTCATTGCAAGGGCAGTGGCGGCGCATCTTACAACATGGCAGATGCAGGTACAGTGTGCCGGCAATTTTGAAAAAATAACAGAAGAAGTGGAAGATTTTCAACCGGACATTATTATCATGGATATCAAACTTCCGTATTATAATGGATTTTACTGGTGTGCGGAAATCCGTAAAACGTCCAAAGTACCGATCGTTTTCTTATCTTCTGCGGACGATAACATGAATATTGTGATGGCAATGAACATGGGCGGCGACGATTTTATCGCAAAACCATTTGACTTACAGGTGCTGACCGCAAAATTACAGGCTGTACTTCGAAGAAGCTATGGAAGCGAACTCGCAAGCCACTCGATCGAATGTGGAGAAGTCGTATTGAATCTGAATGATACTTCAGCGGCAGTCCGTGGAGAGAAGATCGACCTCACAAAAAATGAATTTCTGATCTTAAAGACGTTAATGGAAAAACAGGGAAAAGTGGTAAGCCGCGAAGAAATCATGGAACGTCTCTGGGGCAATGATGAATTTGTGGATGATAATACGCTGACGGTCAACATCACAAGGATACGGAAAAAGCTGGAAGCCGCTGGAGTGGATGATTTCATCACAACAAAGCGTGGGCTTGGATATCTGGTTGGAGTATAAAAATACAGGAGTTAGATGATGAACCATAATATGCAGATGCAAAAAGAAACAGGGAAAATTTCACATAGAAAATTTTTGTCAGAAAATATAGGCTTATTATTGATAGCTCCTGTTTTCCTGCTCCTGATGTTTACAGTATCCAATTTATATCAGCTTCCGGCAGAATATGTCTTTTATCTAACAAGCATATTTCTGATACTCTGGGTGACCACTTTGTGTATGCAGTACTGGGGATTCCGGAAGAGAACAGAGCAATATGAAAAAGAAAGCAAGGAAAAGCAGGAAAGTAATTCAAAAGAGAGCAGACAATGGGAAGAATTACAGGAAAAGCAGGACTTTTTTGCATTGTGGGCACATCAGATCAAGACACCGATCGCGGCTTTGAATCTTCTTTTGCAGGGAGAAAAGCAGGATGCGGCAGTATGCCGACAGGAATTATTTAAAATAGAGAGTTACGTGGAGATGGCATTGAATTATCTCCGCTTTGAAGAGATGAGCAATGATCTTGTGCTTGAGCGAAATTCACTGGAACAATTAGTCCGGCAGGTAGTAAAAAAATATGCAGCAATTTTTATCTACAATCATATCTCCATTCAGCTGGAACACTTGAATTATACAGTGCTTACAGATGAGAAATGGTTTTGTTTTGCATTGGAACAGATTTTATCGAATGCATTAAAATACACAAAGCAGGGAAGTGTGAAGATTTCGGCAGAGGAGACAGAAAATGGTTTGCAGATATTTGTGAAGGACACCGGTATCGGCATTAAGAGGGAAGATTTGCCGAGAATTTTTGAAAAAGGTTTTACCGGATATAATGGCAGGATGGATAAGAAGGCGAGCGGTCTTGGACTTTATCTGTGCAAAGGCGTGTGTGAGAAGCTCGGACATGAAATCCGGGTGGTTTCGGAAGAGGGAGAAGGAACGACGGTGATACTTACTTTGCAGTTGGAGAAAGTGCAGCAGAGGGATCTTGTGAACATGTAAAATCCTGAAAAATGATAATTGAATCAATATGGAAATTTAATATTAGGGTATGTTATACTAAGAGAAAGCAAGTAAAAATGGGGGATTTCAAATGAGTGCACAGACAGATTGTGAGATGCTTTCTATTGAAGTGATGGAAGCATATGCAGGTAAATATAACCTTTCTGGTAATAAAGTTGTAGAATTATTTCAAAAAAATCAAGTTTTTGAAAAGATGCTGATTCAGCATGAGTATCTACATCAAGTTAGTTTTGAAGAGGTTATGGAGTTTGTAGAAAATGCAATAGCAGATGATTCAAGGGAATTGGTAGTATATCATGGTACTTGTTCTGAATTTGAGAAAATTAATCTCAATAAATCGCATAACCGACGTGATTTTGGAAAGGGATTTTATACAACAATACTGCAATCACAGTCAAAGGAATGGGCATACAGGCTTTCATTACGAGAAAAACGGAACGATTATTATGTATATGAATTTTTATTTGAGGAAGTGCCTTCACTAAAAGTGAAGCGTTTTGACAGATTAAATGAAGAATGGTTAGAATTTATTAAGAAAAATAGAAGTAAAGGCGGTTTGCAGCATGATTATGATGTTGTAATTGGACCAGTGGCGGATGACAATACCATGGAAACAGTGCAATTATATATGGCGAATATACTTACAGCGGAAGAGGCGGTGGAAAGGCTTCGCTATAATAAGGTAAATAATCAGGTATCGTTTCATACAGAAAGGGCACTGCAATATGTAAAATTAGTTAGGAGGGTTTCTTATGCCAGAAAAGATATATAGTTTTAATGGAAAAGATATTACGATGAATATATGTATACAGATTAGAGATGTGGTGAAATTACTACAGGAACATTTTCATATTGCTTTTGAAGAAGCAGTATTGCTTTTTTATAAATCGGAGACATATAAGACACTACAGGAGACAGAAAACGGTTTATGGGCTGAGTCAGCGGAATATATAGCTGACAGATATTACGAAGAGCAGGGAAAATAACACTTTTCTTACAAAAATGTAAGATTACGACAAGGAAATGTAAGCCAAAGAAAGGGCACTACATTTCCTTTTTTGCTATGATAGTCTTACAAACAAGGAGGATAAATCCTCTGCTCCTGTAAAAGCAGTCGCATTTTCCTTCGGAAAACAAGGAGGATTATATGTCAATCTTAGAAGTCAATCATATCAAAAAAGTATATAAAACACGTATGGGTGGGGACGAAGTCACCGCATTAAGGGATGTGCATTTCAGTGTGGAACCGGGAGAATTTGTGGCGATCATGGGAGAATCAGGAAGTGGTAAGACAACGCTTCTGAATATCCTTGCAAGCCTTGATACACCGACCGCCGGAAAAGTGCTGGTGGATGGAAAAGATTTCACCACATTAAAGGACAATGAGCGTGCGATTTTCAGAAGAAGCAACCTCGGATTCATCTTTCAGGATTTTAATCTCCTGGATAATTTTTCCATCGAAGATAATATCAAACTGCCGCTGGTGCTGGCAGGAGAGGATTACAAGAAAATGGATGCAAAAGTGGAAAAGGCTGCCGGGCAGCTTGGAATTGTGGGGCTTTTGAAGAAATATCCTTATGAGGTGTCCGGT
>UMDA01016643.1_pt1 | contig 10772 bp, 7 predicted proteins | sample 1964381 | NCBI WGS metagenome assembly UMDA01 (sample SAMEA4835983, study PRJEB28245) | human gut metagenome | biome: gut microbiome; material: fecal sample | place: Denmark | collected 2008 | reverse complement strand
CGCTTATCCATTCGCCTGAGTTGTTGTTTCTCGATGAGCCAACTAGTGGGCTCGATCCGGCGGCTCGCGCTGAAGTGCATCGTATGCTTGCAGAACTTAAGGCGGCAGGAACGACGGTATTTCTGACGACGCACGATATGTCGGAAGCAGATGGCGTGTGCGATAGAATAGCTATTCTTGACGAAGGCCATATTGCAGCGTGCGATTCTCCTGAAAAGCTCAAGCTTGAACACGCACGGAATAACGTCACCATTCACACTAAAACACGCGGGGTGATTTCAACTACCAAAGATGCGGCGGGTGCTGCAATAATTAGTGAGTTGCTAGAATCGGGCGAATGTTTATCCATTCATTCTGATGAACCAAATTTAGAGGAAGTCTTTTTGGATTTGACGGGGAGGGAGTTCTAATGCAAGCAACTATGAGGAAAATTGGGGCTCTTTGCCAAAAAGATTTTATCGACATGTTTAAAAATCCCAGTATGTTGGTGTGCTTGATTATGCCAATCGGTTTTGCAGTGCTCTTCCGCTATATGCTCAGTGATGTAGGGGTAGCAACCGTTGGCGAGGATCCTAATGCGGCGGGAGCTGCAGTAGGCCAAATACTCGCTACGTTCGAGTTGTCATCTTCGCTTTGCATGGCAATAGGTATGGTTGTAAGCATGGCGGTGGTCTATGGGATTGCTGAAGAAAAAGAAAAGCACACCTTGCGCACACTCATGCTTGCGAATGTAAGTGCTGGACAAATTATTGTGTCGCGTGCGCTCATTTCTTTGGTGATGATGCTTATAGTGGCAGCAGCATGTTTTTTCATTGCTGATGTTTCTGAGGTAACTCTCTTGCTTCCTTATTTGGGATTGGGTGTTCTTGGGTCATTGCCTATAATTCTGCTTTCGTTGGTGCTGGGGCTTGCTTCGCGTGATCAGATGACTGCGGGACTGTATGCCGTTCCTGTAATTTTGATAGCATTGGCGCCTATGTTTGGTGCTTACAACGAAACGGTATCTGACTTTGTTTTGTACTTGCCAACTGGTGGCATGAATACACTCGTGGGCTTGATGATGCAGGGTAACTTATTTACGAATGAAGCATTGGTTCCTTTAGCGGTGACCTTGGGTTGGACTGTTGGTTGTGCAATTTTGTTCGTGGCGCTCTTTAAGCGCTTGGTGCGAGATAACTAGCAATTTGCTGACGATTTCTAAGATTTTTGTTCTCGCGGCTTCTTACATTGTCTGTTAAAGGTTTTGTTCTCTCAGTTTCTCGCATTGCCTGTTTTAAGATTTTTTCAAAAATATGCAAGGATTTACGCACCCCATTCGTGTTCTAAGTGAAAGAAGAAATTCAGACACAAAGGATACGAAGGGGTGCAATTATGAGAAGTGGTACTAATAATGCGAGCCAAGAAACGAGTTGGAGCTTTCGGGGAAAAGTGCGTTTGGCTTTTGTTGGGGCGTTGGTGGTTTTGATGGCAGGGCTTTGCCTGGCAACTTTGTCCGGCTGCTCGATTTTGCCTGCTCATGCGCTAGGTGGATCTGTTGTAAAGGATTCTCAGGTTGAACAAAGTGCTCAAACGGTAGGCGGTAATTCTTCCGGTTTATCACAGGCGTATCAGGGGATCTGTCAAAAATGCAGCGACATCAATAATGATGGCATATGCGACAACTGTGGCAGCTCATATCAAGATGCTCGCCAGAAATGTAACGATGCCAATAACGATGGTTTGTGTGACAACTGTGGGAACGCTTGTAAGGGCTACACCTATTGTTCTTCGAATTATGTCGATGAAAACAATAATGGCATTTGCGACCATCGCGAATATATCAGCGAAAATCATCGTGTTATGAATGGGACAGGCGCAAATGGATCAGGCATTAATGGAACAGGTGTAAATAGAGTAGGCACAAATTCTTCTTGGAATGGTCAGGCAGGCTCTGCAGACAAGGGAAATTCCTGTCAAAAAGGATTTGCTCGGCATTGCGCCTAATTTGCATTGAGCTTATATGCTTAGATATCTCAAGGTATATTGAGATTGAACAAAACTATCCGAACAAAATTTGTTGTCATTAGTTGTCAATTATTGTTTTAACGATGCCTTCGGTTTTACAAAAGATCGCAGCCAAAGACACGACATTCGTTGGAGAGGCTATAGAGAGTCTGAAATTAGTATGCGAGCTTCATCTGACATAGAACAGACGATTAATTCCCATGGCGATGCGGTGTGGCGCGCTTGCTTGGTGTATCTTGTCCCTTCGGAGGCTGAAGATGCCTTTCAGAATACCTTTATGAAATATGCTTTGTGCGACAAACTGTTTAACGACGAGGAACATAAAAAAGCATGGCTTTTGCGAGTGGCGATAAATATCTGTAAAGACGTGCTCAAGGCGGCAAGGAGAAAAGATGTTTCGCTTGATTGCCAGCTTGCTCAAGCAAATCATGTAAAAGGTGCTTTTGCCGGGGAAGCTCTATCAAGAGGTACGGAGGAAGATTCATTGAAAGGTGCGGAGAACATTTCTACAGGCGAAGCTTCAGACGAAGTCGCTTTGGGGTTATCTGAACCATCGGTGGAACAATCGTTGTTTGGCTTGCGAGAAATTCTCGGTGCACTTAATTCTTTAGGCGATCCACCAAAAACAGAGTTATATCTCTCACTTTATGAAGGCTATACCGCTAAAGAGATTGCAGTGATGATCGGTGAGTCTGAAGGCACGGTTTATTCCTGGATTTCGCGTGGCAAGAAACTATTACGGGAGGCACTGCGATGAGCGAATCCGATAGACAATTGCGCGATGCTTTGAGCGGTGCTTTCGACAAGGTTCATGCGCCGGAACAATTGAAGATGCGCACCATTGAGATGATAGAAGCTCAGCGCATGAGGCAAACTGATGGTGTTGTTGATCAGGCTGATGCGGCAGATGGGCAAGTTGACGTCGCTGATGACGCGAGCATTCCGACTAAGAAAAAGATCCGCGTGATAACTTCTCTTCGGGCAAAAATCGCCCTAGCGGCATGTGCAGTATTGATAGCTCTCGGGATTGGTGGCGGCGCTTATGTTTACCAGACTCCCGTAGCGTATGTGGGGATCGATATTAATCCCTCGATAGAACTGGGCGTGAATTACTTTGATCGCGTGGTGAGCGCAGAGGGAGATAACGCTGACGGGCAAGATATTCTTTCTGAAACAAATGTTGTAGGAATGAGCTATGAAGAGGCGCTAGTGTCGCTCAACGATTCGCTGACGAATAAAGGTTATTTAACTGCGGATGCTGCAGTTGCAGTTACGGTTATGTGTGACGACGATAGCAGATGTTCAAACCTTGAGGAAACAAGCCAACGTTGCTTTTCATCAGCAGGACAAGGTGTGTACTGTTCTCGTGCTACTTCTACCGAACATCACGAGGCGCACAAAGCGGGTCTTGGTATGGGGAAGTATTTAGCCTGGCGTTCTCTTGTGGATACGGGAGTGGATATCTCAGCGGATGATGTAGTTCATATGACCATGTCGGAGTTGCGTGCCCTTGCGGCTCAAGAAGGTGTAGCGATAGATCAAGGCGCGGCAAGTCAGGGTGCATCGAATCAAAGCGCAACGGACGAAAGCACGGCAGCTCAAGGCGAGACAAGTCAGAGTGCCACTAATCATGACGGCTCTAACTATCGTGGCGAACATCAGCAAAATCGGCAGGGAAGTGGACATCACGATGAGTCCTACTCTTAATGAGCCCTCCATACTTGCTGTGCCGTTTGTCCGCTGATCGGTGAGTTTCACCTAGACAGGGAATATATCTTTTTTCCCTACGATAAGATCAATCTTTGGTGGGGATCGCATATCAGCTTTTTGAATTGATCCCCTTGATTAATTGAAGTACTTCGTTTTATTTGGAAGGTTGCGATGGCTGAGTACAACAAGCTCACTCCAGAACTTATCGAGGAACTTAAAGGAATAGTAGGCGAGGCAAACTGCTATGTCGGCGACGATATCAGTGCTGACTATTCGCATGACGAAATGCCTATTTATGGCGAGCAAATGCCCGAAGCGGTGTGCTTGCCTGCAAGCACGGCTGAAGTTGCTGCAATTATGATGCTGTGCAATGACAACAAGATCCCTGTTACGGTACGAGGCGCTGGCACCGGTTTGGTTGGTGGCGCAACACCCCTGTTTGGTGGCGTGGTATTGTGCACCATGCGCATGGATAGAATTCTGTACTACGACATGAACAACCTGCTTGTTCATGTACAGCCTGGTGTTCGTCTGTGCGATTTAGCTGCAGATGCTCTCGAACATGATTTGATGTATCCCCCTGATCCTGGCGAGAAGACGGGTTCTTTGGGTGGCAACGTGAGCACCAATGCCGGTGGTATGCGTGCAGTAAAGTATGGCACCACGCGTGATTACGTACTGGCAATGACGGTTGTTTTGCCAAATGGCCAGATTTTGGAACTTGGTCGTTCGGTTACTAAGACGAGCTCCGGATACAGCTTGCTCCATCTGATGATTGGTTCCGAGGGTACGCTGGGTGTAATTACCGAACTTACCTTGAAGCTCATTCCTAATCCCAAGGAAGATATCAGCTTCATCTTGCCCTTCGCTGATATCGATGCAGCAATTTCTGCAGTGCCAAAGATTAAACTTGCTGGTCTTAGCCCTCAGTCAATTGAGTTCATGGAACGCGACATCGTGGATTCCTCAGCAAACTACACCGGCAATAAGATCATTCCTACCGTGATCGACGGCAAGGAGGCGGGCGCCTATATTCTGGTTACGCTTGATGGCAACGATCAGGATGAAATTTTCCAGCGCGCAGAAACCTTGGCCGAGATTGGTGACGAAATTGGCGCATACGACACCTTGGTATTGAGCCATCCTGCTGACAAGCGTGCGGTTTGGGAGGCACGCAGTGCATTTTTGACCGTTATCGAAGCGGAAACCGATCTTATTGACGAAATGGACGTGGTTGTTCCGGTTGATAAGATTCCAACATTCTTGGAATATGCTCACGAAATTGGCGATAAGTACGAAGTTCGCATTCGCTCATTTGGCCATGCAGGCGATGGCAATTTGCATATTTACTGCTGTGCAAATGACATGGATGAAGCAGTTTTCTTGGAGCGCAGCGCAAAGGTTATGAAGGCAGCGTACGAGAAATGTACTGAACTTCGTGGTCAGGTTTCTGGTGAGCACGGCATCGGTCACGCAAAGAAAGAATACCTGCGTGAATCCGTTGGCGATACGGCGATTGGCTTGATGGCAGGCATTAAGCAAGTATTTGACCCGAACATGATCTTGAATCCTGGAAAGATTTGCAACTAGTATTCATCATGGTTAATCGTCAGGATCAACTATCGGGTTTAAGCATCAGGTTTAACCATCAGGATTGATCATTAGGGTTAGCCATTAGGATTGCTAACTAGTGCAAACTTACATATCTGCATTGAATTAAAGCTGCATTGAATTGACTTACATTAAACCGCCCTGCATACAAGCAGGGCGGTTTTGTCTTATGGCTGCTATTTTCTTGGCTCGACTGAAGATTCTTGATCCGATGGGGATTTTTTGACCCGACTGAAGGTTTTTATTTCAGCTCAGAATGTAGTTAGGGTTATGGGTCAACGGTGTTTAACTCTGTAGTTGCAGGTTCAAGATATAGTTGTGAGTAAGTCTCTTCCTGCGCATAAGTCATTTCCTGCGAGCAGGCCTGATTACAACAATAACCGCTAGTCGAAAAAATATGTTCCCTTATAAGAAGCATATGTAGCAAGATCGTGGCTTTTGTTGTGGCTGGTAACGGGTGCGATAAACTAAGGTAGACTAGATAATCACGCGTGTGTTGCAGTAAGCGTTGCGTGTGCAGCGCAGTAAGCATCACGCGTGCATTGCAGTAAGCATTACGCGCGCAGTGCAGTATGTGAAAGTTAGAACTAAAGCACCTAAGGCGTTAATTGAAGGGAGGCGCGATGATAACCACGACATGTGATGAAAATTCTACGCGTCCTCTCGTAATTGTCGTGCATGCTTCTGTTGGATCTGGCCATCGGAGCGCTGCTCAAGCTGTTTCTCAGGCTCTCGAAGATCTTTGTGGAAAACATCCTAATCTTCCTGCCGATACTGAAATTGCGGTATTGGATATTTTGGACTACGGGTATGTGAAGTTCGATGGCGACAAAACCGCCAATGTAACGGTGGTCTTCAATTCGCTTTATGACTTCACCTGGCATCATGTATTTACAGGCCGCCTTCTCTGGGCAGGCGGATGGGGCTGGTCGCCGTGCATGTTCAAGCCTTTCACCAAACTGGTAGAAAAGCGCAGGCCAATTGCGATTATTGCAACCCATATCGTAGCTGCGAATGCTGCCGTAGCGGCTCGCATGATAACTCGACAAGCGTTCCCCATGGTGTGTGTGCCGACCGACTACGGCGCGGAAGGTTTATGGCCTCATCTCGATTGCGATCTCTTTTGTTGCGCAGATGACGAAATGGTAAAAGAGCTCAAGCCAAGAAAAGTGCCTGATAGTCATATAAAAGTGACGGGCATTCCGGTTCGTAAGGGCTTTTCAGAACCATGCGATAGAGATGCTGTCTTAGATAAATTCGGTTTACCCCATGACAAAATTAACGTCATTGTCATGGCGGGTGCTCGTTTATCTCAACCGTATATTCCTTTTCGAGAAATCGTAAATAGAATCCTGCCTTGCCTGTCTGATTTTTCCAAAATGCACTTTGCGATTCTTGCAGGAGCGGATAAGGAATACGCCGATAAGTTGCGAGAATTTTTCACTGAACGAAACATCACTAACGCTACGGTGTTTAACTATGTGGAAGATATCCCAGGGCTTATGGAGGCAAGCGATATGATCATTGCTAAGTCGGGAGGCTTAGCAACTACAGAATGCTTATGTGCTCGCCTGCCACTAATTTTGGTGGGTAAATCCTATGGGCAAGAGCGCGCTAATACGCTTACCGTAACCGCGGCTGGTGCTGCGGTAAAGGCGGAAACTTCCGAAGAGCTCCTCACCGAACTTGATCAAATTCACTCGAATCCCGAGCGGCTTGAAACTATGCTTTCTGGTGGCGAATCTTTGCGACGTCCCCATGCAGCACGCGATATTGCTACGACCACGCTTGATATGGTGGGAAAGATACAGCTGCCAAAGCGCCATTTCGCGAAAGTGTATTGGGGCAAGAAGCCTTATCGCGTTCGCTGATGTTTCTCTAAAGGCGCATGCTAAATCATGCATATCAAATTATTAAGTTATAGGGGTAAAAATTAGATAAAAAGATCTAAATACCCCAATAACTACCAAATTTCCTATTCCCCTTTGTTATTCACGGAGGTTTTTCTGTAATCCGCAAATACTGGTATTGGTGCGCAAATCATGCCACAAAGTGAGCGAGGAACTACTTGTATCAAATACTTGTACTAACGTTGTAGTCTTTTCATATGAGGCAGATTTTCCAAATTGAGAAGAAGCTTTTGCGGATTGCTGTGTCGCCGATGGTGTTGCAGTGGACGCCATCGCCGCCGACGGCGTTGCGACCGATGCCATTCCCGCCGATGGCGTTACGGTCGATGGCAGTACTTCTGCTGTGATATCGATAAAACGTTCAACAAAATGAGGGTTGTAGTACACGTGTGAACGATCTTCTAGCAAGGCTCCGTAGTAGATATCTGCCTCTACCAGGTCTTGGAACAAATGGCTGCCATAGGAAAGCTCGGGCGAATAACCAGCTTCCGAAGAAGCAACTTCGCATATGCCCATAAGATTACTTACGTCGGCGAAGGCGACAGGCACGCCAAGCTCAGGAGAGGAAGTGCCAATACGCCCCGGTACCAGCAGCAAACAATTTTTGCCCGTATTGCGAAAATGCTCGTTAACCATTCCAATGAGACGTGCTGCCGTAGGCTTTTCGATGTGGGGACACTGATAATAATGAAAGGGATCAACTACTACTACGACATCGATGGGGGTAACACGCGATTTTCCCATCGCGCACTGCTTAATGCTGAAATACGTATCTTCTTGGAGCAGCTTTGGTAAATCAATACGCTTTCCAGATTGCAACAGGTGAAGCGGTCGGCATTGCAGAAGATTAACAACAAACTCGTTGTCCTTGCCAACATTTACGGTGTATTCAATATCGACGGGATGTTCGTAACAGCGCTCCAAGGTCGAAAGCATATTCGCCATTAGCGTCGTAAATTCGCGGTTTTCAGCCAGCCCCTGACACGAAGCGAATAAAACGGGACGAAACTGACCTCGTTCGCGCAGTCTCCCCTCCGCTTCGCGATCGTGTTCGAACACGGCTTGTTGGGCAAAGCGGGGAAACAAATCAGCCAAATCGAGCACGTTGCATTCGGTTATGGTGCGTTTTTCTAGATCGAGAACATCGGCATTATGCTGAGAATAACGATGTTTATCTGCCCAAGTTTGATTTGTTTGTGCCAAAGGCTTATCAAGGCTAATAATGCGTGGGTAGTCTGACTGAGTTCGATCGACGGCTTTTGTACCGAGCCCCGCAACAAGACGAAGCATCCCTGCGCTCGGGTCAAGCGAATCAGACCAGCGATAGGTGCTATGGGAATAGCCAACACCTGCAGCTGTTGGCATAAACAACCGATGTCCGTAATGCGATCCGCTTACGCGCATAACAAGAAGCGCCATCTGCTCTTCTTTACGATCAAGCCCATTACGACGACGGTATTCAAGAGCGGAAGGATTCATAGTGGACGCGTAGACACGGCGTACTGCCGATTCGAATGCGTCAAGTCGCTCTTCGAGCGATCCCATGTTGGCGCAAAAAACCGAATCGTATTTTCCGGCAAAGGCGTTACCGAAACCGTCCTCTAAGAAGCTACTGGAGCGCACAATGATGGGAGCCTGTCCGTAATAATCCAAAATGCGCATAAAGCGTTCGCGTATGTCCTCAGGAAAGGACCCATTAAGCAAACCCTCTTTCAGAGCAGGAGCTTCATCGATAAATCCCTCTTCACTTCGTTGTTTTATGCGAATAGTCCACAGATCGTTTGCAACCAAATAGGAATAAAACACATCCGAACCAAGATAGAACGAATCGTGCGGTTCGAGGTGCTTATACACCTCTGGCTGTTGCAGTTGAATCATTTTGCGCGCGAGAAGCATGCCGCAAGCTTTGCCGCCAATGATTCCGGTTCCTACCATATGATTGCGGACTTCGAAATAATCGGTTGGCTCAAAATAACGCTTAACCATTTCGCGCATTTTGGGATCTTTGGTAATCATCATGTTGCACATTTTGGTGCAGGTGTTAGCGGTTAAAGTTCCTTGCCTGAAGTCCGACTGAGCAGCCGCAAAAAATCGATCCCAACTGTCGGTGTTGCGATCAGGCGCCGCTTGAGCTTCCTCGCCTGCAAGGGCGTAAAATTTGCTTGCTTCCATGCCATCGGTCAAAGTAAAAACTTCTTTGGTTTGTGGAGAATAGCGGTGGGCTAAAAACATGGTTTCGCTATAGCGGTTCCACATCTTGAGAGGGTGAACATACAGATCGTTTTCGGGTGAAGAATACACGTCGATTAAAACTTGAGTGGTATCGCGAATTTTCGCAATGGTTTGAAACGAATGACCTCCGCGAATAATAGGAAAGTAAGCAACCGTATCAAGTTCAAATAAGTAGGGACACGTTACTCTAAAAAAGTTGCCCATCATAAGATCAGCAGACCAGGCAGCTTGCAATTCGCTTAAGCAATCAAATACATAGCAGGCTTCGCGACCTTCTTTGGTGATAAGTTCTCGAACTTCAATCGTGAATGCCTCAAATCCTTTATGAGGATTGAGTTCATAAATAGTAACGCCTGGCTGCGGTTTTACCAGAGGCTCATGGGAGGCAAAACGCATATAAATAATGGGGCGTTTGTCTGCGAGACACTGTGCCACAAACGGCTCAGCGAATGTTGGAAAATTATCAAGTGATGATAACTGCCAAACCACGTTGTCGCCTAAACGGATGTTGTCGAAAACAGTATCAAGCTGAGGAATGCCACACGAAATACGATCGAATGCTGCCATAAGGGTCCTATCACTGGATTGATTGCTAGATCGGATTGACTAGTGTTTGCAGCTTGGAAGATCTTAAGAGGTAGACAAAATCCAAGCATGTACCCTGATCATAGGCTTGATGTGTTTCGTGATTGTGAACGAGAGTACTTTGGGTACTCCTCATTGCGCGGCTCAGGCAATGTTAATTGATTACCATACGCTGAACGTAAACGTCGTTTCGCAAATCGCGAGCGTGTTCAGGTGATAGTTCTCCGGCGCGCTGGGCAAGCTTAATAAATTCAAGTTCACGAGATAAAGCAGCATCCTGGATGTCGTCAATTGCTTCGTTAACGCGCTGAGCCGCCATCATGCGCGCTTGAAGCCCCTCGACATCGATATCGTCATCTTCGTAAATGTTGCTAAGCTCTTCAGCAAAGGCATTAGCCTGGTCGTAGAGTTCGTCGCATCGTTTAACCAGAGCGCGCGCTTGCGCTGCAACTTCGTCGCTGGCAAGAGGGATAAGCTCGCGAATACGGTCGGCATAGCGCTTCATTACTACCGCGGTGGCGGGCTCATCGACACTTTCGGGAAGATTGTCGGCAGGCACTTCGGCAGTTTCTTCGTTTTCGGGTAGGTCGCTGGTAGACGTTTTGGCGGTTTCTTCGCGTCGGTTGATTGCTTCTCCTGAAAGGTTTTCTGACAAACTTTCCAAAAGAGTGGCAGCGGCATCTTTGAGTGGCACTTCTGCAGGAGTGGTGAGACGTTTTG
>UMDA01055288.1_pt1 | contig 10804 bp, 7 predicted proteins | sample 1964381 | NCBI WGS metagenome assembly UMDA01 (sample SAMEA4835983, study PRJEB28245) | human gut metagenome | biome: gut microbiome; material: fecal sample | place: Denmark | collected 2008 | reverse complement strand
TTTTTGTCCAACTTTTGGGGTGCACTTCAGAATTGATGAAAAGCCGGCGTCTTTTTCAAGATATACTTAGTCTTTTACATAACTGTCCGGGAAGATCGTGTATTGCTCTACTCCTTTCTTCGTGCGAATCCAGGTTGCATATTTGCCGGATGCTTCGTCCAGTTCGATGATACGGGCACCGTTGGGCAAATGGTTGTATTCGGTCGGACCACCGCTGAAACGGCCGTAAGCCAACAAGATGCCTTGCCAATACACGGCATAGTCGTTGTCGTGATCATGACCGACAAACACGCCTTTCACATCGCCCTGTTCTTTCATGGCTGTAAACAGACCGGAGTTCAGGGCCGGCGCACAAGCTTTCTCTCGCCGAATTCCATAAACAGTAGCATTTTCATCGGCTATTGCCTGGTGATATTCGGGCAACGGAATATGGAAGAACGCCAGGGAAAGCAACGGAGTTCCGCCATTGGCCTCGGTGAAAGCCTGGCTGCGGCTACGGTACCAGTCAATCTGGTCGAACTTGATGTAATCATATCCATCAATGCCTTTGATGGATGAATAGGCATTCGAGTCGAAGCAGTACAAGACAGCCGCGTCTTTCTTATCGTCCGACGAGCGGACAGCGAGGGCATAGTTGCCGTCGCCCGATATTTCGGGTACCTCATCGGCAGTCAGGTTATAAGGCAAGCTCTGGGCTACTTCCAGCAGTTCTTGATGCGGCGTGCCTTGTTCGTGATCGTGGTTTCCGAAGACGATCGAGAACGGGATCTTCCGGTCTGATACGGTTTTCAGTACCCGACGTAAGTTGTCTTTGGCCGGCTGACTGTAAATAATATCTCCGGTGAAGACCACCAGATCCGGTTTTTCTTCGTCCAATACCTGATTGATGCGTTCATACGCCACTTCCGACCGTTCGTCTTGCCACTTCAGATGCAAGTCGGTGAATTGGACAATCTTGAATTTCTTGCTGTCAGCGTGAAACTTCAATACGGGTTTCTGCGCCCAGGCGGCGATTCCCAGAAAGGCAGTCGCCATAAAGCCTAAGATAAGTTTTCTAACTTTCATATTTTATATCCGTTTTTTAGATTGATTCGTGTCACAAAGCTAACCATTTCACCCCATTTTTGCAACCCCATAAAAATAATGCCTGTCTTTGCTTTCTTTTCTCGAAGATTTCTCCTACCTTTGGTTCGTCCGGAAACAGACCGGACGAAATACATTGTATTATTCATTAAAATTACCTGCTATGAAAAAGTTTCTAGCCTTGGGGAGTGCCGCCCTCCTTCTGACCTGTGGCGGTTGTCAAGAAGAATCCATCGTGAATGAACCTGTTTCTGCCCAACCAGTGAGCGTCCGGTTTGCCCTGACGTTGCGGGAAGACATCGAACCGTTCCTGCGAACCCGCAATTTGCCCGGCGGACTGCCCGGCGAACCTTCGGCTGCCAACGCCTCGCCCGACGAGGAAGAGACTCCTTCAACCCAACCCGTATCCACACTGTCGTATATCGAATATGCGGTTTATGATAATGACACGGAAGAGCTGATCGAACACCGGCGTTATGAAGTGGACGGACAGGACGGAAGCCTGCAAGTGCAGGACGAGCTGACGGCGGGTATTTATAAGGTATGTTTCCTGGCGCATGGTGTGACGGATGCAACCTTTGCCGAAGAGAGCAGCCTGGTGACGTTCCCGGAAGTAGAAGATACGTTTTGGGGATTCCAGGAGATCGAAGTGGATGCCACGCAGACCGACCAGTCGTTCAGCGTCGGACTGGCGCGTGCCGTGGCGGGTATCGAACTGGTGCCGACCGATGCCGTACCGGAACAGGTGGATCAGTTCCTCATCGAGACGTCGGGCCGTTATCACCAGATCTGCCTGCTGGACGGAAAGACGCCGGCCGTGACCGAAGCCTTCTCGCTGACCGTTGCCTTCGAGGCAGAAGACAAGCTGCCCGATACACGGGTGAAGCATTTCTTCTATTCGTTCGTGCCGGAAGCGGCTCCCGAAGCAGCATCGGCCTTTCTCGATGCAATGATCCTGACCTCACAAAGCGGCTCGGGCGAGGTGCAACGCCAGCGCACCATCACGCAGGTGCCGTTATACCGCAACCGCATCACGCGTTACACCGGGACACTTTATACGCCCAGTATCGTAGATGGTTTGTTCGACCTGCAAATTGATACCAACTGGGGTGAATATGTAGATCAGGTGTTGGAGTAAAAAGAGAACAAGTTGACAAGGTTTATTGAAGAGACGAGTTAACAAGTTGACGAGTTGACAAGGCTTTAGATAGATTAGATAAAATATCATCACCTTGTCAACTCGTCCCCTCATCATCCTTGTTAACTCATCAACGGGAAATCCCTGTTTCCTTGTCAACTCGTTAACTCGTCAACTTGCTACCTTGCTTTCATCTGCTTTGCCCAGATATTTCCGGGATAAGCTTCCAGCGCTTTGGCAAAGGAAGCCTGCGCAGCCTGCTTGTCTTGCTTCAGCAACTGGATCAAACCGGCATAATAGTCGATTTGGCTTTGCCGGATGTTCTGGGTCGCTTCCCCAAACTTGGCATACGAATCCAGTGTGCGCTGGCGTGTCTGTTCCAGGTATTTTTCCATCGCCTGCAAAGCTGATTTGGCTTCTTCCGTCTTACCTAGTTTCTCCAAGGCTTTCACCCGGTAGTAAGCCAGATCCGACAAGCCGCCCGGGTATTTAGCCGAAGCCGCTTTCTCAAAGAATTCCTGAGCCTTCGCTTTTTCGTTCAAGCCTTCGTAGGCTACACCAGTCAGGTAATAAGCCTTCACTTCATAGCCACCACGATGCGAAGGAGCCACTTCCAAGTTGACCGGATACTGATTGGCCAGATCAAACTCGCCAATAGCTTTCTGATAACTCTTCTTGGCCAGAAGCGACAAACCCTTCAACAGATGTGAATCCACATAAATATCGTGAATCTGTCCGCCGCCTTCCCACAAATGGAAATGACGTTTATCCATGATCTGAATAGCCTTGTCGTACTTACCCATGACGTTATACAACGATAACAGGCGCATCACCGCATCGTCATGTTTCATCACTGTCTTCAAATGACGTTCCAGACGTTTCAGACGGGCATCCAAAGCAGCATTGGCCGATTCATAAATCTTATCGGATTCTGTAAACAGCAGGGCATCATTCGGATTGATCTCGATAGCCCGGTCATAAGCCGCCATCGATTTTTCCCACTCGCCCAACTGACCATAGGCAAAGCCGACATTTCGCCACGAAATGGCAAAGTCCGGTTTCAGTTCAGTAGAACGTTGCCATTCAGCCAGTCCTTTGTCTTTCTGTCCGATATAATACAGCAAGTTACCGTAGGCATAATGTAACAGGGCATTATCGGGCTGTGCCTGCAAAAGAGCTTCAAACAGATTCACTTCTTCCAGACGCAACGGATAGTTATGCAGCGGCGAGCAAGCATCTGCCTGTACCAGTGCCGATGTCACAGCCGACTGATCGCCTGTCTGCAAAGCGACGAATGCCCGATAATAATGTACCATTGGCGATGAAGCAAACGGTTCGCCCAACTCGATGGCTTTAGCCAACAGTTTTCCAGCCTCATCTGTTGCACCGACCAGCAAGTAATTATTGACCACTTCCAGCATTTCCTGGATTGCCACCAGTCCTTCCGTCTGTCCTTTCAGGCGCGAAGCCAGTGCCGATGCATCACCTTTTATCAGGAAGCTCTCTTCTATCAGGCTGCCATAATCCAGCGGATCAATACTACGCACATAAGTCAATACGGCTTTCGCCTCTTCCGTACGTCCTAATTTACGCAGGATAAAGGCTTTCAGGTTCTGTGCCTGAATATCTCGCTGACCGACATACAGCGATTGGGTAATCATATCCAGTGCCTTCGGATAATCCTGTTGCTGCAAAGCCAGAATAGCCAGTCCATAGAAAGCCGGATGCTTATAATCAGGAGTCCAGGTGGCAGCCCAGTAATTGTTTTCTGCCTGGTGCTTGTCGCCCGTCAGCTGATACAGATAACCTAAATAATACAACGCTTCCGCATCTTTCACACGGGTATAATCATGTGACAGACGAGTCTGAGCCCGCAACAAATGCTTCTCGGCCTCAGCCCACCGTGCCTGACGCAAGTAATGCTTACCGACTTCAATATTCACGCGGGCATCCATCGAGTCACGGCGCAGGGCTTCGTTATAGAAGTCCATGTAGTCCAGACGGGCATTATTGAACTGATCCACACGCAGACCAGCCAGATACAGTTCTTCGTTCGTCTTATATTCGTTCACCGGTTTTGTTCCGTCGATCACTTTCGGCAGCGGTTTATCCGCATCCAGCTCGATCGGCCGGTAATCTACCAGCAGATTTCCTTCCGCATCATACAAAGCGGTATATAAATCGGAAGCCTTGGCTCCTGCCGGAACGGCTACCTCATCCAGGAAGTAATGATCGGGATCAATGTCGATGGTCTTCTCCAGACAAACCTGATCCTGGTGTTTGACTACCACACGTGCCTGTTTATATAAGGTAGTCGCACAAAAACCTACCCGATATTTTCCGGCATCACCCGGTTCAAAATTAACGGCCGCATCCATGGTCGCATTCTTGCAGCCTTTAATACCTTTGATCGGATACCAGATCTGGCTGAATTCGCGTGTCTCACCCGGATTGATCCAACTATAGTCCGGCTGGTTGTCCGAATAGGCACCCACCATCAGCTCCAGGTAATGTCCGTCTTTATCAGACAGAATCTTGTTCCACATGTGGCCGTTCGGATTATTTCCCCACAAGAAGAACTTCTTTCCCGGTACAACATGGCGATTCGCCACATGCACGGTTCCGGCATCCTTGGCATAATCATATCCGGCCAGGAATTCCATTTCGCTGCCCCAGGCAAAGATCGAGCGCGAATCGCCCTTATAATTTCCCCAACGGGACAGATCGACCTGTTCGCCGCTACCCAACACCGCTTCGCCCATCGGCCATTTCGTAAAATAGACTTTATGATGATCGGCACCAAACTGTACATCGGGTGGGAAAATCACCTGATAATGTTCATCACAGTGTACGGAAACATTCGCCCAATACAGCATTGACTGGATCATTTGCGTCGGGTTTGTCACCATAATCTTGGCTTCCACCCACGAACGGTTCGGATACACCGAAACACCCACCGACCATTTCAGGCGATGCCGCAGTTCGGTCTCACCTACCCAAATCGTCTTGCTGCCATCTGTATTTTCCTGCATCTTCCAGTTGGTCGGCAAATACGTCGTTGCCCGGTGATGGTCCGGAATATTCCATTCCACACCGCCCGACAACCAGGCGCCCAGCATACCGATCAAAGCCGGTTTTACACCGGTCTGTGTATAAAAGAAATGATAATCATTGGTTTTGTCGGTCGCCGAGAAAATACGACCGCCTATTTCCGGCAAGACAGAGATATTCACATACTCATTTCCCAACCGCAGCACATTATACTCTTGATCGACCACATTCTCGGTCAGTACATCATACAACGGATACGGATAAATGTAACCTTCCGCTCCCTGATAAACACGTCCGGTAAAAAAGATGGGATCCACTTCCGGACTTCCGATCTGATAGGTCGGAATTTTTTCCTTCACGGCTTTCATTTCCACCTGTTGTCCCCAGGCAGGAAGCGAAAGCACTGCCAACAAGGGCAAAACTAACTTTGCTTTCATAGGATATGACTTAAAGTGTTTCTATATAATAAAATAATCATGAATCTAATTGGAACTAAAGAAAAAGAAGACGAGTTGACAAGGTACAAGGCTTTAGACAGATTTCAATCCATTAGCCTCATAACCTTGTCAACTCGTATGATCACACACTTGTCAGTCTACCGACAAGTACCTTTTATCTTTTCAAATTCGGATTCAACTGAGAATCAGAAGACGGATAAGGCCAATAAATTGAACTTTCTCCATTCCAGCTCTGTGATGATTCTACAGTAACCGATTCAGCCCGTGAAACACCCGGTGCTACTTCTACCGGTGTATTGGCTTTTCTTGTATTGAAATTCTGTTCCAGCATTTCCATACGCATCTGGTCATCACGGCGAGTTACCATAGCTACCCAATAACCAGCTACTTCCCAACCGTGTTCTGCCAACGCTGCATTGGCAAAGGCTTCACCACTCAAACCTTGCTGTAACGGTTCCAGTCCGGCACGTTCGCGTACCTGATTGATACAGTCGTAAGCCATTGCATTAGGCGAACCTTCAGCACGAGCTTGAGACTCAGCATACCACAACAACACTTCCGAATAACGAATCAGACGATGACGGTGATTATTGGTATAAACACCTGTTTCAGCCGGTTGTGTATAGTCGTAATCTACATTACCATTGCCACCGGTTCCTACGGTAAAGATACGGAACATCGGATGTTGTTCAGGCATCTTCTCATCCCACCAGTCAATCAGCGGATTACCAGCTTTGTTTTCTGCCAAAATCTTCGGATTGTAAATGGCATCTTTACGTGGACCTTCCGGGAATTCTTTCCAGAACTTGATTTCACCCCAGCCGTCACCCCAGCCACCTAAGGATTCGAATAAGTTACTACATGTAAACTGAGAGTCTTCAACCCAAGCAAAAGAATTGGAATAATTAATACCAACTACGGTTTCGTTGTTGTAATTATTACTCATCGCATATACTTTGCTGAAATCAGCATCCAGCTTGTATTCATACGTACCAGCATTTACTCCGTCGATAACGGCTTTTGCCTGTTCGGCAGCCTTGGCATAATATTCCGTTTTCTTTAACGGCCAACCTGCCATGGCCATATAAACGGCCGACAGAGCTGATTGAGCGGCCTGTTTGGTGATATAGACATTCACACCGTTCAGGAAGCGAGGTTCAGACGAATAACTGGTCGGAAGTGTATTCACACAGTCTTCCAAGTCTTTTACGATCTGCGTATAAACCTCTTCTACACTGGCCAACGGACGTTCATAATCTACTTCCGTATCCAGCACCAATGGAATCGGTCCATATACACGTACCAAGCGGAAATAATTCACAGCACGCCAGAATTTTGCCTGTCCTAAAGCAATATTGATTTCCTCTTCAGTCGTCGGAGTCTTCTCCGCATTTCCAATAATATAGTTAGCTGCCTTGATAGCACCATAAGACACCTGCCAAACAGCTTCTACTCCTTTATTGTCATTAGCCGGACGGAATACATCGGCCTCAGCATAAGCTTGTTTGTTACTACCCGGATTCGCTGTCAAATCATCACCTTGCCAAGCATAAATAGTTGGATTCGTATTGGTCTGAGTTTCACAAACCTTCCGATACAAAGCGTATGTTGACATATCCAATTCTTCTTGTGTTGCAAAGAAAGTGCTAGGCGTCAACTGTCCTTTCGGATCTTCCTGCAAGAAGTCGCTACAAGAAGTTGATAGCAATGTCAGACCTAAAGCACATAAAATATATTTTGTTTTCATAAAGCTATATCTTTTTTATTTGGTTAGAAATTCATACGGACACCAAATGTATAAGTCCGAGTTAACGGGTAAGCACCCATATCAATACCATCATTTACGTCCACACTTCCCGAACTAGAGTCAACAAATGAGATTCCTGCCGGATCCATACCAGAATAACCTGAAATCGTAAACAAGTTCTGGCAACTGAAGGTGAATCGCAAGTCGGCGAACTTAGCAACCTTCTTCGGTAAATTATACGACAAACTGATATTGTCTAACCGGAAGTAATTGGCTTTCTCCAAGAATTTTGTAGAAACCGGCTGGTAGTTGTTACCAGTTACTGTCACTGACGGATATCTTGTCGCATCCAAACCGTCTTTCAACGTAATGAAGGCAAAGTCGCCCGTCATGGTTGTTCCAGCATAACGAACCAAGTTCAAACGATCTGCACCAAATGAAGCGGTAAAGAAGGCATTCAAATCCCAGTTACGCCAGCTCAATGTGTTATTCCAACCAAATGTAAAGTCAGGAGTAGCTTTTCCGATATAATCACGGTCGTTACCGTCTATTACACCATCATTATTTTTATCAACATAAGAATCTTTTCCATCTTTCAAGCCCGTCCATGTATATCCGTAAATAGCACCGATCGGCTGTCCTACTGTTACACGGGTCATACCATCTTTCGGACCTAAACCAGAAGCAATTTCCGCACCGGCAACAAAATCCAAACCGCTCAAATCTGTAACTTCATTCTTCAAATAGGTACCGGTAAATGTGGTATTCCAGTTGAAGTCATGCGTATCAATGATCGTTGCATCAATCGAGAAATCCAAACCTTTGTTGCTTACTTCGGCTGCATTGATCCAATAAGAACCTCCACCATCATAATTTGGTATTGTACGCTTCAACAACCCGTCCTTGGTCCGCTTGTCAAAATAGTCTAATGAAACTCTCAAACGGTGATTGAACATGGCGAAATCCAAACCTAAGTCGAACTGATGAGTTGTCTCCCACGACAAATCCGGTGTCGGAATTGTCTGTCCAATCCAATATCCTGTATATTGAGAAGTTCCACCGAATGCATACATAGCTTGCGACATCAATCCCAAGGTTTCGTACGGGCTAATTGCTTCACTACCAATCAAACCATAGCTGGCACGGATTTTCATATCCTGGAATAAGTTCTGGTTCTGCATGAAAGCTTCGTTACCCAATGACCAAGCAGCTGCAATTGACGGGAAATAACCCCATTTATTATTATTGAACTTAGAAGAACCATCCGCACGGAATGTTCCGGTCAACATATAACGGTCTGCATAGTTATACATCACGCGGGCAACACCCGAAACCAAGGCCCATTTCGAGTAAGAGTTAGAAACGCCACGGCTTTCTGCCATATTTGCGTTCCACCAACCCACACTTTCAGTCAACAAACCGGTTCCTGTAATTCCCATATTCCGGGATTCCGACTGAGTTGCTTCGTAAACGGCTGTCGCTGTCAGGGCGTGATCATTCCACTTACCCATGTAAGTCAAGTTGTTTGTCGTTTGCAGAGTCATCCGATAAGCATCGTTATTCCCCATACTACTATTCGGACTTACTTTCTTAGTAGCGAACGAATATCCTTTTACATCGTTGTAGTCAACACCATTACTTGTTGTAAAGGTCAAACCTGGAAGAATATTAAATTTCAAATCAATTCGAGCATTTACAATATCCGTAACAGTCTCACCCATCTGCTCTTTCAATGTTCCCACCGGGTTATTCTGTGTAATGGCACTATACTGGTCACGCATATACGTTCCGTCTTCCTTCATAATGCCCAATACAGGAGCATAGTTAACCGCTACGTTAACAATATTCTCTTTACCGGCAGCAAAGTTTCCGCTATGACGCACATTATGCGAAGCATTCACATCGGCTGTTACATGCAACCAGTCTGTAATCTGTGAAGTAATATTGGCACGTCCTTGGTAACGCTTGTTATCATTCTCAATCACAACACCTTCCTGTCCCATGTAATTGGCAGAAATCAAATATTGAGTTTTATCGTTACCATTAGAGAAAGATAATTTATAGTTTTGAGTAACGCCATTTTGATAAATCACATCCTGCCAGTCTGTTCCGGCTGTTCCATTCTGGAAAGCTGTTAGCTGATCCTGTGAGAAGGTATTCGGGCGATAGGTATTATATAAATTAGCGAACTCATAAGCATTCAGCGTTTCATAACGTTTGGCAACGGTTCCGATACCCACCTGAGCATCAAATGTAATCTGTTTTACATTAGCCTTACCTGTCTTGGTAGTAATCAAAACAACACCATTCGCACCACGCGAACCGTAGATAGCGGTTGATGAAGCATCCTTCAAGACTTGCATTGACTGGATATCTTCAGGGTTCAAACCCGTCAGTCCACTTTCACGAACGATACCATCGATCACATACAACGGGTCATTACTACGGTTGATTGAGCCCGAACCACGCACACGGATCTTAACCGTTCCACCCGGCACACCGCTATTCTGCACCTGCACACCGGAAACACGTCCTTGCAATGCGTCTGATACCTGCACAATCGGCTGATCTTTAAAGCTCTTATTATCCAAGACAGCTACTGACCCTGCCAAATCGGCTTTTCGAACAGCACCGTAACCTACGACTACCAATTCATCCAGATTCTGTGAATCTTCCTTCAATGTAATATTCAGTTTTGTCTGGTTGTTCACTACAACTTCTTCGGTTGTATAACCGATATAAGAAATTTGTAATGTAGCATTTCCCGGAACCGACAAGGTAAAACGACCATCCATATCTGTCATGGTTCCATTGGTTGTCCCTTTTTCAATTACATTTACGCCCATTAGCGGTTCTCCATTCTGATCAACGACTGTCCCCGTTACAGAAATGGATTGTTGTTGTTCTTGTACTACCGGGTTCAATTCATTGGCAACAGCTAAAGTAGTGCCCCCCAGTAACATCCCCGCCATCAAAGGCATTGTTTGAAGAAGTCGCTTCAAACCGGGATAAAATAATCCCGCAGGTATCACATTCTTTTTCATAAATTAATTATATAAGTTTTTTTCGTATTTCAAACCATCAGGCCGGAACGGTTAAACATCCTGCGCCTTTTTTTAAAATCAACGCGCTCTATTTATAAAAGAATAAATTATATTCATCAATAAACAGATCTCTTTTAAAATCAACACTGAAAAAGTAAACCATTTTTAAATATTTGACTCATCAAATAGTATGTTTAATAACATATATTCGAAAAATATTAAGGATCATTTATTGAAAACAGGCAATATGTATAATAATTTTATTAATCCAACTTATAAATAA
>UMDA01036374.1_pt1 | contig 10834 bp, 7 predicted proteins | sample 1964381 | NCBI WGS metagenome assembly UMDA01 (sample SAMEA4835983, study PRJEB28245) | human gut metagenome | biome: gut microbiome; material: fecal sample | place: Denmark | collected 2008 | reverse complement strand
CGCAGCCGCCTTAACCGCGCGTTTTAAAACATCCGGCGCAACAGCAGCATCTGTAGTTAAAAAGGTAAGCATGGTTGCCATATTGGGGTGAATCATGCCGGCGCCTTTGGCTATACCAGCAATTTTAACGGTTTTGCCGCCTAATTCAAACTCATAAGCCGCATGCTTGATAAAAGTATCCGTTGTCTGGATTGCCATGGCGCAACTTTCGCCGCCGGTTTCGTCCATAGCGTCAACAGCGTCGGCAATGCCTTTTGCCAGTTTATCCATCGGCATAAAATGCCCGATAACACCGGTACTGCAAACATAAACAGCGTCGTTTTCAACGCCTAAAAGTTCTGCCGTCTGTGCCTGCATTGCTTCGGCATCTTTTAAGCCCTGTTCGCCGGTGCAGGCGTTAGCGCAGCCGCTGTTTACCACAATAGCCTGCGCATAAGATTTTGCGGCAACTTTGCGGCTTACCAATACAGGGGCCGCGCACATTTTATTCTGCGTAAACACGGCGCCGGTTGCTGCCGGCACTGTGCTGTAAATAACAGCTACATCATGGTTGCCGCTTGCTTTAATACCGGCTTTAACACCGGCTGCCAAAAAGCCCTGCGGCGTTGTAACCCAACCGTCAATCTTTTTCATTAGCCAACCTCCTTAAGGATATACGGGCAGCTGACGCAGCCCGGTTGTTTCATCAAGGCCAAACATTACATTCATATTCTGCACGGCCTGCCCGGCAGCACCTTTTACAAGGTTATCAAGCGCACTCATTACAATCACTCTGCCGGTGCGTGCATCCGTCTGCCAGCCTATGTCAACATAATTGGAAGCCCTGATATTTTTAATTTCGGGGCATGCTCCTTTGCCTAAAAGGCGGATAAAAAATTCGCCGCCGTACATTTCTTTAAAAGCATTTTCAATATCGGCATCCGTAACGCCCGGTTTCAGCATAGCGTAGCAGGTTGCCAAAATGCCGCGGTCAACCGGCAGAAGGTGCGGAGTAAACTGAATTACAACATCTTCGCCTGCAAATTCAGAATAAATCTGCTCAATCTCAGGCGTATGCCTGTGCGTTGCCACGCCGTAAGCGTGGAAGTTTTCGTTGACAGAGCAGTACAGGCTGCCAAGTTTAAGCCCGCGCCCGGCTCCTGTTGTGCCGGACTTGGCATCAACAACAATGCCCTTTGTTTCAATTAAACCCGCTTTCAGCAGCGGCACCAGCGCCAGAATACTGCAGGTTGTATAACATCCGGGGTTTGCCACCAGTTCAGCACCGGCAACATCTTTGCGGTACAATTCCGTTAACCCGTAAACAGCTTTTGCTTCAGGGTCAGCATGCGGAACTTTATACCATTTTTCAAACACCTTTACATCCCTGAAACGGTAATCACCGCCAAGGTCAATTATTTTAACGCCGCTGCCGCGCAGCATTTTGCCAATCTTCATGGCATGCCCGTGCGGAAGCGCGATAAATATTACATCACTGCCTTTTGCAATTTTTTCCAGCTCATTCATGGAAATAAGCTGTTTGTCTATTCTTCCGCGCAAATGCGGATACATTGCGGCTATATCTTCACCGGTACTGCTTTCAGAAGTAATATAAGCCAGTTCTGCCTGCGGATGCCCGTCCAGGAGCCTTAAAAGCTCAGCACCTGCAAACCCGGTTGCACCGATAACACTTGCTCTCATACCGAACCTCCCTTGAATTTACGATTTTATAATTATACAACTATTATGTATAATTAATCAATAGCATTTTTAAATTTTTTCGCAGTTGTTTCCAGTTTTTGCAAAAAGAAAACACTATGCCATTATTATGTATATTGTACTACTTTAGTATCCCTTTTTCAAAATTTTTTCGGTAAAAAATAAAAATAAAATTTAAATTTTACCTTGGCGCAATTTTTGGTACAATAATATATAAGAAAACAGGTGAGGTAATTATGGAAAAATTTATTAAACTATTAATTATACTGGCAGCTGTAACAGGACTTTTTATGTACTACCCCAATATAGCAGGCTACGAAACAGACCCGCAGCCGGCGCAGCAAGCAGCAACAATGCATATGCAGGAGCAGGCAAACTCTGTCAGCGAATATCAGCAGACAGAAAGCACGCTGATGGCAATTTTGCCCTACCTGCCGGAGCGTGACACCTGGCCTGACCCGCTGCAAAAAATGTTTATGCTATTTACTATCGAAAACACGGTTAAAGAACGTACTGCCGGTATGGAATGGACGGCACTGCCCGATATACCGACGGCTATGCAGCAGGCGCTGGTAGCCATAGAGGACCACGATTTTTACCGCCATGGTGCTGTCGATATGGGCGGCATACTGCGTGCAGCATTTGTAAATATTTCTGCCGGTGAAATTGTGCAGGGCGGCAGCACACTTACGCAGCAGCTTGCCAAAAATATGTTTTTAAGCCAGGAACAAACCATGAGCCGCAAAGTTTATGAGGTAATGTTCTCGCTGATGCTGGAAGACAAATTCAGCAAAGACCAGATTCTGGAAATGTATTTTAACACTACCTACTTCGGCAACGGAGCAACCGGCATCACTGCCGCTGCACGCAGTTACTTCGGCAAAACTCCTGCCGAAATGAACCTTGCCGAATGTGCGGTTATCGCTTCGCTGCCTTATGCACCGTCCGCGCTTAACCCGTACGAAAAACCCAAAGGCTGCAAAAAACGCCAGCATTTAGTGCTTGATACCATGGTTAAACGCGGCTTTATCGGCGAAACAGTTGCCAACGCAGCCAAAGAGAAAACTATCTATCTGGCAGACGGCACGGAATTATAAAAACTATACGTGATATAAAAAGATATAGGAAGTATCAATGTGAAGCGCAGATCAAAATCGTGACGGCTAAATAATTGTTGTAGCCCCCATGCGCCGGACCGCACATCCGGTTCGGCGAACGCAAATAGGAGCGACGTTTTTGACAAGCTGAACAAAGATACTTCCTATATCTTTTTAACTAACTTTTATAAAATTACCAATCGGTTTATACTAAAAACAAAACAGGCTCCATACTTAATTAAAAGTACGAAGCCTGTTTTTTATTTTCTTATTGTTCGCTGAACTGGTCTTTGCCTACGCCGCAGAGGGGGCAAACCCAGTCTTCCGGTACATCTTCCCAAGCGGTGCCTGCTGCAACGCCGTTATCAGGGTCACCTACTTCGGGGTCATAAATGTAACCGCAGATATTGCATACCCATTTTGCCATAAATTCCATCTCCTTTTATTTCATTTTTAATCTTTTCAAGCCGTTACTGCTTATGTGCCTATTATAGCACATTTTATTCTAAAAGAAAATAATTATTGAAAATGTTTCAATTTTTTAACACTTCGGCCTTTTCCGGCAAATCCATGCGGAAAAAGTCATATATTTTCTGTGCCGCAGGATAATTCATGCTTTCGGTATCCGCAAGTTCTTCTACGCTGGCCGCTTTAATAGCGTCAATAGACTTAAATTTAAGCCACAAAGCCTGCCGCCGTTTGGGGCCAATGCCATCGATATGGTCCAGCACCGAACGCAGATTACGTTTGCCGCGCAGCTTACGGTGATAGGTTATTGCAAAGCGGTGCGCTTCGTCGCGGATACGCTGAATTAAATGCAGCGATGCCGATTCCCTGTCCAGCATAATGCTTTCGTGGCTGCCTTCGGTAAAAATTTCTTCTTCGCGCTTGGCAAGGCCTATTACCGGCAGTTCGTGCAGCCCCAGCCCGCGGATAACCTCCAGTGCGCTGCTCAGTTGCCCTTTGCCGCCGTCAATAACAACCAAACTCGGCAAATCCTCGTAATCCTTATAGCGGCGGTACACAACCTCCTGCATGGATTTAAAATCGTCAGGCTTGCCTTCGGCACTGACAATTTTATATTTGCGGTAATCTTTTTTGCTCGGTTTTCCGTTGCGGAACACAACCATGGATGCAACCGTTTCCGAGCCCTGCGTATGCGAAATATCAAAGCAGTCCATGCGTTCCAGCGGGTCCGGCAGGTTCAGTGCCCTTTGCAGTTCTTCCGCAGCTTCTTCGTCAGTTTTTAAGCTGATTTTCCCCTTGCGCAGGCGTTCTTCCAGAAGCTTGCCCGCATTTTCATCAGCCAGCTGTAAAAGATCACGCTTGGTTCCGCGCTGCGGGCGGATAAATTCAACCTTGTGCCCGGCTTTTTCCGTCAGCCAGGTAGTAAGCACCGCAGTTTCATCTTCTTCCGGCAAATCCGGCAGAATTATCTCACGCGGTATAAACGAAGCATCATTGTAATACTGTTTGATAAACGCCGTTACAACTTCCTGCCTGCTGTCGCCGCCGTCGGGCAGAAAGAAATTCTCGCGTCCAATCAGCTTGCCGCTGCGCACAAAAAATATTTGCAGACAAATGCCGGTATCGTCTTTGGCATAACCGACTACATCCATATCACCGCCGCCGGTAACTGCCTTCTGCGATTCGTCCAGACGTTTTACAGCCGCCAGCTGGTCGCGCAGGCGCGCAGCTTCTTCAAAAGCATAATTTTCGGCAGCGTTTTGCATGCGCTGCTTTAAGTCTTTTTCCAGTTCGCTCGTGCGCCCGTCAAGCACCATGCATACGCTGCGTATCATTGCCCCGTATTCTTCCCTGCTTACAAGCCCTGCGCACGGAGCAAGGCAGCGTTTAATGTGATATTGCAGGCACGGCCGCTCCTGATTCATTTTGCGGCAGGTACGCAGAGGAAACATCGTCCGCAAAAGTTTTAACGTGGCGTGCATCGCACCGGCATCGGCATAAGGGCCGTAATATTTACTGCCGTCGCGGATAAGCCGCCGCGTAACGTAAATACGAGGAAAGTCCTCCGCCATTGTTACCTTTAAATAAGGGTAGGTTTTATCGTCCTTCAGCATAATGTTGTAGCGCGGACGGTATTTTTTTATGAGGTTGCACTCCAGAATCAGCGCTTCCACTTCACTGTCGGTAACAATGGTTTCAATTTCCGCAACTTTGCTGACCAGCGCCTTAACCTTAACCGTATGCGAGGCCAGATTGCGGAAATAACTGCGCACGCGGTTTTTAAGCACAACGGCCTTGCCGACATAAATTACTTTGCCGTGTTCGTCGTGCATCAGATATACGCCGGGCTTATCAGGCAGTACCGCCAATGCTTTGGCTATATTTTCGTTCATTGATACCACCCGTTATCTTTAGCCTGTTTTAAAACCTGTTTTACATACTGGCCGGTGTAGGATTTTTTTACTTTGGCCAGTTCTTCCGGCGTGCCGCAGGCAACAAGCGTGCCGCCTTTATCGCCGCCCTCGGGGCCGAGGTCGATCAAATAATCGGCAGTTTTAATAACATCAAGGTTGTGCTCGATAACAACAACGCTGTCACCGGCTTCCACAAGGCGCTGCAAAACGTCCAGCAGCTTGTGTACGTCGGCAATATGCAGGCCGGTTGTAGGCTCATCCAGAATGTACAGCGTTTTGCCTGTGCTGCGGCGGCTGAGTTCTGTCGCCAATTTTACGCGCTGGGCTTCGCCGCCGCTAAGCGTTGTTGCCGCCTGCCCCAGGTGTATATAGCCCAGCCCAACATCTTCCAGCACCTGCAGTTTGCGTGCAATGCGCGGCAGGTTTTTAAAAAATTCGCAGGCTTCCGTTACCGTCATGTCCAGCACTTCGGCAATGCTTTTCCCTTTATAATGCACTTCCAGCGTATCGCGGTTATAGCGCGCACCGTGGCACACTTCGCACGGCACATACACATCCGGCAGAAAGTTCATTTCAATTTTGTTCATACCATCGCCGCGGCAGGCTTCGCAGCGGCCTCCCTTAACGTTAAAGCTGAAACGCCCCGGCTTGTAGCCGCGCATTTTAGCTTCGTTCGTCTGGCTGAACAGCTCGCGTATAAAATCAAACACGCCCGTATATGTTGCCGGATTGCTGCGCGGTGTACGCCCAATCGGCGACTGGTCGATATTAATAATTTTGTCGATATTTTCCAGCCCACGGATTTCCTTATGTTCCGAAGGGCGCAGACGCGCACCGTGCAGCTTGGCCGCCAGCGCGTTGTACAAAATATCGTTAATCAGCGTGGATTTGCCGCTGCCGCTGACGCCGGTAACAACGGTAAACACACCCAGCGGAATTTTTACATCTATGTTTTTAAGGTTATTGGCTTTAGCGCCGATAATTTCTATATAACGCCCGTCGCACTCACGGCGTTTTTTCGGCACTGGTATAAACTTGCGGCCGCTTAAATACTGCCCGGTAACAGAGTTTTCCACCAGTTTTATTTCTTCTGCCGTGCCCTGTGCAACCACGTTGCCGCCGTGTTCACCGGCACCGGGCCCGATATCAATAATCTGGTCTGCGGCATACATGGTTTCTTCATCGTGTTCAACCACCAGCAGTGTGTTGCCCAAATCACGCAGGTGCTGCAGGGTTGCCAGAAGTTTGCTGTTATCCCGCTGATGCAGGCCGATAGAAGGCTCGTCCAGAATGTACAGCACACCGACAAGCCCGCTGCCAATCTGCGTGGCAAGGCGTATGCGCTGCGCTTCGCCGCCGCTTAACGTACCTGCGGCACGGTCAAGCGTTAAATAATCAAGCCCTACATCATTTAAAAAACGCAGGCGTGCCAGTATTTCCTTTAAAATCTGGCGGGCAATAAACTGCTGGCGTTCCGTAAGGTTCAGCGTTTCAAAAAAGTTTATCGCGTCACGCACGGTAAGGGCAGTAACTTCACAAATATTTTTGCCGCCGACGAGTATCGACAGCACCTCCGGTTTTAAGCGCGCGCCGTGGCACACCGGGCAGGGCGTACTCGTCATAAAGCTTTCAATATCAAGGCGCATGCGTTCGCTGAACGCCTCGCGGTGACGGCGGCGCAAAAGCGGAATTATGCCTTCAAACGGCGTGATATGTTTTTTTACTTCGCCCTGCAAATTTTCATACATAAACGAAAATTTCTGTTCGCCGCTGCCGTACCACAAAATTTCCTGCATATCTTTGGGCAAGTCGTTCCATACGGTATCAAGCGAATAACCGTAGTAACTTAAAACAGCTGCCAGCTGCTTCATATGGTAGGCTTCCTGGTTTGTTGAAAGCGCAGCAATAACGCCTTCGGCAAAGGTTTTGCTGCCGTCAGGAATGATCAGCGATTTATCAAGTTCCATATTCATGCCAAGGCCGGTACAGGCCGGGCAGGCACCCATAGGGTTATTAAACGAAAACAGGCGCGGCTCAATTTCCGGCAGGCTGATGCCGCAGTCGCTGCACGCAAAATTTTCGCTGTACATCTGCGTTTCGCCGCCGATAACATTAATTTCAACAAGCCCTTCCGCCAGCTTCAGCGCCGTTTCCACGGAATCTGTAAGGCGCTGGGTAATGCCGTCGCGCACAGCAAGGCGGTCGATAACGACGGACAGGCTGTGTTTTTTATTTTTTTCCAACTTAATTTCTTCATCAAGAGTGCGCACTTCGCCGTCAACAAACATGCGTACATACCCCGCTTTGCGCATCTGGTCCATGATTTTGGCATGTTCACCCTTGCGTCCGCGTACCAGCGGCGCCATTACCATAAACCTTGTTCCCTGCGGCATGGCCAGTACATGGTCAACAATCTGCTGCACGGTCTGGCGTTCAATTAATTTGCCGCATTTAGGGCAGTGCGGCTCGCCGATACGCGCAAACAGCAGCCTTAAATAATCGTAAATTTCCGTAACGGTACCAACGGTGGAACGCGGGTTGCGGCTGGTTGTTTTCTGGTCGATGGAAATAGCCGGGCTAAGTCCTTCAATATAATCAACATCGGGCTTGTCCATCTGCCCCAAAAACTGACGGGCATAGGCCGAAAGCGACTCCACATAGCGGCGCTGCCCCTCGGCATAAATCGTATCAAACGCCAGCGACGATTTGCCGCTGCCGCTTAAACCCGTAATTACCACCAGTTTGTCGCGCGGTATTTCAACGGTAATATTTTTTAAATTATGCTGTCTTGCTCCTTTTACAATAATCTGGTCTTTCATGTTTTCCTCTATTTTTTACGTTTCTTAGGCACTAATTTTTCGCCCAGCAGCCCTTTGGTTACAATCAAACGGTCGCGCAGCTCGGCGGCGCGTTCAAAGTCAAGCGCTTTGGCGGCTTCCGTCATTTCTTTTTCCAGCGTGCGCGCCAGTTTTTCAATTTCTTTAATGCTGCGTTTTTTCAGTGCCTTTTCGCTGTAATCATCAATGCCGGTTTCTTCGGCAACCTTGGTAAGCTTAATCAGCTGACGCTGCTCTTTGTAAACCGTTTTCGGCGTAATGCCGTGTTCTTTATTGTAAGCCGCCTGTTTTTCGCGGCGGCGTTCAGTTTCGTCAATGGCGCGCTGCATCGAATCCGTTATGCGGTCGGCGTACATAATTACGCGCCCGTGCTCGTTGCGGGCCGCACGCCCGATAGTCTGAATCATGGAAGTATCGCTGCGCAGAAAGCCTTCCTTATCGGCATCCAGAATGGCTATCAGCGAAACTTCCGGCAAGTCAAGACCTTCGCGCAGAAGGTTAATGCCTACCAGCACGTCAAACTTGCCGCTGCGCAGGTCATCAATAATCGCACCGCGCTCAATCGTGGCAATTTCCGAATGCAGGTAACGCACGCGCACACCGGCAGTTTTTAAGTAATCCGTCAAATCCTCAGCCATGCGCTTGGTAAGCGTTGTTACCAGCGTACGCTCACCGGCGGCGTTTACTTTATTTATTTCCGTCAGCAAATCATCAATCTGCCCCTTAATCGGGCGTATTTCAATTTTCGGGTCCAAAAGCCCTGTCGGGCGGATAATCTGCTCCACCACTTTATTGGCGTGTTCCAGTTCATATTTGGCAGGCGTTGCCGATACGTAAATTGCCTGCTTAATCTGCGACTGAAACTCGTCAAAAGTCAGCGGTCGGTTATCAAACGCCGATGGCAGGCGGAAACCGTGCTCCACAAGCATTTCCTTGCGCGAACGGTCACCGGCGTACATGGCGCGTATCTGCGGCAGCGTAACGTGCGATTCGTCAACCACCAGCAAAAAATCATCCGGGAAATAATTTACCAGCGTAAACGGCGCTTCGCCCGCCTTGCGCCCTGCCAGATGGCGCGAATAGTTTTCGATGCCGGAGCAGTAGCCCATTTCGTTCATCATTTCCAAATCGTAGTTTGTGCGCTGCTCAAGGCGCTGAGCTTCCAGCAGCTTGTTATGCTCATTCAGGTATTCCAGCCGTTCTTTCAGTTCAACCTTTATGTCCTCCATCGCGCGTTCCAGATTCTCGCGCGAAGTTACATAGTGCGACGCCGGGAAAATTGCCACATGCGTGCGCTGCGCCAGCACTTCTCCGGTCAGCACGTCAATTTCCAGTATGCGGTCTACCTCGTCGTCAAACATTTCTATACGCACGGCTTTTTCGTTGTAACCGGCCGGAATAACTTCAATTACATCACCGCGCACGCGGAATGTGCCGCGCTGGAAAGCAATATCGTTGCGGTCATACTGAATTTCCACCAGCTTGCGCAAAATAGCCTGACGGTCAATAATCTGCCCCGTCCTCAGCGAAAGCACCATATCGTAGTATTCCTGAGGTGCGCCCAAGCCATAAATGCACGATACACTGGCAACAATAATTACGTCACGGCGTTCAAACAGCGCGCTGGTGGCAGAGTGGCGCAGTTTATCAATCTCGTCGTTAATGGAAGCGTCCTTTTCAATATAAGTATCGCTCTGCGGAATATAGGCTTCCGGCTGATAATAATCGTAGTAAGATACAAAATATTCAACCGCGTTATCCGGGAAAAACGCCTTTAACTCGCTGGCAAGCTGAGCCGCCAGCGTTTTGTTGTGCGCAATAACAAGCGTAGGTTTGCGCACACGGTTAATAACCTGCGCAATGGTATAGGTTTTGCCCGTGCCGGTTGCACCCAGAAGCACCTGCGTATGCAGCCCTTTGTTTACACCGTCAACAAGTTCTTCTATAGCCTGCGGCTGGTCACCGGCAGGCTCAAACGGTGCTTTTATGTTAAAATCCATAATTAACGCCTCACAGCATTATTTTAAAATCAAACCTACGGGGCAGTGGTCGCTGCCCATAATCTCGGGGTAAATCAATGCGTCCTCAATTTCGTCCTGCATTTTCTGTGATACAAGAAAGTAGTCAATACGCCATCCCACGTTCTTTTCGCGTGCTTTAAACATGTAGGACCACCATGTATAAGCGCCCTCCTTATCAGGATATAAATGGCGGTAAGAATCCACAAAGCCAGACTGCAAAAGTTCTTCCATCTTTGCACGTTCTTCGTTGGTAAAACCGGCATTGCCGACATTATTTTTGGCGTTTTTAATATCAATAAAATTACGCGCCACATTCATATCGCCGCAGATAAGCACCGGTTTCCTGGCGTTCAGTTCGCCGACATAATTGCGGAAGGCATCTTCCCACGTTACGCGGTACGGCAAACGTGCCAAATCACGCTGGGCGTTGGGCACATATACGTTGACAAGGTAAAACTTATCGTATTCCGCACAAATAATGCGCCCTTCCTTATCGTGTTCTTCAATGCCCATATCGTAAGTTACACTGATTGGTTCCGTTTTACTGAAAATTGCCGTGCCGGAATAACCTTTTTTCTCGGCGCTGTTCCAGTATTCAAAATAACCGGGAAACTCAAAATTAGCCTGCTCACGCTGCATCTTGGTTTCCTGCACGCAGAAAACATCGGCGTCAACACTGTCCATAAAATTTTTAAAGCCCTTATTCATGCAGGCTCTTAAACCATTTACATTCCACGAAACTAATTTCATTAATCAATCCACATCCTGTTCTATATAAAATATAAAAATTATCTAATAGT
>UMDA01045710.1_pt1 | contig 10839 bp, 8 predicted proteins | sample 1964381 | NCBI WGS metagenome assembly UMDA01 (sample SAMEA4835983, study PRJEB28245) | human gut metagenome | biome: gut microbiome; material: fecal sample | place: Denmark | collected 2008 | reverse complement strand
CGTTTACATTATTGCAGCAAATCCACTGAGAGATTTTTAGTAAAAAGGCATTTTGTAAATCATAATAATTGCAACCAGCATACAAAAAATAATAGTAAATTTATCAAAACCACATATTTTTTTCTTACCGGTTGTTTTTCCGCCTTCAAATGGGGCATATGACCGATACCGATACATTTGAACCAAAGCATATATAACCTCAAATACCGCAACAAAAAAGAAAATGTAATGCATCATACCAAAACGCCATGTAAACAACGCATGAATTAAAATCCCAAGAATGAAACCAATACCACAATAAAAATACGAATGAAAACCACGGTATTTTCTTTCCTGTTTACTATAATAACTAAACATAGAATTTCCCTCCTCTGTCTACTATGTCAAATTCTGAGTTTCTTTCCCATCATAATTTACAATTAAGCAAACGTCATTAATACTCTTTTTCGATTTCTGTTTCCATTCCATACATGGTCTTGAAATATGAATTGGGAGTGGGTGAAAAGGACTTCAGCACCTTTATAGTGACAAAACTGCTGAGGGATTTTTAGTATAAGCGTATTTTGTAAATAACGAGAATTGTCAATACAATACCAAGAAGAATACAAAATATATCAAACCCTTCTATCTTTTTGTCTCTGTAAGGAGCATATGAATTGCGTCGATGCGTTTGGATAAGTGAGTATATTGTTGCAAGTATAGCGGCGAAAAACATGATGTAATGTATTTCTCCCCAGCGAAATGTAAAAAGAGTATGACACAATGTGCCGAGCACACAACCTATACCAAAATAAATCCCATCATGATATTCCATATATTTCTTTGTTTGTTTATCTTCATAGCTTGCCATGTAATTACCCCTTTCTTCCCTTTCGATGGCTTCATTCTACCACGCTCTACTGTCCAATAAACATCTCATCAGGCATATTTATAACATATTACTCACTTTCAATGATCGTTAGTGTAGCATGTTTTGGGGAATGGTGGCAATAAGAGCGTAACCAATCTAAAGAAGCTAAAATAACATATATTTTGATTGTTTAGTTATATCTTTTTATTGCACTGTTATTCCTATACTGTTATATCAGATACATAATTTTTCAAATGAAGGAAAGCGTATAAATGAATATAAGTTATGGATACTATCATGGATACAAAATCAAATAACCGTTTGGGTATGTTATCAGATTAGAATTTTTGCTTGCATTTTTTTTAAGTATATAGTATAGTACATGTGTCGAGAAAGGTGTATGTTTTCGGACTACACTGGGGGAGTCACTCTGTGGCTCCCTTTTATGTTGCACATCTTTGACAGATAGGAGGTAAAATGCGGTTCTCGCAACGACTCCATTAATACTCTTTTTCGATTTCCGTTTCAATTCCATACATAGTCTTGAAATATTCCAAATCAGCCGATGTTTTTATCAGCATAATTTCTCTCATTTTGCCTGTATGAATATTTTTAAATCCAGCAATCTGTTCCCCATTACAAATGCTCGCTTTAATAACGGGCTTTTCGTTTTCTCTGTCAAAATTTCCACTTGGCGCAGCCTTTTCTTTTTTCTTGAAAAATCCCATAGCAGCCACCTTCTTTCGGTTGGAATGTTTGGTCTTAGTGTAGCATGAGTTTGGGGTGGGTGGCAATATATGTTTGAATTTGTGCTTGTATCGTCAACTAATTGTCTTAAGCATCTTACCGTAATTTTTACACACCTCTATTTCATCTATATAATTTTCAACCATAAATTTCTTTTTTTTTGCTAAAATACTATCCATATATCCAATGCACTTACCTTGTGGAGTCTTATTAAGTGGTACTACATCATTAACAGAAATCGTAAATAATCCTCTAGCATCCAACACCATTCCTTTCAAATATTCCAACATTGCATCACCGATACACTGATTCAAGCCATCATACGTCCGTAAATTTATATCAGGAACCCAATATAAATCTTTTCCATAAGATTTTATATCTCCCCTTTTAGGATTAGAACCTAAATATGACAAAACTGAATACATAATCTCATACAGCAACACCGAATTACTGACCTCGCTGTTGCATACAAGTCTATGAACCAATTTATTTTTTGTCATTATTTTTTCAATTGTTCTAATGTCTAACTCACTTAACTTCAAAAACTCTATTATTGTCTGATCTATTTGTTTGTATTCTGAAAAAAGGCAGAAATAATCTTCAAATTTCTCCATTAATGACTTTTGCGCCATCCCTATTCCGATATTATATTTAAAGGATATAAATTTTTTCAAATATCGTTCTGTATCAACCTGATCACCATATATCTCCCGGATAGAATGATTAAGCTGCTTACTGTCAACTGCAATAATCACCACTACATTGTCAATTCCTTCAAACATGTGATGCAAACGTTCCAATATTTTAATTGCGTACGCTGGCATGCACCGATCCAATTCATCAACAACAATTACCATCGTTTTTGTAGCTGCTAATTCCTTAACTTGCTTTCTAACATTTTCCAGCGTTTGATTAAAAGCAAATAATGTATCAAATTCATTTTCCTCTTTTTTTCTTTTCTCTCCTTCAGTTCTAACGTCTTCTACAACCTGTACTAAATCAATTCCAATTTTATTCTTGACAAATTCTTTTGTCATATTCTTTATATATTTTTCTGCTGTTTTCCAAGCGTCTTTTACTACCCCGTCACATATTTTGTTTGCATTCTCTACTTTGTCCTTAAGTACGGAAATAATTGCAATTGCAGGCTCTTCATAATAGTCATATTTCCAACAATTATAATGAAATACAAAATATCTATTATCTTTTGTTTCCTCGTTCTGTTCCAACTCCAGCTTTTCTTCCAGGCGTTCCAAAATGAACGTCTTGCCAACACCCCACGTACCTTCAATTGCAAACGAACAAAATGCTCGATTTATCGATGCACTTTGAACAATACGAAACAGTTCAGAAATTTCGTTTTCCCGATTAAGTGCATCCAGTTTGTCTCTTCCTTCAGCCATTACCTTATTCCCTCCTCATTTTTTCTCTATCAGCGCAAGCATATCTCTTAAGTTACACTCTTTTTATAATCCAGATAACGTCCGCATTACCAAATCCACATCTTTGTTTTCTAATTCCTGAATAATATGCAGATACGTTTTCTGCGTGGTTGTCATACTGGCATGTCCCAATCTTCTTGCCACACTAGCAATGGATACTCCCGCAAACAAAAGCAGCGAAGCATGGGTGTGACGAAGTCCGTGAATTGAAATTTCCGAAATTCCACAAGCCTTACAATGTCTTGTAAGAATATCATTTACAGTGGAATTGTACACCTTATCTTTACCAACAAAAATGGGCTCGTCCTCAGGCAAATCCTTAACCAACTCCGAAAACTTAACTACAATCTGCCAGTCTATTTGAATTTTTCTCACCGAGGATTTGTTCTTTGTAGGGAGAAAGCCCCCTTCCCCTTTGTAATCCCACGTTTTACTTACAGACAATGTCTGTCTGGCAAAATCAAAGTCTGCCGGGGTGACAGCCAGCGCTTCTGAAAAACGCATACCGGTCTTTGCCACTAAAAGAATAAACCAATCCCAATTAGGAGCCTCTTTTATGTTCAAGTGCGAAATCAGCGTATGTAATTCGAACTGATTCAAATATTTGATTTTCTTTGGTTTTGGCATTTTCCCCTTGATAATTGCCTTTCTTGTTGGATCCCGCTCAATCAGACCTTCATCAACAGCATCCAGAATTGCTCCCTTCAACTGATGATGAAAGTCAAGCGTCGTCTGACGCTCGTGCTCTTTGGCGTAATCATTTAAAAGTTTTTGATACACGGTTCTTGTCAAATCAGAAACTTTTAATTCAGGCACCAGTTGTTCCACCCACTTATGGGTCATCCGATATTTCGCCAAAGTTGCATCTCTTATTGCATCTTTTTTGTATACATCAATCCATTGTTTGTAATAATTGCAAAACAGTTCTGTACTGTTCATATCATTTAGCATAAACTACCTCCATTTCAAGTACTGCTCACGCTGATATAAACAGTAAAAAACAACTGTCCGCGAAATTCAATGCACTAATTATTTAAAAGCGGTTTTATTTCTTCCTCCAAAGTTTTTCTAAGTTCTTCAATCATCATATTATAATACTTGAACTTTGGAATTGCCCGTTCTTGAGCTTCCTTAAAACTGGTGAAATCTGCGGTACTCTTGATGGCACTTTCATTTGGTATCTCCCCATTTCGGTAATGAGTTGCCGCATACATAACATCATCTTTTGAAACATACCATGTAATACTAAAATCCATTACCACTTTTTCAATACATTCATGTTTCATATTCTCTACTATATTGAGAATGGACTGCCCTTTATACTTAACCTCGTCCTGTTCAATCTCTGATACCAAAGTCGACATAATATCAGCAACTTTCGGATTTTCTTTTCTGAGGTCATCAATGTACTGCTTAACTTCCTCCAACTGCTTCTGTCTTTCCTCCGGAGTCATTTCCACATCTTCATCCGGGGTCACAATGTTTTGAATCAGATTGATAATATACTCATAATCAATCTTTGTATTACTATAAGCCATCAATTCGTAATCCACATCAATTGGCTGTTCCTCCATCTCGCTCTGTGTGTCCTCGGCACCGGCTTTTAACTCTTCCTTTACATTCAGATAATGTCCTGCATAATCATCGTATTCGTCCTCGGAAATTCCATATTCCGTCAGCATACTATCCTCATACTGGGTGAATGATTTCAACTGCGCAAATAATTTATCAAAATTCTGAAAAGCTTTAACAAACAAAACTTTCTCTTTTTCTGACATTGCCGGAATCTCCGCCGGTGTTTCCGCCGATACTCTAAGTGCTTTTAATGCCTTTCGGAATGCAGGTTCAATTTCTTCCCATTCAGCTAATAACGCAATTTCTGTACTTCCTGCCGAATACAATTTCACTGCATTATCCACACATTCTTTGAATAATTTTGGTGCTTGGAACGTCACTATCTGACCATACGTTTTATTCTTATCAAAGATACGATTTGTTCTTGAAAATGCCTGTATCAAGTCATGCGGTCCCATCGGCTGCCTGTCCACAAACAACGTTGACATACATGGAGCATCAAATCCCGTCAAAAGTCTGTCTACTACAATCACCAAATCCAACTGCTCACTTCTGCTTTGGAACTTCGGTTCTTTCCTTGCCAGACGCTTGTTCAGATTTGCGTTATAACTTTGTATCTGTGAAATATCAAGTTTCGTACCAAACATTTCATTGTAGTCCTTAATTGACTCTTTCATCTTTTCCTGATTCAAATGAGAGCCTTCTTCATTTTCCGTCACAGAGTAAGTAATTGCAAATTTCGGAAAATCCGGTAAAATCTGTTTCACTTTCTCATCAATTTGAAGATTGGTTTCCCCATTTTTGACTCTCTTTAAAAGTTCATAATACTTCTGTGCCAACTGAATCGAACTCGTAGTGAGAAGACCCTCATATGTCTTTCCTTTTCCGTTTTGGAATCCTAATTTATGATACGATTTATTCAAAATCACATCCAAAACTCTCAGCATATGTGTTTCGTTCTCATACATACTGCTATCTGTCTCATCGTCCATATTTTTCGGTCCATTATGCTCTACCTGAAATCCTAATACCGCATTGTCATGAATTGCATTTTGAATCGTATATCGATGCAGACGCTCTCCATATAGTTCCTCTGTCGTACGTGGCAAATCTCCTAACTGCGGATATGGATTTTCTGCAAATCTCGGTGTTCCTGTAAAGCCGTACCACAAAGAATTTGCAAAGAAACGTTCTAATTCGCGCTTTGTTCCCGGCGTTACCGCTCTATGACACTCATCTACAACAAATGCAATCTTTAAGCTCTTAATTTTGTTATACTCCGGCGTTCCCTCTGCTAATTTTTTTGTAATCAATCTCTGTAATTTCTGAATTGTCGTTACAATCATCTGACGGTCATCGGATTTTAGCTTTTTCTTTAAATCAAACACATTATCTGTTTCATCTACATCTACTAAATCATTGTTTGCATATGCCTGAAATGCCATCGATGTCTGCGTATCTAAATCTTTTCTATCAATTAAAAAGATTGCTTTATCAATCGATGGAATATCCATCAAAAGATTTCTGGTTGCCTTATAAGATGTCAATGTTTTACCAGAACCTGTTGTATGCCACACAAAACCTGATTTTCCCGTCTTTGATGCCTCACGAATCGCTTCAATGGCGTGAATCTGATAAGGTCGAAGCAAAATCAGACGCTTCGCTTCCTCATCTAATACCGTATATCTCGCTATCATTTCATGAGCCTCTGGAATGCGAAGTACACTTTTAGCAAAATCCAAATAATCAGAAACCGGATTATTTTCATTATCTAACCAACCGCTGATAAACTTCGGATTTAATTCCGTATCACTTGCCGCCGAAAAATATTTTGTATCAACACCATTACTAATTACAAACATCTGCACCGCTGAAAAAATGCCTGTAAACTTTCCTTCTCCAATATACTTTTTAATCTGCCAGAAACCATCCATATAGGAATGTTGTTTATTTTTCAATTCAATATGTATCATAGGCAGACCATTAATCATAAGAGTGACGTCAAATCTTCTGTCCTGTGCCTTTGTCTGACTTTCCTCATCTGCCAATGCACGATACTGATTAATCACTTCATAAACACTGCTGCCACCGGCAATATGCTCATGATTCATTACTACCAAATGAAGTCTCTCTGTATCACGCTGCACATGCACCATAACTTTTCCATTTTCACCAACCAGCCATTCTCCTGCCTTGTAGAAAGAAGAAAACTGTAATTGGTTCTTTACCTGTTCAAACTCTGTATCCGATAAAGGCTCTCCATTTAAACGGTCTTTGTTGTTCTGCTCCAGAATATATCTAAAATTATTCCAAAGGTCCTCTTCTGTCTTCAAATCCGCTCTGTAAGTCCACTGCGAATCTCCATAAACTAACTGATCAATCAGTTTTTGTTCAATTACTGACTCTAATTCTGCCATAATATCCTCCTTGATTTGTATTGTTATGTTAATTTCTATATAAATAAGCACATTTTCAGTGCGAAATTCCTCATGATGATGAAGAGTGATGAGGTGGTCGAGGTTGGAGAAATACTCGCCGATCTTCACCTGTTCCTCAACCGATGGCATACAAAATTGTATTGACGATAACACTGGATATTTCAAATTCCAGGTATCTGAGGTTAAACCTTGTGACCATCTCTGAAATATCTGTAACGATGATTCTTTCTTAAAAAGTTCCATAAAAAATTTACTATTTGCCTCTTCTGTTGGTACAAGAACTGTGTACGCAGGACTTACAATTCCGCCATATTCTGAATTTCCAACAGCTCCTTGCCACATTCTCATAGAGTTATATGCAATGTCTCCTTTACAAACAATTTTATAGTTACTCTTATCTTCGGAAGCAATATTTCTCTTCTCAGAGTCAGCTTGTCTAATAACTCCATTTGCAATAGTAACTGATAGTAATTCTTCTCCGCCTTGAGCTCGTTCTGTCCTTTCTTTTAACACTTCCCCCAACTTACGCTGTTCCCAAACATAATTCACTTTCTTTACAAATTTGGTCAAAATTATATTTATTGTGTCATCATTCTATTTTCATTTTTTATATAAAATATGCAAACACAAAAAATGACAAATCATCACGTAAGATGAATTACAGCGTAAGTATCGTACAAAATCAAAAAATTATTCTATACAATTCCCCCTCTTCTTTTATTATTTTATTTTCACTTTTTGCCCCCTTTTAGCTATACAAACATATTCTGAAGCATATATTTCTTAAAATTTTGCAATTCATCACACTTATGCTGATGAAGAGTGATGAGGTGGTCGAGGTTATCAAAATATCTGCCGATCTTACTTTGTTCCTTTTTTGAAAGCGGAACCATAAACTCCGAATTGGATATTAAATTCCAATCTGCACGTGGCATTTTTGAGCCTGATGACTGATTTGCAATATTATCAAATTGCTGTGTTTGTATAAGGCGATAAAGGAAATTTTTGTCCACATTAATAGGCTTTAACACCCACCAATCACCGACTGCAACGCCCTTAAAATCTGGGTTTAACCAGTTATGCAAATATGGGCGAAGTTTTCCATAAAGCACCTGCGAACCATCAAATGTAATTCCAGACTTTACCGCTTCTTTTGAGCGGATATCTTTATTCAACCGTCCTTCTTCTGCTACCACATCCTCATACTCTACACTTGGAATATCTGATGCAGATGTACAAACGGAAGACCCTCTTGTAGCAATATCAATGAACTTACGCTGTTCCCAATCGTTTGTAAATCCATCAAATCTAATTTCAGGAACTTTTTTGCCATTTTTAGGAAACATCTTTTGAAGCATATATTTTTTCAATTTTTTCATCTCATCACACTTATGCTGATGAAGAGTGATGAGGTGGTCGAGGTTTCTAAAATAGTCACCTATTTTCTTTTGCTCTTCAAGATTTGAAGGTACACTCACAGGAAACTTTTCTAATTCTCGCATACTTAAATTGGGCTGTGTTCCATTTGATGCTTTGTCAGCCACTTGCGCCTGTAAATCTTTCGTTTGTAACAAGTCATAAAGGAAATATGGATAAGTTTTTTCTCCACATCTCATTGCTGCTAATGGCGACCAAATGTTGAATCTATCAGTAGTCTCAACAATTGCAACCTTTCCCACAGTTGAACCAGATTTAACCAAATATACATCGTGAAACTGTGGCTTATACTTTTTACAACAAAGCTCATCATACTCTTCAGATATATTACCACGCTTTCTGCTAAAATCAATTTTGTTATCAACAATAGCATCAACTGATATAAAAGGAACACCTTCTTCGACTAATTTAGGTGTCTCGTGTGGTCCATCTGTAATAGGTTGAATTAGTAAATCTAGAACCTTACGCTGTTCCCAATCTTCATTGTAGCCTTTAAATCTAATCTTCGGTTTTCTCATCATCTCACCTCTCCATCTTTCCAATCAACTCATTGAGTGATGACATAATATCCGCATCAACTGACGTCAAATCTTTCAAAAGTGACACAAACTCACCTTGAACCTTCTCTATCTCTTGGTCTATGTCCGCCATGCTTTTTAAAACATCATTCAGATCAATTGGCTCTTCTTCTTCAAATGTATCCACATAGCGAGGAATATTCAAGTTAAAATCATTCTTTTCAATATCCTCAAAACTAGCCAGATAGGATTCTTTTTCAACCGTTTTTCTGTCATTGTACAAATTCAGTACTGCATCAATATGTTCATCTGTCATTGCATTTTGCTTCTTGCCCTTATCGAATTTCTTTGAGGCATCAATAAACAAAACATCCCGTCCTTCTCTGTGTTTTTTCAGCACAATAATACAGGTTGGAATTGACGTATTGTAAAAAAGATTTGCCGGCAATCCGATAACCGCATATATATTTCCGGAGCGAAGCAGTTTTTCACGAATTTTCCCTTCTGCTGCACCGCGGAAAAGTACACCATGCGGCAATACAATTGCCATAGTACCATTGCTCTTCAAATGATAAAGTCCATGTAATAAAAATGCATAATCTGCTTTTGATTTTGGTGCCAGTACACCATAGTCACTAAATCTCTCATCCTGCAAGAATCCTGCTGCCGCACTCCATTTTGCAGAATATGGCGGATTCATTAACACCATATGGAAGTCGGTTTCTTCTCCAGTTGGCCAATCTCCATCTAAAGTATCACCATTTCGAAGTGTCTGATTTTCAGGTACAATACCATGCAAAAACATATTCATACGCGCCAAATTGTAGGTTGATGTGTTCAACTCCTGACCATAATACTTAATATAATTTGGCTCCGATGCATATTTTTTCGCATTTAACAAGAGGGAACCTGAACCCATACACGGGTCATACACAGACAAGCCTCTTCTATTTTCCTGCCCTGCAATTGCAATCTTTGTTAATATTTTAGATACTGCCTGCGGCGTATAAAATTCCCCTGCTTTTTTTCCTGTTTCCGACGCAAACTGACCAATCAAATATTCATAGGCATTTCCAAGGATTTCTGCATCTGAATTAAGCAAATCAGCCTTGTCAATCTCTTTAATTAAATTTGAAATAGTATCACTCTGCTTTTGGTCTCCCGTTCCCAAACGATTGGAATACAAATCAATATCCGAAAACAAATCCGCAAACAATGGATCACTCTGTTCGATATTGTTAAATCCTTTCTGCAATTTTTCACGGTTAAAACAATTATTTCTTGCTTCCGTGGCAAAACAAGTATAAGTAAGTTCCGGCTCAATTATGTAATGACATTCTCCACGCAGTTCATCCTTTAATTCGGCAGCACTGTCATCCTCCAAAGCCTCTTTATAAGCATCCAATGCAACCTGCATATTCTCAGGTTTTTCGTCATAAATCAAATCGTAAACTTTAATCAAAAAAGAATCCGATAAATACTTATAAAACACAATTCCTAACAAATAATCTTTGTATTCATTTGCATCCATTTTTGAGCGAAGAATATCTGCTCCACTCCATAACACACTAATTAAATCTTTGCTGTTTTCTACTTCTGCCATTTTTTCTCTCCTTTTGTTTTTTTACGCTTTTTCATTATTTAGTACACCAGTTTATCAAACCTCCTTTTATCTCATGTTTCTGCAATCATTTTAGAGGTATTATACCATATAGGGTTGATATTAACAATTTGAGGGCCTATATAATTCTCAATTTCAATCTATCTATACCGCTACAAGGTTTTTAGCAATTTTTTTATTTGCTTTATTCCAATATAAGTTTTACCATCAT
>UMDA01013690.1_pt1 | contig 10970 bp, 9 predicted proteins | sample 1964381 | NCBI WGS metagenome assembly UMDA01 (sample SAMEA4835983, study PRJEB28245) | human gut metagenome | biome: gut microbiome; material: fecal sample | place: Denmark | collected 2008 | reverse complement strand
AAAGACGGCGCGGGCCTTCTGTTATTGCTTGAGTTTTACATTGTTTCTGATGGTGCGTTCGCTGCGCGGACGGTTCGTCAGGCGTTGCAGCACGGCGCTGATCTGCCCCTCGGCAGCCTCGACCTCGGCATGAAACGCGCGGGCGGAGACGCGCAGCGCCCCGTGGCCGAGGATAATGACCTGCTCGGGGCCGTCCGATGTTGCCACGCGCACGCGCCGCTCGCGGCGCAGCTCGTAGGTCGCACGTTCGATGTAGGTGTCGGCGGTCTCTGCTTCCTTGGTGTAAACGACTTTGATGCCGTGTACCGTCTGCACGCTGCCGGGATTGCCCTTGACCTTGTAGGCATCGAACACCACGATGACGCGGCATTTGCGAAAGCCCTGATAGTTTGCAAGAATGTCGATGAGCGCACCGCGCGCAGCGGCAATGTCCTGCGCGGCAAGGCGCTGCAGCTCGTCCCAGGCAAAAATAATGTTGTAGCCGTCAACGAGCAGATATTCCGTGTCCTCGGAGTGGATCGTCACGTCGTAGTGGTCGGCAAGCGAGGTGCGCGCGGGCTTTTTCGCAGGCTCGAACGCGCGGCGCTCTACCTTGCCGTAGGTGCGCTCGAAGATCTCCTGCAACTCCTTGTCCGCTGCATACGCGCTGCCTGCGCCAACGCCGCGGCGCGGCGGGGGAGCGGATTTCTCCTCGGTTTCCTCTTTGTCAAAGTGAATGCCGCTGTCGCAGTGGACATGCTGCGCGACCTCATTCCAAGGAATGGTGATGCTGCCGCCGTGGTCGCAGAAAACGGAGGAGGCGGGATTATCTGTGTCGCGCTCGGCGTCGTAGCCGAGTAAGGCGACGATCTCGTCCTGATTTTGGCAGGTCTCGTACCCGCGCACGGCGCAGGAGAGCTGTCCGCGGCCGCGGGTATAGGCTGCAACGTCGGTGAAATAGTCGCGCAGCGTGCGCACCGGCGCATAACCCGTGAGTACGGTGTTTTCCCCCACGCTTTGCGGGGAATCGACCGTTCCGCCCATGTTCTGGAGGTCGGTCATCGCGCGGCCGACACACTCGGCGGGAACTTCAAGGCGGAAGTCATAGTAAGGTTCAAGAAGCAGGCTTTCCGCCTGCATGAGCCCCTGCCGTACGGCGCGATAGGTTGCCTGACGAAAATCGCCGCCCTCGGTGTGCTTTAAGTGCGCCCGGCCTGCGACGAGCGTGAAGCGCACATCTGTCAGCGCCGAGCCGGTCAGCACGCCAGCGTGCTCTCGCTCCAAAAGATGCGTAAAGATGAGCCTCTGCCAGTTGAGATCGAGCGCATCTGTTGCAAGGTTTGACGCAAGCTGGATACCCGTCCCGCGCGGAAGCGGCTCGATAAGAAGCTGCACCTCTGCATAGTGGCGCAGAGGCTCGAAGTGTCCCATGCCGAGCACCGGAGATGCGATGGTCTCGCGGTAAACGATGCTGCCCTCGCCAAAGGTCACGGCGAGGCCGAAGCGGTCGAGAATACGGCGGCGCAGGATCTCAAGCTGGATCTTGCCCATGAGCTGCACGTGGATCTGGCCGTGGCGCTCGTCCCAGACGATGCGCAGCATCGGGTCTTCCTCCTCCAGCTCGCGCAGCTTCGTGAGCGCGCTGTGCGCGTCTGCGCCGTCCGGCAGGACAAGCTGATAGGTCAAAACCGGCTGCAAAAGCGGCGCGGACGCCTCAGCCTCTGTGCCGAGACCGAGTCCGACATAGCTGTGGCTGAGACCCGTGACGGCGACGACACTGCCAGCGCCCGCTTTCTCGAGCGCGCGGAATTTGACGCCGGAGTAAAGCCGCAGCTGATCGGCCTTTTCATTGTAGTCCTGATTCTGCGCGCGATAGGTGAGAGGTGCTTTCACGCGCAGCGCTCCGCCTGTGACCTTAAGCCACGTGAGCCTCCCGCCCTGCGCGTCGCGCGAGATCTTAAAGACCTTCGCGCCAAATTCGCTGGGATATTCCGGCGCGACCGTGAAACGCGCAAGCGCGGAGAGAAAATCCTCCACACCGTCCATCTTGAGCGCCGAGCCGAAAAAGCAGGGGAAAACCTTGCGGCTTTTGATCATTTCGGAGATCAGGGAATCGTCGATCGAGCCGCGCTCCAAAAGCGATTCAAGCGCCGCTTCATCACACAGGGCAAGCGCTTCGTCACGCTCCTGCGGCGGCGCGGAAAAATCGACGCATTCCGCGCTCAGCGTTTGCGTGAGCCGTTCCATCAGGGCGCTTTTGTCTGTTCCCGCAAGATCCATCTTGTTGATGAAGAGAAACGTCGGCACCTCATAGCGCGCCAGCAGGCGCCAGAGGGTGCGCGTATGGCTCTGCACGCCGTCGCTGCCGCTGATGACGAGCACCGCGTAGTCAAGCACCGACAGCGTGCGCTCCATCTCGGCGGAAAAGTCAACGTGTCCCGGTGTATCGAGCAGCGTGAACTCGCGCTCGCCCACGGTGAGCATGGCCTGCTTTGCAAAGATCGTGATGCCGCGCTCGCGCTCAAGCGCATCGGTATCGAGAAAAGCGTCGCCATGGTCCACGCGCCCGAGCTTCCGCAGCGCGCCGGAAGCATATAAAAGCCCCTCAGAGAGGGTCGTTTTTCCGGAGTCGACGTGGGCAAGGATGCCGATGCAAATATGTTTCATAGTAAAAGCTGCCTTTTTATATGTTCGTATTGCACCTATTATGGCAGATTTGTCCCGAGGGTTCAACGATGTTTTTTCCTTTTTTTGTGTACGAACAAGTCAAAACGGGGAAACGTTAGAAAAGAGCATTGCAAGAATACAAAAAGCAGCACCGTTTTCGGCTGTTAACAGCCAAAAACGGTGCTGCTTTGATGCGTGGCGTGAGCGGCGGAAGATCACAATGCCGGCGGCTGATTCTGCACTGCATCAACAAAGAGAAGAGTCAGCCCGATATAAACGATGCAGGCCAGCGCCAACAGCACGCAGAAGAGCGTACAGAGAATGTATGCGGTTTTGTTGCCGCGCAGATAGCTGCGGCACAGAGCAAGGCCGGCACCGGTCAGAATCAGCAGCACCACAGCGAGCCAAAGAGGCATATTGCTCACCCTCCCTTACACGCCGCGGAATGCGTCGATCATATCCGTAAACCACTTCAGCTCACGGGTGAAGCGCGCCCGCAGCCGCGCGGGATCTTCGCGCCCCTTGCCGCTATCAAAAAAGCCATGCCCGCTGTGAACGGCAAGATAGAGCTTCCCGTCCGGATTGAGATTTACGGCGAATTTTCCAAAGGAGGCGTCCGCCAGCGTCAGGACGCGTTCGATCCGTTTGGGGGTCAGAATACGAAGGGCAGCCGCTTCATTGCCGCTTGTCAGGTTGAAGCGCTTGTCAAAGTCGTCATTTCCTGTTTTGATGGTTTTGACGCGAAGCAGCTTGCCCAGTGTATCCCTCGGCCAGATGGTCAGCCATGTTGGGAACTCCCGGTCAAGTTCGCAGAGCACCCACTGCCCGGCGTAGACCTCGTGCTCGCTTTTCTCCCACTGACCGCTTTCCTCGCGCTGGAATTCGTCCACCTCCGTCAGCCTGACGGTGCAAAGCTCCGTGGTCAGGCTTTGATAGGTCCCCCGGACATACCCGCTGCCGCTGCAATAGCTGTGGCTTGGCAGGGGAATGTTGGTATCTTCTGCGTTCAAAAGGGGAGAGGCGGGGTTCATCTGTACGTTTTCAAAGCAAGCGCCTATGATCTCTGGCGCAATGGCATTGAAGGCCCGCCCGTCCGCGTGCGCCTTGGATTTCCCCTGCACCGCCTGCCCCAGCGCGAGCACCACGCCGCCCAGCAGGATGAGCACGATGTTGCCGCCCAGAAGGATACCCGCGATGGCAACCGCGCCGCCCAGCAGCGAGAGAAGTTTGCCGCCGAGCTTGCCGCCCTTGCTTTTGCGCAGCTCCTGCGCCAGCTGTTCATCTGTCATGGTTATGTTCTTTTCTTCCATATGCTTCTCCTTATTCTGCTGCGCCGGTCAAGGCGGGGCTTTCCGTTATCAGATCCAGCAGATTACCCATACCGGTCAGCGAGGCTGTAAACCATTTTCGTATCCCGTCGATGTCCCGCAGATCCAGCTCCTCCGGAACGCCTGCAAACACATACCGGGTGTTCAGGGCCAGCGCCAGATCGCCGTCACGGAGGATAAGGCCGCACAGCTTGGCACTGCGGGAAGATGCCTCCAGCTTCTGTACCAGGTCGCGAAGCTGCGGTGAGACCTGATCGTCCACCTCCCGGCCATCCGCCGTATGAGCGGCAAAGTGCTTCCGGAAGGCGTCAGGGGCGGTGATGTCGTCCTTCTTCCGCTCCTGGAACATGTCGTTCAGGGCGATGTCCAGCGCCGGGTCACAGATGGCCTTGCAGCGAACCACGATGCCGCGGAACAGTGTCTCGGTTCGGGTCATCCAGTTGTCGTTGTCGGGGCCGGACTTTTCCTCCACCGTGCGGCGCAGCTCCACGTTGGCCGCGGAGAACCGCAGTCCCTTGTGCTCTCCCTCGTGGAAATCCGTCACGGTACACTCCGTAAAGGAGACCGCCGACAGCTTTGCCGCCTCCAGATACGCCCAGTCGATGGGCAGCGTGGCCGGCTCCGGCTCTGGGCCAAAGGCTTTTGTCAGCTCCGTGCGGAAGAAGCCGCCCAGTTGCTGCTGCATCAGCGCTTTTTTCTTCTTCTGGGCGGGCTTGGCCACCAGCAGGAACAGTGCCACGCCGGGGAACGCCAAAGCGCAGACCAAAATGGGGTCACGCTGTATAAACATCGAAATACACCCGGCGATCACCAGCAAAACGCCCAGCAATATGCCGATGCTCTCCGTTCTCTGATAGTGTCCCAGCTTCTTTGACAGCTCCGCGTCCGTCATGCGCTCGATGCCGGACGTTTCAAAATCGTTTTGCTTCTTTTCCATTGCCGCTTCTCCTTTTAGTAGCAGAGACTGAAATACAGGCTGCTGTAAGGATCCACGGTATCAATGTCCATGAGGGCGGCCTCGGGCGAAATGCTGTCAAGCTGCATGCGCTTGGCACTGTCCTTGTAGCTGCCCGGCTGCGCCTCGGCGGCAAAGACCAGACCGTCGTACTCCTCGGGAAGATAGACGGCGTAGCTCTTGGTCAGGACCTGCGCCCAGTCTCCCACGTTGTACTGCCAATCGGTCGAGTAGGCGAATTCAATGAGATAGCTGTTTCCCTGCCAGCTGACGGTGTGGAGATAATAGTTGTCACCGCGTTGGCTGTTGCCGTAGGCCGTTGCGGTGGTGAGCCACATGCCGGTGTAGAAGTCGTACAGCTCGCTGTCGGTATTGGTGATGTACTGCTCGGCGAAATACGGAATGGAGCTGTCCGGAATATAGCAGATGGCATCAAAGTGCAGCTCGCGAATGCCGTCGTGGGTGTAGTCGCCGTTTTTTGTGATCTCCCAATAGCAGTCGCCGGTGTTATAGCCGTCGCCAAGACCGGAGTAGCTGCAAACGCCGTCCTTCAGCAGGAAGGTTCCCATCTCCACGGCGGCGTTGATCGCAAGACCGTTTTGCGTGAAGTAGGGTTCGCCGGATTGGATTTCATCTGCCGGAAGGAGCGCGCCGTCGTCCGCACCGCCGCTGATGGCAACCGTGGAGAGATCCTCCCGGAACACATAGCGCTCGACCGGATCCCAGATCCAGACCAGCTCAGTTTCATCGCCGTTTTCGTGGATAAAGCTTACCAGCACGTCGCTCTCGCCGTCGCCGTCAAGATCCTCAAGGAAAATGGCGTTGAAGGCCTGCTCTGCATCGGGAATGTTCATGGGAAAGGACACACTGTCAAAGAGTACCTGCTCGGGAAGGTCGCGGTAGAACGCCGCACTGCTCGCGCTCACCGTGACCAGAACATCCACGCTTTCGCCGTCGTGGGTGATGGTGCCGCTTGCGGCCACCATGCCGCTGGTGCGCCAGTCCTCTCCCGCCACATCATCGGAATTGCCGCAGGCGGCTAGGCTCAGGCAGAACGCCAGCGTCAGCGCAGAGGAAACGATATGCTTCCATCGAATTTTCATCATTCTTCCGTCCTTTCTATTACTCCATCAGGTAGTAAGAGCCTTCGTCGCCCCATACGAGAACGTCCTCGTCCAGTTCAAAGACCTTGTACGACACACCATCGTACATCGTGGAATCGGCGTAATAGGTGCTCGCCTCGTCCGTCGAATAGGAGAAGGTGCCGCAGTCCATTTCCGCGCTTTCAGCGCCGGGCGCGCGCTGGTAAAAGCTCCAGTTGCCTCCGCCGTCGATGACGATATAGGTCTCAGCGGATAGGTCGCCGTCATAGTACCAGATGCCCTTGAATTCTGAAGCGTTCCGCTGGCAGAGGTCGGAATCCCAGCTCCAATAGGAATTTGCATCGCCGTTCAGACGGCCGTTCCAGTCAGACACCTCGTCCTCCGAAAAAATGGGTGCATCGTCCTCTGTGAGACGGCCGCCGTCCTCATACCAGAGGTACTCCATTCCTTCGCCGGGATTAAAGTAGCCGTAGGCGGCGCAGTAGAGCTGACCGTCCTCCATGGCGATGCGGCTGCCGGAGTCGTCGAGATCGCTGTAAGCGTAGATGGCCTCCCACTCCGGCTCATAGCGGAGATAGCCTCCGTCCACCGCTTTGCCACTGAGGTAAAGAGTCCAATTGCCGTCAGCGTCAAACTCCATGTAGTCGTAGTCGTTGTTCGCTTCTCCCAGCCAGATGCCCTCAAAATCGCTGAAGTCGTTCACGGTATCCTCGCTGACCCCGCCGCCCAGTCCATCGTTGGGGTCGTCCTGCAAGGAGGAATCTCCGCCGCAGGCCGTGCACAGCAGGCAGAGCAGCATCAGCCCCGCGAGAGCGTATGGTAATTTCTTTTTCATGTGATCGTCCTCCTTATTTTCCGCGCGTTACGCCATTTTCTGATAGAATTCAAAGTCGCCCCAGCGCAGCGTGTCGTGGTCGAGAAGGGTGAATTCATAGGCCGCCTCGTCATACAGCTCGGAAACCGCGAGATACATCTCCTCGGCGTCCTCGGGGGCCAGCTCGACGGTGCCGCTGTCCACTGTGGTGGGGTCGCCGTCGCCACCGGGCCGCTCCAGCAGCTCCCAGCCGCCGATTTCGTCAAACACAAGGATGCTGCGTGCGTCCCACTCGGCGTCCAGATACCATGTGCCCGCCATCGTCTCAAAATCGATGTCGCCGATGTTCTCGCCCGGCGCGTCGCCGGTCATCTGCGTAAAGGTGCCAAGCTCGGCCACATGCAGCGAGCCGACCTCGTCGAACCAGCTGCGGTAGGCCATGCCGTCGTGCTCGTTGTAGAAATAGTCGCAGTCATACTCCGGCACGAACTGAATGAAGCCGCTGGCGGTCACTTCTTCGTCCGAATCGTACAGCGCAAAGCGCACCTCGTCACCGCTGTCGTTGGTGGCGGAGATCAGCGTGCCGCCGTCCTCGCCACGCCATGCGCCGCCGAAGACGTAGAGGTTCGACATCTGTTCAGCGTCCTTGACCAGACCCTCGAAGGAATCCGGCAGGCCATAAAAATTATAGTCGCTGCCGTCGTCGCCATAGTCCTCGTTGCTCTCGCCGCAGGCGGCAAGGCTCAGGCAGAGCGCCAGCGTCAATGCAAAAGACAGATAGGTTTTCAAATGTTTCATCGTCTCCTTCTCCTTTTTCAAATGAACTGCTTCAATGCTCCTGTTCCGCCATGGACAAGATTTCATCGTGGCTCAGCTCCACATCACCGAAGCGGACAAAGATGCCGTTGGTCACGGCGCTGTTCCACACCCGTGCATCTGCAAGCGGGCGAAACCGGATCTTATCGAGATAGGGCTTCATATCCAGCAGGAGCCGGCTTCCGGATACAAAATCGACTTGAAGAACATGATCGGGCAGCGGTGTGACGGCTGTAAGATACCTTCGATTCAAGTGCGCGCCCTCCTTTCCGTGAAAATAAAGATCCACCGTACAGACATTGTACGGTGGATCTTGTGGGAGAACCATTAACCAAAGGTTAGGTCTTTTGCCCGAACAGCCCGGCAAGTGCCTTTCGCTTGGTGCGGGTGTCGCCCTCAATATGAAGTTTTGAATAGATCTGATTGACATACTGCTTGACGCTGCCCTCGGAGAGATAGAGCTTTTCCGCGATCTCGCGGTTGCTCAGCCGCTGCGCTATCAGCTCTACGATCTCAAACTCTCGCGGTGTCAGCACATCGAAGGCAGCCGGGCGGACGCTTGCCGCGTTTCGCGCCCCTGCCGCCTCACCAAGTTTGGTGATTTTTTCAACCAGCTCTGTTTTGATCTCTCGCGCCAGCAGGGGCTTCAAATGCGCATAGTTTTCCACGAACGGCATCACAAGACCGTCCGGCTCAGCGTTGGAAAGCGCCTTTCCCAACCATGCATGGGCTTCCTCAATTTTTCCCAATTGCGCATAGGCCGCCGCGGTCTGGATGCGGCTATGTATTGCTACTAATGCGTAGTGCATTGCCTCGCACACAGACAGCAGTTCGGAGCTGCGACCCGCCACTTTGGCATAGGCGCCCTCAGCAAGATAGACCTGATTTTCGATCATTTCCATCATGGGTTTTCCCGGTGCGAGCATGTTGATATCGGAGAGGCGGTGCTGCGAGAAAATCTCCGGGATTTTGTCCGTTTCGCCGCGCAGGGCATGGTAGTAGGCGCTGGTAGCACTCCAGAGGTTGATCCACGAGGCGTCGTGATAGCGCAGAAGCTCCGCGTATCGCTCCGCAAAGGTATAGCGCTGCTCCACATCGGTATAAAGCGAGAGCCGCCGCGACAGAAAATCGCAGCAGAGCGCCATGTTGATCTGCCCATTGTCCTTCACCTGCGTGTAGGCACGTTCCAACTCAATATGTGCATCGGTGAAGCGCCCCTGACAGAACAACGCCTCGGCGCGCATGATGGTCTCCGCGCCCTGCCCGTGATGGTTGGTGACCTTGTAGTAGTGGGGCATGCACTCGTCCATCTCAAAAAGTTCGCTTTTGAGCGATCCCGGTGCGCGGTGGAACATCATCAGGACAGATGGCGAGCCGAAGGTCCAGCCGCCGCTCGACTGAATGCTGATGGCGGGGCGGGACATCTGCGCGCTGGCGCTGCGGTGCAGACGGCTCATGGCACTGATGTCGTTATAGCAGAGAAAGCTCAGAATGAGGTCGCACTCTCCCAGCAGGTTGCCGCGCTCTTCTTCGGACAGCTCCGGATGCTCCTCGATGGCCGTCAGCAGCAGGGTCTTCAGCTCCATCATTTTCGGAATCTGCCGCCATGTGAACATGCGGCGCATCAGCACCAGAATGGCGAAGGGGTGGGCCTTGAGCGTTTCGGCGGGGCATTTGTCCAGCGCTTCCAGTACGTCCTCCGGCTTGAGCGCGGCGAGCAAAATGCCCGCATCGCTGCGGATGACGCGCAGCAGCGCGTCGTAATTTTCACTCTTCCGGTAGGCGGCGATGGCATGGAGATACTGCCGGTGCTGCTCATACCACAGGCCGAAGCGCTCCCAATAGAGCTGCTGCGTTTCCGCCGACATCGCAAGAAAGCTGCGCTCGGCGCACTCCTTCATCATGTGGTGGAAGCGATAGGTCACGCCGTCCGGCAGACGCGCAACAAAGGCGTTCTGCTCGGTCAGCAGGGAGAGAATCTGCCCCGCGTCCGCATCACCCGTGATATGCTGCGCCATTTCGACGCTAAATTCATCGGCAAGCCCCATGACCGCCAGAAACTCCCGCTGTTTTTGCGGCAGTGGGTCGATCATGGCGGCGGTAAAGGTGGAGTAGATGTCCGAATGACGGCTGGGCAGCACGCCGCGCTCGGAGAGCGTACGCAGACTCAGATACACGGCGGAAAACCAGCCCTCGCTCGAATAGAGAAGGCTCTCCACCTGCGCGTCGGAAAGCTCCGTGCCGCAGCGGTGGGCATAGACGGCAAGCTCCGTGTGGTTGAGGCGCAGCTGCTCCGTGCCGATCTGATAGACTCTTGCCCCCAGCCGCACCACCTCCGCCGCGGGCAGAAAGCGGTCGCGGCTTGCAACGATCAGATGCACGTTTGAAGGAAGCCTGTTTGCGAGCATACAGAGAAACAGCGAGGCGCGCTTGTCCGTGAGCAGGTGGAAATCGTCGATGAAGAGATAGCAGGGCGTATCATCTGCCAGCGCGTGGCAGAGATCGTCCACCAGCAGCCCACCGCCCGCGGCGTCCGTGGGGCAGGGATAGTCCCGCAGGAAGGGGAAGCCTGCGCGGGCGAACGCCTCCTGTACGCTTTTCCAGAAGATCGCAAGGTTATCGGAATACACGCTGACGCGGATGATGCGCAATGTCTCCGCCTTGGCGCGCTCAGCGAGATACCAGTTCACCGCCGTGGTCTTTCCGTAGCCCATGGGCGCGACCACGGTGGTCATGGCGCATCGGGAGATGGGCCGCAGACTTTCCTGAAGTCGCTCGGAGATGTAAATGGTGTTCAGATTCCACTTCGGTTTTGGCATGGCATCGTCCTCCAATGCGCTTTCACAGAGTTTTTTATCAAAAACTATTTTGGCTTAGATACAAGTATATCGGTTTTCTTTACAAGTGTAAACTGTCCATGCCCTTACCTGTGAAATTATTTTGCAGGCAGAGGATAAGCGAATAGAAAAAGAAACAGATACCTGCCTGCTCCTCGTGTGAAACTGTGCCAGGATAAAAAATCGAGTGGCCATAAGTGACGCTTCTTATGACCACTCGATATGGTGCGGGCATGGGGACTTGAACCCCAACGCCTTGCGGCACGAGAACCTAAATCTCGCATGTCTGCCAATTCCATCATGCCCGCATAATAAAATCACTATAACATATCTTTCTGCCTGCGGCAAGGAGAAAATTCGTTGCAATGTGTGCCTATCCGACTTATAATAAAGCGGCACGCGATCCATGCGTCGCGCGACACCACGACTGGGAGGACGCTGCCGTGCAGAATGTTTGTCCTGATTATTATG
>UMDA01025078.1_pt1 | contig 11016 bp, 9 predicted proteins | sample 1964381 | NCBI WGS metagenome assembly UMDA01 (sample SAMEA4835983, study PRJEB28245) | human gut metagenome | biome: gut microbiome; material: fecal sample | place: Denmark | collected 2008 | reverse complement strand
TGTTTAACCAAAGGTGCCTTTTTATACACATCACTATCCGGCGGATCGCACCGTTATTCCTCTGCGGGCAGCGTCACGGTAAATGTGGAGCCATTTCCAGGGCGGGAGAACACCGTCACCCTCCCGCCGCACAGCGTTACCACCCGGCGGACAATGGAGAGGCCCAGGCCGTTGCCCCGGTCATCCGGGTATGGCGCAGCCCGGTAGAACCTGTCGAAAATGTGCCGCTGTGTCTCCTCGTCCATACCGATACCCGTATCGGAGACAGACACGGTGACCTCTCCCTCACCCCGCCGCAGCACCACGGTGATCTGCCCGCCGGCGGGCGTGAACCGGATAGCGTTGGAGAGCAGGTTGGACCAGATGTGCTCCACCAGCTCCTCATTGCCGTAATAGTCCACCGGATTCAGGTCTCCCTCCACGGTCAGGCTCTTTTTCAGCCACTCCCTCTCCTGCTGGCGCACACACCGGCGGAGCTGTTCATCCAGGCTGTACAGCGTCTTGTCGGACACGATCTCGGTGTTTTCGTACCGGGCCAGCTCCAGAACGTGGGTGCTCATGGCAGCCAGCCGTTCGGACTGCTGCACCACGGTGTCTGTATAGGTCTGCCGCTGCTCCGATGTCAGGTCGTCGTTTTGCAGCAGCTTGGCAAATCCCCGGATGGAGATAAGCGGCGTTTTGAACTCGTGGGAAAAGGTATTCACAAAGTCCATTCGCAGCAGCGCCACGCTGGACAGTTCCTCCGCCATTTTATTAAAGCTGCGGATATATTCCGCCACCTCGCCCCGGGCGCCCCGCATATCCACCCGCACGGTATAATCGCCCTCCGCCACCGACTGCGTGGCCTGCATCAACCGTGACAGCGGCGCCAGATACCCACGGAAAATGAATATGGCCAGCAGTACGCCCAGGATGGCGCTGACCGAAAGGATGAGGATGGGCCACAGCAGCGTATAGCTGGCGTCCTCCAGATGCACCAACCGCTGCACCAGTGTAAATATCCCCAACGCCATCCCCACATACACCGCCACCAGCCCCAGCACCAGCAGGAACATGGTGCCCAGCAGCCGGACAGGCGGCTTTTCTTTTTTCACCTTATTTCTGGTCATTGCCGTCCTCCCGGGGCATCCCCATATAGCCAAATCCCCGAATCGTCCGCAGTTCGAAATCCGGGTTGTCCCGGAATTTCTCTCGCAGTCGGGAGATGTAAACCTCCACAGTGTGCTCGTCCACATCACTGTCCAGATCCCATATGTCGTCGATAAGCTGCCGTTTTGTGAAAAGCGTCCGGGGGTAAGACAGCAGCTTATACAGCAGCAAAAACTCCTTAGCGGACAGCTGCCACGTACTCTGCGGAGTGATGACCTGCAGGGAGCCGCGGTCCAGCACCGTGGTGCCCACCGTCAAGCGCCGGTCTGCCCGGCTGCAATACCGCCGCAGCAGGGCCTCGATACGCCAAAGCATCTCCTCCTCGTCCACTGGCTTGACCATATAGTCATCCGTCCCCGCCCGGAACCCCCGGCGCTTGTCCTCCTGGGTCACGCGGGCCGTCACCATCAGCACCGGCAGATCGCAGTTCCCCTCCCGCAGCGTCTGGGTGAAGGTGATGCCGTCCATCCGCGGCATAGTGATATCCACCACCGCCAGATCGCACTGGTAGTGTTCCATCACCTCCAGCGCCTCCACACCGTCCCGCGCAGGGCACGGCTCATACCCGGCACGCCGCAGCACCTCGCACATCAGAAATCTGGCGTTGTCATCGTCCTCGGCCACCAAAATGCGGAACATGGCTGTCCCTCCCTTGTGTTTTTTTGGATTTTATCACACCTGCTCTCAAAAATCGAGATTTTTTGAGCTTACGTTGAGGTTTCTTCGGTATACTGCCGTTACCATAGGAAAAATAGGAGGAACACCCCATGCCCAGACCTGTCTGCATCACCTACGACAGCACCTGTGACCTGACGCCCCAGCTGCTGGAGCGCTTCCATATCCGCACCATACCCCTGACTATCCAGAGTGGCGGGCGTGTCTTCCCTGATGACGGAAACTACACCTCGGCGGAGCTGTACACCGATTACCGCCGGAACGGCACCCTGCCCAAAACAACAGCGATCAGTCCAGAAGCGTTCAAGGCATTTTTCTCCCCGCTTTTAGCGGAGGGCTATGACATCGTCCACATCGACATCAGCTCGGAGCTGTCCTGCACCTGCCAGAACGCGGTGCTGGCGGCACAGGAGCTGACGGACCAGGGACAGATCCACGTGGTGGACAGCCGCCAGCTCTCCACCGGCGGCGGGCTGCTGGCACTACAGGGGGCCAAGCTACGGGACAGCGGTATGACGGCGGCGGACATCGCCGCGGAGCTGCGCCTCCTGACACCCTACAGCGACACCAGCTTCGTACTGGACACACTGGAGTTTATGTGGAAGGGCGGCCGCTGCAGCGGCGTGACGGCGCTGGGCGCCAATATGCTGAAGCTGAAACCCTGTCTTGAAATGCGGGAGGGCAAGCTGGCAGTCTGCAAAAAGTACCGCGGCGCCATGGAAAAGGTGTACCGCCAGTATATCACCGAACGGTTGGCGGATAAGACAGTTGTGGCTGATCACGCTTTCATCACCCACTCCGGCGAGGTGGCGGAGGGCACTCTACAGGAACTGACGAAGCTGGTACGGGAACTGGCACCCTTCCAGGAGGTATTCGTCACTCAGGCTGGCTGCACTGTGTCCTCACACTGCGGCCCCGGCACCCTGGGCGTGCTGTTCCTGCGGCAGCCGGAGCAATAACAAGCTGCGCATCAGTTGTGCACCCATGTCCGCACCAGATTGGGCACCCATCCGAACACACGGCGGCACTCTGCCCTGCATTCTTGTTCGGTACAGTCTGGATGCGCGGCCATATAGGCCAGCAGGTACGCCCGTACATTCTCTCGAAGGTTTTTCCGGGCAAACCGGAAATCATACTTGGGAATTGCGTCCAGCGCAAATGAGGTCAGCGGGGTATCGCTGTAACAGGGCTTGGCCAAGTTCACACGGGTCGTGTGGCAGATGGTGTGACGGGCGTTCGCAGGGTGGAGTATGTCCTCCAGATGCTCGAAGTCCGCTTTCGTTTTGCCGGTGCTCAACAACACGCGCGGAAGCTGCGTCTGCGTCAGAAAGTGCCCGTTGGCGAGAGTAGCCTTCAGCAGAAAGGACAGGCAGAAATCCTCCGAATTTGATAAGCAAATATCCACACCGCCGTAGCCTCGCTCATGGAAATACATCTGTCCAAATCGGTTTTTTTGCTTGCGGCTGCGATGGGTATTCTGGTCGGGAAAACGCGTTTCGTCATAGCAATAGGCCTCCACCCACAGCGGCTCAATGGTCACGCCAAAGACCTCGATGCGGCAATCATTGATAAGCTTATCGCCCAGCATTTGCAGAATATGTACCTGTTCATCATAAGCGGCATTTTTTAAATTGCTGACCAAGGTCCACAAGTCGGCAGCGCGGTCCATACACTCAGTCCTTTCCGGGGCGTTTCAAAAAGTATATCACTTGGATGGCGTTCGTACAAGTTCCATAGGCAGAACTTTGCGTAAGGACACACATTCGCTGCGTTAGTTCTGCAAAATGGCGTGGATGCGTTTACGGTGTACCCATTCATGCCAAGTAAGATCCCCCAATCCCCTGTGCTGCAAGGGATTGGGGGATCTTCTCGTGTTGATGTGTTTTAATATACACATAGCCCACCACGAACACGGCCAGGATACCGGCCACAGCGCCGCCGCTGAGAGTAGCAGCCATCTGCACGCACAAATAGGCACACACAATAAATGTAAGGACAGACAGCACATAGGCGACCTTCCGGTTCATATGTACGGAGGAGTTGTCGCAGCACTTGGGATACTTCTTATAGGCGAACATGGGACTCAGCGTATTGGGCAACTCCGCCAGGGTATTGCAGAAGGAGAAGATGGTCATGACCACACCGAAGGTCGCACCGGTAGCACAGATGGCGATGGCGATGCTCATGACGATAAAAAGGCTCCAGTAAGCCACGCCGTACTTGTTTTGTTTTGCCAACACCTCGGGAAACACCTTATTTTTAGCGGAAGTCTCTACCAGAGCCACACAGGCCAGCGCCACGGGAATTAGAGATGTGATAATACCGCAGATGGGACCGCCTACGATGAAGAAGGTCAGCAGCACCGGGGACATGAAGTGGGACGCAACATCGGACAAGGAGGTGACCTCCGCGGCGGGCACCACGCCAATGGTGACAACAGCCATCAGGATGTACGCCACAGCCACAATGGCAGGGCACAGGATCAGGGCCAGTGGAATGGTCTTTCCGGGATTTTTTACATCGTCAGCCACCTGTGCTACAGAACTGGCACCGGACAAAGAGGATGTCAGCACACCCACGGCAGCTGCCAGCGTACTGATGGATACACCCGGGCGTACAATCTGGCCAAAGGTCACATTGGCCGTGTCGATATGAGGCAAGCCGAGGAAAATATACAGGGCAATGGCAATGAGCAGCAGCACGACCATCACATTTCCCGTGTTGATCGTCGTCTTATTGCCGAACCAAGCCACTACCGCAAATATCACCAGCAGTGCCACGGCGGCTACAGTGCCATTGATCTCCGTATTGGGAAACAGGGGCTGGAGATACATACCGAACAGCACGCCAAACAGCGATACCATAGTAGGCATCAGCAGTGTGGAAAATGAAACAAACGCGCCTGCGATGGGATGCATCAGTTTGGCGGCCCACAGGAACTGCGACCCGCTGGCAGGAAGTGCAGCAGAGGAAGGAGTTGATTCTATATGGCTAAGAAACGCGCCAACGGCGAGGGCAACGTCCGCAAGCGCACAGACGGCACCCAGGGTGTGGGTCAGGCGGTTGACCCGCATTTTGATCCGTACTGTTTTCAACATTTTTGCAACAAAAAAGCACCGAAAACCGAAGTTTTCGGTGCTTTTTTGAGCCGCTGGCCGGATTCGAACCGCCGACCTCATCCTTACCAATGGAATCGGCGACTGGAGATTGCCCTGCCGTGATCTGTGCCGACTGCACAACTCCTTATACAAAGATGAGAAGAGCCCGGCCGCGAAAAAGGACGATGACCCGTAGGCGTAACTGAGCTATTGACGGTGGCCGAGACCGCCGTGCTGCTGAAGACCACCAAGCAGCAGATAAGGAAAATGATTGAGCAACAACTGATTCCAGCGATGAAGATAGGACAGGAGTGGTGAATCAGTAGACAGTATCTGGAGGTTTTCCTGCAAAGTGGGGCGGAATGATCCCGGCCCACAAAGCAGGAAAAGTGAAGATACATTATCTTTGCAACTCGCCCTCATCCCATGTGTGTCCAGCCACCTCCTGCTATGACAGTTACACACGGTCTGATGGTTACCATTTTTATAAGGAAGAACTTACGCCAGCATTAATATTTCGAACGATTTGGAACAACCTTTCTTCGTCTTCCTCTCGTGGAAGGCGAAGTCTCACAGAATTCTTTCCCAATCCTTCAAAATCTGTTCCAGCCACAACCTTTACACCTTGTGAAGCAAACAATTTTGCCAAGTCGTATTGTGGGTCTCGAAAAGTCAGTAAACAAATAGAACAGCTGTCAAGTGTCTGCGCCATTTGGAGATAATTACCCATAAGTGTCCGAAGCCTTCGTTTTACTGCGGACAGCTTGCAGCGATTTCTTTCTATAAAATCGACATCCTCCAGTGCCGCAATCGCCAGACGCCGCCCGATGCCGTTGATGCAGTAAGGGTTGCTGACCTTATCGATCTGCGTGATGATCTCCGGCGAGGCAGCCACATACGCCGCCCGCATACCGGCAAGGCCGGTACCCTTGGAGAAGGATCGCATGACGATCAGATTGTCATACTCATTCACCAGCGTAATGGCGGAGTTCTCCGGCGCAAGGTAGTCACCATAGGCCTCATCGGATATCACGCAAGCCCCAACTTCTTTAGCCTTATCAAGGATCATCCGCATAGAATCCAGGGTAACACTCTGCCCCGTAGGATTATTGGGATTATCCAGATACACCAGCGACACAGCATCGTCAATGGCCGCTACGACACGTTCAGGTATTAAGCGGAAATTCTCTTCCTGCTTGAGATACACAGGCCGATAGACAAAGCCGTGGCAGCGGGCGCTAAGTAGATAGTCGCTGAATTGTGGGCAGATACCCACCACCGCCGCACCGGGACGAGCGAAGATCGTGTTGACACAGGCAATAGCGTCCATGCCGCTGTTGTGCAGATAGAGCATATCATAGGTCAGAGGCACATACGCTTGCCAACGGCGGATAATGGCGTCCTTCAAAGCAAAGCCGTGGGGGTAGGCAGATACATCATGGATGTCCACATCCTTCAGCGCCTGCGCCACCTTTTCCGAGCAACCGTAGGGACTGCATCCGTCACCGCAGTCCAGCAGGAAATTTTCTTCTTCTTCCTTGGCATAACTGACCTTTTGAATCTGCGCCACACTGGGACTAAATTTCAGTTTCATACATGCCTCCATGTGTTACTTACAAAGCATAGGTACGCAGTCTACTTTCAAAATAGAATACTTTCACTGTGTAGAAGTAAAGCTTTTGTTTTTTCGGAATGCGTCTACCATAGCGTACTGTTCCGCCGTCAGTGGTGTTTTATCTATCACACCAGCGATCAGGATAGAAAGCAGTCCCGCTGCCAATCCAACAAACAGGGAATGTATGCCCATCGGGCGACCTATCAGCTCCCAAATAAGGATACTAACCCCAGAGAAAGCCAACGAGATAGTTCCAGCGCGAGCACTGACTCGCTTGGAAAGCAAACCTGCGTACATTGGAATTATCATTGCGTTCTGAATAGTGTAAGCTAGAATCATCCAAGTAATGATATCCGGAGAATACTGCACCAGTACATAGCCCAGCACAGCAGCAAACACAACAAAGATGCGAGTCATCATAACGCGCTTCTTTTCTGACAGGTCTGGCTTGAATGTTCCTAGAATGTCATTGGCAAAGCAAAGTCCTGAAGACATCAGCATAGCATTAGCAGTAGTCAAGATGGCAGCTGCAATGGCCGATGCATATAGAGCTGCAATACCTTGAGGCATGATTCCTAATAACTTAACAATGACATCATCTGCCACCTCAATATTTCCGCCAAAAATCACACGCGCGGATAAGCCCATTGAACTAATCAACAAGGACACAACAAGTGTCTGGCAGATAGCAACAACTACCAAGGCGCGTTTGGCATCGCCGGGAGAACGGGTAGCATTTACCTTTTGAATAATAGCCGATTGGCTAACGAAATTCATTCCAGCTAATGCCAGCACATTACCAATCATGGTCATCGCAGGAATATTAGTTGCAAAAGGATTCGTATAGTTTTCAGGTAAAGTTGAAAGGCCGCTGAAACCACCGGCTTTCACAAATGCCATGATACCGACGACCGCAACACCAACAACAATCAAAATGCTTTGAATTACATCTGTATAGGCCATTCCCTTAAATCCGCCCAAACTGGTAGAAATAACGAAGACTACAACAGACAGAATCATTGCTACGTTATACGACAGCCCCACATAACCGCTTAAGATTCTTGCCAAAGACGAGATCATACCGCAAAAAACCGCAAAGTCGCCAATCATAATCAGCAGGCATGCAATCAAACGGGCATTTTTCCCATAACGTACAGCAAAAATCTCCGCCACAGATGTGAGATTCAGATTTTTAATGCGAGAACCGGTTACTAGCGCAATGAAAAGAATGGCACTCGCCAAACCGAGACCCATCCATACCCATTCCATGCCAACGGTATAGTAACTGCCCACATAGCCAATCATCGTGCCGCCGCCGATCAAAGAGGCGACAATAGTCCCCGCTGTAACAAACCAAGGAAGTCCGCCTCCAGCTAGTGCATAGTCTTTCAAGCTATTTGAAGATTTCCTACCAACTATAACCATGATTAATACCATCAAGGCAATATAGGCAGGGATAATTATCGCCGCTAAATAATTCATATGTGTCTCCTTCCTTTCCAGCGTGACACCGTTGCTTATTTAAGTTCATTATGGCGAATCCGCACCAGTTTTCCAGCAAGTTCCCCAGTGCAACGGTCATTTTCAACAGCAATGCGACCATTAACTATGACATAGCGAAAGCCCTTGTTCTTACCATCACTGTTTGTATAGCTAGATAGTACTTTCATATGATCCAAGTCAAGTACAAGGACATCCGCATCGTAACCCTTTCTGATCTGTCCCTTTTTTATGCCGAGGATTTGTGCTGGTAGCGTGCAGGCTCGCCGCACAAATTCAGGCAGAGTTATAATCTTATCATCGCGTACATATTTTGTTAATATCTGTGCGAAGGTGCCATATGCTCTGGGATGACCAAATGTATTGAAGTAGGTTGCACGGGGCGAATCTGTGCCAAACATAGTCCGGGGATGGCGCATAATACGAAGCATATCATCTTGAGAGATGCTAAAGAAAATACCTTTCGCCTCTGCATCGCTCTCAATAATAGCATCGAACAACACATCATATGGATCACGGCCTTCATCTTCGCCAATCTCAACAGGGGAACGCCCTACATAGCTAGGCTGACAATCCATTCCGCCAATCATAACATGGGCAATTCCACCAGCCCCAGCTGCCAATCCGCCTTTTTTTGCGGACTCTATATCCTCTTTGACCTTTGCTCGAAATGCCGGGTCCTTTAGATTTTGGACAAGCAAACGCGAATCTCCAACATATTGGGGAGGCAGTGCGGACATTAGCGTGGTGGCACCAGCATCATAAGGATACTGATCCAGATATACATCCATTCCGGACAGGTTCGCTTGATCAATCATAGATAATGTTTTTTCGGAAAGCCCGACATTATCAACGCCAGTAATTTTGTGGTGAGAAATGATCAGTCGGACGCCGGAATGGCGGGCGATATATAATGCTTCGTCCAGTGCCTCAATGATATGATCCGCTTCATCTCGCATATGGGTACAATAAATGCCGTTATAAGGTGCAATTGCTTTACACAATTCCGTCAATTCTTTTGTCCCTGTTAGATTTCCTGTGGGATAAATGAGCCCGGTGGTTAAACCAGCAGCACCAGCCTCCATGCCCTCCCGCACTATCTGCTTCATTTCCTCCAATTGTTGTGGGGTGGCCTCGCCCTCTTTATAACCCATAACATAGGAGCGAATTACCCCCTGCCCCATGTAACATACCACATTGGGCCCCATAGGCGTTTTCGCCAGTTTCTCCATGAACTGCGGGAAACTCATGGGTTTTAGCAAAGCTGCTTTCTCGTCTTCGCTGCGAAAGTGGATCAGTCTGCATGCCATTGTGTCTGGCTCATTCCCCATAGGTGCCAGTGATACACCACACTGCCCACCTATTTCTGTAGTAATCCCTTGCAATAATTTGTCCTCTGCTCTGGGGTCAATCAAAGCATTTAAGTCTCCATGGGAATGGTTGTCGACAAAGCCGGGACACACAATCATATTGACGGCATCGATTTCACAATTCGCTTCTATTCCGTCTAATTGGCCAATTTCAGCTATTTTCCCATCACTTATTGCGACATCAGCTACATAGCTCGTCCCATTGACCCCGTCTACAACAGTACCACCTTTTATAAGCAAGTCTACCATTACGATTCCCTCCATTCTTTTCCGGCTCTCACCTGGTGTGCGCAGTTCACATGCCGACAGTGTTGCTTGTTTTCGGAGATGTTTGGCCTTCCCGATAAGCACAAGCCATCTGCGGCCAAAGCAGAGGATGCACCAAAACATTCGGGTTCACATCACCGACAGCTTATTTATATCGTATCATACATTTTTTCCCATGGATATCTAAGGAAACAGAATTATTTGCTCTTATATCGATATCTCTTTTTTATGAGATGTGGTATAATGAAATGTATAAGACATTTTTACGGGAGGCTGATTTCATGAAGATAGAACAACTGCTCCAGTTTATTTCTGTTGTAAAGCATGGATCCATCAACAAGGCTTCCTTTGAATTGTATATGTCACAATCAAACCTAAGTCGATCCATTCGATTACTGGAAGAAGAACTCGGTGGAAACCTCTTTGTCAGGAGAAGCCATGGCATTTCACTCACGCCTTTCGGTGCGGAAGTATATGAGAAGGCATCTATTGTTTGTTCTACATATCAGCAGTTGGGGCAGTTATCTGTAAAAAGGCCCAAAAATACCTCATATAAAATGCGCATATCTACCCATCCACTAACCTTTTCTGAATACGCCTTTACTCAGGTCTATAAGAGATATCAAGAAAAGAACCCTCAGTTCTCACTAGTTCATCAACCTATTTCACAAAGCTCATATGATGTCAAGGTTGGTCTTTCTGACATCGGGATATCTATGTGTACCTCAAGTTCACAGAAAACCATTAGACACCTTATGAAAAATTACGATCTTGAGTACACGCCGTTGGCACTACTTCCTATGGTAGTACTAATTGGCAGCAGGCATCCACTTGCCTTATCCGGGCAGAAAGCTGTCTCACTGAAAGCCTTAGGTAAATACACTTTTGCCGCAGGAGAAAACCAAATAGATATTCCAGAATTGCTTTCTATCCTGAAAATACCTAGCTCTATTCTTAATAGTGTTCAGATAGACAGCAAGGATGCGCTATTAAACTTTTTGATCGAAACTGAATGCTACTGTCTGATCCCCTCTTCAGAATCATGCACCGTGCCATTGAATCGTTTTGGCTGTAAGCCGGTTGTAACACTACCTATTGTGGAAAAGGACCGATATTTTGAGATTGGATGGTTTAAACAAAAAAATAAACTTTTGATGCCATGTTGCCAAGAGTTTGTTTCGGAACTATCAAGCTTGTTACAGAAGAATTGAACATCTGGAAGGGTTTGTTTTTGGAAATACAGCCATGAACAAAACTCAAAAGTTGAGCAATACCAATGTTTTCCGATTGGAACGCCGTTTGCTCGAAAAACCTTGTAGACCAACTATGAAAGGGAGGGTAT
>UMDA01051573.1_pt1 | contig 11036 bp, 7 predicted proteins | sample 1964381 | NCBI WGS metagenome assembly UMDA01 (sample SAMEA4835983, study PRJEB28245) | human gut metagenome | biome: gut microbiome; material: fecal sample | place: Denmark | collected 2008 | reverse complement strand
GGAGTAAGTCGATCTGTTAGTTCGAATGCTGCTTCTGTCGAAGTAATGCCTCTACCGGCGGGTAAACCGGTCTCATTTATGGGAGGAGTAGGTAATTTTACATTGAGTAGCTCGATTAGTTCTACACATGTGAAAGCAAATGAAGCAATAACTTTAAAATTGATATTCAAGGGTTCGGGAAATTTGAAATATATGAAAAATCCCGATTTGAAATTACCCAACGATTTCGATACTTACGACCCCAAAGTAGATGTTTCGGTAAAAGCTACGACAGGAGGAGTTAGTGGTACTCGGACAGTAGAATATACTACGATTCCTCGTTTTGCGGGTAAATTCAAAATACCGGCAGTAGAGTTCTCCTATTTCGATACAAAATCCAAACAATATAAAACTTTACATACAGAAGAGTATGAGATTACAGTCGAAAAGGGTGCTTCTGGCGAGGGAGGAAAAACCGTTTCTAATTTTTCCAACAAAGAAGATTTAAAATTACTGAACCGAGACATTCACTACATTAAATTAAACAAGATGAACTTGGTGCAGACTCCTTCGATATATGTAGATAATTGGAAATATTGGTTATGGTATATTTTACCGACATTGGCTTTTTGTATTTTTGTACTTATAAATCGCAAACAAGCAAAAGCGAATGCCAATGTCGCTCTGATGAAAAACAAAAAGGCCAATAAGGTCGCGTTGAAGCGATTGAAAGTTGCAGGGAAATATCTGAAAAATCATGACAAAGAACATTTTTACGACGAAGTACTCAAAGCCATATGGGGATATTTGAGCGATAAACTCAGCCTGCCGCTTTCTGAACTTACTAAGGACAATGTTGCAACCGAGCTGGAAAAATATGGGGCAGGAGAAGATCTAATATCTACGTTTAATGATATCCTGAGTCGATGTGAGTTCGCTCAATATGCACCGGCACAATCAAATGAAACTATGGAGGAGTTATATTCACAAACTCTCGATGCTATAAGCAGAATGGAAAATACAGTAAAAAAGTAAAATAGGGAAAAATGAAAAAGATATATATTTATTTACTTTTTGTAGTTATAGGAATATCGCCTATATATAGCCAGACAACTTTGACACAAGCCAATGAAGCTTATGGGCAGGAAGATTACATTAAGGCAATAGAATTATATGAGCAGACATTAAGAGAACAAGGCGTATCGTCCGATTTATATTATAATTTAGGCAATGCTTACTATAAACACAATGAGTTTGCGAAAGCAATACTAAATTACGAACGAGCTCTATTACTGAATCCCGGTAATGAAGATGCCCGTTTTAACTTAGAGATGGCCAATACCCACATCGTTGATAAAATCGATCCGGTAGGTAAGTTCTTTCTTTCCGTATGGATAGATTCATTACGCAATTTTTTGTCATCGAATACATGGGCTGTCATAGGAATAGTTTCATTTCTATTGTTTATCGGAGGTTTGTATTTATATCTGTTCTCCAAATCTGTCAAAGCAAAGAAATTCGGTTTTTTTGGAGGAATTATACTTTTCTTGATTGCTGTTCTTGCCAATTGGTTTGCATGGGGATTGAATAGTAAGTTAAAAGCCCGCAGTGAAGCCATCGTATTTGCTGCGACTGTTCCGGTAAAAAGTTCTCCGGCAGAAAGTGGAACAGACCTCTTTATTTTACATGAAGGGACTAAGGTCTCTATATTAAGTAAATTGGGAGACTGGTCCGAGGTCAAGATAAGTGACGGAAATCGCGGGTGGTTACCCTCTTCGTCAATAGAAATTATCTAATTCTATGTCGATACTTCAACAATTAATAGAATGGGATAAAGAATTATTACTATTTTTAAATAGTATACATACCCCGTTTGGAGATAAATTCATGTGGGTATATACAGGAAAATACACATGGATACCTTTGATATTATCTCTTCTATTTGTCCTATTCAGAAAAAATTGGAAAGAAGCTCTATTGGTCTGTGTAGCTCTTGCAATAACCATTACATGCTGCGACCAGTTCGCTTCTACTTTGTGTAAACCTTACTTCGCCAGATTGAGACCAGCCCGTGATCCTGAATTATCCGAATTTGTGCAAATAGTAAATGGTTATAGAGGCGGACGTTATGGATTCATATCCAGCCATGCCGCGAATAGTTTCGGAGCAGTGGTTCTGTTATCCATGATTTTTCGGAATAAATTTTTTGCATTCACATCGCTCCTTTGGGCTATTGTAAATTGCTATTCACGCATATATTTAGGCGTTCATTATCCGGGTGATATCTTAGCGGGGATAATTTCGGGAACAATTATTGCTGTCATAATTTGTATTGTATTAAATGGATTCCGAAGTTTTTTGTTAAATAAAAAATTCTTGAACAATAGGGAATCGCCATACATAAAAGATCCCGATATACGAATAACGACGGGAGTAATCTATTTAAGTGTACTCTGCATAGCTGTTTATGCCTTGATTGCAACATATTCTTGATGCTTCATAAAATTTTACTCACAAAATTTGGATATAAAGAAAATAGAGCATAAATTTATTGCGTATTCAATTGAGTACAATTAACCAAATAATTAACCATAAAAACATTACCCTTATGACTAAGACAATCACATTTAACGAACTTCGTCGCATCAAAGACAGTTTGCCAGATGGTTCAATGCATAGAATAGCAGATGAGTTGAATGTTACCACACAGACCGTACGTAACTATTTCGGAGGCAGTAATTATTCATTTGGGAAAAATTGCGGCCTTCACATAGAACCGGGGCCCGACGGGGGAATCGTAGTCCTTGATAATACGCAAATATACGATATGGCAATTCGTATTCTTGAAGAAGAAAATAAAAAATAAAAGGGATAAATTGACAATGAAAAAAGACAGGTTGATAACGTTGGCGATTCATACTTATCCAAAGGCTCTTATTTTAAAAGGCGTTTTGGAAAGTCAAGGAATAGCTGTCGTAATTCAGAATGTCAATTTATTAAAACCAGTTATATCCCCGGGGGTGCGAGTGCGAATTAATGAGAAAGATTTGCCTCACGCCCTCGAGATTTTAGAAACTGATCCGGTGTTTGGGAAATCAGAAGTTTCTGACAAACCACAGAAAAATAGGATTCTTATACCGATTGATTTTTCTGATTATTCTTTACAAGCATGTCGATTAGGTTTTGATTTTGCGGCTACCCATCAAGCAGAAGTTGTATTACTACATACTTTTTTATCTCCTTTCTCCACAGGGTCACTCTCCTTGACAGAGACAATCTCCTATGAATTAAAAGAGAGTGAAGAACATAAACTATTATTCGCAAAGGCCAATCGGGAGATGGCAAACTTTTGCGAAAAATTGCAGCGATTGATGACAGATGGAGATTTTCCTTCTGCACCATTCATTTATAGGGTGTGTGAAGGTGTCCCAGAAGGATTTACTCATACTTGTATGAACGAAATAAAAAACATTGCTTTTTTTACTAATTTCGATCAACAGGATTTAATCTCTCTGGACACGTTCATGCGTTTATTCGAAAACTATTCGTTTGGTATAATGTTTTTACATTTAACGGAAAAAAGCGATGCATGGACAGAAATTAAATTAGCTGGTATTCGAGACTACTGTCAATCTCATTATTCGGGAAGAGAAATAGATTATAAGATTATTGGTGAGGAAAATTTTTTAGATAACGTAGAAAAACTTTTTCATGAATCGGCCATAGATGTTATGGTTGTTCCCAATCGTAAACGAAATATATTTGCACGTCTTTTCAATCCGAGTATCGCTCACAAAATGTTATTTCACACCGACACTCCATTAATAGCCATTCCTTCTTGAATAAATTTTCGACAATGACACCTATTCTTTCTAAGAAGAAAGAGGAGGAATCTTTGTCAGTAATTATTTCGACGCCACAATTCTCAGGTGACGTTTTGTCAGATTTTAAGCAAATAAATCTTTTGGCATAGATTTGGATATATATATAATGTTCTCACGAAAGCGAGAACATTATATATAAAACGAAACATTAACTAAAATAAAAAACGATGAAGATTAAACCATTAGCAGACAGAGTATTGGTACTTCCAGCTCCCGCAGAAGAAAAAACAATCGGTGGTATTATTATCCCCGATTCGGCAAAGGAAAAACCCCTCAAAGGTAAAGTGATCGCCATTGGTAATGGTACGAAGGACGAAGAAATGGTGGTAAAACCCGACGATACTGTTTTATATGGCAAATATGCAGGTACCGAAATCGAGTTAGATGGTGAGAAATATCTGATCATGAAACAATCCGATATTTTAGCTATTCTTTAATGTGTTTAATGTTTAACTTTATTAGGTAAAGAACTATGGCAAAAGAAATTAAATTCAATATTCAAGCTCGTGAAGAATTGAAAAAAGGAGTCGATGAATTGGCAGATGCCGTTAAAGTCACTCTCGGTCCTAAGGGTCGTAATGTAATTATTGAGAAAAAGTTTGGTGCTCCTCATATTACAAAAGATGGTGTGACAGTTGCCAAAGAAATAGAATTGGAAGACCCATTTCAAAACATGGGTGCTCAATTGGTAAAAGAGGTTGCTTCTAAAACAGGCGATGATGCCGGAGACGGAACAACGACAGCAACAGTATTGGCACAAGCCATCGTAAACGTAGGCCTTAAAAACGTAGCTGCCGGAGCCAACCCCATGGATTTGAAACGAGGCATCGACAAAGCCGTAGCCAAAGTGGTAGAAGGCATCAAGGCTCAGGCTCAGGAAGTAGGCGACGATTTTGAGAAAATCGAATCGGTTGCTCGTATCTCGGCCAACAACGATAGCGAGATTGGCCAGCTCATTGCCGAGGCTATGAAGAAAGTGAAGAAAGAAGGTGTTATCACGGTAGAAGAGGCCAAAGGTACCGATACGACTGTCGATATTGTAGAAGGTATGCAGTTCGACCGAGGATATATTTCTCCTTACTTCGTTACGAATACCGAGAAAATGGAGTGCGAAATGGATACTCCGTATATTTTGATCTACGACAAAAAGATTTCTGCCTTGAAGGATATGCTTCCCGTTCTTGAAGCTACGGCACAAACAGGTCGTCCTTTACTGATTATAGCAGAAGATGTCGATAGTGAGGCTTTGGCAACTTTGGTTGTAAACCGTTTGCGCGGGTCTCTCAAAATCTGTGCTGTAAAAGCTCCCGGATTCGGGGATCGTCGTAAAGAAATGCTCGAAGACATAGCTGTTTTGACAGGTGGTGTAGTTATTTCTGAAGAAAAAGGATTGAAATTGGAATCGACGACAATCGAAATGTTAGGTCGTGCTGAAAAGATTACGGTAAACAAAGAGAATACCACGATTGTCAACGGTATGGGAAGCAAAGATTCCATCGCTGCACGCGTTGCCCAAATCAAAGCCCAAATAGAAACGACAACCTCCGATTATGATCGTGAGAAACTGCAAGAACGTTTAGCCAAATTAGCTGGTGGAGTCGCAGTTCTCTATATTGGAGCCGCTTCCGAAGTCGAAATGAAAGAGAAAAAAGACCGTGTAGACGATGCATTAAGCGCTACAAGAGCAGCTATTGCCGAAGGCATCGTTCCGGGTGGAGGTGTTGCATACATTCGTTGTATCCCCGCATTAGATGGTTTAAAGGGAGCAAATGAAGATGAAACGACAGGTATTGAAATTGTAAAAAGAGCCATAGAAGAACCTCTTCGCCAAATTACCGCTAATGCCGGAGTGGAAGGTGCTGTTGTTGTTCAAAAGGTTAAAGACGGAGAAGGAGACTTTGGATACAACGCCCGTACAGATACCTATGAAAATTTCTTTGCAGCAGGCGTTATTGACCCGGCTAAGGTAACTCGTGTAGCTCTGGAAAATGCAGCCTCTATCGCAGGCATGTTCTTGACAACAGAATGTGTGATTGCCGATAAGAAAGAGGAAAATCCTGCACCCGCTATGCCGGCTCCCGGAATGGGCGGCATGGGTGGAATGATGTAATTCCTCGATTTCCTGACAAATAATAAGAAAGGGAGTATCTGAAAAGATACTCCCTTTCTTATTATTTATAAAGCATATTCGATATTTATTGTATTTTTGTGATGTGAAAGTCATATATATCGTTTTAGGAAGTATCTCTCTGTGTTTAGGAGTTATGGGGATTTTTCTACCTTTATTACCTACAACACCATTTCTTTTGTTATCTAGTATTTTATGGTTCCGTGGTTCCCCGCGACTATATAAGTGGCTATTGAATCATAAACGGTTGGGGCCATACATTCGAAATTTCATGGAAAACAAAGCTATCCCTCTACGAGTAAAGGTTATCTCCGTTTCATTAGTTTGGCTGACTTTGCTGTATTGTTCATTTTTCATGGCTGGAAATATATGGTTAGCAACTCTTTTTATAGTTTTAGCGATAGGCATAACTTGGCATATTCTTTCATATAAAACATTGAGTAAATAAAAAAGAGGGTATCTGAAAAGACACACTCTTTTTATCGATCATCAATCTTTTATTGCTATTTATATTCGTCCCAACTTTTGATTTGTATATCATCGATACTCAAACTGCAAAATGCCTGAATAAATGCCGATGCCAATCGAGCATTTGTAATAAGCGGGATATTAAAGTCAATGGCGGCTCGGCGTATCTTATATCCGTTATCCAACTCTTTTTGAGTTAGATTCTTGGGAATATTGACTACCAAATCGATTTGTTTATTGTGCAACATTTCTAATGCCTGAGGCTCATGGTCACTTTCACTAGGCCAGTATACTTTCACCGCAGGAATGCCGTTATCGGTAAGGAATTGGTGAGTCCCTCCTGTTGCAAATAAATTATATCCCTTTTGATACAATAATTGCGCAGCTTCAAGCATATCGGCTTTCTGCTTTGTTGTTCCCGTTGAAAGTAAAATATTCTTTTGGGGTATTTGATATCCGACCGAAAGCATAGCCTTTAATACCGCTTCACTCGTATCGAGCCCTATACAACCGACCTCGCCGGTCGAAGCCATATCCACACCCAATACAGGGTCGGCCTTCTGTAACCGGGAGAACGAGAATTGAGATGCTTTAATCCCGACATAGTCTAAATCAAATTCGTTTTTATTCGGTTTTTCCACAGGAAGCCCCATCATTACTTTGGTAGCTAACTCGATAAAATTAATTTTCAATACTTTCGATACAAAAGGAAAGCTCCGAGAAGCTCTCAGGTTACATTCGATGACCTTGATATCGTTGTTCTTGGCTAAAAATTGGATATTGAAAGGCCCCGATATGTTAAGCGCCAGAGCAATCTGTCCGGCAACCTTCTTGATGCGCCGCATAGTCTCGACATACAATTTTTGAGGTGGAAATTGTATGGTCGCATCACCAGAGTGAACACCGGCAAACTCAATATGCTCGGATATGGCATAAATCAGGACTTCACCATTACGGGCAACAGCGTCCATTTCTATTTCTTTGGCATTCTGAATAAATTCACTCACAACGACAGGGTGTTTTTTAGAAACATTAGCTGCCAATTGTAGGAACTGCTCCAACTCCGTATTGTTCGAACAAACATTCATTGCCGCACCGGAAAGCACATAAGAGGGGCGAACCAACACCGGATAACCGACTTCTTTCACGAAATCGTAAATATCTGACAACGAGGTCAGTTCTCTCCAACGGGGTTGGTCTATACCTAACGAGTCGAGCATAGAAGAGAACTTGTGACGGTCTTCTGCATTATCAATGCTCTTGGCTGTCGTCCCCAATATATTAACATGCTGCTCGTCAAGGCGGGTAGCCAAATTGTTCGGTATTTGACCTCCGGTCGAAAGAATAACCCCATGAGGATTTTCCAATTCGAGAATATCCATTACCCGTTCAAAGGTCAATTCATCGAAATAGAGTCGGTCACACATATCGTAATCTGTCGAAACAGTCTCGGGATTGTAGTTTATCATTACACTCCGATAGCCCTCTTTACGTATTGTGTTCAACGCTTGGACTCCACACCAATCGAATTCCACCGAGGAACCTATACGGTAAGCGCCAGATCCCAATACGACAATAGATTTTTTGTCTCCGAGATATTTCACATCGTTGGCAATACCGCTATAAGTCAAATAAAGGTAATTGGTTTGAGCCGGATACTCGGCTGCCAACGTGTCGATCTGTTTTACAACAGGAACAATCCCCAATGATTTACGATATTCACGCACCCATTGCATATGGCAATCTTCCATTTTATCTTTCCAAATGGCTCGTGCTATTTGGAAATCGGAGAACCCTTGTATCTTCGCCCGACGTATCAATTCCGCCCCGGCCTTTTTATCACTTTTGATTTGTGTGACCGATTCATCGAGAGTCTCCAACTCCTGAGCTGTACGAACAATGTTCATTAATTTTTGCAGGAACCAGCGATCTATTTTCGTTAATTCATGTATTTGATCGACGGAATACCCTGCACGCATGGCTTTGCTGATCACGAATATCCGCTTATCCGTCGGTTCATGCAATGCCTTGTCGATATCAGGAATAACCAAATCTTTATTTTCAACGAATCCATGCATTCCTTGACCAATCATACGGAGTCCTTTTTGAATGGCTTCCTCGAATGTTCTGCCGATAGCCATCACTTCTCCGACCGATTTCATACTTGATCCGAGCTCCCTGTCTACACCTTGAAATTTTCCCAAGTCCCAACGAGGAATTTTACATACGATATAATCAAGAGCTGGTTCAAAGAAAGCACTGGTCTCTTTGGTGACCGAGTTTTTCAAATCGAACAACCCGTATCCCAATCCCAATTTTGCTGCAACGAAAGCCAAAGGATATCCGGTAGCCTTAGAAGCCAAAGCAGACGAACGACTTAGCCGTGCATTCACTTCGATGACCCGATAGTCTTCCGATTTAGGATCGAACGCATATTGTACGTTGCATTCTCCGACAATACCGATATGGCGTATAATCCGTATGGCTAATTCGCGCAATTTATGATATTCGCTATTGGTTAATGTCTGAGAAGGCGCTACCACGATACTTTCGCCCGTATGAATCCCCAACGGGTCGAAATTTTCCATATTACATACTGTAATACAGTTGTCGTAACGATCTCGAACGACTTCATATTCTATTTCTTTCCAGCCTTTCAGCGATTTCTCCACCAGTATTTGTGGGGAAAAGGAAAGCGCTTTCTCTGCTTTTACACGCAATTCTTCCTCGTTATCGCAGAAACCACTGCCTAATCCTCCTAATGCGTAGGCCGCTCTAATAATAATAGGATATCCCAACTCGGAAGCTGCCTTCGCTGCATCTTCTATCGAATTGACAGCCTCGCTTTTAATGGTTTTAACATCAATCTCATCTAACTTTTTAACGAAAAGTTCCCGGTCTTCGGTATCCATAATCGCTTGAACCGGAGTTCCCAACACTTGTACGTTATACTTTTCTAATATTCCAGATTGATAGAGTTGAACACCGCAGTTGAGGGCTGTTTGTCCCCCGAAAGCCAGAAGTATCCCTTCGGGTTTTTCTTTTTGAATGACACGTTCTACAAAATAGGGGGTAACCGGCAGAAAATAAATTTTATCTGCCACTCCTTCCGAAGTTTGTACCGTCGCAATATTGGGATTAATAAGAATAGTCGTGATACCCTCTTCTTTGAGCGCTTTCAATGCCTGTGACCCAGAGTAGTCAAATTCACCCGCTTCACCTATTTTCAAGGCTCCGGAGCCCAACAATAATACTTTTTTGATTTTCTTTATTTCAGCTTGATTCATAAGGCTTTTTATTTCCGGATTACAACATATTTACAAACTCATCAAATAAAAACTCCGTGTCGGTTGGCCCGCTAGCCGCTTCCGGGTGGAATTGCGCCGAGAAATAAGGCTTCGATTTGTGCCGTATTCCTTCATTCGTGCCATCGTTCATATTGATAAACAACGGTTCCCAATCGGATCCAAGAGTCGAATTATCGACGGCAAAACCATGATTCTGAGAGGTGATAAAACACCTGTTCGTCCCGACTTGCCGCACGGGTTGATTGTGACTTCGATGACCGTATTTAAGTTTATAGGTGCGAGCACCTCCGGCTTTCGATAAAAGCTGATTCCCCATGCATATTCCAAATATTGGTTTTGTCCCATTCATGGCTTTACGAATATGTTCTACCGTAACATCGCACATATCAGGATCCCCCGGGCCATTAGAGATAAACAGCCCATCATATTCAATCGTATTGAAATCATAGTCCCACGGCACTCGAATGACTGTAACATCTCTTTTGAGCAGACAGCGAATAATATTGTGTTTTACGCCGCAATCTACCAATACTACTTTTTTATTACCGTTACCATATCGAATTACTTCTTTACAACTGACTTTGGCGACCAAGTTAGTTAAATTAGGATCGACAAAATCAATATCTTCACCATCTTCGAAAACAATTTTCCCTTTCATGGAACCATGCACTCTCAATAGTTTGGTTAACTCTCGAGTATCGATATCGTAAATTCCTACGATTTTTTCTTCTTTCAACCAATCGGCAAGACTTTTATTAGCATTCCAATGACTGTATTCAAACGAGTAGTCCGATACGACCAACGCTTCGACATGGATTTTTTCCGATTCATAAAATCGAGACAATCCATTTTCCTCTTCACGACGAGGTACGCCATAATTCCCGATGAGCGGATAAGTAGTAACTAAAATTTGACCGGAGTAGGAGGGGTCTGTCAAACTTTCGGGATAACCCATCATAGCCGTATTAAAGACAACCTCGCCAGCAACAGGTTTTTCGTAGCCAAATGATTTCCCCTCGAATACGGTTCCATCATCAAGGATTAGAGAAGCCTTTCTTTTTGTTTGCATTACGATAGAATTATATTTTGTATTAGTAATTAGCTCGAATAAATATTGTGGATTTCTATCGTGAAAACCATGCAAAGGTAATGAAAAAATCCCTATTCTTCCGGTTTTATAAACATATTGTAAAAATAAATTTTTGTTATGCTATTATTCTGCAATAATATACAGATGGCTGTTTATATTATCGAAATATATTTATACAA
>UMDA01055922.1_pt1 | contig 11144 bp, 6 predicted proteins | sample 1964381 | NCBI WGS metagenome assembly UMDA01 (sample SAMEA4835983, study PRJEB28245) | human gut metagenome | biome: gut microbiome; material: fecal sample | place: Denmark | collected 2008 | reverse complement strand
CGTTTTTTTGGTTTTGCTTTTCTCATTTTGTTTGATAATAATGTTTAGTTTGGGGCTGCATCTCTGTTTTCTTCAACGCCTCCTCTGAAGCATTTACTCAACCTTAAAGCTTTTCCAACAAACCAAAACGAATTAATAAAGTTTTTTACTAAGGATTGTACTCAGCTACGAATTATTTCTTACCCTTTCCTGCTGGAGCCTGTCCTGGTTTCGGGCGCTTAGCACCATATTTAGAACGTCTCTGTGTACGACCAGCAACACCTGCTGTATCCAATGTTCCACGAACAATATGATAACGTACACCTGGAAGGTCTTTCACACGACCACCACGAACCAATACGATTGAGTGTTCCTGCAAGTTATGTCCTTCTCCCGGAATGTAAGAGTTCACTTCCTTAGAGTTTGTCAAACGCACACGAGCAACTTTACGCATTGCTGAGTTCGGCTTTTTCGGAGTTGTAGTATAAACACGTACACAAACACCACGTCTCTGAGGGCATGAGTCCAATGCAGGTGATTTACTCTTCTCAACCAAAACCGTTCTTCCTTTTCTTACTAACTGTTGAATAGTAGGCATTTTGTTTTGATTTTAATTATTATATATATTGTTTATTGTTTTTCCAATCCTAGTCGAAACTATACATTTCGGGCTGCAAAATTACAAATAACTTTTTAATAGACAAACTGTTTTAAAATAAAAAAAGCCCATTTCCCGAAAAAAGTCGGAAAATGGGCCATAAAGCTATGTTTTTATATTTTTTTAAGCTTCTCCCTTAAAATCACTCAATGGAGGAACAAAGGTTTTACTACCGTTTCCCTGTTCTTCCGGCATACGTATTGGACCAAAATTATGCTCGTACTTTGCAACATTATCCTGCAATGCATACATCAATCGTTTTGCATGTTCAGGAGTCATCACAATACGCGATTGTACTCCAGCCTTTGGCAAGCCCGGCATAATACGAACAAAATCTACAATAAACTCAGAAGTAGAATGAGTAATTATAGCAAGATTAGCATAAGTTCCTTGAGCAACTTCTTCTTTCAGCTCTATCTGAAGCTGATTATTTTTGTTTTCGTTTTCCATAATAACTTAGTTTTTACATTTCAATTTTTATATTAACGCCACAAATGTAGGGAAAAAGTTGAATCATCCGAACAGTTAAGTAAAAATTTCAATAGCCAATTTCACTTTTTGGCAAATTCAACGAAGCTATTAAAGGGAAAATATAAGTTGAGATTTTCGATTTATGATTGATATAAATACAAAAGGAGCTGTGCCATTCTTCATGACACAGCTCCTTATATGTATAAGATTAAAGTATTATTCTACTTCACTATAATCAAGTACGTTCTTACGATTTGCCAAAATTCTGTCATACTCTTCTTTTGAGCCAACAATAATCTTTTCGTATTCACGCTGACCAGTTCCGGCAGGTATCAGGTGACCGCAGATAACGTTTTCCTTCATACCTTCCAGTTTATCAACTTTACCATTAATTGCTGCTTCGTTCAAAACTTTAGTAGTTTCCTGGAATGATGCAGCCGACATAAAGCTTGATGTTTGCAATGCAGCACGTGTAATACCTTGCAAAATCTGAGTTGATGTAGCAGGAACAGCATCGCGTACTTCCACTGGTTTTAAGTCACGGCGCTTCAGCATACTGTTTTCATCACGCAACTTACGAGCTGTAACAATCTGTCCCGGCTGCAAGTTCTGAGAATCACCAGCATCAACAACAACTTTCTTACCCCAGATACGGTCGTTTTCCTCGTTAAATTCCAAACGGTCTACAACCTGCTGTTCCAAGAAACGAGTATCTCCCGGCTCATCAATCTGAACTTTACGCATCATCTGACGTACGATAATTTCGAAGTGCTTATCGTTGATCTTCACACCCTGTAAACGGTATACATTCTGAATTTCATTCACGATATATTCCTGTACAGCCGTAGGACCTTTAATAGCCAAAATATCGGCAGGAGTAATCGCGCCATCCGACAGCGGTGTTCCAGCACGTACATAGTCGTTTTCCTGAACAAGGATCTGCTTTGACAGAGCCACAAGGTACTTCTTCACATCGCCAGTCTTAGATGTAACGATAATTTCACGGTTACCACGTTTGATCTTACCCATTGTAACCTCACCGTCGATTTCCGAAACAACAGCCGGATTTGACGGATTACGTGCTTCGAACAGCTCGGTAACACGAGGAAGACCACCGGTAATATCACCGGCCTTACCTACGGCACGCGGAATCTTAACCAAGATATCACCCGCTTTAACCACCTGCTTGTCTTCAACAACCACGTGGCCACCTACCGGCAAGTTATATGTACGAATGATACCACCATTTTCATCCAAAATATGCAATGACGGGATCTTTGTCTTATCTTTAGATTCTGTAATGATGATTTCACGCAAACCTGTAGCTTCATCCGATTCTACCTTATATGTTACATTTTCAATTACAGATTCAAAATCAATCTTACCTGCAGCTTCTGTAACAATAACGGCATTGAACGGGTCCCACTTAGCAATCAGCTTACCTTTCTCAACGACTTCACCATCTGATGCATACAGTTTAGAACCATAAGGGACGTTATGTGTTGACAGGATAATACCTGTATTAACATCCACGAAACGAACTTCAGCCAAACGACCAACAACGATCTTAACTGCTTCACCTGTTTCTTCAACAGCGTCTACTGTACGCAATTCTTCAAACTCAAGACGTGCATCGTTCTTCGCAACAATACTTGCATTTGCAGCCATGTTACCGGCGATACCTCCGGCGTGGAATGTACGCAATGTCAACTGAGTACCCGGTTCACCGATTGACTGAGCAGCGATAACACCAACAGCCTCACCTTTCTGAACCATACGGCTGGTAGCAAGGTTACGTCCATAACACTTAGCACATACACCCTTCTTCGACTCACAAGTCAATACAGAACGGATTTCAACGCTTTCAATCGGAGAATCTTCGATTTCCTGTGCAATTGATTCTGTAATTTCTTCACCAGCAGCTACTATCAGCTTACCAGTTGTAGGATGTATTACATCGTGTACAGAAACACGTCCCAAAATACGTTCATACAATGTTGCAATAACTTCATCGTTATTCTTCAATGCTGTACAAACCAGACCACGCAATGTTCCACAGTCTTCTTCATTAATGATCACGTCGTGAGAAACGTCAACCAAACGACGAGTCAAATATCCGGCATCGGCAGTTTTCAATGCAGTATCGGCAAGACCCTTACGAGCACCGTGAGTAGAAATAAAGTACTCCAACACTGACAAACCTTCCTTAAAGTTAGAAAGAATCGGGTTTTCAATAATCTGAGCACCTTCAGCACCTGCTTTCTGAGGTTTAGCCATCAAACCACGCATACCAGACAACTGACGGATCTGTTCCTTAGAACCACGGGCTCCAGAATCCAACATCATAAATACAGAGTTGAATCCTTGATCGTCATTCTTAATAGTCTTATACAAGATATCAGACAAGTCGCTGTTAACGTGTGTCCAAGTATCAATAACCTGATTGTAACGTTCGTTGTCGGTGATGAAACCCATGTTATAGTTCATCATAATTTGCTCAACCTCTTCGTTACCACGTTTAACCAGTTCTTCCTTTTCTTTCGGGATAATGATATCACCCAAGTTGAATGACAAACCACCTTCGAAAGCTTTCTTATAACCTAAGTTCTTAATACCATCCAAGAATTCACAAGCACGGGCAACACCGACTGTCTTAATAACATCGCTGATGATATCACGCAATGATTTCTTAGAGATAATAGTATTCAAGTAACCGCATTCATCTGGAACCAACTCGTTAACGATAATACGTCCTACAGAAGTTTCTTTAATCATCTTCTTGACAATATTACCATTTTCATCAAGGTCGTTAGTTACAACACTGATGATAGCGTGAATATCTACTTTTCCTTCATTGTAAGCAATCAATGCTTCTTCTGGTCCGTAGAAAATCAATCCCTCGCCCTTAGCACCTTTACGCAACTTGGTAATGTAATACAAACCAAGAACCATATCCTGTGCCGGCACTGTGATAGGAGCACCATTGGCAGGGTTCAATATATTATGTGATTGAAGCATCAACATCTGAGCTTCAAGAACAGCTTCATTACTCAAAGGCAAATGTACCGCCATCTGGTCACCATCAAAGTCGGCATTGAACGCAGTACATGCCAACGGGTGCAACTGAATAGCCTTACCTTCAATCATCTTAGGCTGGAATGCCTGAATACCCAAACGGTGCAAAGTCGGCGCACGGTTCAGCAATACAGGATGTCCTTTCATTACATGCTCCAAGATATCCCAAATAACTGGCTCCTTACGATCTACAATTTTCTTTGCAGACTTGACAGTCTTAACAATACCACGTTCTATCAATTTGCGAATGATAAATGGTTTGTAAAGTTCGGCAGCCATCAATTTAGGAATACCACATTCACCCATCTTCAGTTCCGGACCTACGACAATTACTGAACGTGCAGAATAGTCAACACGTTTACCCAGCAAGTTCTGACGGAAACGTCCTTGCTTACCTTTTAAGCTATCTGAAAGTGACTTCAAAGGACGATTGGCATCTGTCTTCACTGCGCTTGACTTACGAGAGTTATCAAACAGTGAATCAACAGCTTCCTGCAACATACGCTTTTCATTACGTAAGATCACTTCCGGAGCCTTGATTTCAATCAGACGTTTCAAACGGTTATTACGAATAATAACACGACGATACAAATCATTCAAGTCAGAAGTTGCAAAACGACCTCCATCCAATGGAACCAACGGACGTAATTCTGGTGGAATAACCGGAACAATACGTACAATCATCCATTCAGGTTTATTACGGCCACGTGAAGCACGGAAAGATTCTACAACCTGCAAGCGCTTCAAAGCTTCATTCTTACGCTGCTGAGAAGAATCATTATTAGCTTTATGACGTAATTCATAAGAAAGAGCATCTAAGTCCAGACGAACGAGTAAGTCATAAATTGCTTCAGCACCCATCTTCGCAATGAACTTATTTGGATCACTGTCTTCCAGATATTGGTTTTCTTTTGGAAGACTATCCATAATATCAAGATATTCTTCTTCAGACAGCAAATCATATTGGCTGATACCATCTTCTGCTTTTATACCCGGCTGAATAACTACATAACGTTCATAGTAAATAATAGCATCAAGCTTCTTTGTAGGCAATCCTAACAAATAGCCGATTTTATTAGGCAAAGAACGGAAATACCAGATATGTGCAACAGGTACAACCAGCTGAATGTGACCGCTACGTTCACGACGAACTTTCTTTTCTGTTACTTCTACACCACATCGGTCGCACACAATTCCTTTATAACGAATGCGCTTGTATTTACCACAATGACATTCGTAGTCCTTTACCGGACCGAAGATTCGTTCACAGAACAAACCATCACGTTCCGGTTTATAAGTACGGTAGTTGATAGTTTCCGGTTTCAATACTTCACCGAAAGAGTTTTCCAAAATCTCTTCAGGAGAAGCCAGTCCGATCGTAATCTTTGAGAAATTACTCTTTATCTTAGTATCTTTTCTAAAAGCCATACTTTATATTTTATAAAATGAAGAATTTAAAGATGAAGGTGGAGGCTATCCGTCTCCATCCTTCATTAATATATTATTCCAGTGTAATGCTCAGGCAAAGACCTCTCAATTCATGCAGCAATACATTCAAAGATTCAGGGATACCCGGAGTAGGCATTGGTTCACCCTTGACAATTGCTTCATAGGCCTTCGAACGTCCAACTACATCATCAGACTTGATTGTCAGAATTTCCTGAAGAACATGGGCTGCACCAAATGCTTCGATTGCCCAAACCTCCATTTCTCCAAAACGCTGACCACCAAACTGAGCCTTACCACCAAGTGGCTGCTGAGTAATCAGAGAGTACGGACCGATAGAACGAGCATGCATCTTGTCTTCAACCATGTGACCAAGTTTCAACATGTAAGTCACACCAACGGTTGCCGGCTGGTCAAACTGCTCACCTGTACCTCCATCATATAAGTAAGTCTTACAATAACGAGGCAAACCAGCTTTATCTGTCCATTTATCCAAATCATCCAGAGTAGCACCATCAAAGATAGGAGTCGCAAACTTCACACCCAGTTCTTTTCCGGCACGTCCAAGTACAGCTTCGAAAATCTGACCGATGTTCATACGAGAAGGCACACCCAACGGATTCAATACGATATCTACAGGAGTTCCATCTGCCAAGAACGGCATATCTTCCTGACGTACGACACGTGATACAATACCCTTGTTACCGTGACGACCTGCCATCTTATCACCTACACCAATCTTACGTTTCTTAGCAATATAAACTTTAGCCATCTGAATGATTCCTGAAGGTAACTCATCTCCGATGGTCAAAGCGAATTTCTTACGCTTCAACTCAGCATCGAGTTCTTTATATTTCTTCAGGTAATTCATGATCAAATCACGAATCATGTCATTCTTATGAGCATCAGAAGTCCATTTGCTCAACTGAATGATTGTATAATCCAATGATTCCAAGTCACGTTTTGTAAACTTGGCACCCTTAGCAATCACTTCAGTTCCCAAATAATCCTTAACGCCTTGAGAAACCTTATCATTAGTCAAAACTAACAGTTTTTCAACTAAGATTTCTTTCAGTGCTGCTGCCTTTTCTTCAAATTCTTCATTCAGTTTCGGCAGAATAGCCTTATCTGCATTCTTCTCGCTACGAGTCTTTATAACACGTGAATATAATTTCTTATCGATAACCACACCTCGCAATGATGGAGAAGCTTTTAATGAAGCATCTTTTACATCACCAGCTTTATCACCAAAGATTGCACGCAGCAATTTTTCTTCTGGAGAAGGATCTGATTCACCCTTCGGAGTAATCTTACCAATCAAGATATCTCCCGGCTCGATACGTGCACCAATACGGACAATACCATTTTCATCCAAATCTTTTGTTGCTTCTTCACTCACATTAGGAATATCAGAAGTCAACTCTTCCATACCGCGCTTAGTTTCACGTACTTCAAGGATGTATTCGTCAACGTGTACAGAAGTCAAAATATCTTCACGAACAACACGTTCGTTCAACACAATAGCATCCTCGTAGTTATATCCTTTCCATGGCATATAGGCAACCAACAGGTTCTTACCCAGTGCCAATTCTCCGTTAGCTGTAGAATATCCTTCTGTTAAGATATCTCCCTTCTTTACACGCTGACCTTTAGTACAAATCGGACGCAAGTCGATAGTCATACTCTGGTTCGTTTTGCGGAATTTAGGGATACGATATTCCTTTAATGCCGGTTCAAAGCTTACAAATTCTTCATCATCTGTACGGTCATACAAAATTCGAATTGTTGTTGCATCTACAAAATCAATTACACCGTCACCTTCAGCTGTAATCTGAGTACGTGAATCTTCACATAATTGTTTTTCGATACCAGTACCAACAATAGGAGCTTCTGTCTTCAACAAAGGAACTGCCTGGCGCATCATGTTTGATCCCATCAATGCACGGTTAGCGTCATCATGCTCCAAGAACGGAATCAATGAGGCAGCAATAGAAGCGATCTGCTGTGGAGCAACGTCCATCAACTCTACCTGATCGGGAGTTACTACCGGATAATCTGCATCACGACGAGCTTTTACTTTCTCGCGGATAAATGTTCCGTCATCATTCAACGGTGCATTACCCTGAGCTATAATCTTGTCTTCTTCTTCCTCTGCTGACAAATATTCTATACCTTCCGGTGATAAATCAACAACTCCATCTTTTACTTTACGGTAAGGAGTTACGATAAATCCAAGATCATTAATCTTTGCATATACACACAAAGAAGAAATCAAACCGATATTCGGACCTTCAGGAGTTTCAATCGGACACAAACGACCATAGTGAGTGTAGTGTACGTCTCGCACCTCAAATCCGGCACGATCACGCGACAAACCACCAGGACCTAATGCAGACAAACGACGTTTGTGAGTGATTTCAGCCAGCGGATTTGTCTGGTCCATGAACTGTGACAAAGCATTTGTTCCAAAGAATGAATTAATAACAGAAGAAATAGTCTTCGCATTAATCAAGTCAATCGGAGTAAATACCTCGTTATCGCGTACATTCATACGTTCACGGATAGTACGTGACATACGAGCCAAACCAATAGCGAACTGATTAGACAACTGTTCACCTACTGTACGTACACGACGGTTGCTCAAATGGTCAATATCATCTACATCTGCTTTTGAGTTAATAAGTTCAATCAGATATTTGATGATTTCAATAATATCTTGTTTTGTCAATACTTTGACATCCATATCCGTATCCAGATTCAACTTCTTGTTGATACGGTAACGTCCTACTTCACCCAGATCATAACGCTTTTCAGAGAAGAACAAGTTATTGATAACTTCACGAGCACTAGCATCATCAGCAGGATCTGCATTACGCAACTGACGGTAGATGTACAATACAGCTTCCTTTTCTGAGTTACTTGGGTCTTTCTGTAAAGTATTGAAAATAATTGAATAGTCAGAAGAATTAGCTTCTTCATTGTGAACGAGGATATTCTGAATACCAGATTCCAAAATCAGATCGATATGTTCCGGTTCGATTACAGTTTCACGGTCGATTACAACCTCGTTACGTTCAATAGAAACAACTTCACCAGTATCTTCATCAACGAAATCTTCAGTCCAAGTTTTCAGCACACGAGCTGCCAGCTTACGACCAATAATCTTTTTCAAGTTGGCTTTATTAACTTTTACATCTTCAGCCAAATTAAAGATTTCCAGGATGTCTTTATCATTTTCAAAACCAACAGCACGCAGCAATGTAGTAACAGGCAACTTCTTCTTACGGTCAATGTAAGCATACATTACGTTGTTAATATCCGTTGCAAATTCAATCCAAGAACCTTTAAACGGAATGATACGAGCCGAGTACAGTTTTGTTCCATTAGCATGGATACTTTGTCCAAAAAATACACCCGGAGAACGGTGTAACTGAGAAACAACTACACGTTCTGCTCCATTGATAACAAAAGTACCTTTTGGAGTCATGTAAGGGATAGGACCCAGATATACATCCTGAATAACGGTATCAAAGTCTTCGTGATCGGGGTCTGTACAATAAAGCTTCAGCTTAGCTTTCAAGGGAACACTATAAGTCAAGCCACGTTCTAAACAGTCATCGATTGTATAGTGAGGCGGGTCAATATAGTAGTCGAGGAACTCGAGCACGAAGTTGTTACGTGTATCTGCAATAGGGAAGTTTTCTGCAAACACCTTATACAAGCCATCGTTCTTTCGTTTTTCAGGCGGAGTATCTAACTGTAAAAAGTCTTGAAATGACTTCAATTGCACTTCCAGGAAATCCGGATACTTCATCGGATTCTTAATAGAAGCAAAATTAATTCGTTGATTATTAGTATTTGAAGACATCTGTATGGAGTTAAAATGTTTAAATTCAGGTAAGAGAACCTGTGTAACTTAATATAGACGCAAAAAGGTTAAGAATCCTCTTGACAGAGGACTCTTAACCGAACTACCTGATTTACAGGATAATCTTATTTAAGTTCAACTTCAGCTCCAGCTTCTTCCAAAACTTTCTTCAAAGATTCAGCTTCGTCTTTAGCCAAACCTTCTTTAACTACGCTAGGAGCACCGTCAACCATGTCTTTTGCTTCTTTCAAGCCAAGACCACAAGCTTCTTTAACTGCCTTAACAACCTGCAATTTAGCAGCACCTGCGCTCTTCAAAACTACATCGAATGAAGTTTTTTCTTCAGCAGCAGCTGCACCAGCAGCAGCAGGACCAGCAGCAACAGCTACAGCTGCAGCAGCAGGTTCAATACCATATTCTTCTTTAAGGATAGTTGCAAGTTCATTAACTTCTTTTACTGTCAAGTTAACTAATTGTTCTGCAAAAGCTTTCAAATCTGCCATTTTTGTATGAATTTAATTGTTTGTTACTAATTGATAATTAAAGTTGTTTAGTTTAGTCTTAAGATCAGCAAACGATTATTCTGCACGTTCACCCAAAGTCTTAAGAACTCCGTGAATGGTGTTACCACCAGACTGAAGAGCAGAAATAACGTTCTTCGCAGGAGATTGCAGCAATGCCACGATATCCGCAATAACTTCGTTCTTGCTCTTGATTGTTGCCAAAGCTTCGAGCTGATCAGCACCTACATAGAATCCTTCTTCTGCATAAGCAGCTTTCAATGCAGGAACACCTTCTTTGTATTCTTTCAACAACTTAGCAGGAGCGTTTGCTGTTTCGCAGAACATTACTGAAGTTGTACCTTTCAAAGAATCAAACAATGGTGAATAATCAACATCCAAGCTCATTAAAGCCTTGTGAAACAAAGAGTTCTTCACAACTACCAGTTTGATACCAGCCTTGAAACATTTTCTACGCAGTTCGCTAGTAGATGCTGCATCCATAGCAGTTGTATCAACCAAGTAGAAATGTCCATATTGCTTTACGGTATCAGCCAACTGACCGATAATTACGCCTTTATCTTCCTTTCTCATGATTCCTCCTTAATTTTAGATTTCTTCTACAGATTTAGGGTCAATCTTAATACCCTTACTCATAGTACTTGAAAGATAAATACTCTTAATATAAGTACCTTTAGCTGTGGTCGGTTTCAGTTTAATGATAGTAGCGATAAATTCTTTCGCATTTTCACGGATCTGGTCAACAGTGAAAGAAACTTTACCGATTGAAGTGTGAACAATACCACTCTTGTCAACCTTAAAGTCAATCTTACCCTGCTTAACTTCCTTAACAGCTTTAGCTACATCCATAGTTACAGTACCACTCTTAGGGTTAGGCATCAATCCACGAGGACCAAGCACACGACCCAGAGCACCGATCTTACCCATGATGGACGGCATTGTAATGATTACGTCAATATCAGTCCATCCACCTTTGATCTTTTCAATATATTCATCAAGACCAACATAGTCAGCACCTGCTTCTTTTGCAGCAGCTTCAGCATCCGGTGTACACAAAACAAGCACACGAACTTGCTTACCTGTACCATGAGGAAGAGAAACAACGCCTCTTACCATCTGGTTAGCC
>UMDA01036545.1_pt1 | contig 11255 bp, 10 predicted proteins | sample 1964381 | NCBI WGS metagenome assembly UMDA01 (sample SAMEA4835983, study PRJEB28245) | human gut metagenome | biome: gut microbiome; material: fecal sample | place: Denmark | collected 2008 | reverse complement strand
CCCGCCATAAGTATATCACACGCAGACCTTTTCTTCAAGATGCGTCCGCCGCGCTACCTGCAAAAGCAGGAACCCGGCCACCAGGCCCACAGCACCCTGCACCAGATTGCCCGGGATGCTGGCCGCCGCGCCGATACCCTTGCCCAGCAGCAGCGCCGCGTAGCCGAAATACCCGGCCACCATCACGACCTCTGCCGCCACGCCGCCGACCAGCGCGCCTGCGGTGTTCTTCTTAAAGGCCTTAAAGATCAGTGCTGCCACCAGTGCCATTGCGCCCTTGATGATGAGCGTGCCGGGCGCGTAATGGCCGTAGCCCAGCAGCAGATCCGCCAGCATGGAGCCGATACCGCCGGCCGCCGCGCCCCACCAGGGCCCCAGCAGCCAGCCGCTGAGAAGCACGAAGCAGTCGCCCAGGTTCACATAGCCGTTCATGGGGGAGGGGATCTGCACCACCATCGTGGCCACACAGGACAGTGCCGCCAGCACCGCCGCCGTTACCATCGTTCTGATTTTCTTGTCGGACATACCACATTCTCCTTTACGAGGAAATTTTTTTCTTTCTGCTATGGGAGGCGGCCCCCGCCCCGCATGGAAACGGGGACCGCCACAGGGGGGGTGAGAGGGTAGCTGTTGAAAAAGCCCTTGCTTTCGTTGACGATTTGTATTATAGTAGCAACTGGTATGATTAAAATATCCATTTTGATTTTACTTGTTAATACCAGATGAAAGGAGCCAGTCCAATGCTCACCTATACCCTGGACAAGCAGGCGGGCCTCAGCCTGTATGAGCAGCTCTACCGCCGGGTGAAGGCGGACATCCTCTCCGGCCGTCTGACAGCAGGGGAGAAGCTGCCCAGCAAACGCGCCCTGGCCGCCCATCTGGAGGTCAGCGTCATCACCGTAAAGAATGCCTACGAACAGCTCATGGCCGAGGGCTATCTCACCGGTGTGGAGAAGAAGGGCTATTTCGTCAGCGCCGTGCTGCCGTCGCCTGCGGCCGTCCCTGCGTCCCCGGAGCAGCCGCCTCCGCCCCGTGAGCCTGTCTGGTTCCTGGATCTGGCCACCAACTCCATCGCCGCCGAGGACTTTCCCTTCACCGTCTGGGCCCGACTCATGCGCCAGACCATTCTGGAGCAGGGTACCGGCCTGCTGCGGTCCACGCCGCCGCAGGGCGCCTGGGCCCTGCGGCAGGCCATCGCCGCCCACCTGCGGCAGTTCCGCGCCATGGAGGTCACTGCCGAGCAGATCATCGTGGGTGCCGGCACCGAGGTGCTGTACAACCTGCTGGTGCAGCTGCTGGGCCGTGATCGTCTCTACGGCGTGGAGGACCCCGGCTACGGCAAGATCGCCCATATCTACCGCGCCGCCGGCGCGGAGGTGACGGCTCTGCCCCTGGACGAGGCGGGCGTATCGGTGGAAGCCTTGCGCCGCAGCGACGCCGACGTGGTCCACATCTCTCCCAGCCACCACTATCCCACCGGTCTGGTCATGCCCATCGCCCGCCGCCAGGAGCTGCTGCGCTGGGCGCAGGAGGTCCCGGCGCGGGTCATCCTGGAGGACGATTACGACAGCGAGTTCCGCTTTGTAGGCCGTCCCATCCCCACCCTGTTCTCCATCGACGGCGGCGAGCAGGTGGTCTATCTTAACACCTTTTCCAAGACCATCGCCCCCTCTATCCGTATCAGCTTCATGGTCCTGCCCCGCCGCCTGCTGGCGGACTTCCGGCAGAAGCTGGGCTTTTACGCCTGCACCGTCTCCGCCTTCGAGCAGTACACCCTGGCCCAGTTCCTCGCCGGCGGCTGGTATGAAAAGCACCTGAGCCGTATGCGTAAGCACTACCGCCAGAAGCGTGACGCCGTCATCGCCGCCGTGTACAAAAGCCCGCTGGCCCCCTATGCCGCCATCACCGAGGAGGATGCGGGCCTGCATTTCCTGCTGCGGTTGGACGGCGCGCCGTCGGACGAGACACTCCGCCGTGAGGCGGAGCAGCGCGGTATCCGTCTGGCCATGCTGTCCGATTACTACCAGTGTCCCCAGGACGCACCCCAGCACGTGCTGGTGGTCAACTATACCGGCATCGACCTGGACCGGCTTCCCGCCGCCCTGGAGCGTCTTGCCGCCTTATGGAAGGAGAATGACCATGTATGATGAACTGACACGCGCCGACCTGCAAAAAATGCAGGAGGAGATCGACTACCGGGTGCAGCAGCTGCGCCCAAAGCTGATCGAGGATGTCCAGACCGCCCGGGCCTTCGGCGACCTCAGCGAGAACTTTGAGTACAAGTGCGCCAAGCAGGAGAAAAACCGGAACGACGCCCGCATCCGCTACCTCCAGCGGATGATCAAGACCGCCAGGGTCATCGAGGACAGGTCCGCCGCCGACACCGCCGGGCTCTATGACACCGTGGAGATCTTCATGGAGAATTTGGGAAAAAGCCGAAAGATCCAGCTGGTCACCACCCTGCGGCAGGACGCCCTGAAGGGCTGGATCAGCAAGGAATCCCCCGTGGGCCGCGCCGTTATGGGCAGAAAAGCCGGCGACCGTGTCTATGTGGATATGGGCAGCGGCAAGGGCTACTATCTCCAGATACGCGCCATCGAAAAGGGAACGGACAACGGCGATATCCCCATCGGCAGCTTTTGAATGTGCCGCCGATTTCACACGGAAAAGCGAACGGCGCTTTAAAGTAACGAAGCACGCAAAAACAGCACGGAAAGGCCGCAAATCGCGGCCTTTTTCTGCATAGTGGAACGCGGGGCACAATTCGCCAAATTGCACAAAAAGGGACGAAAAAGTTTTGTGGTTTTGCGAGGGGGGAATTCTCCGAAACCCCCTTGAGAAATCGGCCAAATGGTGTTATTATCAACATTGGTAGTATATGGGTAGTCTGCGTAGCGCACATCTCATATGTCTGCGGAACAATTTTTAGGAGGAATTTAATATGAATGCTTATCTGGCAAGCGTGCTCGAGAGCGTCAAGACCAAGCATGGCAACGAGCCCGAGTTCGTGCAGACCGTCGAGGAAGTTCTGTCCTCTCTGGAGCCTGTGATCGAAAAGCACCCCGAGTATGAGAAGGTCGACCTGCTGGGCCGTATGGTCGAGCCCGAGCGTATGTTCACCTTCCGCGTTGTGTGGTGCGATGATAACGGTCAGTGGCACACCAACCGCGGCTGGCGCTGCCAGTTCAACGGCGCGATCGGTCCCTACAAGGGCGGCCTGCGCTTCCAGAAGAACGTGTATGAAGGCATCATCAAGTTCCTCGGCTTTGAGCAGACCTTCAAGAACAGCCTGACCGGCCTGCCCATCGGCGGCGCCAAGGGCGGTTCCGACTTCGATCCCGCCGGCAAGTCCGACGCCGAAGTCATGCGTTTCTGCCAGAGCTTCATGACCGCCCTGTATCGCTACATCGGGCCGGACATCGACGTTCCCGCCGGTGACATGGGCGTGGGCGGCCGCGAGATCGGCTACCTGTATGGCCAGTGCCGTCGCCTGAAGGGCGTGTGGGAGAACGGCGTCCTCACCGGTAAGGGCCTGAGCTACGGCGGCTCCCTGATCCGTCCCGAGGCCACCGGCTACGGCGCTATGTACTACCTGCAGGAAGTGCTGAAGCACGAGAACGACACCATCGAGGGCAAGCGCATCGCCATCTCCGGCTACGGCAACGTGGGCTGGGGCATCATGAAGAAGGCCTCCCAGCTGGGCGCCAAGGTCACCTATTTCGCCGGCCCCGACGGTTATGTCCACGATCCCGACGGCGTTATCACCGACGAGAAGCTGAACTTCATCCTCGAGATGCGCGCCAAGGATCCCATGCACTGCAAGCCCTATGCCGACAAGTTCGGTTGCGAGTTCGTTCCCGGCGAGAAGTGCTGGGGCGTCAAGGATGTCGACGTGTATATGCCCGCCGCCATGCAGAACGACGTCAAGATGGAGTCCGCTGAGAAGATCGCTGCTTCCGGCGTGAAGTACTACATCGAGGTCGCCAATATGCCCACCACCAACGATGCACTGAACTTCCTGCGTAAGCAGAAGGGCATCATCGTCGCTCCCTCCAAGGCTGTTAACGCCGGCGGCGTGGGCGTCTCCGCCTTGGAGATGGCCCAGAACTCCGAGCGTCTGGTCTGGACCGCTGAGGAAGTTGACCATCAGCTGCACAAGATGATGGAGAACATCCACAAGGTGTCCGCCGAGGCCGCTGCCGAGTACGGCCTGGGCTACGACCTGGTGGCTGGCGCCAACATCGCCGGCTTCAAGAAGGTCGCCGAGGCGATGATGGAGCAGGGCTGCTTCTAAGCCGAACCTCTTACGAGCCAACAAAAGGGACCGCGAAAGCGGTCCCTTTTTGTGTCCCAAAAACCACTCGCCCAGCGAGTGGTTTTCGGGATACAAAAAATCCCCCGCCGGACCCGGCGGGGGATATCTTGTTATTATGCGTCGTAGACACCCAGTATCACAATACCCGCCACCACCAGTGCGATCATGGCGTAGTGCTTCCAGCTGAGCTTTTCCTTCAGGAAAATGCGGCTCCACAGCACCGAGGCCACGCAGTAGGCGGAGATGATGGGCGCGGCCAGGGCCACGTGTTCCGTGTCCGCCAGCGCGTAGATGTACGCGAACTGGCCCGCCGTCTCGCACACGGCGCCCGCATACTTGGGGCCCTCCCGCTTGGGGACGAGTCGGCTCTTTTTGATGAGCACCACATACACGAAGCATACGATGCCCGCCAGCAGAAATGTCAGCTCATAGGCGCAGTTGGCGCTGTCCTCGTTCAATGTCTCCAGCACCCGGCTGTCGGCGAAGGTACCCAGTGCGTCCAGCAGGCAGTAGATCACAGGCAGGATCAGCGCCAGCGCCGACTTGGCGTAGCGGTGGTTGCTGGCCTGCTGCCGTGCGGCCCGCAGGTCGTCGTCCTCCCGGGCCTCCACGATGCCCAGACCGATAACACCCACGCACACCAACGCCGTGGCTGCCAGCTGGGCCGGCACTAATTCGCCCAGTCCGCCGGTGGCCAGCGCCAGCACCGCCACCAGTGCGCCGCTGGAATTGCAGATGGGGGAGGAGATGGACAGCTCGATATACCGCAGGCCGATGTAGCCGATGGTCATAGAGCTGATGTACAGCAGGGACACCGGCAGATACGTCAGGATGATGCTGCCGTTGATCTCCGTGCCGTTGATAAAAATCTCATAGGCGGCGTGCAGACCCATCACCAGGCCCACTGCCATCACCATTTTAAGATGGCTGTATTTGTCGTCTGCGTCCTGGCAGCCGATCTTGCTGAACAGGTCAGAGCCGCTCCAGCAGATCAGTGCGATCAGAGAAAACCAAAACCACATAAAAAACTCCTTATTCTATCATGTATAGCAAGACCTGCTATACGATAATGTACATTATTCAGAAAGTAAAAGTATAAACAACGAACACAAAATGCACAGAAAAAGGAGGCGGACGCCGCCGAAAGGGATGGTTGGGGAGAAACATACGGTTTCCTCCATGGTTTACATAATTATAATAAAATCAGGCCGGCCTCAAGCATTTTCTGCAGGCTCATCAGGATGCCCAGCTTGGCGTGGTACCAGGTCAGCCCACCCTGGAAATACACCGCGTAGGGCGGCCGTGTGGGGCCGTCGGCGGACAATTCTATGGAGCTGCCCTGCACAAAAGCACCGGCGGCCATGATGACGTCGCTGTCATAGCCCGGCATAGGGGCTGGCTCCGGGGTGACATAGCTGTCCACCGGCGCGGCGGCCTGTATGCCCTTGCAGAAGGCGATCATGCCCTCCCGGTTGCCCAGTTCTACCGCCTGAATGATGTCGTGACGCACCTCAGAAGCGCCTGGAATGACATGAAAACCAAGTTTTTCATAACAATTTGCGGCGAATACAGCACCTTTCACCGCAGAGGCCACCACCGTCGGCGCCAGGAAAAAGCCCTGGTAAAATTGGGTCAGCAGCCCCAGATTTGCGCCCACCTCCCGGCCAAGACCGGGGGCGGTGAGCCGCCGGGCGCAGCGCTCAATCAGGTCGGCGCGGCCGCAGATATAGCCGCCGGTGGGGGCCAGCCCGCCGCCGGGATTTTTGATAAGGCTGCCCACCATCAGGTCCGCGCCCACGTTCACCGGCTCGATCAGTTCTGTGAACTCGCCGTAGCAGTTGTCCACCATACAGATCACGTCCGGCTTGCATTGTTTACATAACGCAATCAACTCGCCGATCTGCGCTACTGAGAAGCTGGGCCTTGTAGCGTAGCCTTTTGAACGCTGTATCGTGATAAGTTTTGTTTTATTGCTTATTGCCGCGCAAATTTTATCGATATCAAACGACCCGTCCGGCAATAAATCGACTTGACGATAACTTACCCCGTATTCCTTCAGTGAGCCCACCGACTCCCGAATGCCGATGACTTCTTCCAGTGTGTCGTACGGCCCCCCCACCGGACTCAAAAGTTCGTCCCCCGGCAGCAGGTTCGCGCCTAACGCCAGCGCCAGCGCGTGGGTACCACAGGTGATCTGCGGGCGAACCAGGGCGGCCTCCGCGCCGAAGCAGTCGGCATAGACCCGCTCCAGCGTGTCGCGTCCCTCGTCGTCGTAGCCGTAGCCGGTGGAAAGGTTAAAATGATTGGCGGCCACGCGGTTTTTCTGCATGGCGGCGATGACCTTCAGCTGATTAGCCTCGGCGATGGCGTCGATGGCCGCAAAGCGGTCCTTCAGGTCGGACAGGATCGTTTCGCTGAAAGCCAGCACGTTTTCGCTGACGCCCAGCGCCTTATATGCTTCGTTCATAGTTCACCTCAGTTGGGAAATTGTACGCCGTTCAGGCGCATGATGAGTCGGATGGGATAGTCCCGATCCAGATAGTTTTTCTCGTACCACTCGAAGGTGGCGATGGGTGCGTGCATAAGCTCCGGTGCCTCGCAGCGAAAGGTCTCGAAGGTATTTCTGTCGCCGCTGAGCAGGGCGGCCACCACATCCAGCCGTCCCTCATCCGCAAGCCGCAGCAGGGCGTGGTCCATAGCGGCGGCACAGCCCTGCTCCTCCTCGTCGGCATACGTCTCCCGACGGCCCAGCCAGTAGAGGAACTCCTCCGGGTCCAGGTCCAGCTTGGTGGTGATCTGGCTGAGCTTGAAAAACTCCTTGCGGTCCATGCGCTTCAGCACGTCGATCAGATACTGCACAAGACCGTCGTCCATGGCAATGCAGTCCAGAAACACCTCAAAGGCGTGCTTGTTGGCATCGGGGTCGGGGGTCGCGGACTTTTTCTCCGCGGCAGGGGCTTCCTGTGCCTTATCCGCGTTTTGAAGAAACAGCTCAAAACCGCCAAGGTCGCCGCTCTCGGTGAACAGCTCCTCCGACAATTCCGTGCCGTCCTGGGCGGCGCAGGCGCGGACAAAGGCGGCCATGCCCATATCCTGTAGCTGCTGGCCCAGCGCCTGTATGCGGGCGTTCTCATCGCTGCCCTCTGGCAGGGTGATTCCCTCCGGGGCAGGACGCGTGCCCTCCCATACCTCGGTCATATAGCGCAGATAGTAATCAAAAAGGGTCATAGCTCTCCCTCGCTTTCCAAATTGGAATTGTACCATACAGCGCTTGCCAATGCAAGAAATATCGGGTATGATAGGGGAAAACCGTGAAAGGAGCCGCCTATGGAAGCGTACTATGTCTATATGCTGCGGTGCCGTGGCGGAAGCCTGTACACGGGGATGACCAACGACGTGGCGCGGCGGATGGCCATGCATTGCAGCGGCAGGGGCGCCAAGTACACCCGGGCACACCCGCCGGAGGCACTGGCGGCACTGTGGCGCTGCGGTGACAAGGTGACGGCGTCGCGGTTGGAATACGCCATCAAGGCGAAGCTGACCCACGGGCAGAAGGAAACGCTTGCCGCCGCGCCGGGGAGGATAGGGGAGTTGTTCCCCGCGCTTCCCGCCGAGGCGGTAACGACGCTGCCCGCGGGGAAGGAATTTCCAATTTTTGCAAATCAAACGTAAGCGCCGTTACCGGGAATGATAAAATTGGGATTTTTCACAAAATGCTCTGGACAAACCGGAAATTCTTGCTATAATGAAGCTATCCGCAGAGGTACCTCTGCTTTTACGTTTTAATGAGGATTAAAACGAGCACATCTGCGGAAATCTAAACATAACGAGGTAGGAGACATGAAGAAATTGTTGGCAACGATACTGGCGCTGGTGATGGCGCTGGGACTGTGCAGCGTCAGCTGGGCGGAGGGAAATAAGACAGAGAGTGATTATACATTCCCAACGTATACTGACCTTACGGCGGACAGCGATGGGGTGTACAATGTAGAAAATGAACAGAAGCTGCGTACAGCGCTGTATTTTGCGCCGACAGACGGAACGACCCGAACCATTAAGCTGACAAATAGTATTACACTGGAAATGCTGTATACAGCGACACTGTTTGATCACTCTAATGAGGCGGGTACCTGGACAAGCAATGGATATACGAGTGAGGCGGCAGAAAAAATGGCACAGGATAGCAGATGCGCGGCTCACAAAGACTATGAGAATGGTGTAGATACGCTGTCCCGATATAAAATGGGCGTTCATCCGGATGGAGGAGCGCCAAATCAGTGGAGTACAAGTGTGACGAGCCAAACTCTGGAGCAAAGGGCTGCATATGGCGCAAAAAAGCATATGGCCGCCGGGGATGAAAGCATTGCCCGACTGGTGGTCAAAAAAGACCAGAAGATTGTGCTGGATTTGAATGGGTATACAATTGCAAAAAACGCTCGCGCAACGCATGGTGATTGGAGTGATACCAGTACAAACCTTATCGGGAACTATGGCACGATTACTATCACGGATACCTCGAACACGCCTGGCACCCTTAAAGGCAACGGCTATGTTTCTTGCAGTGGTGCAGTGCTGCATAATTTTGGCGGAACAATGACCATAGAAAAGGTCAATGTCAACGGCAATGCTGAAGCAATGATCCGCAGTTGGGATGGCAAGCACAGCGGGCAGTATGTTATTGCCAACGATGGATTTGAGAGCCATAAAGATCCTAATACCAATGAAACTATCTTGGATAAAACCTTTACCGGTGGAACCGTTATCATTGACGGGGCGAATATTTTTGATACAAACGCAGACGTTGATGCTTCTTTGGCCGTGAACGGCAATGGCGCGAATTTGATGTTTGAGAATGATGAGGCCGGCGAGATCATTATCAAAGGCAATGCGACACTCAACCATCCGACAACAAAAACAATCAACGCTAAGGGAGGTGAAGTTACTATCGACAGTGCAACCATAACCTCAAACGCGAAGGCAATCTCTGCGGGGGGCGGTAAGGTGACGGTCAACGATGTGACGGTCAATGGCAGTGGCACTGTGGAAACAAAGGATGGTGGCCAAGTAGTCATTAACCAGGGTTCTTTCCAGAGTGATGTCAGTGATTACGTTGCGTCCGGGAGCCAGATGACCAGGAATGAGAATGGTACGTACAGCGTTACAAAGTCCACCCCATCCGGCGGGTATTATTACCATCCCACCACCGACACCAAGGCGGACGAGACCAAGGGCAGCCCCAAGACCTTTGACGCGGGCGTGGGTATCTACGCCGTGACGGCTGTCCTGTCCGTCACCGGCATGGCGTGGGTCGGCAAGAAGCGGCACTAAGTCAACAAAAAAGAAAGCCCATACGGGCTTTCTTTTTTTGCGTCAGTCATCCAGCTTGCCCCGGGCATGGAGCACATCGTCGGGGGTGATGGTCATCAGGTCCTCGCGGGTGACGGTCGGCATCTTGGCCAGACGGTTGTTCTGCGCCACCAGAATGTGCTCGAACAGGTTGCGGACGCCGCGGGCATTGCCGAAGCTGGGGTCGGCGCTCTCCTCGGCGATGTAGTCGCGGACCAGGGGCTCGGCCTCCGGCGCGAGGACGTAGCCCTTGCCGCAGCGCATTTTGAAGATCTCGAACATCTCCTCCGGGGTGTAGTCCTCGAACAGCAGGAAACGGTTGAAGCGGCTCTCCAGACCGGGGTTGGAGTGGATAAACCTGTCCATCAGTTCCGTGTAGCCCGCCACGATGACCACCAGGTCATCGCGGTGATCCTCCATGGCTTTGAGGATGGTGTCGATGGCCTCCTGACCAAAGTCGTTTTCGGACTTGCCGTTGAGGGCGTAAGCCTCGTCGATGAACAGCACGCCGCCCATGGCCTTTTCAATGACCTTCTGGGTCTTGAGGGCGGTCTGACCTACGTAGCCGGCCACCAGACCGCTGCGGTCCACCTCCACCAGCTGGCCCTTGCTGAGAATGCCCAGACTGCGGTAGATGCGGGCCATCATGCGGGCCATCATGGTCTTGCCGGTGCCGGGGTTGCCGGTGAAGACCATATGGAGCGACATATCGGTGGTGGGGAGGTCGTGCTGCTCGCGGAGCTTGTAGACCTGGACCATGTTGATGAGGTCGTGGACCTCGTCCTTGACCACGTTCAGGCCGATGTAGGTGTCCAGCTCGGCGAGTAGGTCCTCGATTTTTTCCGGAGGCGGAAGCTCCTCGGTTTTTTCGGGCGCGGCATCGCCGGGCTTGGCGTCGGCGGTGGGAGGGACGGGCTTTTCGGGTTCAGCAGGCTTTCCGGGTGCGGTGGGGGCCTTGCCAACGTCCTGGAAGGGCGTGCCCCAGAAGTCGCTGCCCATGCGGCGGACGTTGTTCTCCGTCATGGAGCGTATCACGTCCAGCTGCTGCAAAATGATCTGATCTTTCTTATCCATAGTGGCACCTCTCAGTGAAATCGGATATGCCGCGTGGCACGCAGCAGAAGCGCAGTGATGAAGCCGGTCAGCGCACCGGTGAAAAGGGACACGGCCAGCAGGAAGGGGAGATAGCCCAGGACCATGGTGCTGCCAAGGGTGATGACCGCCGCGGCCATCTGGCCGATGTTGTGCGCTGCCGCGCCGCCGATGGACACGCCGTAGACGCTGAGCTTCGGCAGACGCCGCAGGAATATCATCACCAGCATGGCGGTCAGTCCGCCAAGCACGGAGAACAGCATGGCCGACAGGTTTCCGGCAAACAGTCCGCCCAGCAGACAGCGGGTCAGCAGAATGGCCAGCGCCGCGCCGGCACCCAACTGATACAGGGCGAACACCGTCACGATGTTGGCAAGGCCCAGCTTCACGCCGGGCAGGGGCACCAGCAGGGAGATGGGGAACAGCCCCTCCAGGGTACTGAGCCCCAGCGCCAGCGCTGCCAGCACGGCGCAGAGGGCGATGTTTTTTGCTGTCCACTTCA
>UMDA01028284.1_pt1 | contig 11297 bp, 5 predicted proteins | sample 1964381 | NCBI WGS metagenome assembly UMDA01 (sample SAMEA4835983, study PRJEB28245) | human gut metagenome | biome: gut microbiome; material: fecal sample | place: Denmark | collected 2008 | reverse complement strand
CATCGGCGGTGCAGACTTCTACCCCGGATCACCCATGTCCGGCTACTATTTGCAGGACGGCGATACCCTGACGCTCCGCTACACGCTGGCCTACGGCTGGGATGTCGGCACGGGCGAAAGCGGCTACGGCAATAACGTGGGCTACTGCATCACCTGCATGAATGGCAGCTGGTCGGTCCATCACAGCTATGAGACGGTCACAGCAGAAGACGGCACGACAAAGTACGTCTGCCGCAGCTGCGGTATGGTCGAGGGCTGCCCACATGAAAACAAGGAATATCAGAATCAGGGCGACGGAACGTGTGTGCAGGTTTGTAAAAATTGCGGTGAGAAGATCGGTGTGCCGCGCGAGCATGAATTGGAATACACCGCAGACGAGGGCGCGGATACACATACTGCCAAGTGCAAGAACTGCGGCTTTACAGAGCAGTCCCCGCACGAGTGGACAGAGCTGACCGACACGGCCACCTGCACCGAAGCGGGCGTGAAAACCTCCAAGTGTGAGATCTGCGATGCGCAGAAGGAAGAAGAATCCCCCGCAGCCGGACATAAGCCGCAGAACGTGTGGATCGTCGATGATGACCATAAGCACCACTATCAGGAATGCCAGATCTGCCATCAAAAGCTGGAGGACACCTACGGCGAGCATCACTATGTCCCGTATGGCGACGATTGGCAGTGCAGTGTCTGCGGCCAGATCCACGCCTTTGACTGCGATGGCAGGCTGATCCCGGATGCATCACGGTCTACCTGCTCGCACCTGATTGGCTACTGCTCAGACTGCGGACTGGAGCTGGAGAAGTTCGGTTCACCGGGCGAGTTTACAGACTATCATACGTTCAGCGAGGGTGTCTGCACGATTTGCGGCACACCAGACCCAAACTACAAGCCGCCGACACCTGACCCCGATCCGGGCGAAGGTGGAGACACTGGCGGTGGCGGTGACACCGGTGGCGGCGGCGACGGCGGAGACACCGGCGGCGGTGACGCAGGCGGTGGAGATGACGGCGGAGGAGACTCCGGCGGAGATCTGTAAGGAACATCATAAAAGAAAGAAATAACGATAGGAGCAGATTTATGAATACAAAGATCAATGAGATTTTACAGGAGATCGAGTCCGTCATCGTCGGCAAGAACGAAATTGTCGAGAAAATTCTAATGGCAATTCTGGCGCAAGGTCACGTTCTCATGGAGGACGTGCCGGGCGTCGGCAAGACCACCACAGCTATGGCTTTCGCAAAAGTCCTTGGCCTGGAGACCCGCCGTGTGCAGTTCACGTCGGACACCGTGCCGTCGGACATCATCGGCTTCTCTGTTTATGATAAAAAGGCAGATGAGTTTGTCTATAAGCCCGGCGCAATCATGACGAACCTTCTGCTGGCAGATGAGATCAACCGTACCTCCAGCAAGACGCAGTCCGCACTGCTGGAAGCGATGGAGGAACACAAGGTCACCGTGGACGGCAAGACGTATGCCCTCCCGGACCCGTTCATCGTCCTTGCCACGCAGAACCCGGTCGGGTCTGCCGGTACGACGATGCTGCCGAACTCCCAGCTTGACCGCTTCCTCATCCGCGTCAGCATGGGCTATCCCGACCACAAGAGCAGCGTCAACATTCTCCGTGACCGCCATGTGGATAATCCCCTTGACCGGGCGTATGCCGTGGTCAACAAGGAAGAACTGCTGGGACTGGTACAGGACGTGCGAAAGGTCGATATGCGCGATCCTGTTCTGGACTATGTGACCACGCTCGTGGAAAAGACCAGAATCCATCCGCAGGTGGCGCTCGGTGTCAGCCCGCGCGGCGCGCTGGCCGCGTGCCGGATGGCGAAGGCGTATGCGTATCTCCATGGTCGTGACTTCGTCATGCCGGAGGACGTGGCGGCGATCTTCCCGGATGTCTGCGCGCATAGACTGATGCTCAACAGCAAGGCGCGCATGATGGAGGAAAAGCCGGAGGGCATTCTGGCAGAGATTTTGAAGTCCGTGGACATGCCGGTGCTGAAAAAATGAAGATAGTACGAAAAATTGTCTGGCTGCTGCTGACGCTGGGGCTTCTCATCCTTGCCGTCCAGACAGCCAGCCCCATCGCGCTTGGCCTTGCCGCCTGCATGGTTCTGCTGCCACTTTTGTGCTTGCCAGTCAACCTGTACGCGGCCAAAAAGCTGAAACTGGCGGTCAGGCTGCCCGTGAATCTGCGCAAGAGTGAGAGCGGCGTAGCAGAGCTGACCGTGCAGAATCCGACCGTTTTCCCAATTTGCCAGATTTCCTGCCGGGTACACTTGGAGAACCAGCTGAACGGAGAGACGCAGATCGTAAACGTGAGCGGCGGCATCTGGCCGAAGGGCAAACGGACGATGAAGATTGCACTCCAAAGCCCGTGGTGCGGCAGAATCCGTTTGAACGTAGAATCCGCCCATCTGTATGACTGCTTCGGCCTCATCGGCGTGAAAACACAGCTTGACGCGCACGGCGCGTGCGTGGTGCAGGCAGATACGTTTTTGCAGACGCTGGCGATCTCTCCCGCTGTGGCGCACATCGATGATACCGAGGATTATTCCAACGAGCGTCCCGGCTATGACCTGTCTGAGATGTTCCGGCTTCGCGGCTATGTTCCCGGCGATAGTCCAAAGCAGGTGCATTGGAAACTTTCACAAAAATACGGCAAGCTGATCGTCAAAGATCCGTCGCTGCCGATTACGCGCTCTGCCGCGGTATTCTGGGAACGCACGGAAGAAAACCCGACGGTAGACAGAACAGATGCAGAAGCGGAGATCGTCGTCTCCGTCTGCCGGAATCTGCTTTCCCAGTCCGTCCAGTTTACGGTTGGATGGAACGAGGGCGATACAGGCCGCTGCGTATTCCAGCAGATCCGCGACATGGACGACCTGATCGGCCTGATGCCGCGCCTGCTCACGGCGCAAGCGGCTACAGGCGTCAGCGGTGCGTCGCTGCTTCTCCAAGAAGTATCTGCCGGAAGCTGGTCGCATCTGATTTATGTTTCCGGTGAACAGCAAGCAGAAACGGAGCAGCTTTCCTCGATTGGCCGCCTGACCGCGCTTGTCTGCGGCGAGCAGTTCAATGAGAGAGATTATGCTACGCAGCTCTCCGAGCTGGAACTGTAAGGAGGGCAGGCTATGAAGAAGAAAAGAAATACCGGCCTGCGAGCCGGCGTTTATCGGGAAAGCAGCAATCAGAAAAGTACGCTCTTTGATCTGCTTGCCAGCATCCTGATTTTCCTCGCGCTTGCCGCGATTGGTTACACAGTGAGCGGCTTTGCTGCAATGCTCTGGCTGCTGGGTGCAGGCGTTCTGACCTGCATTGCCGCTGCGGTCATCCGACATTTCCAGAAGACGAAGCTGCTGTTCCCCATCCTGCTGGCGGCACTGCTGCTCGTTGTCCTGTTCGCGCGGAACCCGCTTCTGAGCGGTTTCGGCGCGGCTTGGAACACGCTGCGTGACCTTTGGGCGGCGGAAAAAAGCATTCTCCTGCCGCTTGCCGAAACGGACGGCACCGGTTTCTGGCTGGCAGGAATTGTTGCAGGTATTCTGCTTGCGATGGTGAGTGTCGCGCTCTCGCGCGTACCGACATTGACAGCGGTTTTGATGGCAGCCCTGAGTGTAGCGGCAGCCTTTGTGCAGCCAGATATCCTGCTGCTCTTTGCTGCCGGAATCAGCATCCTGCTCCTGTCGTGGCAGAAACATAAAAACGCCGTCTCGGCGGCGAGCTTCCTGCTCGTGGGCGTGCTCGTGGCGGGTGTGGCCGCAATTTTCCTGCAAACAGGCACAATGCAGACCCTTTCACAGAATGCAAAGGACGCTTTGCACCACTGGCGATACGAAAAAGCGGAAGAAGTTCTGCCGGAGGGCGATCTGTCTGAACCGGTCGTGAAGACAGAAAGTACGGACACGATTCTGTCCGTCACGGCGGACACGGCGCAGACACTCTATCTGCGCGGCTTCGTCGGTGATACCTACGAAAATGAAACATGGACGGCGCTGGACGCACAGACCGCCGCAGAGGAAAAAGACCTCTTTTACTGGCTGCATCAGTCCGGCTTCTATCCGCAAAGCCAGCTGGCAGCGGCCGCACGGCTGATGGGCAATTACCAGTCCGGCAGCGTCAGTGTCCAGAACCTTGCTGGGTGCAGCCTGTATCGCTATGAGCCGTGTACGGTGCTGCCGGAACGCGCAGGCTTGACGAAAAACAAAATTCAGCCCTCTACGCTTGAAACAAACGGTCTGCGCGGTGAGCGCGGCTATTCCTATGAGACCGTTTCGGACGCACAGACGATTCTGCCGGAGCTGCTGGACTTTTTGCAAAATGACACGTCGGACGGCGTGAAAGCGTACTTACAGATGGAAAGCGCGTACCGCGAGTTTGTATATTCCTACGCGCTGACCGTGCCTGCGGAGTTCCGCGCGCAGCTCGGTGCGGTGCTGGACCAATGCTGCGAAAGCTACGGTCCGGCAGACAGCCTGACGAAAGAACAGGCGCAGACGGCTGCGCTGGCGTTTCTGGAGCTCTGCTTCGACGGAAGCGGTGATATCGCACTGCCGCTGGCGGACACTGCGGACGGCACGACGTACCAGTACGCGACCGTCGCGGCTTTGGCGCTCCGCTATTACGGCATCCCCGCCCGCTATGTCGAGGGCTACACGGTCAAGGTCACGGAAAAAGAGCCGACGAACGTGGACGCAAGCGCCGCGGGCGCTTGGGTAGAGGTCTACCAGGATGGCGTGGGCTGGCTGCCGCTGGCGCTGACGCCGGGCCTTGAAGACCTCTCTGCCGAGCAGACCGAGAGCGGCATCAAGCCGGTCGGCGCAGGCAAGGAAGGAAACGGCGACGGCCCGCGCGTAACAGAGGGTCAGGAGCTGGAGCAGGACGATGCAGAGCCAGACAACTCGGAGGACAACGCCCCGGACGGCGGCCAGCGGACAGGACTTCTCCACAAGCCCGCATTCTGGATCTTGCTTGTGGTTGGAATTTTGCTGTTGCTGCTTGCGGCCATCTTCATCCGCCACGCGGTCATCCTCAAAAGGCGGAACGAAGCATTCACGCAGGAAGACCAGTCCGCCGCAGCCGCCTGCCTGTTTACAGACTGCGCATCGCTGCTGGCCGCACTGGGCCTCAAGCGCGGCACAGGCTCCATGCTGGAGCTCTGCGCTGACATGAAAGAACGCTTTGGTGAGGAATCTGCTTCCCGTCTGCGCGAAATGGCGATGCTCAACGCACGGGCGCTGTTTTCCACAAAAGCGCTCACAAACGAGGAGCGGACAAACATGGAGCAGTTCCATGCGTCCGTCCTTGATCTGCTGAAAACCCACACAAGCTGGCCGAAAAAACTGCGGCTGAAATGGCTGAATTGTCTCTATTGATAGGAGGTAACCCTATGAAACTGAAACGAATGACCGCCGCATTGCTCCTGCTGGCGATGCTCCTGGCCTGCCTGCCGCTCGGCGTGCTGGCAGCGGATGCAGAGCCGGTTGAAGCGGAAGAAACCGTGGATATCGTGCCTGCGGAAACTGCGGATGAGGAAGTGACCACAGAAGAACCTGTGGAAGAAGCCGCAATTTCAACACAGGCGGTCAATGCAAACAATTACTTCTACTTCTCCGCCGAAACAGCAAATAAGCTGCTCATCGCGCCAACGCGGATCGCCTTTACGGACGGCCAGACCATCCGGCAGGCGCTGTACGCAAGCCAATATAGCTTTGCGGAGAGCAACAGCAGCGGCTTTATTACAACGATCGAGGGTGTCAACGGCAACTATACCTACGGCAGTACGCCGGAGGGTGTTGCGCTTGACAGCGCAGCCGATACGGTGACGCATTTCAGATTTAGTGAAGCCTCGAACAGCACGCCGTCCTCCGGCCTGCAAACGCTGATGCAGGTCATGGCGGACTATCTGACGGAAGACGCCGACGTGCAAAATGCCGCAGCGGAGGAATACCAGACGGCGCTGAACGGCTATCTGGGTGTTGCAAGTGAGGCCGCGCAGAGCTATGCAGCTGCGATCACGGCAAAGATCAACGCCTATAAAGCCGGGCAGAACACCAAATATACCGTGACCTTCTCCGGCTATTCCGGCAGCAGCTTTACCGTGTCCGCGGTCAATGACTACGGGAAACAGTTCACAGACCCCAACCATACCGGTACGCTCCAGCTCCCGGCCGGCGGCTATACTTTCTATGTCCGACAGGAGAATCGGATGATTTCCGGCAAAATCACGGTCAGCGGGGCAATGACAGTAACAGCCAGCCTGCCCACCGGCGACTGGTTCAATGAGGGCACACTCAAGATTTCAAGCGGCTATGCGGATGACTTTGACGCGAACTGCTACAAATATACGCTGCAAAATCATACCGCGACCGTGCAGGTGCCGGACAGCTTTACGGGCCGCCTGTATCCGTATTTTGAACTGAGCACCAGCGGAACCGGCGCGAAGGTCAAGGCTGTTTACACGGACGTAAGCGGTGCGGCCAGAGAAAAGGACATTCCGGCAGAGTCCACCGCGACCAGCATTGACAATGCGCTCTCCCGCGGCGCGGCTGGCAATACGGTCATTCTCCGCGCCAGCAAGACCGGGTCTGACGGTTATACACAGAGCATGGACCTGACGCTCCAGCTTGACCGCATGCCGACGCTGGGAAGTCTTCGCGTGACCAATGCGGCAGGCACAGCGCAGGCGGCGACGGAGAGTTTCTCCAGCACCAAGACGGAATACACCTATAAGATCCTCGATTCCGAACAGAAACTGAAAATTTATCCAACCGCCACAGTCTCCGGGTCTTCTATCACGGTCAACGGAAACGAGCTGGCCGCAGACGGCAGCGCGACCGTGACGATCTCCGGCGAAACGACGGTTATGATTGCAGTTTCCTCCGGAAACTACACGACGACCTATACGCTGACCATCCAACCGGGCCAAGGAAAGAAGGTCACATTCAAGACTGCCAGCGATGTGACGCTGACGGTCGTGAATAAGAACGGCGAAGAGCTGGCGTACACAAAAACGGCTGGCGCCGGAGGCACGATCAATTATCTCTACACGCTCGTACCGGGCGACGATTACTCATATGTCGCAACACAGGGCACCTATTACCACGCGAAAAAGTCCTTCACGCTTGGCAGCAGCGAGGTCATTCAGGTGTCCGTCAAACAGGAGGACTGGCTGGAGGTCCTTGACCTTGGCGATCTGACAGATAAGGATGCGCGCGGCAATCTGAAGATGAATACGGCGTTTGACAAGCAGACCCACGAGTATACGCTGGACATGCCGGACGCGACCAATGCACTCTTCGTATGGATCAAAACGCAGAAAGGCACCTGCAGCGCGATCTATTCCTGCCAGAGCGCCGCGCGGCCCAGCAGCATCATCCACGAAGAAGCGCTCACCAGCAATAAGGTGACCGGCAGCAGCCTGCTGGAAGCACTTCTGTCCGGCAGCGCCTACGGCAATACCGTGACGTTCCGCGTGACGAGCACCGATGCATCGGATGGCGTGACCTATTATGTGGATTACATTCTGCGCATCGAGCGCGTTCTGTCACTTAAAAATGTGACGATCAGCCTGCAGAACAGCCCGGTCACGATCAACCGGAAAAGCAGCACCTCGACCGGCTTCAGCGGAAGAGAGCTGGAATACACGATCCGCGTTCCCGCTGCGGCATCCCTGCTGAACCTTACGTTCCAGAAGCACATGGATGACCCCCGCTATGGCGACGATACGACGGGATACGAAATTGCGCTGAACGGCACGACGCTCACCTCGCTGGAAAATGTTCCGCTGAAGCTGAACGGAACGGAGCAGGAGGAGACCATCCGCATCACGGTGACGAACCAGTTCGCGCCGGAAGCCAAAACAGAATATACGATCACGGTGCAGAAGGCTGCGACGACCGCTGTGCGGTTCCAGCTCCAGCCGGCTGACGCGCAGGTCTATCTGTACGAAACAGCCAGCCATAACCGCGTCTGGCCGAATGACGACGGAACGTTCCCGCTTTCCGAGGGCTTTACCTACAACTGCTCCTTTACAAAAGCCGGATATGTGGGCAAAAACGGGAGCATGGAACTGACCACGGAGAACGGACAGAAGCGCTTGACGTTCGGAACAGATACTTATACGAATCTCTCTGCAGTGTCGATCACGCTGCAGACTGCAGATGAGAATACCAAAATTGTACATGACCTTGCTGCAGAATGGGCAAATTTCCGCGGCACGGACAGCAACAACGGCATTACGAATGCAAAGACGCCGATCAGCGCGGCAGACGGCATGCTCTACTGGGCTTCCCCGCTGGGCATCGGATGGGATACCGGCGCGGTCAGCAGCCCCATCCTTGTGGATGACTGCTTGGTTGTCTATGCAGGTGACCATATTTATCGCGTAAATAAAGCGACCGGCAAAGTAGAAGCCACAGGCGATATGGCTGGAACGTCCAGCTTTGCGATCAACGGCCCAACCTATGCAGACGGCATTTTGCTTGTCGGCCTGTCCAATGGCCGTATCCAGGCATTCAACGCCAAGACGCTGGAATCTCTGTGGCTGTATACCGCCCCGATGGGCGGCCAGCCGAACTGCCCGATCACAGTCTTGGGCGACTACGCCTATACCGGCTTCTGGAACGGCGAAGCGCTGGGCGGCAGCTTTGTATGCGTCAGCCTGACAGATGAAGATCCGACAAGCACGACGGAAGCAAAATACGCAACCTGGCGGCATGAGCAGGACGGCGGCTTCTATTGGGCCGGTGCTTACGCCTGCGACGACTTCATCATGGTCGGCACAGACGACGGCGATGCCCTGCGCTCCTACCTCTATCTGTTTGATCCGCTGACTGGCGAAATCCTGGACTCCAGAAGCGGCTTTGACAGCGATATCCGCAGTACGATCTGCTATGACGAAGTAACAAACGCATACTACTTCACCTCCAAGGGCGGCACGTTCTATCGCGTAAAAGTTGAGAAGAAGGACGGCATCTGCACGATCACTGACTGTGACGGACTGAAGCTGAACAATGGTTCCGACGATCCGGCGCTTCCGCCGATGAGCACCTCCACACCGGTCGTCTACAAGGGCCGCGCGTATATCGGCGTCAGCGGCACGGGTCAGTTTACACAGTATTCCGGCCACAACATCACGGTCATCGACCTCAGCGGCACTATGTCCATTGCGTATCGCGTACAGACGCAGGGCTATCCGCAGACGAGCGGACTTCTGACAACGGCCTATGAGCAGGACAACGGTTACGTCTATGTTTATTTCTTTGACAACTATACGCCGGGTACGCTCCGCGTGCTGCGTGACAAGGCAGGACAGACGGAAGCGGACTATCTGACAAAGGAATCGTTCTCCGGGAGAGCCTACTTTACCCCCTATGCAGTGTTTACTCCATTTGACAAACAGGCACAGTATGCCATTTGCAGCCCGATCACTGACAGCGACGGCACGATCTATTTCAAAAACGACTCCGGTTATCTGATGGCATTCGGTCGAAGCATTGAGAAGATCGAGGTCACAAAGCAGCCGGACAAGACGCAATACAACGCCGGAGACATCTTTGACAAAACCGGAATGGTCGTGACGGCGACACTCTCAGACGGTACGACGCGCGATGTGACGGATATGGTGTCTGCGCCAGCGGGTACGCTTGCAGACGGCACGACAGAGCTCACGCTGCAGTTTGGCCGTGACCAGACCATGTACCGTAATGCCGAGGCAAACAACAGCAAGATGAATGCCGGTGCCCAAATTGCTGCAATCACGACAACCGTGCAGATCCGTGTGGGCGAAGGCACAGTCACATGGGGTGATGTGAACGGTGACGGGAAAGTCAACTCCACAGATGCCGTTCTCATCCTCCGCTATGCCGCACAGCTCGGCGTGGACATTGACACGGCTGCCGCAGATGTGAACGGCGATGGAAAGATCAATTCGACGGATGCCGTTCTGGTCCTGCGCTACGCCGCACAGCTCATTACAAAGTTCCCGGTGGAGGGATAAAACATGAAACACCATAAACTGAGATCGGTAATTCTCTGCCTGCTGCTTGCCGCAGTGCTTACTGTGAGCGCACTGGCAGCATCGCCCTGTGTGGTATCCATACAGGGCAGCAGCACGGCAAAGCCGGGCCAGAGCGTCACCTTTAATGTGGAGATCACCGGAAATCCAGGCTTTACCAATTTTGACTTTGGTATTGAATATGACCGCAGTGTGCTGACGCTGGATTCCATCCAGACGAAGCAGGAGCTTTCACTTCCGGACGGTTCGGCAGCAGAAAGCCCGTACCTCTGCGGCGGCATGGCTGTTGTGAATCTGCAATACATCGACCGGGAGAACCCCAGCGCGCTGATCGGCTATATTTCGGCCATCCACACGCAGAATGTGAAAAAGGACGGAACGCTCTTTACTGTGACCTTTACGGTCAAAGAATCTGCCGCGGGCGGCAGCACGAGCGTTGCCATCAAGCCGTTCACCTTTGCGGAGGAACAGCAAAACGCAATTTCTGCAAGCTATTTGCCTGCAGTGCTGACAATTGACGCGCCCCAGCAGGCTCCCTCGACAACTCCAGATCAGGGGCAAGGTTCCGGCCAGACATCGAACAGCACAACCGGCACGGCCTCCATGGACAATTTCTCGCTTTTCTCTTCGTATTCCGGCTATTCGGATGTGGACGAAAGCAAGTGGTACGGCACGCAGAAGCAGGGCGTTGTCCGTCAGGCTGTCCAGCTCGGCATCATGGCGGGCCGCGGTCACGGACGCTTTGCACCGGACGACAGCATCACGCTGGCCGAGGTGGTCAAAATGGCGGCTGTCACCCACAGCATTTACATGGGCGACGGATATGTATTTGACCAGAAGCAGGGCGACCACTGGTGGGATACCTACCTGACCTATGCTGTATTCAGCGGTATCCTCGGCGCGCAGGACTTTGCAGACCTGCAGCAGACGGCAAGCCGCGCGCAGATGGCATATGTTTTTGCACACGCGCTGCCGGAAATGGAGCTGGAGAGACTGCATAGCGGTGTGAAGATCCCGGATGTTTCGGACAGCGCACCCTATGCGGCGGAGATCCGCCTGCTCTATCAGGCAGGTGTGCTGCAGGGACGCGGCACAGATGGACGCTTCGCACCGGACAGTAATATTTCCCGTGCGGAGGCCGCCGCGATCATCGCCCGCGTTGCCCTGAAAACTGCACGCAGTTAAGGAGACAGAGAAATGAGAAAACAAACCGGCATGAAACGGACGCTTACGCTGCTTCTCCTGCTTTCCCTGCTGCTCTCCCTGACTGCCTGCG
>UMDA01019379.1_pt1 | contig 11311 bp, 8 predicted proteins | sample 1964381 | NCBI WGS metagenome assembly UMDA01 (sample SAMEA4835983, study PRJEB28245) | human gut metagenome | biome: gut microbiome; material: fecal sample | place: Denmark | collected 2008 | reverse complement strand
GCGCCCGGTGGGATGCGCTGCCGGAAAAGCTGCGGCAAACCGCGGCGCTGCGGCTGGAATATCCGGAGTTGTCGCTGGTACAGCTGGCGGAGAAGTGCGACCCGCCGGTAACAAAGTCGTGCATGAACCATCGAATGAGAAAGTTGATGGAGGAGGCTAAGGAGCTATGAACATGAGAGAACGGTGCGAACGCGCGGAGGCGTACAGAAAAAACGGGGCCAACTGCGCCCAGGCGCTGCTGGCGGCATTCGCAGATGTAATGGGTATTACGGAGACCCAGGCACTGGCTGTCGGTGCGGGATTAGGCGGCGGCGTGCGAAGCGGGAACATCTGTGGGGCGGTAAACGCGCCGGTGATGATCCTGGGTTGCGCGTTTCCGGAAATGGCCGCCAGCAAGGCGAAATCCGCGGAGATCACCAAGGAATACCAGCGGCGGTTTATGGAGAGATTTAAGCATCTCAACTGCCGGGAACTGCTGGCGGAGAAGGAATTGCAGCCCACTGACACGGCCATGGCACTGGCGGCGGGGGATCACTGCGGGCTGCTTATCCTCAGCGCGGCGGAGATACTGTGCGGGATGATAGGGGAGAAGTAAAGGAGAACAGGTATGGGATTTGTGCATCTGCATGTACATACGGAATACAGTCTGCTGGACGGTGCGTGCCGGATACGGGACCTGCCGAAGTTGGTAAAGGAGCTGGGGCAGACGGCCTGCGCCATCACCGACCACGGCGTCATGTACGGCGCAGTGGACTTTTACCGCGCCTGCAAGGCGGAAGGCATCCATCCCATCATCGGGTGCGAGGTATATGTGGCGCGTCGGACACGGTTCGACAAGCAGCATGAGTTCGATGCGGAGTCGCGGCATCTGGTGCTGCTGTGCAAGAACGAGACGGGGTACCGAAACCTATCATACATGGTGTCGCAGGCGTATATCGAGGGGTTCTATATCAAGCCGCGTATCGATATGGAGCTGCTGCGCGCCCATTCCGACGGGCTGATCGCCCTGTCGGCCTGTTTGGCAGGAGAAATTCCCAAGCGGCTGATGAATGGTGACTACAACGGGGCCAAGGCATATGCACTGGAGATGCGGGGAATTTTCGGTGAGGACTTTTACCTGGAATTACAGGACCACGGCATCGCCGAGCAGACCGAGGTGAACCGGGGTCTTTTGCGGCTGCACAACGAAACGGGGATACCCCTGGTGTGTACCAATGATGCCCACTATCTGCGGAAGGAGGATGCAGAAAACCACGACGTGCTGCTGTGTATCCAGACCGGCAAGACGGTGGATGACGAGAACCGAATGCGGTATGAGCCGCGGAATTTCTATATCCGTTCCACAGAGGAGATGGAGACGCTGTTCGCCGGATATCCGGACGCGGTGGCCAACACGGAAAAGATCGCGGAAAAATGTCAGCTGGAGTTCACCTTCGGCAAATACCATCTTCCGGAATTCAAGTTGCCGGAGGGGTATGACTCACCTACATATCTGCGGAAACTATGTGATGAGGGGTTTGCTCAGCGGTACGGTCAGGCAAAGCCGGAATACCGGAAGCAGCTGGATTATGAGCTGGACATGATCGAGAAAATGGGCTTTACGGACTATTTCCTCATTGTGTCGGACTTTGTGCGGTACGCCAAGAGCCGGGGAATACCGGTGGGACCAGGGCGCGGCAGCGCGGCCGGATCTATGGTGTCTTACTGCCTGGAGATCACGGACATCGACCCCATGAAGTACGATCTGTACTTCGAGCGGTTCCTGAACCCGGAGCGTGTGTCTATGCCGGATATCGACATGGACTTCGGCGACACGCGGCGGGGTGAGGTGGTGGAATATGTCCGCAAAAAGTACGGCGACGACCATGTAGCCCAGATCGTGACCTTCGGTACCATGGCCGCCCGAGCAGCCATACGGGATGTGGGCCGGGCGCTGAACATGACCTACGCCGAGGTGGATGTTGTGGCGAAGCTGGTACCGGCAGGGCCGGGGGCGCTGCATATTACCTTGCAGGAGGCGCTGAAGCTCTCGAAGCAGTTGGCGGATATGTACCGGGAGGACCCAAAGGTCAAAAAGCTCATCGACACAGCCATGGCACTGGAGGGAATGCCGCGGCACGCATCTACCCACGCGGCGGGCGTGGTCATCACAAAACTGCCGGTGTATGAATATGTGCCGCTGGCACGGAACGACGATGCGGTAGTATGCCAGTATGTGATGACGACTCTGGAGGAGCTGGGCCTGCTGAAAATGGACTTTCTGGGGCTGCGGAACCTGACGGTGCTGGATGACGCCGTGAAGATGGTGCAGCAGCGGGAGCCAGAGTTCGCGCTGAGCAAAATACCGGACGACGACGCGGAGACCTATGACATGATCTCCCGAGGACAGACGGCGGGCGTGTTCCAGATCGAGTCCACGGGCATGACCGGTGTGTGCGTGGGGCTGAAGCCACAGAGTATTGAGGATATCACCGCCGTGATCGCGCTGTACCGTCCGGGACCAATGGAGTCCATTCCGAGGTTTATCGCCTGCAAGCACGACCCGAAGCTGGTGACGTATAAGCACCCAAGGCTGGTGCCTATCCTGTCGGTCACCTACGGGTGCATCGTGTACCAGGAGCAGGTCATCCGCATTTTCCAGGAGCTGGGCGGCTTTTCGCTGGGGCAGGCGGACATGGTGCGCCGGGCCATCAGCAAGAAGAAGGCCAAGGAGATCGAGAAGGAGCGTCAGGCCTTCGTATACGGCGATGCGGAACGAGGAATCAAGGGCTGTATCGCCAACGGTATTGACGAGAAGACAGCGCAGGCCATCTACGACGAGATATACGACTTTGCCAACTATGCTTTCAACAAGGCCCACGCGGTGAGCTACGCGGTGGTGGCGTATCAGACGGCGTATTTCAAGTGCCATTACACCAAGGAGTATATGGCCGCGCTGCTGACCAGCGTGCTGGACAACAGCGACAAGGTGGCGGGGTATATCGGCGAGTGCCGCGACTGCGGCATCGCGCTGCTGCCGCCGGACGTGAACCGGTCCAGCGACCGGTTCACCGTGGAGCCGGGCGGCATACGGTTCGGCCTGGTGGCCATCAAGAACATCGGACGGGGCTTTATCCAGTCGGTGGTCCGGGAGCGGGAGCAGGGCGGCAGCTTTACGTCTTTGCAGGATTTCTGTGACCGGATGTACGACTGCGGCGACATGAACAAGCGGGCGGTGGAAAACCTTATCCGCAGCGGCGCCTTCGACAGCATGGGGGCGCGGCGGTCGCAGCTGCTGGCGGTGTATGAGAAGGTGCTGGACGGCATCGGCAACGTGCGGCGGCGGAACGTGGAGGGCCAGATCGATTTCTTCGGCATGAGCGCCGCCAACAGCACCGTGGAGACGGTGGCGATGCCGGACATTCCGGAGTTTACCGCCACGGAGCGGATGCACATGGAGAAGGAGACCACGGGGCTGTATCTGTCCGGGCACCCCATGGTGGACTATCGCGCCACGGCGCGGGACAGCGGCGCGGTGACGCTGAACGAGGTATTGGAGGACGTGAACGGCGAGGAGGGCCCCACGCGGTTCGCCGACGGTATGCCAGTGACGGTGGCGGGCATCGTGGCGTCCAGCAAGACCAGGCCTACCAAGAACGGCTCGCTGATGGCCTATGTGGTGCTGGAGGACGAGACAGCCAGCATGGAGCTGCTATGCTTCAGCCGGGTGCTGGACAAGTGCGCCAGCTATCTGGCGGTAAATAGCCCGGTACTCATCAAGGGACGGCTGAGCCTGCGGGACGAGAAGCCGCCGCAGATCGTGCCGGACGTGGTATTCCCGCTGGAGAGTTGCGGCGTGGGGGCGCTGCAGGACGGCAAGGCCGCGGAGAGCGACACGGCCGCGGTGTATCTGCGGGTGAAGAGCATCGATGACCCGGCGTTCAGCCATCTGCTGTTGGTGGCGACCATGTTCGAAGGGAAGGTGCCGCTGAAGATACGCATTGCCGACACTGGCAAGCTGTGGGGCGGCTTCTGCCTGGACCACCCGGCGTTTTTGAAGGAGTGCCGGGAATGGCTTGGACCGGAGAACGTGGTGGTGCGGAGGAAGGAAAAGAGCGAATGAGTGTCAGAGTGCGGCCTGCGGGCCGCACCCTTTTTGCCTTTTGGGCATAGAGTGGAATGAAAGAGGCCGTCTTTCACTACTTATTGGGAGGTCATTCTATGCCTGAAAATGTAATGCCGGGACCGGTCTGCGACCTGGGGAACGTCCGGGAGGCCGTGTGCATCCATACGCGGAAGATATTTGATTCATGCAGGGATAAGGACTGCGTGGAGGATCTGCGCTTTTACCCCACGGCGGCGGCGCAGGAGGTGCTCAGCGCATCGCAGATGATCAAGGGCGGCACAGCGGAGCTGCTGTACGTCTACACCGATGTGGAGCCGGTGACGTTCAACCGGGGGTTCTATTCGGTGGATATGCGCTTCTACTACCGGGTGACTTTACAGGTGTGTACCGGCACGCCGCGATACACTGAGGTGGAAGGCCTGTGCGTGTTCGACAAGCGGTGTATCCTGTTCGGCAGCGAAGGAAACGCCAAGATATTCTCCTCGGACACGGTGTTCGACGAGTTGGATGTGCCGGGACGGATACGGACCAATCTGCCTATCGCCGTGGTGGAGGCCGTGGACCCGATCGTGCTGGATACCCGTGTAGCGGAGGTACCGGTCCCTGTCTCGACAGGCAGTTGTTTGTCGGAGATTCCGTCCTTTGTGGCGCAGAGCTTCGGTGGAGAGCTGGTGTTCGACGACAGCGCAGCGCGGCGGCTGTACGTGACGTTGGGACAATTTACGCTGGTGCGGCTGGAGCGCGATACGCAGCTGCTGGTGCCGGTATATGACTACTGTGTGCCCCAGAGCGAGTGCGACTGCGGCAGCCAGGAGGATCCCTGCGGGCTGTTCCGCAGTGTGGCGTTCCCCATGAACGAGTTTTTCCCACCCAACGCGGTGGAGACACCCTGCGACTATAACAGCACCAAGAACTACTGTGCGTGCCATTGAGAAGCAGAACAGGGGACGGCGAGAGCCGTCCTCTGCTTTTTTCGCGGGGTTTCGCTTTACAAGCGGGAAAAAATTGCGTATAATACCAAAAAAGGAGGTGGGCGATGTGGGTATCGCGTTCATTCAGGACAAGCTGGAGATCAAGTTCCTGATCCTGTACATTGTGTCGCGGCTGACGGAGCCGGTGGACGGAGCCGACTTGCAGGACATGACCATGTGCGACGAGGGCATCGACTACTTTGATTATGCGGAGTGTTTGGGTGACCTGGTGAAGACAGAGCATCTGCGCGTCACAGAAGACGGGCAGTATGTTATCACGGAAAAGGGACGGAGAAACAGCGGTATCTGCGAGAGCAGCCTGCCATATTCCGTAAGGCAGCTGTCGGACAGGCATATCGCGGCTTGGAACAAGGCGGCGGTGCGGCGGCAGCAGGTGCAGGGACGGGTGACGCCGCGTGAAAACGGGACGTTCACCGTGGAGCTGCGGCTGCGGGACGATGTGGATAGCCTGATGACGTTGGATCTGATGGTGGCCGATAAGGCCGACGCCGAGGCGTTGACGGAACGGTTCCGGAGGGAGCCGGAGAAGGTATACACGCAGATCGTTGCGGCGCTTCGCGGAAAATAAGAAAGAAAAAGCCTCCCCGACCGGGGAGGCTTTTTGCGAGGAGAGTGAGTTCTGTACAGAATTGCAATGCTTTGGATCACACGCTGAAAAGAATATCCGCATAGGTGGGATACGGCCACGCCTTGGCGTCCACCAGCGATTCCAGTCGGCCGATCAGCTCGCCGGCCTTCTGGGTGAGGGCGACGACCTCGTCACGGTAATACCGGGCGGCATCTATGCCGCCGTCCGCGGCGGGGGCATCGCTGAGGGCAGCGTGCAACGCCTCGCAGGTATCAAACAGCTTCTCACCCAGGTCGGTAACACGCTGGGCCAGAGTCTTTTCCATGCGGGCGGACAAGGCCGGGACACTGTTCTCCTTGTGAAAGGCCGTCTGGGTTAGGCGGTCGGCGTAAGCACTGGCGGCGGGGAGAATATGACGCTGGACCATGTCCAGCAGGGTGCTGGCCTCAATGGCAGACACCTTGCAGTAGTTTTCCAGGTGGATCTCGTACCGGGCGCGCATCTCCGTCTCGGTGAGGATAGCGTGCCTGGTGAAAAGCTCTACATTCTTCCGGTCGATGTAGGCAGGCATACAGTCCACCGTGTCCCGCAGGTTAGACAGGCCCCGGCGCTTGGCCTCCTGTACCCAGGCGTCATCATAGCCGTTGCCGTTGAAGATGATGCGCTGGTGGGCGGTGAAGGTGTCGTGCAGCAGCTTCTGGAGGGCGGACTGGAAGTCATCTGCCTTTTCCAGAATATCGGCAAACTGGCGCAGCTCCTCGGTCATAATGGTGTTCAGCACCACATTGGGGCTGGCGATGGACTGAGAGGAGCCCAGCATACGGAACTCGAATTTGTTACCGGTAAAGGCCAGGGGAGAGGTGCGGTTGCGGTCAGTGGTGTCCTGGGGTATCTCCGGCAAAGTGTCCACGCCGATGGTGAGCTTTTTCTTGGTGATGTCCACATACTCAGTGCCCTGAATGATGGCATCAAGAATAGCCGTTAATTCATCGCCCAGAAAGATGGAGATGATGGCGGGAGGGGCCTCGTTGCCGCCCAGACGGTGGTCGTTGCCGGGGTAGGACACGCAGCAGCGCAGCATTTCCTGGTACTCGTCAACGCCCTTGATAAAAGCGGCTAGAAACAGCAGGAACTGGGCGTTCTGGCTGGGGGTGCTGCCAGGCTTCAGAAGGTTTTCGCCGGTGTCAGTGGCCAGGGACCAGTTGTCGTGCTTGCCGCTGCCGTTGACGCCCGCAAAGGGCTTTTCATGGAGCAGGCACACCAAACCGTGGCGGGCGGCTACCTTTTTCAGCAGTTCCATGGTCAGCTGGTTTTTGTCACAGGCGCTGTTGGCATCGGAGTAGATGGGCGCGATCTCGTGCTGGGCAGGCGCAACCTCGTTGTGCTCCGTCTTGGCCAGCACGCCCAGCTTCCACAGCTCCTGATCCAGCTCCCGCATGAACGCGGCTACCCGGGGTTTGATGGCGCCGTAATAGTGGTCGTCCAGCTCCTGCCCCTTGGAGGGACGGGCACCGAACAGCGTGCGTCCGCACAGCTTCAGATCCTCGCGCTGGCGGTATACCTTCTCATCGATCAGGAAGTACTCCTGCTCAGGGCCTACCTGCGGCGTGACATGCTGCGCCTCGGTGTTGCCGAACAGCCGCAGGATACGGATGCACTCCCTGTCCAGCACACGCATAGAGCGCAGCAGAGGCGTTTTCTTGTCCAGCGTCTGCCCACTGTACGAGCAGAAAATGGTAGGGATATACAGTGTCTCGTCCTTGACGAAAGCGTAGGAGGTGGGGTCCCAGGCGGTGTAGCCGCGGGCTTCGAATGTAGCGCGCAGACCGCCGGAGGGGAAGGAGGAGGCGTCTGCCTCGCCCTTGCTGAGTTCTTTGGCGCTGAGCTCCATGACCACGCCGTCTTTGCCGTCGCGGGTAATGAAGCTGTCGTGTTTTTCAGCGGTAACGCCGGTCATAGGCTGGAACCAGTGGGTGTAATGGGTAGCGCCCTTTTCGATGGCCCAGTCCTTCATGGCGTTGGCGATCTCGCCAGCGGTGGTACGATCCAGCGGCGTTCCCTGGGCCAGGCATTGCTGCCATTTCTGGTATGCGGCGGCGGGGAGACGCTGCTGCATCTGCTGCTCACCAAACACCATTTTGCCAAACAGAGCGGGAACGTTCGTGGTCTTTTCACACATTGCGGGATCAATCCTTTCAAAATCAAGTACGCGGCGGTGCCGCGGGAAAAACAAACCGTATGGGAAACGGGGCTTACATGAACAGCTGCATAGCCAGCGGAGTGACATAGGCCTCCATCACAGCGGCCAGGGTCAGCAGTGGTACCACCAGCAATCCCACCACGCGAAGCAGGTCCAGAAGCAGGGGCTTCATCATACCTTTTTCGTTGCAGCGGATGTATCGATTGATATTTCTGCACAGGCAGAGTCCGGCGGCCAGACTGAGCAGCAGGGCGGGGACCTCAAAGATGCCGTGAGGCACAAGACCGGCCAACAACAGAAGCCACTGGCCATCCATCAGTGCGGCAAGCATACCGATGATCGCAGCGTTGAGTCCCAGAGACAGTGCCGGCAGATACAGGAATGGTATAAAACCATAAAGCACGGTCATCACCATAGCCCGAAGGTTGTTGCCGAACAGGGCCAGCGCGCTGAAGCTGCCATCATCGCGGATAATACCGGCGTCTGCAATGCTCTCGTTGAAGGTGCGTATAATGGTTACGGGAACATCGGGGAAAAGCCTTCCGATAATGTAAGCCAGCACGGTCAATGCCAAAAAAGCAAGGGCAGTTATACCGACAAATCGGCCGTATTCCCTGTGCCAGAACGCAGCGATGGCACAAAACTGCTTTTTCATGCCAGCTTCTCCAGGCCGGCGCGGAGACGGCGGAGCGTTTCATCACGGCCCAGGATGCGGCAGATCTCCACTGCGCCGCCGGGGGTGACCAGCTTGCCGGCAGCAGCGATACGTACCGGCCACATGAGGGTGGCATTCTTGACACCCAATTGTTCAGCTAAGGCGATCAGGCCATCGTGGATGGCCTCGTCCGTCCACTGTGGCAGCGCCGCCAGCATGGGAATAGCCGCCTCCAGCATGGCCTTGCAGACCTCCGGGTTCGTCTTGGATTTCTTGTTGGTGAAGAATTCCGCGTCGTACTCCGGGCACGCATCGAAGAAGTCCACCTTCTCCGGGATATCTGTAAGACGCTCGCAGCGCGCCTGCAGCAGCGCGGCGATGGCCGCCACGTCAAAGTCGCCCTTGACGCTCTGGCGGATGTAGGGCTCGGCTGCCTTGGCGAAGTCCTCCGGGGACATGGCACGCAGGTAGACGGCGTTGAAATGATCCAGCTTGGCCTTGTCGAAGATGGCGGGAGATTTGGAAATACCGGTCAGATCAAACGCCTTGACAAGCGCATCAAGAGAGAAGATCTCCTGCTCCGCCAGCTCACCCTTGGGACTCCAGCCCAGCAGAGCAACGTAGTTGAGAATGGCATCGGTCAGATAACCCTCTGCCTTCAGGTCCTCATAGCTGGGGTCGCCGTGGCGCTTGGACATCTTGTTCTGCGCGTCCCGCATGACGGGGGAGCAGTGGACATAGGTGGGTACCTCCCAGCCGAAAGCGTGGTAAAGAAGGTCGTACTTGGGCGCGGAGGACAGATACTCGCTGCCGCGTACCACATGGGTGATGCCCATGAGATGATCGTCGATGACGTTGGCGAAGTTGTAGGTGGGCAGACCGTCTCGCTTCAGCAGCACCTGATCGTCCAGCGTGCTGTTTTCCACGGTGATGTCGCCGAAAACGGCATCGTGGAACGTGGTGGTGCCCTCCTTGGGGATGCGCTGGCGGATGACGTAAGGCTCGCCCGCCTCCGCGCGGCGCAGCGTGTCCTCCAGCGGCAGATCACGGCAGGGATCATCGGCGCGGTCAAAATCGCCGGTGTCCTCCTCGGAGGCACACTTCTCGCAGAAGCAGTAATAGGCGCCGCCCTTTTCCGCCAGCAAGCGGGCGTATTTGCCGTAGGTATCCCGACGTTGGGACTGGATATAGGGAGCCACGGGACCGCCGATGTCGGGGCCCTCGTCATGGTTCAGATGGCACTCGGTCATGGTGCGGTAGATGACGTCGGTAGCTCCCTCCACCAGCCGCCCCTGGTCGGTATCCTCGATACGGAGGATAAACGTGCCGCCGTGACTGCGGGCAATGAGCCAGGTATACAGGGCGGTACGCAGATTGCCGATGTGCATATAACCGGTAGGGGAGGGCGCAAAGCGGGTGCGGACCTTGCCCGTGGGGATCTTGGCTTCCATCTCGGTAAAATAAGCGGCGTCAGACATAGGGGTGGACCTCCGTTACTTGATAAAAATACTATAATAGTATACTGGTTTTACGGGAAAAGTCAATGCTTACAGACGATTTCGCAGAATGTCCAAATGTTGCAAAAAGTCAAGAATAAATTACAATAAACTTGTAAAGTTGTATGAACGCACAAAATGAGCCGTGCTATTTGCGGCTTGTTTTGTGCGTTTTTCTGCATTATGGCATGACAACAGCGCCGGTGGCCTCCGAGGGCTCCGGCGTTCAGCTTTATTGTGCGGCAGATCAGCAGGCTCTCATGTAACTCCGCAGGAGGGTGGCCGCTGTCTGCCACCCCAGCACCTCCCGTGGATAGTTGTTCATCCACTCCTCTGCCCGGCGTATCTCTGAGATAGGCACCTCATCAAAGTTGGTGCCCTTGGGGAAAAACCGCCTTATTATCCTGTTCATGTTCTCGTTGCTGCCACGCTCATGTGGTGCGTGCGGGTGGCAGTAGTAAACGGTGGTACGCTTTCCTTTCCGGCGGCAGGCCTTTTCCATACCATCGTAGTCTTGAAACTCACAGCCATTGTCCACCGTGATGCTCTGAAACATGGGGTAGAAGTCCTTGCCCAGGCGGCGCTCCAGACCATTGAGCGCCCGGACCACGCTGGCGGCGGTATGGTCCGGCACCGGGAGGATGATGCCCGCCCTGGTGAGCCGTTCCGTGAGCACCACCAGCGCCCGGCTGGAGCCCACGGTGCCCATCACGCTGTCCATCTCCCAGTGGCCAAAAGTAGTGCGGGAGTTGATGATGGGGTCACGCTTATCAATGCGGGGGCCTTTGGCGGCTCTGGCAGCGTTCCGTTGTTCACCGTATTTCTCACCATAGTGGCGGCGGCCCTTTTCGTGCAGGTGCTCCGGGTTGAGGACCAGGAACACATCACCCCGGTAGATGTAATTGTAGAGCGTGGCCTCACAGACCGTGGTGTCAAACTGGGGCGGCTTTGCCTTGAGCTCTGCCAACAAAGCGGCGGGAGAATAGTGCTCCTCCACAATTTTCTGCTCCACATAGTTTGCAAAGTCAATGTCATTGCCAATCTTGAGGTCCGGCCCCTTGGCCCGGAGGTTTTCCTGGTATTTGCGCTCCGCCATCTCCGGGCAGTAGCACCAGATAAACTCATAGTCAGAGGTCATCTGCTGGGTCCATCCCCGTTTGATTTCGTTGTAGATGGTCTTTTTGCACACGCCCAGCGCCTCAGCGATCTTGGCCTTGCTGTCACCCACCTTGAGCATCTTTTCAATGACCAGGCGGTCCTCCCATTGCAGTTGATGAAAGCCCTTGTAATTCATG
>UMDA01070330.1_pt1 | contig 11323 bp, 7 predicted proteins | sample 1964381 | NCBI WGS metagenome assembly UMDA01 (sample SAMEA4835983, study PRJEB28245) | human gut metagenome | biome: gut microbiome; material: fecal sample | place: Denmark | collected 2008 | reverse complement strand
CTGCCTGATCCACCCGGCATGAAGTCCCCTCAACAGCAGTCAGGTAGTTGCCGTCGCAGAACACCAGATAACCTGCTGCATCGGGTACGGCAGCCCAAGTCAGGTCGTTTCCCGTCTGCTCTGCCCACGCCGGACCTTCCACCGGACGGTAGTAGTCGTTCACACGGAAGTCTGTTCCGCCGGACATCACGGCAAACACGGTCTCGGGAGTCAGCCGACGTGCGTCCTCCTCGGACAACTGACGACTCCATGCCACCCGTCCGCTGACATCTGCCGGAGCACCTTTTGCATCCAGGCTGCCGGACTCGGCAAAGTCAGCAGTCGCCTCGTTGCCGTTCCACTCGCGCCAGCCCTTGGCATGGATATGCGCACCCAGCCGGCAACCGATGAAATAGGAAGCCGCCTGCTCCTTCCACGGACGTCCCAGGTAGTAACTTCCAGCAGGCACGTCGCGGTCCGCCGTCAGGTTGCAGTTGCGGAAGATGTAGCCATAATGAAGAGGTTTGCCGTCAGCAGCCGGTTCCGTCGTATGGGCACACTCGGCAGGAGCCGTCAGGTATCCTCCTCCCTTCACGGAATGAATCGTGCAATGGTCGTAATACATCAGCCCGTCCCCGTAAATAAAGTCGACAGCCCCCTCGATGCGGCAGTTCTGCAAGTAGGCGTACGCACCGTTCTTCGTGCGCTGCGTGTCCTGGTATCCGGTGAAACGGCAGTCGCGGTAGACCTGACGTGCCCCGGCAATGAAGTGCGCCTCCGCCTGTCCGACATTGCCAGCCGTGTTGCGCACGGTGAGGTTCTCCATGTAGAAGTCGTCGCCGTAGCATTGCAAGGTCGTGATGTCGCGGAAGTTCCGGTAAGGGCTGTTCTTGCCCCGGTTACGGTCGTTGGTGAGGACCACTCCGTCGCGGCTTTCTCCCAGCAGACTGATGAGCTTGCCCTTGGGCAGGTTCACCCGCTCGGCATAGACCCCGTTCTTCACAAAGATGAGGTGCCGGTCTCCGTCCGCCGGACAGGCATTCACGGCTTCCTGCAGGGTACGGTAGTCTCCACTCCCGTCCGCTGCCACAACCGTGACGAACGAGCGGGCCTCCAACGGGGCTGCCCACCAGCAGGCGAGCAGTCCCACGCATAGGATATTCATTTTCATAAGGATGTTCTGTTACTGTTCTTTTGATTGTATCTAAGACGCGGCGTGGTGTCCGAAGCTTAGTCTCACGCCTGAGATTTAACCTCTTTTTCACGCTCCACCGTCGCTGTCCTGCCTCACGGCTTGGCTTCCACCTCGGGTGTACAGTCCACGAAGTCGATGTGTGACGAGAGCTTGCCGTCAATCTGCCGGTACACCCGTCCGCCGTCCACCTTGAACGACACACGTTCGAAGCGGAGGTTGCGTCCGTCGGATATCTCCACGGTATTGTCGGGCGAAGTCAGTTCGGCATCTTCCAGCACCAGCCCGTCCATGTCGTGAATGCGGATGAGCTGTCCGGAGTTCGAGGTAGCACGCGAGATGCGTACGTCCGTTGCCGGCGATTCGGGGATGCCGCTGACCTTGAGGAAGTGGGTCGCGTCCTCCACCACGACATCACTGATGCGGACCTGACGGTAGAACGGAGTGAAACGGTCCGGCTCGACCCACGCACGTCCTGCCAGTGAACCGACGTACTGACTGGAGCCCAGCATGTCAAAGTGGATGGCAGTGGCATGCAGGTTCATGCGGATGCGCTCATAGTAGAGCAGTTCGCCTCCTCCGCCCCGCGGACGTCGTGTCTTGAAGCGCAGACCGACGTCCGTGCCCTGGAACACACAGTCGTGGGCATACACGTTGCGTATCACTCCGGCAGTCTCGCTGCCACAGGTGATGCCGCCGTGACCGGTCAGCGCGAGGTTGTAGCGCAAGACGATGTTCTCACTCGGACGGTTCACCCGCAGACCGTCTATTCCCCGTCCTGCCTTCAGCGTGAAACAGTCGTCGCCGGCTGAAATCGTGTTGTACTCGATCAGCACGTTGCGGCACGACTCGATGTCCATGCCGTCGCCCGTAGGGATGCCGGCGGAGTTCACCGTCACGCCACGGATGATGACCCCGTCGCAGTAGGTAGGCACGATGTTCCAGAACACCGAACGTTCGAGGCTCACGCCTTCGATGAGGACATTGCGGCAGTTGACTGGTCCGATGAAGGTCGGCAGGAAGACCGCCGTTCCGTCATGCCCGTCATAGATACGTTCGGTGGCAGGCTTGTCATAGGCAATGTAGCGGTCAAAGTCGCCATAGCCGATGTTCTGTTTCAGGATGGGGCAGTCGCGCTCGGGACCGATGAGCCGTCCCTTTCCGGTCAAGGCGATGTTCTCCTGTCCGCAGGCATAAACGAAGCTGCCGAGCGACATTCCCTCGACGCCCGCACTACGGGTGAAGACCACGGGCAGATAATCTTCCACCCGTCCGCTGAAGTGCAGCTCGGCTCCTTCAGACAGATGCAGGTTGACGCGGCTTTTCAATTCGATGCGTCCCACGTTCCACACACCGGACGGCACGATGACCGTCCCTCCTCCCCGTCGGCTGGTCTCGTCGATGGCCTGTTGGATGGCAACGGATGCCAGCCGGTGCTGCTGCAGTTCCTGTGCGGTCAGCGTCCGCGTATGGTCCGGAAAGACGGGACGTGTGAGTTGGGGCATCTCAAACGGGGCACGGATGGGTGCCAGGGTGTCGGGCATACAGGCTGCGCCCACCTGGTCGGCAGTCGGGATGACAGCCCGGGTCTGTGCAGGCAACGGGAGGCAGGCTCCTGCCCACAGACAGGCGGCAACTGCCATCGCCCGCAACGCACGCATCGGCGTACGGAAAGGGATTGTCGGTTTCATGTTTTCGATAGTTTTATGCAACTGTCGCAAGCTCCAGTTGTGGTTAACAATTCAGTAGAGAATAATTTTGACGGGACAAAAGTAGGCAACTGCGGGAGAAGATGCAACTTTCGTGACCCGTATATACACAGACGACGCAGGATGAGCGGTCATGTTCACCCTGCGTCGTCTTCTTTTCCCGTTCCGGGCTACGGACAGCTTACTTCAACAAGCTATCCAGGTACTTATAGAACTCGGGATCTTCGCCGACAACGACTTTGGCAATCTTGCCTTCCTTGTCGAGCACAATCTTGGTGGGATAGCCTTCGATGGCATACATCACGCTGATGTCCGGGTCGCCGGCATTGCGTACGTGAATCCACGGGAGTGCATGGGTCTCGACGGCAGCCTTCCAGGAGTCTTCGGTATCATTGCAGTCGATGCCGACAATCTCCAGCTTGTTCTTGTACTTCTCATAGTACTTCTTCATGTCGGGCATGCCCTTGATGCACCATCCGCACCAGCTTCCCCAGAAGTCGAGCACGACATACTTACCGCCGCGCAACGAAGAGAGCGTAAAGTCCTTGCCGTTGATATCCTTCAGGGTGAAGTCGGGAGCTTCGGCGCCCTCCTTGATTTTCTCTTTGGCGGCTTCGCGTGCCATCGCCTTGTCATTGTTCGTCTTCATGACGTCATAAAGGGACGACAAGACACCCGTACGTACCGGTTCGGCGATTGTGCCCAGCAGTTCATGGATGCTCTTTACCGAACGTACGTTGAGCAACGCCAACAGGGCTGCATCCTGGTCGGCATGTTGCTTCACGAAGTCCACATGGATTTGCTCCATCTCGTCCTGCCATCCTTCCACCGGAGCATAAGCCTGCATGATGGAGTCGCGTCCTACGCCCTGCTTGCCCATATCCCTGCACAGCTTGCTCACGGAGTCAATCTTGGCTTCATAAGGCTTCAGCTGAGTCAGCAGGGTATTGTAAGCTTCATAGACGGGGGAACCGCCCAATGTATAGTTATCCAGCGTTCCCGTCAGCGTCAGGGGAGCACCCGGAACAAGAATAAAGTTGACACCCTTCATCATTACCGGACGAATCTTGCCATCGGCATCGGGCACCGGGGTCTTCCACGGACGGATGGTGACACCCTTCACCACGCTGTCGCCCACATTGACGACAAACTTGCCTTGCGGAGCGGCAATCGTATCCATCTTTACATCGTCCTGGCTGCGTGAACCGAACGGGTAGGAATAGACGATGATGCTGTCGGCATCCAGGTCAGTCAGTTCACCACTGATCTCATCGTGTTGGGGAGCTGCACAGGCTGCGAGCAGGCATCCTCCCATCAAATAGCTGAATAATCGTTTCATGGTTGCTTCATGTTTTATTTTTGCGGCTGTAAAGGAACAAAAAAATATGACACATCAAAGCATTTTAAAGCACGTTTTTTCTTTCCATCGCGTCCCTGGCGTACATCCATCGCATCAAAGTAAGGGACAGACCCGGTTAAACCGCCACTTAGACAGACCAAAGTATTATACTTTGGCACCCTAAGTATAATACTTAGGCAGGCTAAGTATAATACTTTGGTCTGTCTAAGGCCGGCTTGTTCCAGGTCTGTCCCTGTGTTGGAAGAGGGAGAAGTCCCTCCGTCCGTCCAGTCTCCTGCGGGTTCTATGCCTCGCGGCGGATGTAGTCGATAATCCACTCGCCCACTTCCTTCGTGCCGTATCGGGCTCCACCTTCCACCTGGATTTCGGGTGTGCGCACGTTGGCATCCAGGGAAGCATCGACGGCACGGCGGATGAGCGCGCCTTCTTCCTTCCGGTCAAAATACTCAAAGAGCATCGCCACCGAAAGGATTTGTGCCACCGGATTGGCAATGTTCAGTCCGGCTGCCTGCGGCCACGAACCGTGGATGGGTTCAAAGACCGGTGTGCTCTCTCCGGTCGATGCCGACGGCAAGAGTCCCATTGAACCGCTGATGACAGAGCCTTCATCGGTCAGGATGTCGCCGAAGGTGTTCTCCGTCACCATCACGTCGAAGAAGGTCGGCTCCTGAATCATGCGCATGGCGGCATTGTCGACATACATGTAGTCCGTAGTCACTTCAGGATAGGCGGGTGCCATCTCCTGGGCTATCTGACGCCACAGACGGGAGGATGCCAGCACGTTCGCCTTGTCGACCACGGTGAGGTGGTGGCGACGCTTCATGGCATACTCAAAGCCGACTTTCAGGATGCGTTCAATCTCGGGACGGGTGTAGTAGTTCGTATCGTAGGCTTTGTCATTGTCCTGATACTTCTCACCGAAGTACATGCCTCCGGTGAGCTCGCGGATGCAGATGAAGTCGGCCCCCTCGACCAGCTCCTTGCGCAAGGGCGATTTGTGGAGCAGGCACTTGAACGTCTGCACGGGACGGATGTTGGCGAAAAGTCCCAGCTTCTTGCGCATTGCCAGCAGCCCCTGTTCCGGACGAACCTTCGCCGTGGGGTCATTGTCGAACTTCGGGTGTCCGACAGCAGAGAAGAGCACGGCATCGGCACGCCGGCACGCCTCGTAGGTCGCCTCGGGGAAGGGGTCGCCCACCTTGTCGATGGCATCGGCTCCACAGAGTGCATATTCATAGTTCACGCTGTGCCCGAACTTCTCGCACACGGCTGTCATCACGTTCACACCCTGCACGGATATCTCAGGGCCAATGCCGTCGCCGGCCAATACTGCTATTTTAAATTCCATACTGTTGTAAGTTTGTGAGTGTTTTGGATTGCAAAAATACGTATTATTTCAGTTCAACTCGTTCCCTAATCCCCTTCAATCAGGTTCAGCATCTTGACCGTCGCCTTGATGGCAGCTTCCGTCTGGTCGGCATCAAAGCCACGGGTACGGAACACCTTGCCGTTGTAGCTCCAGGTGATGACTGTCTGCACAAAGGCATCGGTCCGTCCGCCGGGCGGGATGCTGACGGCATAGTTGGTCAACATGGGGAAGGTACGTCCCAGCGTTACCTTATATATCTTGCGCAAGGCACGCACAAAGGCGTCATACTGTCCGTCTCCGCTGGAGCTCTCTTCGTATTCGCGTCCGTCGATTTCCATCTTGATGGTCGCCATCGGCTTCAGCCCGTAGGCGAGGTTGACGATGTAGCTCTTCAGCTTCACGCGATCGCCCTTCACGCCGTGCTTCAGCACATCGCTCACGATGTAGGGCAGGTCCTCCTGTGTGACCAGCTCCTTCTTGTCGCCCAGCTCGATGATGCGTTCCGTCACCTTGCGCATCGACTCTTCGTCCAGCTCCAGTCCCAGGTCTTCGAGGTTCTTGCGGATGTTCGCCTTGCCGCTGGTCTTGCCCAGGGCATATTCGCGCTTGCGTCCGAAACGCTCGGGCAGAAGGTCGTTGCAGTAGAGGTTGTTCTTGTTATCGCCGTCGGCATGTACTCCTGCCACCTGGGTGAAGACGTTCTCGCCGACGATGGGCTGGTTGGGCGGGATGGAGATACCGGAGTACGACTCCACCACTCGGCTCACATCGTTGAGCTTCTCTTCATGGATGTTCGTGACGGCATTGAAATGGTCCTTCAGAATCGCCTGCACGCTGGCAAGGGGCGCATTGCCTGCCCGCTCGCCCAGTCCGTTGATGGTCGTGTGGAGTCCCTTGGCACCGCTCAGGACGGCAGCCAGCACATTGCTCACCGCCAGGTCGTAGTCGTTGTGGGCGTGGAAGTCGAAGTGCAGGTCGGGGTAACGCTTCTTCATCTTGCGGAAATACTCAATGACCTGCAAGGGGTTGAGAATGCCCAACGTGTCGGGCAGCATGTAGCGGCGGATGCTGGTCCCGGTCAGTCCGTCCATCAGTTGGAACACATAGTCGGGCGAATCCTTCATGCCGTTGCTCCAGTCCTCCAGGTAGATGTTGACGGCGATGCCCATCTCGTCCGCCATACGGACCACGGCACGGATGTCGGCAATGTGCTCTTCGGGCGTCTTGTCCAGCTGCCCGCGGCAATGCTTGAGCGACCCCTTGGTGAGCAGGTTGATGACCTTCCCTCCTGCCTGACGAATCCAACGCAACGACGTCCCACCGTCAACAAAGCCCAGCACCTCCACCCGGTCGAGCATGCCGTGGCGTGCCGCCCACTCGCAAATGCCATGCACGGCTTTCATCTCGCCGTCAGACACCCGGGCGGAAGCCACCTCGATGCGGTCCACCTTCACTTCCTCAAGCAACAGCCGCGCAATCATCAGTTTCTCATGGGGCATGAACGATACGCCGCTGGTCTGTTCGCCGTCGCGCAGCGTCGTGTCCATGATTTCTATTTGAGGATGATTTTCCATGTATGTCGGTTTACTGTTTCTTCTCCCACGCTTCAATCTTGTCCCGGCTCTCCACCAGGAAGTCGATGTCGTCCAGGCCGTTCATCAGACAATGCTTCTTGTAGGCATTGATTTCAAACGGTTCGCTCTTGCCCGTTGCCCGGTTGGTGATGGTCTGCGCGGGAAGGTCGACCACGACTTCCGTCTTCGGGTCGGCATAGATGCTGTCGAACAGCTCCTTCAGGAAGGGTTCGCTCACGACCACGGGGAGGACGAAGTTGTTCAGCTCGTTGTTCTTATGGATGTCGGCAAAGAAGCTCGAAACGACCACGCGGAAGCCATAGTCGGCAATGGCCCAGGCTGCATGCTCGCGGCTGGAACCGGAACCGAAGTTCTTGCCTGCCACGAGGATTTGTCCGCCGTAGGTCGGGTCGTTCAACACAAAGTCGGGGTTGGGAGTGCCGTCGGCACGGTAACGCCAGTCGCGGAAGAGGTTGTCGCCGAACCCTTCGCGCGTCGTGGCTTTGAGGAAACGTGCGGGGATAATCTGGTCGGTATCGACATTCTCCAACGGAAGGGGCACGCACGTGCTGGTGATGATATTGAATTTCTGTTTCATTGTTGTATACTTTTAAATGACCGATTGGGGACTTGGGCTAAAGCAGTTCGCGCGGGTCGGTGATGACGCCGGTCACTGCGGCTGCGGCTGCCACCAGCGGACTGGCAAGCAACGTCCGCGAACCGGGCCCCTGCCGTCCCTCGAAGTTACGGTTGCTGGTCGACACGGCATATTTCCCTGCCGGAATCTTGTCGTCGTTCATGGCGAGACAGGCGGAACAGCCCGGCTGACGGATGGCAAAGCCTGCCTCCTCGAGCACCCGGTCGAGTCCTTCCTCGCGTATCTGTTCAGCCACCATCCACGAACCGGGCACCAGCCACGCCGTGATGTGTGCCGCCTTGTGCCGGCCTTTCACCAACGAGGCAAACGCACGGAAGTCCTCGATGCGTCCGTTGGTGCAGGCTCCCAGGAAGACGTAGTCGACCGGCTTGCCCAACAGCTGTTCGCCGGGTTGGAAGCCCATGTAGTGCATCGACTTCTCGAACGAAGCCTTCTCCACCTCGCTCATCGTGTCGGTCGTGGGGATGTGGCCGGTGATGCCCATGCCCATGCCGGGGTTGGTCCCGTAGGTAATCATCGGCTCGATGTCCGCCGCATCAAAGCGCACCTCCTTGTCAAACACGGCATCCTCATCGCTCTTCAGCGTCCGCCAGTAGGCCAGCGCCTTGTCCCAGTCGGCACCCTTCGGTGCATATTCACGTCCGCGGATGTAGGCGAACGTCGTCTCGTCGGGAGCGACCATGCCGCCCCGTGCTCCCATCTCGATGGAGAGGTTGCACAGCGTGAGGCGTCCCTCCATCGTCAGGCTGCGCACCGCCTCGCCGGCATACTCCACAAAGTAGCCGGTAGCTCCGCTGGTGGTCATCCGGGACATCATGTAGAGTGCCAGGTCCTTTGCCGTGACACCCCGTCCCAGGCGTCCGTCGACGGTGATGCGCATGGTCTTGGGACGTGTCTGGAGGATGCACTGCGAGGCGAGCACCATCTCGACCTCACTCGTCCCAATGCCGAATGCCACGGCTCCCATGGCTCCGTGCGTCGAGGTATGGGAGTCTCCACAGACGATGGTCATGCCGGGCAGGGTGAGTCCGCGTTCCGGACCGACGACGTGGATGATGCCGTTCCTGGGATTCATCATGCCGAAGTGTGTCAGCCCGAAGTCTGCGGCATTCTTTGCCAGCGTGTCCACCTGGGTACGCGACACGGGGTCCTCGATGGGCTTGTCCTGGTCATGCGTCGGCGTGTTATGGTCGGGCATGCAATAGATGCGTTCGGGACGGAAAGGTTTCAGACCGCGTGCCCGCAACCCGGCAAAGGCCTGCGGACTGGTCACCTCGTGACAGTACAAGCGGTCGATGTATAACTGTGTGGGACCGTCGGCAACTTGCTGCACCACGTGTGCGTCCCAGATTTTGTCGAATAATGTATTCATTGAGGTATGTTTGTAGGGGGACGCACAAGCGGTGCGTCCGGTTCTTGAAAATCCTAGTGTTTGAACTTGTTGATACAGTCGATGTAAGCCTCTACCGAAGCCGCCACGATGTCGGTGTTCGCACCGAAGCCGTAGTAGACGTGTCCGTCATACTCCACCTGCATGTGTACCTTGCCCACATCGTCGCTGCCCTTGCTGATAGCCTGGATGGTGAACTCCTTCAGCACCATCTGGCGGTCGATGATTTTCTTCAGTGCACGGATGGCGGCGTCTACCGGACCGTTGCCCGTAGCGGCAGCTTCAAACTTCTCTCCGGAGATGTTCACCCCGAGGCTTGCCACGGAGCGTACTCCCACGCCACTGGTCACCTGAAGGTATTCCAACTTGATACGGTGGTTCTCCGAACGGTCAGCCCCTGCCAGCATGAGCACATCGTCGTCGTTGATTTCCTTCTTCTTGTCCGCCAGCTTCAGGAAGGCATCATACACCTTGTCGAGCTTCTCGGGTGCCAGCTCCACGCCCATCACCTGCAGACGGTGTTTCAAGGCAGCACGTCCGCTGCGGGCGGTGAGCACGATGGCATTGTCGTCGATGCCCACATCCTTGGGGTCGATAATCTCGTAGGTCTGCACGTTCTTCAACACACCGTCCTGGTGGATGCCCGACGAGTGTGCGAAGGCGTTGCGTCCGACAATCGCCTTGTTGGGCTGCACGGGCATATTCATCAGGCTGGAGACCATGCGGCTCGTGGGGTATATCTTCTGGGTGTTGATGTTGGTCTCGATGTCGATGTCCTTGTGGCACTTCACAATCATGGCAATCTCCTCGAGCGAAGTGTTTCCGGCACGCTCACCGATACCGTTGATGGTCACCTCCACCTGACGTGCCCCGTTGAGCACACCGCTGATGGTGTTGGCAGTCGCCATGCCGAGGTCGTTGTGACAGTGTGTGGAGAGGATGGCGCGGTCGATGCCGTCGACATGCTCCATGAGGTACTTGATCTTTTCACCATACTCGCCCGGCAGACAGTAGCCCGTCGTGTCGGGGATGCTGACCACCGTAGCACCTGCCTTGATGACCGCCTCCACCACCCGGGCGAGGTATTCGTTCTCCGTCCGTCCGGCATCCTCGGCATAGAACTCCACATCGTCGACGAAACGGCGTGCATACTTCACGGCAGCCACCGCACGCTCGATGATTTCTTCCCGGTTGGAGTTGAACTTGTAACGGATGTGTGAGTCGGACGTGCCGATGCCGGTGTGGATACGCTTGCGCTTGGCGTACTTCAGCGCCTCGGCAGCCACGTCGATGTCCTTCTCCACCGCACGCGTCAGCGCACAGATGGTGGGCCAGGTCACTGCCTTGGAGATTTCCACCACTGAATTGAAGTCACCGGGACTGGAGATGGGGAATCCTGCCTCGATGATATCCACTCCCAGTGCTTCCAACTGGCGTGCCACCTGAATCTTTTCCACGGTGTTCAACTGACAGCCGGGCACCTGTTCACCATCGCGAAGGGTGGTATCGAAAATAAAAAGTCTGTCACTCATAGTATATTTGTTTTTTAAGTTTCGCACAGCTCACAAAATCAAAAAGCCTTTCGCACCCGGAAGTGAGAAAGGCTTTCATGTATCTTCATCGTCATACACGATTCTAAGCGCAACACCCACTTCCGCCGACCTTCGCCAGTAGAATAATGGAAATGTTCAGACCTAGAATATGCAGACTGTTCTGTATCATACTTTTTTCGTTTTACGGATGCAAAAGTAACGGTTTATTTGATATATCAAAAATAATATGTTACTTTTTTATCGCATTTTCTTTAATTCTGTCAGAACGTATTGTTTTTTCACCAGCATTCCCTTCCCTTCTGACAAAATGTCAAACGAATCGCTTCACAGGTCGCATGCTCGCACCAAAATACGATTGGGTGGATTCCGAGGCCCTTCTCAGGCTATTCGCAAAATACACCTTGCTATCGATTCGCCGGAAAAGGTATCCTGATGGAACATCCGGAAGGCATCCGGCTTTCACGCAAACAGCCCCCGCTCCCAATCCAACGCATTTTATTACCTTCCAATTTGTTGACACGGCACTCCTTCCAGCGAAC
>UMDA01043667.1_pt1 | contig 11338 bp, 10 predicted proteins | sample 1964381 | NCBI WGS metagenome assembly UMDA01 (sample SAMEA4835983, study PRJEB28245) | human gut metagenome | biome: gut microbiome; material: fecal sample | place: Denmark | collected 2008 | reverse complement strand
CCAAAAACCGAAGTTTTCGATGCTTTTTGGAGCTGCTGGGCAGATTCGAACTGCCGACCTCATCCTTACCAAAGCACCAATCTAATATCACATAAGCCGTTATAGATGCATTTTAACAGCTTCCGTGCCCCAGAGCGCACTTTTTTCAGTGCTCTCTATTGCACCAAGTGCACAGAGCTTCACCAACTGTTCTGTTGTGTTTCCTAATTCGTTTAGCAGGGTTTTTAGCATCTAAATACTTCTAAACATTCTTTTAGCACAGGATGAGATTCTTTTCATCTATCAAAAATAACAGGAGATTTTATATGAAAAACTACCAGCTTGAGCTCAGGCAGATTGTAGATTTTCCTCGCTGCCGAATCTATCGAGAATTCGTACAGGACCTACTCACAGACCGGAGCATTCGCACAGGCGGATGCTCCGGTCTTTTTTATTTTGTAGTTCTTTGTTCCTATGCCAACTTCAGATCCTCGTATCGGCGCATAGACGGGATCTCATACACTGTCTATCCAGGAGAATGGGTTTGCTCCATCGCCGACGTCACAGAATGGTTCCGTGTGCGCTTTCACTATCAGGCATTTGCAATCCTAAAATCCTTGCAGGACCGACAGCTCATTACATTTACCCGTCTTGGCCGTGGGCATATTGTAAAGTTCTCCATTACGGACTGGAGACACAATAATACCGCACTCGATTATAACTGCCCATGCCAAAAAGACTCCGGCTTTTTCTTCATCCCTATTTCAACAGCAACGGAGTTGATTTCTGCGGGACGCGCATCCGAGATGGATGTCATTCTGGATCTTTGGATTTCTGCAATTTATAAGGATCAGCAAGTACGCGGCTCTGAGATCGGGCCAGTCGCGTATTTCAGGAACGGCACCGGGAGTCCGCTCGTCAATTACAGTGAATTATCTAAGCGTTGGGGCATCTCCCGCTCGAGCGTGGGTCGGCTACTTAAAAAGCTGGCTGATCTTGATTATCTTTCACTGCTGACTTTTCCAGGCCGCAGCGGAACGGTAATTTACCTAAAGAATTATCTCTCAACCATGTTCCAAATTTCAGACGTTATGATAGACAAGGAGGAGGTTGCTATGTGTCTGAACCTTCACGTATCTGTGCCGGATACCATTCCGCCAGAGTCCGGTCCAATTTCTGATGAGCAGATTTGCGTTTCAACAGAGCTTCCCAGCGTTTCAAAATCTCACATGCTGTATTTCGTTCGGAAAGTGCTGCAAACCCTTGAAGCGCAAGGCATTTCCTGCCTTTCGTGCCCAAAATCCAAATATATGTTATATCCATTATCCGACGACTGCACGGTAGGAATAGAGAAAGGCACTATCTCAGCAGGCCTGACGATCTGCTGCAGTACCGGCAGTCCGTTATATCGATTCGAAATGACTATCACCCCAAATGCTGAATAGGAAGGAGCGTGCAGCAATGGCAAGAAAGATGCCTGAAAAGCGTCCGGAGGAGGATAATCGTTATCACGACACTTGGAAGCTACTCAAGAAGTACCGAGATGTAACATGGAGTCTGGAAGTTTCTGTTCGACAAGTAAAAAATCAGTTTCGCATCGACTACGATTGCAGCATTGAAGATTTTTTAGACTCTATTTATATGGCTGGGGCAGATCTGGGTGGAACCATCATCGAAGATCACGCCAAGTGTATTGAGCGTAGCTACAAAATGTTGACGTTGCTTGAAAACGCTATCAACCTTCTACGAACCCGTCACAAAAACGGAGAGGTCTACTACTGGATCCTGTATTACTCATTTTTGTCTCCGCAGAAGCTAAAAAATGTCGATGAGATCATCGAAGTGCTCCGTCCCCATATCCGAGATATCAGTTTCAGCACGTATTACCGTCTACGGAAAGAGGCTGTAACAGCGCTGAGTTCTGTGCTCTGGGGATTTTCATCGCAAGACACTTTGGGTACTCTGGAGGCTTTTTTCCCCACCACCATTTAACACGCATGTGCTTGAAGCACTCTATCATGCCCCCATAACTTGGGCTGGATAATTCTTTTTCCCCGCTTTTCTTTAGAAGTTCAATTTGACATTCACAATTTCACTCAATACAATGATAGTCAGTCACGAGATAAGTATAGCACTGCTATTATCTGTTATCCTATATATTTTACAGAAGAGGGCATTTTGATTATGAATGGTCCAACAAAAAGGCAGCACTATGTATGGCGAAACTACTTAGCAGCCTGGACAAAAACAAATTCGTCCAACGGCCAAATAATGTGTTTGCGCGATAAGAAGTTTTTCCCTGTATCGCTGATGAAAATCGCCCAAGAAAACTGCTTTTACGGCGTTAAGGAATTATCTCAACAGGAACGAGCTTTTATTTACGAAACGATGGTGCGAAACACATCTGGTACTCAGCGGAAGGTAAACGGGAACTGGCTTGATCTATATTGCGCACCCTTTGATCTTGCAGATGAGTTGTCCAATCTTGGTTACTCGATATTTGGACATACTAATCGTGCTAAAATTGTGAATGATCAAAATTTCAAAAACTGGAACATAGAATATATAGAAAAAATCCATGCTAAAATCGAAGAAGCAGGTGTTCCATACATTTCGTTGCTCCGACATGACAATATTAATTTCTGGAAAAATGAGGCAGCTCGAGATGAGTTCAGTTTTTTTCTTTGTAATCAGTACTTTAGGACAAAGAAAATTCGGGACAATATAATTGCAGTGCTTCAAAAGGCAAAACCGAAAACAGGACGTTTTGCAGACATATGTCCAGAAAATATGTGGATTCCGTTTTCTTTGATATTTGCAACAAATGTCGGGGCTCATATCGCGCAAAAATACTCAGCGATTCTGCTGCAAGCAGATGGTGCGCACTTTATTGTGGGAGACCAGCCTGTCATAAATACCCATTCAACATATGATATGGCGATTCCTCCCGACAGCATGGAACTTTACTATCCCATCTCCCCTCGCTCTGCACTGCTTCTGACATCTGATTGCAAATACTCAGACTTACAGATTATAAAAGTTTCTGCCGATGAAGTAAAAAAGTATAATCAACTCGAACAACGTGCCGCAAAAGAAATGATCTTTGCAAAAGATATTTCTCATTTTGCTTTCTTTTCTCCATGCAATTAAAGCCAGTGCCTAACACTGTCACTAATTCTGCCGTTTTTAGCCAAATCAGGACTGTTGACAAGCCATATAAATACCAATCTATCAATTACCTTCTTGCCCACTTTCCCCCTCTTCATTTTTGCCGAATGATTCCGCAAGATTATTGGGAGGAAATTGGAAGGGTTTTGCTATTGAATGCAAAATTCCCATATGTTAGACTAAGTACACTCAAAACTATAAACAAATTGAAAGCAACCGCAAAATGGCATCACCTATGGTGGTGCCATTTTTTGCAGTCAACTTGACGCAGCATCCAGATAACACTGGATGCTGCGTCTTGCTTTCAGCGCACAACAAGGAGGTATTGCATTTGAATCACAAGCACCCGTTTCCCTACAATGAGAAAAAACTGCACTTTAACATCGGTCGAGGGTTGTACGCGGCATTTATGACCGCCACGCTATCTGCGTCTCTCTGTCAGCCGGCTTCTGCCTCAACCGTGTGGGAGAAGGCCAATGAGATCATGCGGGATGTCTATACGCAGATCCTCGGCATCTCCACGATTGCAGCCATCGTTACGGCCGCAGTCGCACTGCTGATGATGAATTTCTCCCGCAGCGGCCGAACCGTCGATGAAAGCCGGGCATGGCTCAAGCGAATCATTATCACGTGGGCCGTGCTGAATGGCCTTGGCTTCATTATGAGCTATGTTACGCCCTTCTTCAGCGGTGGGCAGTGGACCGCCTCGTAAATCATGGGCATTTTAGATGGCATTGTAGAGTGGATCGCAGAGCAGATCATGTACGGTCTGGATATGATCAACACCTCTGTTTTGGGGGCATTGGGCTGTGACATGAACACATTTCTGCGATATTTTCCCGCAGCGGAAACCATGTATAGCCTTCTGGTGGCACTTGCCATCGGGCTGATCCTGTTGGGCTGGGTCTGGAATCTGTTCAAGAACTATGGACTGGGCCTGGGTGTGGACGCAGAGGATCCGGTCAAGCTGACCGCCAAGGCGATTCTGTTCATTGTGCTTGCGTACTATGCAGATGAAATCGTAAACATTGCGCTGACGATAGGCGGAACGCCTTATGCGTGGATACTGTCCTCAGAGCTTCCTTCTTTGGACTTTGCCAGCTTCAATTCTGTTCTGCTGACCATCATCGGCGTCTGTGCCAACGGCGGCGTTGCGCTGATCGTTCTGATTCTGACACTGATTCTTGCGTGGAACTACATTAAGCTGCTGTTTGAAGCGGCAGAACGGTATGTACTGCTGGGCGTCCTGGTCTATACCGCACCGGTAGCCTTTGCCATGGGCGCATCGCAATCCACCGCAAATATTTTTAAGAGCTGGTGCCGGATGTTCGGCGGGCAGATATTCCTGCTGCTGATGAACGCATGGTGTCTTCGGCTGTTTATCACGATGGTCGGCACATTCATCTCAAATCCGCTTTCCATGTAGGAGGTCATTACCACGAAGAAATATCATAGAATCATTCCGCTGCTGGGCACCGTTCTTTTGCTTGCGCTCACCTTGGCGGTACCTGCGTTTGCTCTGGAGGAAAGCGATGTCGAAGCCGCAGTCAGCAGTTCCAGCCGCGAGGCCGTGACGGGAAATGTCCTGGTCTGGTTTCTCTGCGCGGTTGGCTTTCTCAAAGTCTCGCAGAAAATTGACAGCTTCATGGCAAGCATCGGCGTCAACGTGGGGCATACCGGCGGTTCCATGCTGGGTGAGGCGATGGTCGCATTCAAGGGTGTCTCCCTCGCTGCCGGCATGGCTGGAAAAGTTGTCGGGAACTTTGCCGACAGAGCCTCCAGCCGCGCAGGCGGCGCCGCATCCGGATCTTCCGGCTTTCTGCAAGGTGGTCTGGCCGGCGTTGTCAGTCGGAAAATCACCAATGACGCCGTAAGAACTGCGACGCAAACAACACAGAAAGCGTCTTCCTCCACCATGTCCGACGCGCATCAGGCCACGGAGCGTACTGTAAATGCCGAGCGGCAGGCAGCAAGCGTTGTTCATCAGGCAAAGCAGACGCGCAGCGAAAGCGCCTCTCAAAAGTCGCAGATGGGCGTGACCCATCAGCAAGTCGCTTCCAGTACCCGAACCGCCTCGGTTTCCTCACTCCGCAGGGAGTCACAGCATTCCGTTGGCCTCGGCGGGCGTATTTTTACCAATTCCATGCTGGAGGGCGGACGTTTTGCCAACGATGTGATTGGTATGGTTGCTGCCGGAGACCTGCACTCCACCGGCTCCATCACCGGAGAGTTTGCGTCACAGGCGTTATCCTCCTATATGGGCATTACCGCTCAGGGAGACGCCGCGCCGCAAATAGCCTATTCCAACATTGAGATCGGCGGCGGGCGCATCACCGGCACAGAGTATTCTCCGGAGCATCCGGAGGGCATTTCCTTTGGAATGTACCATACCGGGCAATATGCCGCGCCGGACGGTGAACACCAGAAAGTCTTCTCTGCCGATGGCGCCCAATGGTACAAGCAGTATGCTGTTGATACTGTAATCAAGAAGCCATTTACCGCACCGGACGGTGAAATCGACTATCATAAGGAGATCGTCAAGAAGATGCCCGATCCGCCGAAGCGGAAAGACCGGATGTAAGGGAGGCTGTCTATGAAACCGGAAGAATTTGAGGTTTATGTGATTCCTCCCAACTTTATGGAGGGCGGCACACTCTTCGGCGGGCTTTTGAAAACCCGCAATACGATTGAGGCGGTCATCCTTGGCCTCGCGGTTGGTGTGCCGGTTTTGCACCTTCCGTTTTCCCTCACCGTCCGCGTTGTGATTTTATGCCTGACAGCTCTTCCGCTGGTGCTTCTCGCTTTGATTGGCGTATCCGGCATGAGCCTGTCCGCTTTTATCCGCCTGTTCTTTTGCTTTCTGCACAACCGCAGAATCCTTTCACGCGATGGGACGCAGGGCGGCAAAAATGGAAAAACGCTGCTGCCCAGCTGGGCGCAGCAGCGGAAAAGCAACTGCGAAGCAGAAGATCCTCCGCTCCCCAAAAGCCGCAGCCGATTTTCTGTTGATCTGAAGCAGCGCAGCGTGACGCAGTTCAAGACCTTCTTGCAGGAGGAAGAAGCCGTTCAGCCGCTTAATGCCTTGGCGGACTATATCCCTATCGAGAGGATTGAGCACGGTGTCATTTATACAAGAGATCACCGCTATGTCAAGGTTGTAGAGGTGGTTCCCGTCAACTTCCTGCTGCGCAGCGCGAGAGAGCAGCGCAGCATCATTTACTCCTTCATTTCCTATCTGAAAATTGCCCCGGTCAAGGTGCAATTCAAGGCATTGACAAAGCGTGCGGACATTAACCGGCATCTGGATACCGTCCGCAGGGAGCTGGAGCATGAGCAGGATCCGCGCTGCCGTGTCCTGCAGGAAGACTACCTGAAGCTCATTCGGCAGCTTGGCTCCCGTGAGGCAATCACAAGGCGCTTTTTCCTTGTTTTCGAGTATGAGCCGTTGCCGGGCACCAAACGCGGCCATGAGGAAGAGGATGCAATCGCTTCTCTGCAAACGGCCGCACGCACGGCGGCAAATTATCTGCGGCAATGCGGCAACGAGGTCATTTCCCCTGAGAACGAGGACGATGCCACGGCAGAGATCCTTTATAACATTCTCTGCCGCAGGGCCAGCAGTGAGCCATTCTACCAACGGGTGAAGTCCGTTCTGGCGGACTACATGGCCTCCGGACGGGACATCAACGCAATTCCCGTCAATGAATTCTATGCCCCTGACAGCATCGACCTTACCCATGGAAACTACCTCTGTGTAGATGGGCTGTATTATGCCTATCTTCTTGTCCCATCAGATGGTTATAAAGCGCGCGTTCCCGCCGGCTGGCTCAGCCTTTTGGTCAACGCCGGCGACGGAATCGATCTTGACGTCTTTCTCGTGCGGCAGCCAAAGGACCGCATGGTCAGAAAGCTGGGACAGCAGCTCCGTATCAACCGCAGCAAAATCAAGGAAACCAGCGACACCAACACGGATTTTGACGACCTCGACGGTGCGATCCGCAGCGGCTATTTTCTAAAAGACGGTCTTTCCAACAATGAGGATTTTTATTATCTGAACCTGCTTATCACCGTCACAGCCGGCAGCGTGGATGATCTCGAATGGAAGGTCGCGGAAATGAAAAAGCTCCTGCTCTCGCAGGATATGGATGTGCAGACCTGTTCCTTTTGTCAGGAGCAGGCTTTTTTGTCCTCTCTCCCTCTGGCTTCTCTGGAGCGCCAGCTCTATGAGCGGTCTAAGCGTAATGTTCTGACAACGGGAGCTGCCAGCTGCTATCCCTTCACCAGCTATGAGATGTGCGATGACAACGGTATTCTTCTCGGCGTCAATAAACACAACAATTCTCTCATCATCGTGGACATCTTCGATTCCCGCGTCTACAAGAATGCCAATATTGCCATTCTCGGAACCAGCGGAGCCGGAAAAACCTTTACGCTTCAGCTGATGGCTCTGCGTATGCGCCGCAAGGGGATTCAGGTCTTTATCATCGCGCCGCTCAAAGGGCATGAGTTTCACCGGGCCTGTTCCAACATCGGCGGTCAGTTCATTTCCATATCCCCGGCATCCCAGAACTGCATCAACATCATGGAGATCCGCAAAGCAGATAAGTCTGTGGACGATCTGCTGGATGGCCCCGGCGCGGAAAAATCTCTGCTGGCGGCCAAAATTCAGCGGCTGCACACATTTTTCAGTCTCTTAATTCCGGATATGTCTCACGAGGAGCGGCAGCTTCTGGATGATGCCATGATCTGTACCTACGGGGCCAAGGGCATCACACATGACAACGCTTCTCTGGAACAGCCGGAACATCCCGGGCGCTATAAAGAAATGCCGATCCTGGGCGACCTGTATGAAATTCTCGCCGCCTCTCCGGAAACAAAGCGCCTTGCCAACATCCTGAACCGGCTGGTCAACGGCTCTGCCCGCTCCTTCAATCAGCAAACCAATGTGGCGCTGGACAACAAGTACATCGTCCTTGATATTTCTGAGCTGACCGGCGACCTGCTGACGGTGGGAATGTTTGTTGCTCTCGACTTTGTATGGGACAAGGCCAAAGAGAACCGCACGGCGGAAAAAGCCATCTTCGTGGACGAGTGCTGGCAGCTCATCGGCGCCAGCAGCAACCGACAGGCCGCCGAATCCGTTCTGGAGCTTGCCAAGACGATCCGCGGCTATGGCGGCAGCCTTGTCTGCGCCACACAGGATCTCAATGACTTTTTTGCGCTGGACGACGGTAAATACGGCAAGGGCATCATCAACAACAGTAAAACGAAGATCCTGCTGAATCTGGAGGAGGAAGAAGCCCAGCGCGTTCAGGGCGTTCTGCATCTGTCTGAAGCCGAGCTGATGGAAATTACGCACTTTGAGCGCGGCAACGCTCTCATCAGCACAAATAACAATAATATTGCCGTGGAGATCAAGTGCAGTCAAATGGAAAAGGAATTGATCACCACGGATCGCCGGGAGCTGGCCGAGCTTGCTCAGCGTGCTGCGCCAAAGCAGCATCCATGCTAATCCGTACACAATACGCATTTAAGACGTATAACGCTCCACAACCAACAGCAATACGGCGATTATACGGCTTCAATACGCATAACGAGGAGATGTTTCAATGAAAACGAGGGAACAGATCTATGGGCAGGAAGCCGCCGGCCTCCTGCGGGATGTTTCCATGTACCGTGCTCTGACGGAGATGCAGCTTTTGAAGCTCTATCCGCACAAGGAAAGTAAAATTCGAAATCTGCTGTCCTACCTGCAAAAGCAGGGCCGCATTGTGCAGCGCGGCGAGTATTACCGCATTCCCGCTGATGCGGAGGAGAGCATCGATCACGGGCTTTCAAAGGCCGTTTGGGTTCTTACCGACTTTATGGAGCAGGTGGAATATCATTCTGTCAGCGAGTACCCCGCAAAAATCATCTTTTTTGCGGATGGTGAAGTTTACGAGATCATTTACGCGGAGCCGGGTAAAGAGCAGCTTATCAACCAAATGCTCTCCACGGTAAAAGAGGTTCCGCCCAAATACATCGTTCTGATTGAGCAGCCGGAGCAGATCGCCGAGATCCACACGCCAAACACCAGCGGCTACTGTACCGTCTCTTCGGGCGGCGAAGTGCAGTATTATCAAATCGAATAAGGAGTTTTTTCTTGAACAGGGCCATCATATCACAAAGAATTACATCTATTCTGGCTGAGATCGAACGGCTGAACAATGCGCTCTATGCCATGAACACGACGGATATCCAGCGTTATCCCGACAACTACGAGGTGTTGTCCACGGATGCGGCGCTGCGGGCCGAGCGGATCACCTGTCGGCTGCGCCACCTGATCTATGCCACTACCAGCATCAAAAAAGAGGAATATCTGCGGTCTGCTGAAACCATGCAGGGCATTGAGATCAGCGAAAATGACGGCATTCTGGAGATCAAGCTCCCGTGCCTTCTGCCAAAGCGCAGGCAGCGCCAAAGCACGGAGTTCCTGTTGGATCCGTTTACCTCCGCGCTCTCCGATTACGCCGCCCACCACACCATGCCGCAATTTCAGCATTGTGTGGTCTGTTTTTCCCATATCTATGCGCAGGAGCTGCCAGAGCGGCGTATCCGTGATTATGACAATCTGGAACTGAAGCAGTTTCTGGATGTTGCGGCCTCCTTCATCTTGACGGATGATAATGGGCTGCTGTGCGACGCCTACAACACCACGGAGCTGGGCGAAGAGGATTGCACACGGCTTTTTCTCATGGACAGCACGCAGTTTCCGGCATGGCTTGCAGAGCGCCAGAATGGCGTAAAAAGCATATCGGATTTTTGACCTTTTATGGGTTCTTATTTTCCGAGGTGTAAAAGGCACCCTGAAAGCCCTGAAAATACTGCGTTTTTTCAAGGCGCTCCGGCCGCGAAATTACCCAAGCTATAAAGCCCTACGGTAAAATATCGTACAAGGAGGCAGCACGGTTTATGCCTCGAAAGCCCCGGCAGCTGCCAGCTCAAAATACGCTGCCCTATCTTCTTTTGACATTGACCGCCCTCTGCGGTGAATACCCCATCCGTCAAATCAGCCGCCTGCCGGGTGGTTCCGCATACCTCGAAAGTGTCGTTACCGCCCTCCGGCGAGATGGGCTGCTGCGTACCTTCTCCAAAGACGGCCTGCGCGGACTTCGGCTCACCTCGTCAGCCAAACGGCTGCTGTTGGCTGATGCCCCCGAATGGTTTTCATCCTACCTGACCGGCAGTTCTGAGCCAAACAAGCTCAAAAGTGAAATTCCCAGACGGCTCCGGCTTCACCGGATGGCTGAGATCCTGACCATCATGCACAACGCTGACATTCCGGCCTTTCCATGGGAAAAGGCTCCTTTTTCCGCTGCCAGCCAAAGTGCGGCAATCCCCGCCTATTACACCTCCAGAGAGGTTAAAGAGATCGGCTCGCAAGGGGCGAAAATCAAAAGTTCACGCGCAACCGGCATCCTGCTGACGGATGGCGGTATTTTTTTGACCTATAACACCGCCAAAGCGCAGATGAAATGGGAGTACAAGGCTGAACTGCGGTTCAAAGCTCTGCTGCAAACCGAAGGGGTCATGCCCGATGCGGAGATTTCCGGGATCGTGTTCGGCTCCACCATGGAACAGCTTTCTATCCTGACGCAGCCGGACGCGCACAGCTATTTCCTGCTGGATGGAAGCTTTCCGCATTTCTACTATCTGACCAATGACCGTTATGGCGAAGCGATCCTTCGCCTCTTATGCGACACGCAGCAGCGCAGGACGCTCGATGCAATCCTTGCAGACGGGCTCCATGAGGGGATACCAAATTGGCGCGTCGAGAACGACGCCATTGACAGCGAGGGGAATCCTGTTCTATTCGCCTACACCTGTGATTTTCCTCGCATCCGGCGTTTCGATACCGCGCTGGAGCTGCACGGAATGACGGGGACATTGATCTGCTTCGATTACCAGGAAGAAGCCTTGCGGGAGATCTGCGGGCAGTGTGTGATGCTGCAAAGCATTGATTTTCAACAGTTTGAAAGGAGCGTGCTCTATTCCTAAAAAGAAGCCGATTCAGCTTTTCATTATCATTCCAATCGCTGCGCTGGCGCTGCTCTATGGGAGCGGCTACCTCTCGCAGCTTTTTTCCAATTACCGTGCATGGCAGGAGGCCGGCGCCGTGTTTGGGACGTCTCCCGCATTCCCGGACGCTGGA
>UMDA01028867.1_pt1 | contig 11376 bp, 9 predicted proteins | sample 1964381 | NCBI WGS metagenome assembly UMDA01 (sample SAMEA4835983, study PRJEB28245) | human gut metagenome | biome: gut microbiome; material: fecal sample | place: Denmark | collected 2008 | reverse complement strand
GTGACGGAAACGAATACAGAGATATGGAAGATCTATACCATCGTCTACAACGGAGAGGCTTATTTTGAGGATAAGATATTCGCTCTGTCGGATGAACAAAAGGGACTGGCGGAAAACTACGCCCAGAACCTGAGCGTATTCCTGGGCGATGGTATGATGCAGGGCCTGCTGCCTACTGAGTCCGCTGGCCTTGTATCTTTGGGCGACATTCGTTTCTCGGATGGCGCGACGCAGGTGGTCTACTATAATTAGTTGGACAAGCGGTACGCGAGCAAGCCCTACGGCACCGACGACATCGGCACCTACGGCTGCGGGCCTACCTGTATGGCAATGGTGGTATCTTCTTTGACCAGCGAGACGGTCGATCCCGTTGAGATGGCACGTTGGGCCTATGAAAACGGTTACTGGTGCAGTAGAAGCGGTTCCTACCATTCGCTGATCCCCGGTGCTGCAAAAGCGTGGGGGCTTCCGGTACAGGGCTGCGGGAAAACAGAAGGGCAGCGCATTGTGGATGCGCTCTCTCAAGGCAAGCTGGTGGTGGCAATCATGCTGAAAGGTCATTTCACCAGCTCAGGACACTTCATCGTGCTGCGCGGTGTGGAGAACGGAAAGATACTGGTGGCCGACCCTGCCAACTATACCCGAAGCCAACAGGAATGGGATCTGTCTATCATCCTGAATGAAGCCAGCGGCCATGCCGGTGCCGGTGGGCCGTTCTGGATCATAGGGTAGGAAGGAGAACTAAATGTGAGTAAACCAAATGAATATGACACCTATATCATCCCGCCCAATTTTATTGAGGGCGGGACTTTTTTCGGCGGACTGCTGAAGCTCCGCAATACAGCCGAGGCACTGGTTATCGTGCTGGCTATCGGCATACCGGTGTTCTCGGTGTCCGCCCTGACATTGACTGCTAAAATCATCATTCTGTGCCTGACCGCGCTGCCGTTGGGCATCATCGCACTGGTTGGCATCAACGGCGAAAGCCTCTCGTCATTTATCTTTCTTGTTCTGAAATATCTCTGCAACCGCCGTGTTATTGCACGTAATGAAGAGGAACAGGACAAGCGGAAAAAACGCAAGAAGCGAAAAGCTAAGAACGGTGACGACGCGCCCAAGTACATCAATCCAGTGGCGGAATACCTGCCTGTGGAGAAGATCGAAAACGGCATCATCTACACACGGGATCACCGTTACCTGAAGATTGTCGAAGTTATACCTATCAACTTCCTGCTGCGCAGTGCCAGAGAGCAGCGAAACATCATCTACTCATTTATTTCGTTTCTGAAGATCAGCCCGGTCAAAATGCAGATCAAGGTCATTGCCAAGCGTGCCGACCTGAACCGGCACAGAGAGATCGTGCAGCAGGAGATGGCGCAGGAAACCGATGAAAACTGTCGCCTGCTGCAGCAGGACTACCTGACGCTCATTGACCGGATCGGTGCACGGGAAGCTACCTCGCGCCGGTTCTTCATGGTGTTTGAATATGAGGCATGGGCAGGCCGGAAACGGGATAACGAGGAAGCGGAGGCTATCGCCTCCCTGCAAACGGCAGCGCGCACCGCAGTCAATTATCTCAAGCAATGCGGCAATGAGGTGCTGATCCCGGAAAACGACGACGAGTTTACGGTCGATACCCTCTACCATTTGCTGTGCCGCAACAACACTACGTCGCTGCCGGATCGGGTTCGCCGGATCGTTGCCCAGTATCAGGAGAAAGGGCTGGAATCTGAGATCGACGCTATTCCCTGTACGGAGTTTTTCGCCCCTGATAGCATCGACTTCACCAACGGGCGGCATATCTGTATTGACGGACTCTACTACGCCTATCTGCTGGTGCCCTCCACCGGCTATAAGGCGCAGGTGCCGGCCGGCTGGCTGTCTCTCATTGTCAACGCCGGGGATGGCATTGACCTGGATATGTTCATCAGCCGCCAGCCGAAAGCCCGCATGGTACAGCGGCTGGGACAGCAGCTTCGTATCAATCGCAGTAAGATCAAGGACGCCAGCGATACCAACACGGACTTTGATGATCTGGATGGCGCTATCCAAAGCGGCTATTTCCTGAAGGAAGGGCTGGGCAACAACGAGGACTTTTATTACTTAAATCTGCTGATCGCAGTGACAGCTCCCACAGTGGATGAACTGGAATGGAAGGCCAATGAACTGAAAAAACTGCTGGTGTCCCGTGATATGGACGTGTGCAGCTGCGCCTTTCATGAGGAGCAGGCGTTTCTATCGTCGCTGCCGCTGGTCAGCATGGAGAAGCACCTCTTTGAGCGCTCCAAGCGCAATGCGCTGACCACCGGCGTGGCAAGCTGCTACCCCTTCACGTCCTATGAGCTGAGTGATGAAAACGGCATCCTGTTCGGCCTGAACAAGTACAACAACTCTCCGGTCATCATCGACATCTTTGACTCCAAGGTTTATAAAAACGCCAATATTGCCGTATGCGGCACCAGCGGCGCGGGCAAGACCTTTCTGATCCTGCTGATGGCACTCCGTATGCGGCGTAAGGGCATACAGGTTTTCATGCTGGCACCCTTGAAAGGCCATGAGTTCCACCGTGCCTGCATCAACACAGGCGGCGAGTTTATCAGTATCTCCCCCGCCTCCAAAAGCTGCATCAACGTGCTGGAGATACGCGAGATAGACAAGTCCGTGGAGGAAACGCTGGATGGCCCCGGTATCGAACGCTCTGAGCTGGCAGCAAAAATTCAGCGGCTTCATATCTTCTTTGCCCTGCTGATCCCCGATATGTCCTATGAGGAAAAACAGCTTTTGGACGATGCCCTGATTCGTACCTACGCACGGAAAGGTATCACCCATGATAACGCCTCTCTCAGTGATCCGGATAACCCCAACGTTTACCGCCAGATGCCTGTGCTGGGCGACCTCTACGACGTACTGCGGGAGGAAAGCGATACCAAACGCCTTTCCAACATCATCAACCGCTTTGTACACGGCTCAGCCAGTACCTTCAACCAGCAGACCAATGTGAATCTGGACAATAAGTTCACGGTGCTGGACATATCGGAACTCAGCGGCGATCTGCTGCCTATCGGCATGTTCGTAGCTCTGGATTTCGTGTGGGATAAAGCCAAAGCCAACCGCACGGAGGAAAAGGCTATCTTCATCGACGAATGCTGGCAGCTCATCGGCGGCGGCTCCGGCACCTTCGGCGTTGGCAACCGTCTGGCGGCTGAAATGGTGCTGGAGATCTTCAAGACCATCCGCGCCTATTCCGGCAGCGGCATTTGCGCGACGCAGGATCTGAACGACTTCTTTTCCCTGGACAACGGCAAGTACGGCAAGGGGATTATCAACAACTGCCGCACGAAAGTCATCTTGAATCTGGAGGACGAAGAAGCCCAGCGCGTTCAGCAGGTATTGCACCTCTCCGAAGCGGAGGTCATGGAGATCACCCACTTTGAGCGGGGCAATGGCCTGATCAGCAGCAATAACAACAATATCACGGTGGAAATCAAGGCCAGCCCACTGGAACGCGACCTTATCACCACAGACCGTCGTGAGCTGCTTGACCTGCTGCGCCGCATGAAGCGACCGGAAGCCTAATACGGCGTTTATACGGAGATAACACGCATTACAAAATCAATACGCATATAATACGGAGTTAATACGCATTACGGAGGTGGTGCCGCCTATGAGAAACAGAGAGCAGATCTATGGACAGGAGGCCGCAGGGCTGCTGCGGAACATAACCGTCTATCACTGCATACGCCGTGACCAGCTTCTACGCCTGTATCCGGGCAAGGAGGGCGTCATTGAGAACCTGCTGCGCTATCTGGTCAAGCAGCAGCGGATATTTTATAACACTGACCGGGATTGCTACGGAGATGTCCCTGACTGCCGCGAGGACAGAGAACTGACAGCGGCACTATGGGTGCTGCTGGACTTTATCGAAAAGGTGGAGTATCACAGCCCTGACAATATGCCGGCAAAGCTGGTATTCTTCGCCGATGGCGAGGTGTATGAGGTCGTCTATGTAGGCCCGGGTAAGGAAGCGTTGCTGCAGCACGCGCTGGCCGCGGAAGATGATTCCGGGCAACGGCTCGTTATCATTGAGGAAGAAGACCAAATGCAGCGCCTGCATGTCCCTCATATCGCCGCCTACTGCATGGTGGATGACCAAGGCTGCGTACAGTACTTCAGGAAGGAGGAACCTTGTGGACAGAGCCACCCTCTCGCAGCGGATAGAGAGCATTTTGAATGAGATCACCCGCCTGTCCAACACGCTCTACGCTATGGACAACACGAATATCCAGCGGCATTCAGATAACTATGAAATGCTGTCCACAGAGGCCGCACTGCGGGGTGAGGTCATTGCCTGCCGGCTGCGGCACCTGATCTATGAGACGACCACCATCCGAAAAGCCGAGTATCTGACATCGGCTGGCGTCATGCAGGGCATCTCTGTTATAGAGAAAGATGGCACACTGGAAATCACGCTCCCCTGCCTACTGCCTAAGAAGAGCAAGAAGCATAGCTGCGAGTATCTGACAGACCCCATCTACTACACGCTTAGTAAGTATGCGCAGACACACACGCTGCCCAAGTTCCGGCACTGTGTTGTCTGCTTTTCTCATATCTACAGCCGCGAGCTGTCCCCCAACCGGGTGCGTGACTATGACAATCTGGAGCTCAAGCAGCTTTTGGATGTGATTGCCACCTTCGTTATGGAGGATGATACAGGTCTGCTGTGCGATGCCTATAACACGACGGAGATTGGCGACAGTGACTGTACCCGCGTGTCGGTGATGGATAAGGAGCGTTTTCAGGGCTGGCTTTCGGACCGCGAGAATCGGCTTCGCTCTATATCCGATTTATAGTGTTTTGGCTGTATCAGAAACGGTACACATGACCACGGTACGGCAAAGCCTGTATTTCCGGGCATTTTCACATGACCGGTGCGGGCGAAAAATACCGTGGTCATGGCAGTCTGGGTACTGCACACCAGAAGGAGGTGGTCAGTATGAGTACCCTACCACAGAAAGCTCCCGGTAGCCTATCACAAGCCTATCAGCTATTGGCCCTGGTCGCCCTGTCCGGTGAGCTGCCGGCCAGCCAACTGAGCAGGCTCGCCGGTGGCACCAGCTACAAAGAGAACGTGGTCAAGTCGCTGAAGCGTCAGCGGCTTTTGCTGTCCTACTACAAGAACGGACTGCGTGGATACCGGCTCACCGCCGCGGCGAAAAAGCTGCTGCTGGAGCGTGACCCTGAGCGTTTTTCCTTCTACCTGTCCGGTGCCTGCGCCACCAACCACATCAGGAGCGAGCCGGAGCAGCGGCTTCGACTCCACCGTGTCTCTCAGACATTGATCACCATGCGTAACGCCAACGTTAGTATCTTCCGCGATGAAAAACCCGGCGTATTCCGTCCCGGTGAAACAGCGATTGGTAGCATCTGCACACCTGCCTTCTATTCATCCCGTGAGATCAAGGAGATGGGGACAACCTTTGTTAAAATCCGTGGGGCCCGGTCCGTGGGCGTTTTACTGACACCGCAGCATATCCACGTGGTTTACAACATGGGCAATGCGCTGATGAAATGGAGCTATAAAGCTGAGATGCGGACAAAGGCACTCATGCAGACGGTGCTGTGCCGTGAACGAATGCCGCACCAGTACCACCTGGATGCGGTGCGGGGTCTTCTGCTGGGTGACAGCATGGAACTGGCCTATGAGCTGCTGACTGATCAGGGTGGCAAAAACTATTTTGTTCTGGATGGCAGCTATGAGCGGTTCTGCTTCTTGACCAACGACCATCATGGAGAGGTGCTGCTGCGCCTCCTCTGTGATAAAGAAATAGACAATGACCTGCGCGAGCTGCTGCTCCTTGATCTGGAGCCCCGGCAGCTGAGTGAAACAGTGGAAAATGACGCCATGACGCCGGATGGTGCGCCGGTGTTGTTTGCCTATGACTGTGACCTACCGCGGATCAGGCGGTTCGATACGGCACTGCGGCTTCAGAACCGCTATGGCATCCTGATCTGCTTCGACCATCAGGCCGAAGTGCTGCGCCGCTACTGCGGCGACAGGGCTGTTGTGCAGGCCATTGACTTTGCTGCGTTCGAGAGGAGGTTTTTTCCGTAGAAAAAAAGAAACTGCGAACTCTGCTATTCGCACTCCCGCTATTTCTATCAGGGCTGCTGTTTGGCGGCGGCTATCTATCGCAATTCGCCCGGAACTATCAACAGTGGAAGGACGCGGGCGGAACGCCGGGCGACGGAAGCTCCCCGGCCGCGCCGGTGCTGTCGTTCTCCGCCTGCTGCGAAGCACTGTTCAGTAAGAGCGGGCTCATCGGCGTAGGGCTTTGCCTGTTGCTGCTGGGCCTCCTGATCGTCATGGTGATGCGCATGGGCTATTCCGATGTTGGGGAGTATGACGCGGAGCGCAACCTGACCTATTCCAACAAAGGCACCTACGGAACGGCTGGTTTCATGGAGAAAGCGGAGATGAAGGGCGTCCTTGATCTGGTGTCCGATATCCGCAAACACAGCGGCGTCATACTGGGCAAGCTGGACAATCAGGTGGTGTGTATTCCCGAAAACTCCCGGCTTAACGGCAATATCGCCGTGTTCGGCGCCAGCGGCTCCATGAAAACGCGAGCCTACTGCATCAATCGCATTTTGCAAAGCGCGTCCGAGGCCCACAACGGCCACAAGGAGTCCTTGATCATCACCGACCCGAAATCGGAGCTTTACGAAAAGACCAGCGAATATCTGCGCAGCAAGGGCTATGTGGTAAAGGTGTTCAACCTGATCCAGCCGGAGAACTCTGATTCATGGAACTGCCTGGCGGAGATTGAGGGTGATGAGCTGATGGCGCAAATCTTCTGCGACATTATCATCAGGAATACCGGCAGCGAAAAGGGCGACCATTTCTGGAACGCTGCCGAGATGAACCTGCTGAAAGCGTTGGTGCTATATGTGGCACTGGGCTATCCATCGGAGAGCCGGAATATCGGCGAGGTCTACAAGCTGTTAGTGCTGAACGCGGAGAAGGAGCTGGACAACCGTTTTTCCATGCTGCCTGCCAGCCATCCTGCCAGAGCACCCTATGCGCTGTTCAGCCAATCCTCAGATACGGTGCGCAGCGGCGTTATCATCGGGCTGGGCAGCCGCTTGCAGGTGTTTCAGAATCGGCCCATCTGCCAAATCACCAGCCATGATGAAATTGACATGGAGCTGCCGGGCAAGCAGCCCTGTGCCTATTTCTGTATCACATCCGATCAGGACAGTACCTTTGATTTTCTCACGTCCCTGTTTCTGTCCTTCGCGTTTATCAAGCTGATCCGTTACGCGGATAAAAACTGTGCCGACCGCAGGCTGCCAGTCCCCGTTCATGTGCTGGGCGAAGAGCTGACAGCCTGCGGCGTTATTCCAGACTTGAGCCGGAAGATCAGTGTGATCCGCTCGCGGGGCGTCAGCATGAGCTGCGTGTTTCAGAATCTGGCGGGCTTGCAGAATCGGTATCCCTACAACCAATGGCAGGAGATATTGGGCTGCTGCGACTATCAGCTTGCACTGGGCTGCACCGATGAGCTGACTGCCAAATTCCTCAGTGACCGCACCGGGGAGGTCAGCGTCCATGTCTCCAGCAAGGCCAAGCAGTTGGGTACATGGCGTATCAGCAACTACACGCCGGAGTTCCGCGAAACCAGCGGCGTGGGCAAGCGCAAGCTACTGACTATGGATGAGGTGCTGCGCCTGCCGGTAAACCGCGCGCTGGTTATCGCACGCGGCAACAAGGTGCTGCAGGTAGATAAGTACGACTATACCAATCACTACGAGGCAAAGAAGCTGCGGGACTGCAAGGCATCTGCCCATATCCCGGAATGGCGTAAAAGCCCTGTGTTTTCGCCCGCACCGAAACAAACAGAGCAGCCTATTAAGTCAAAGAAGGTGCCGAACAGGCGCAGTGAGTTTGTAAAAACCGATAAGGATTCCATCATGTCAACCAAAATGTGAGCTAAGGAGGAAAGTAATATGCCGAGAAAGAAAACAGAAGAACTTGCCGTGATGCCGGAAGCACCGGCACTTCCCGTCGTCCCCGAGGAAGCGGCAGAACAGCCGGTGACAGAAGAGTGTTTGCCGGAAACCGCAGCCGATCCTGTTGTGGAGGATACTGTACCCACAGAGAGTGTTCTCGCCGAGCCTGCGGAAGTGGTGACTGTGCCGGAGGATTCCCAGCCCTCTGAAAAGCCGAAGCGCACCGTCCGCAAACGAACCGCTGCAAAAAAGACGGCAGAGGTGGAGAAGCAGGCTACGCCGCCTACTGAGAATGCTGCCGCCTCTGCTGAACCTGCCCCTGCCGCTGTCCAGCAGAGAGATATTTTGACATTGGATGCCCGGGGCGAAGCGGAAACGCAGGCGCAGATGGAGGACATTATCTGGCACGAGATCCACAATGCCTACCGCACCCGGCGCATGCTCTCCGGTATGCTGAGCGGCATTGAAAGGACGGAGGCGGGGAAAACCATTGCCATTGTGGACTACAAGGGATTCCGCATTGTGATCCCCTTGAAGGAGATGGTGCTGGACTTCCCGGCAGATATGTACGGTGCTGACTATAATGAGATGATCCTCCGACACCAGAAGATCCTCAATAAGATGCTGGGCGCAGAGGTGGATCTTATGGTCAAGGGCATCGACGCCAAAAGCCGAACCGTTGTTGCCAGCCGAAAGGACGCCATGCTGAAGAAGCAGCAGATCTACTATTTCGGTAAGGACAGTGACGGACAGTATCGTATCTATGACGGGCGCGTGGTAGAAGCCCGTGTGATCGCTGTGGCGGAGCAGGTCGTCCGGGTCGAAGTGTTTGGTGTGGAGACATCCATTCTGGCTCGCGATCTTTCGTGGGACTGGATCGGCGATGCTCATGACCGCTATGCTGTGGGAGACAAGGTCCTGGTACGCGTGCTGGAGATTGACCGCACAGAGCCGGAGCGTATCAGGATTAAAGCCGACATCAAAAGCGTATCCGGCAACAGCAAGAATGACAATCTCCAGAAATGCCGTATTCAGGGCAAATATGCCGGGAAGGTCACCCATATCCATAAGGGCGTTGTGTATATCCGCCTTAGCAACGGTGCCAATGCCATAGCACATTCCTGCTATGATCGGCGCAGACCCGGACGAAAGGATGATGTCAGCTTTGCCGTTACCCATCTGGATGAGGAACACGGCGTTGCGCTGGGGATCATCACCCGAATTATCAAGCAGCATATTTAGGATGCGCGAAAAGCAGCTGGCCGCAAATGCGACCAGCTGTTTTTTTGTGAATTATTCAAGCATCATGAACGTATCAGTGTTGTGCCTGTGTTATCAGGCCGGTAGCTGACCGGTGTGCAGGTAACGGAGAAGCTGCTCTCTGTCCAAATGGCCGATGCCGAGATAGTCCAAATCGAAGGGACTGTCTTCAAAGAAGCTGGTTTCGTGCATGGCACCGCCCAGCACGATCATGCTGTCAATGATCGGCGTCGGTACGCCGAACTTTTTGCCTAGGTCGTGGTAGATCTTGCAGCCCACGGGAATGTCCTCGGTGATGTAGCGGTGGTCGATGGAATTTGGCCCCGTATTGCCCTCGTCGCAGGGCTTGTCCAGCGGAAAGATCACATTATCCTCGCCCTCGGAGCCAAGGCCCATGTACTCCTGCGTCAATATGCTGCGGCGGGAGAAGAATGACTCATAGGCATAGTCCGGGATGCGGATGCCGATCGCGTCGGCAATGGCACATTCTTCCTGATAGAACTGATACTGCACTCGGCAGATGGAGGGGCACAGCCCGTGGGAGTACATGGAATAGCTGTCGGGGTCGTTGCCATAGATGGATGACCAGTTTTCCATGCTCGACACGCCCAGCACCGAAGCGGGAACGTGGATCACCGGGTTGACATTGGAAAAGCCAATGTCCAGCACCGTGTCTCCGGCCACAGGGCCATCCCCGTGGGTAACGGCATCCATGCAGGGCAGATATTTGGCGGACTCCAGAAAATCATCGATATCTGTCATGGGCTGCGTCGCGCCGCGAAGGGTAATGGCGCGATATTTCGCGCCTACATGGGGCATTGTAAAGCCGCCGATCTTCTCCAGCCGCGTTCCGTAGGGAGCGGAGCTCCAGCCGCCCACGATGACTTTCTTGGTGCAGCCGGCCTCGCGCATGAAGCGGCGCAGCAGAAGCGTGGCGTAGTTATCAGTAAAGATATGTACGACCTGACCGTCCTCCAGCAGCGGCACCAGTGTGCGCAGGTAGTGTTCCTGGGCGTTGGCGGTAATGCCGATCACGATAAGCCCCGCGCCCTTTACCACCTCGGCCATATCTGTGCTGGCCAGATCCAGAAACGCACGGCCTGACCGCTCAAAGCCGTACAGGTTCCGCTGTACGCCATCCAGCAGGATGCCGGTCTTGTCCAGATTCGCCACGGCCTTGGGGGTGCGGGAATAGAGCCGCACTTCCCGTCCGGCCAGCTTCATATCTGCGGCGCAGGTCTTTCCGACCGCACCACCGCCTAAAACGGCAATGGGCAGATCCTTCAGGTACGACATATCATGCTTCATCAAATATTGCCCTCCTTCTGCTTTTTTGACTTTATCATTATGCACAATACCAGTTTACCATAGAGAACACGAGAATTGCAGTTAAAAAAGTGTAAAATATATGGCACACCAAAGGCCACGTCACTACATCGGCAGAGGATGGCAGCAGATTGGCACTGTTTTGCGATTTCACCGTAAATCACCATGTGCTATACTTGGTACAGTCAAAATTGTAAAGACCGCCGGGTGGTAACTCGGCGGTCTTTCGCATACAGGAAGAGGGTGTTTTATATGTGATAGGCAGAGCAGCGTTTCACACCCGAGCGGCAAATGCAATCGCCGTAAAACCCAAACAACAGTACATAGTGTTGAAAAAGGCGAGGCTCCAGTCGTAAATATCTTCAAAGCACATTAAACAGTGCTGCAATATTTACGTAAAGGAGAGAACGCCCATGAGGAGAAAAAGAATGCGTTTAATTTCACTTATTTTGAGTGCCGTGTGTCTGTTAGGCTGCACAGTCCAGCCGGCACCGGGCTCGGATTTGTCCGAGTCCAACACCAAGGTCTCTGCCTATGCAGCAAGTCAGGCCGAGCAGAACGAAGAGGAGCGCACGGAGGCCGAATCCCTGCTGCCGCAAACAGAAGATGGAGGCGATACATCTGAGAGCAGCGTTGCTCCTGAGAGGGCAAATGCATCAGAGAATGCGGATAACGCCGCAGAAAAACAGCCTGCACCCACTGAAACGGCACCGCCCGCTGCACCGAAAGAGCCGGCAATACCCGTGCCTGCACCGGAGGATAAACCTGCTCCCGCACCCA
>UMDA01067029.1_pt1 | contig 11650 bp, 9 predicted proteins | sample 1964381 | NCBI WGS metagenome assembly UMDA01 (sample SAMEA4835983, study PRJEB28245) | human gut metagenome | biome: gut microbiome; material: fecal sample | place: Denmark | collected 2008 | reverse complement strand
GCTTGTGAGACGCAAAATTTTGCGTCTCTACTTTTAATCCGTACCGCGCTGCAAAAACGCTCCGTCGTATGAACATATAACACATAAAAACACAGGAAAGGCTTTTCCGCGCGTCTCAGGACGCACAAACCCTCCAAACGGAACAACTGTCCACGATTGCAGGGAAACGCCGTCACACGCAAGAAAAAGCCGCAATGACGCAACGGTTGAGCATCATAACAATGCCGGTGAGTGACATCCATGCCAGCCAATGCACTGGCGTACGCATCCTGCATCACACAAAAATGGGGCGAAGACCGCAGTCTCCGCCCCATAAACGATTGTAAAACGAGGATTCAGATTAATCGGCAAGTTTCGCCTTGATGAACTCGCGGTTAAGGCGCGCGATGTTGGCGATGCTCTCGTTCTTAGGACACTCTGCCTCGCAGGCACGTGTGTTGGTGCAGTTACCGAAGCCAAGCTCCTCCATCTTCATTATCATTGCCTTGGCACGCTTTGCCGCCTCAGGACGTCCCTGCGGCAGAAGTGCGAGCTGTGACACCTTTGACGACACGAAGAGCATTGCCGAACCGTTCTTGCAGGCAGCCACGCATGCGCCGCAGCCGATGCATGTGGCGCAGTCCATAGCCTCGTCGGCAGCCTCCTTAGGTATGAGGATGGCGTTGGCATCCTGCGGCTGACCTGTGCGCACAGTGACATATCCGCCTGCCTGGATGATCTTGTCGAACGCACCGCGGTCCACCATACAGTCCTTTATGATGGGGAACGCAGCCGAACGCCACGGCTCTACGGTGATGACATCTCCGTCGTTGAAACGACGCATATAGAGCTGGCAGGTTGTCGCTCCGGTAGCCGGACCGTGCGGATGACCGTTGATATAGAGCGAGCACATGCCGCAGATGCCCTCACGGCAGTCGTGGTCGAACACGAAAGGTTCCTTTCCTTCTTCTATCAACTGCTCGTTGAGAATATCGAGCATTTCGAGGAAAGAGGTGTCACCGGGAATGTCTTTCATCTCGAAGGTATCAAAATGACCCTTTGCCTTAGGACCGTTCTGACGCCAAACTTTAAGTGTGAAACTTATATTTTTGTCCATAATTGTATGTTCTGTGGTTGTTTATTAATTCTTGTAGTTACGTGTCTGAACCTTAATAGCCTCATACTCAAGCGGTTCCTTGATGAGTTCAGGTGCCTTGGTGTCATCTCCCTGATACTCCCAGCAACCAACATAGAAGAAGTTCTCGTCATCGCGCTTAGCCTCACCGTCCTCGGTCTGATACTCCTCACGGAAGTGTCCGCCGCACGACTCGTTGCGGGAGAGCGCGTCGTAAGCGATAAGCTCGCCCATGGTGATGAAGTCGCGGAGGTGGATTGCCTTGTCAAGCTCAGTGTTGAGACCTTCCTTCGAGCCTGGGATGAAGAGGTTGGTCTCAAACTCCTTGCGCAGTTTCTTGATCAACTCAAGACCCTCTTTCAGTCCTTCAGCCGTACGGCCCATGCCTACATGCTCCCACATGATGTGTCCGAGTTCCTTGTGTATGGAGTCGACAGAGCGTTTTCCCTTGATGTTCATCAGCCTGTCTATCTCTGCCTGTACGCCCTTCTCTGCCTCGTCAAACTCCGGCAGGTCGGTTGATATGCGCGGCCATATGGACTGGTCTGCAAGATAATTCTGTATGGTATAGGGCAGAACGAAGTATCCGTCGGCAAGTCCCTGCATCAGCGCGGACGCTCCCAGACGGTTGGCACCGTGGTCTGAGAAGTTGCACTCGCCGATAGCGAAGAGTCCCTTGATGGTTGTCATCAGCTCATAGTCAACCCATATGCCGCCCATGGTGTAGTGCACGGCGGGGAATATCATCATCGGGTTGTAGTATTTCACACCGTTTATCTCGTTGGCGAGCTCACCCGGATTGACGTCTGTTATCTCTTCGTACATGTCGAAGAGGTTTCCGTAACGCTGCAATACAACGTCGATGCCGAGACGTTCGATGCTTTCAGAGAAGTCGAGGAACACGGCAAGACCTGTATTGTTTACACCGTAGCCCTTGTCGCAACGCTCTTTGGCTGCACGGCTGGCAACGTCGCGCGGAACGAGATTGCCGAATGCGGGATAGCGACGCTCCAGATAGTAGTCGCGGTCTTCCTCAGGTATGTCGCTGCCTTTCTTTGTTCCAGCCTGCAGAGCCTTGGCGTCCTCAAGCTTCTTCGGCACCCATATGCGTCCGTCATTACGCAGCGACTCCGACATAAGCGTCAGTTTTGACTGCTTGTCGCCATGAACAGGGATACAGGTCGGGTGTATCTGCACATAAGAAGGGTTGGCGAAGTAAGCTCCCTTGCGGTAGCAAGCCATGGCAGCCGTACAGTTGCAGCCCATGGCGTTTGTTGAAAGGAAGTATGTGTTGCCGTAGCCGCCGGTGCCGATAACCACCGCGTTTGCGGAGAAACGCTCCAGTTTGCCTGTCACAAGATTCTTTGCTATGATACCGCGGGCACGTCCGTCCACGATGACAACGTCCTCCATCTCATAGCGTGTATACAGTTTCACACGTCCTGCATGTATCTGGCAGCTGAGCGCGGAATACGCTCCGAGCAGGAGCTGCTGTCCTGTCTGACCCTTGGCATAGAATGTACGCGACACCTGTGCGCCTCCGAACGAACGGTTGGCAAGCATGCCTCCATACTCGCGGGCGAAGGGAACGCCCTGCGCCACGCACTGGTCGATGATGTTGTTTGACACCTCTGCCAGACGATATACATTGGCTTCGCGTGCACGATAGTCACCGCCTTTCACTGTGTCATAGAACAGACGGTATACAGAGTCGCCGTCGTTCTGATAGTTCTTTGCGGCGTTTATACCGCCCTGTGCCGCAATGGAGTGGGCGCGGCGCGGCGAGTCCTGAATGCAGAAGTTCAGGACATTGAAGCCCATTTCACCGAGAGAGGCAGCCGCACTGGCTCCTGCTAGACCGGTACCCACAACGATAACATCGAGCTTCAGTTTGTTCTTGGGGTTCACCAGACGCTGGTGAGCCTTATAGTTTGTCCATTTTTCAGCCACGGGGCCGGCAGGAATCTTCGAATCGAGTTGTTTTGCCATAACTTTATGAATTATGAGTTGTTTTGTGTGAATGAATTAGTAGCAGCAGTTCAGGCTCGGAGCTATGTTGAAAGCGAAAGCCAGCACTACGACGAGGAAGCCGAGCATCAGAAGCGTGGTGTACACGATGCCGATGACCTTCCAACGGTTGAACCATACCTTACCGTTCCAGCCGAATGTCTGCATCGCGCTCCAGAAACCATGCGAGAGATGGAACCAGATGGCGACAAGCCAGACAATGTAAAGCACAACATAAAGAGGGTTGGCGAAAGTGTCCTGAATGTAGGCGAAGCCGTCGGCAGGGTCGTGTGCCATCTCCATTCCGGTCAGTTCGGCGAACATCATGTTGTACCAGAAGTTGAACAGGTGGAGCAGCAGTCCGAGCAATACGATGATGCCCAGCACGAGCATGTTCTGTGACGCCCACTCCACTTTTTTGGAACGCGCGGTTACCGAGTAGCGCTCGTTGCCGCGTGCGGCACGGTTCTGCATCGTGAGCCAGAAGGCGTACACGATGTGCACCACTGTCAGGAATGCCAGACCGAGCGTAGCCACCAAGGCATACCAGTTGGCACCCAGGAACTCACAAATCATGTTATAGGCTTCTCCGGAAAAGAGAGCCGCAACGTTCATTGACATGTGGAATGTCAAGAATAGAATAAGCGCGACACCGGTTACCGACATCACAACCTTTCTACCAATAGAAGAATTGATTAACCACATAAATGATTGAAATTTAATTATTTAACTGTTAGATTTATTTAGATTCAACATAACATAGCAGTTAAGCACGCGCCCTCCGTTACTTTCTTGTAGGTAACGGCTGCCCCATACAGAATGCAAAAATACTATATTTTAATGATAAATCAAACTATTTTAAGGCAAAAATCGATTTTTATTCTTAATTTTGCGACTCTAAATTATACAGCAAATAATGGATTTATTTTATGACGTACTCGTAATCGGAGGAGGCCATGCAGGCTGCGAGGCAGCGTCAGCCGCAGCCGGAATGGGAGCGAGGACATGCCTTGTGACAATGGACATGAACAAGATAGCCCAGATGAGCTGCAACCCCGCCGTAGGAGGAATAGCCAAAGGACAGATCGTGCGTGAGATAGACGCACTCGGAGGATATATGGGTCTGGTGACAGACGCGGCATCGATACAGTTCAGAATGCTCAACCGGGGCAAGGGACCTGCCGTATGGAGCCCGAGGGCACAGTGCGATCGGGAGAAGTTCATCTGGCAGTGGAGACACGTGCTCGACTCCGTTGACAACCTCGACATATGGCAGGACCAGGCTGAGGAACTGATTGTCAGGGACGGACACGCCGAAGGTGTGCGCACGATATGGGGAGTGGAGCTGCACGCCCGCTGCACAATCATAACGGCGGGGACATTCCTCAACGGACTGATGCACATCGGACGGCACAAGGTTCCGGGCGGACGCTGCGCCGAACCGGCGGTACTTCATCTCACGGAAAGCATAACGCGCCACGGCATAAACGCCATGCGCATGAAGACGGGGACGCCTGTGAGGATAGACAGACGGAGCGTTCACTATGAGGACATGGAAGAGCAGCCGGGCGAGAACGGACACCACTGCTTCAGCTACATCAGCGACCGGCGTTCTTTAAAACAGCTTTCCTGCTGGACATGCTACACCAACAGGGACGTGCACGACACGCTGCGGTCGGGGCTGGCGGACTCTCCCCTCTTCAACGGACAGATACAGAGCACCGGTCCGCGCTACTGTCCGTCCATCGAGACAAAGCTTGTCACTTTCCCGGACAAGGACCAGCACCCGCTCTTTCTCGAACCCGAAGGCGAGGATACGAACGAGATGTATCTCAACGGATTCTCCTCAAGCATGCCGATGGACATACAGATAGAGGCTCTCAGAAAGATTCCGGCACTGCGCGATGTGAAGGTCTACCGCGCCGGATACGCCATAGAGTATGACTACTTCGACCCTACGCAACTCTACCCGTCGCTTGAATCGAAGATAATAAAAGGTCTTTACATGGCAGGACAGGTGAACGGCACCACCGGATATGAGGAAGCCGGAGGACAGGGAATAATCGCCGGCATCAACGCCGCACTCGCCTGCGCAGGCAGCGACCCTGTGGTGCTCAAGCGCGACGAGGCGTATATCGGCGTGCTCATAGACGACCTGACCACCAAAGGAGTTGACGAACCGTACCGGATGTTCACGTCGCGCGCCGAATACCGAATACTGCTGCGTCAGGACAACGCCGACGCGCGGCTCACACAGATGGGATATGACCTCGGAATTGTGAAAAGACCGCGTTACGACATTTGGATGAAGAAAAAACAGAACATCGATAAAATCGTTGAATTCTGTAACCGTACATCGGTAAAACCGCGCGAAATAAACGACGCGCTCGAGCGTCTCGGCACTGCTCCGCTGCGCATGGGATGCAGTCTGGCAGACCTTATATCGCGCCCGCAAATAACGATGGAGAACCTCAGCGAGATTGTACCGTCACTGAAAGAACTGATTTATTCGATAGACGCGCGACGGGAAGAGACGGTGGAAGCGGCTGAGATATGTATCAAATATAAAGGTTATATAGAACGTGAACGGCTTATTGCCGACAAGATGCACCGTCTTGAGAATATCAGGATAAGAGGACACTTCAATTATGCGGAACTGCACGAGCTCTCGACAGAGGCGCGTCAGAAGCTCGAAAGGACAAATCCCGAGACACTGGCACAGGCAAGCAGGATTCCGGGAGTGTCACCGAGCGACATCAATGTACTGCTTGTGCTGATGCACCGATAGTTCCACGTGAAACAAAAAGAATAATAAACACATCATAACTTATTGAAAATGAACAACAAAGTATTATTGGACAATCTGCGTTGCATAAAGGATTGGCCGAAGAAAGGAGTGAACTTCAGAGACGTGACAACACTGTTCAAGAATCCGGAGTGTCTGAGGATAATAAACGACGAACTGTATGAGCTTTATAAAGATAAAGGCATCACGAAGATAGTAGGCATAGAGTCGCGCGGATTCGTCATGTCTTCCGCCATCGCGCTCCGTCTCGGAGCAGGCATCGTATTGTGCCGCAAACCTGGCAAACTGCCGTGCGACACCGTCCAGCAAACATATGCGAAAGAGTATGGCACAGACACAATAGAGATTCACAACGATGCAATCGACGAGAACGACGTGATTCTGCTGCACGACGACCTGCTCGCCACAGGCGGCACGATGAAGGCGGCATGCGACCTCGTGAAGAAGTTCCACCCGAAGAAGGTGTACTGCAACTTCATCATAGAACTGATAAACGAGAATATGAACGGACGCGACGTGTTCGACGACGACATAGAGATAACCACACTTCTGCAAGTGTAACGCACCCACCCCACCAGCCGGCTGAAACGCGACACCGACACACAGACGTATCGGAGAACGCGGCTCAGCCGGCTGTTTTTAACTTATCACCTCTCACACGTCACCGATAGCGTGCGTCGCGAGAAATAATCCGATTACAGCACGGCAGACATTCTACAGCAATACAACAGACATTCTACAGCGCGGAACATATTCCCTCCGACAAGCGCACGGTACTAGTGCCGGTGCACCAGCAAACATCATCAGGGACAAGACGGAAGCAGGCAAGAGACAATTAAGGTTTCACGTGAAACTTTAATACACAAAATCACTCTATATAAACAAGTTACGCATCATGAACAAAGACGAGAAACAGCAGATAACCGAGAGACTGAAGAGCATCGTACTGAGCATGCCCGACAAGCCGGGGAGCTATCAGTTTTATGATGAAAACCACGTCATAATATACGTGGGCAAGGCAAAGAGTCTGAAGAAGCGCGTATCCTCCTATTTCCATAAGGAGGTAGACCGGTTCAAGACAAAGGTGCTCGTCTCGAAGATAAGAGACATCAGCTACACGGTGGTGAACACTGAGGAAGATGCTCTGTTGCTGGAGAACAGTCTGATAAAGAAATACAACCCTCGCTACAACGTTCTGCTGAAGGATGGAAAGACCTACCCCAGCATCTGCATAACCAACGAATATCTGCCGAGAATATTCAAGACACGGCAGATAAACCGCAAGTTCGGCACATTCTACGGACCATACAGTCATCTGGCAAGCATGTATGCCATACTCGACCTTATAAAGAAGCTCTACAAGCCCCGCACGTGCCGCATGCCGATAACCAAGGAGGGAATAGAGCAGAACAAATACAAACCATGCCTGGAATACCACATACACAACTGCAACGCTCCGTGCACCGGGTGTCAGACATGGGAGGACTACCGCGCCAACATTGAGCAGGCGAAGGAGATTCTGAAGGGAAACACGCGCGAGATAAGCCGCGCCATATATGCGGAGATGATGCAAAAGGCAGCCGAGATGAAGTTTGAGGAGGCGGAAGCGTTGAAACAGAAGTACGTCCTCATAGAGAGTTTCTGCGCCAAGAGCGAGGTTGTGAGCCACACCATAACAGACATTGACGTGTTCAGCATAGCCGACGACGACAGCCGCCGCAACGCTTTCATCAACTTCATACACGTGAAAAACGGTGCGATAAACCAGAGTTTCACGTTCGAATACAAGCGGAAGCTCGACGAGACCGACGAGGAACTGCTCCTCACGGCGATTCCGGAGATACGCGAACGGTTCGGCAGCAAGGCTTCGGAGATAATCGTCCCGTTCGAGATGAGCTGGAAGATGCGCGAGGCTACGTTCATTGTACCGCAACGGGGCGACAAGAAGCACCTGCTCGAACTGTCGGAGATGAACTGCCGACAATACAAGTTCGACCGTCTGAAACAGGCAGAGAAGCTCAATCCGGAGCAGAAACAGACGCGGCTTATGAAGGAACTGCAGCAGAAACTGCAGATGAAGAAGATGCCATATCACATAGAGTGCTTCGACAACTCCAACATATCGGGCACCGACGCCGTAGCCGGATGTGTGGTGTTCAAAGCCATGAAACCGTCGAAAAAAGACTATCGGAAGTACAACATACGCACCGTCTGCGGTCCGGACGACTACGCCTCGATGCAGGAGGTGGTGAGACGACGCTACGGACGCATGAGCGAGGAGGGCGAACCCCTGCCCGACCTCATCATAACCGACGGCGGAAAGGGTCAGATGGAGGTGGTGCGCAAGGTGGTGGAGGACGAGCTCGGACTCGCCATACCCATCGCCGGACTCGCCAAGAACGACCGTCACCGCACCAACGAACTGCTCTATGGTTTCCCGCCACAGGTGGTGGCGCTGAAGACCGACAGCGAACTCTTCCACGCTCTGACGAAGATTCAGGACGAGGTACACCGCTACGCCATCAGCTTCCACCGCGACAAAAGGTCGAAGCACGCACTGCACAGCGAGCTCGACAACATCAGCGGAATAGGAAAGAAGAGCGCGGAGGCACTGCTGAGGCGGTTCAAGAGCGTGAAGCGCATACGTGAGGCGGACATCGAGGCGATAGCGGAGGTGGTGGGAAAGGCGCGGGCTGAGGCTCTGAGACGCCATTTCGACAAAGCACAGTGAGCAACTGTGTACATAGTTGCCATATGTCAACTAAAAAGCCGCAAGTGTTAAATAAAACGTTCTCAAAACCCGCATATTTGCGCCCGACAGTCCCCTCGGCTGCAAATAACGCCAAAATACGCGCTTTCAATAACACCCTGACTATCACCACATTACACCTCACATTCTCCCCATCACCCCTTCTCACCCTCCCCAAACACACCCTCTCACCTCTCCAAAGAGCCTTTCTCACCATCCCAAAGAGCCCATTCCGGCTCGCCAAAGAGCACGTTACGTGAGCCAAAAGATGCGGTTCTATACATCCGTGAGCACACATCTGTCATCAAAAAGGGCTTTTCGGACAATTTAAAGGCGTCTGACGCGACATCTCACACATATCCTTATAATAACCCATAGGGGTAAAAAGGAAGTCGCAGACGCTAAAATTCAATATCCGGAAGATAAATTGCAGCAGATTTTTTAAGTTAAAATCACGCTGTGAGAAAGTGATGTTTGCGGAACAATGTGTTGTATTCTATCGTATGACAATCAGGAAACACCATCCTACCAACGCTATCGACAAAAGTAGAGACGCAAGATTTTGCGTCTCACGAGGGAGTATATGCGATTATTGTCAGCATATTATTGAATGAGTGTATTGCTATGGGAAGGGCGGGAGACGCAAGATTTTGCGTCTCTACCGGGCTTACGCCATTGAGTGAATGATGAGGAGTATAAGGATGATATGCGCTGCCTGCAATAGTAGAGACGCAAAATCTTGCGTCTCACAAGCGAATACTGAGCTGATATTAATCACGGATGCTTCTGCCGCACGAATATACATAATGGCTTAATACGCAAAACGTCATATCCTATGTATATGATTATAACGGTTAAACATCCTTTATACGCCAAAATAAAAGGATGTTTTGCTTTGAACAGAATCCATTTTCCACTATCTTTGCAATAAGATAGGCTGCACTCGGGAATTTGAAAACAAGATTTCATTCCGCTCGTTTGCACTATCTTTGCAATAAGATAGGCTGCACTCGGGAATTTGAAAGCAATATTTCATACCGCCCGTTTGCGCAATCAAAGCAATGACACCGGCGGCAACGGGGATTATGGAAACACATATTCTTTCCCATAGTCAGCATCGCCTGTAAACAAATAACAGAAGCGCGTAACGCGCCACATAGGATTAAGGAAAATGAAGATAGTAATACAGCGCGTGAGCCGCGCATCGGTCACAATAGACGGTAAGGTGAAGTCGTCAATAGGACGCGGTTTCCTCGTTCTGCTCGGCATCGCTTCCGACGACACCGTTGAAGACGTGGAATGGCTCGTGAAGAAGACAGCCGCACTGCGTGTGTTCGACGACGAGAAGGGCGTGATGAACCTCCCGATAACAGCCGTGGACGGCGAGATACTGGTAATCAGCCAGTTCACCCTGATGGCTTCCTACAAGAAAGGCAACCGTCCCTCGTGGATACACGCCGCTCCCCACTCCATCGCAATACCCCTCTACGAGCTGTTCTGCAGCCGTCTGGGCGACGCCATAGGCAAGCCTGTGGGCACGGGCGAGTTCGGTGCCGACATGAAGGTGGAGCTGCTCAACGACGGTCCTGTGACCATATGCATGGACAGCCGCAACCGGGAATAAAGGCAGGAAAGAGAACTTTCTGAACACAAAATGACATCACTCAATGACAGACAAGGACATAACACTGCGTGAGGCGCAACGGCTCGTGGACGAGTGGATACACACCTACGGCGTGCGTTACTTCTCCGAGCTCACCAACATGGCTGTACTCACAGAGGAGGTGGGCGAGATGGCGCGCATAATGGCACGCAAATACGGTGACCAGAGCTTCAAGGAGGGCGAGAAAGACTCGCTCGGCGACGAGATGGCTGACGTGCTGTGGGTGCTGCTGTGCATCGCCAACCAGACCGGAACAGACCTCACGGAGGAGCTGAGGCGCAACATCGAGAAGAAGACACAGCGCGACAAGGACCGTCACCGCAACAATCCAAAACTGTGACCGTGGTCTGACTCGCGCTCAGCCGGCAAAGCGCAACACGGCAGAAGACAGACCCAAACAGGTCATTAGAAAGCCGGTTGCACAGTAAAGGTATGTTGTCAGCCCTTCATCCTTCTTCCCCATTGCTGCCGTCATCCTGTCTTCCGCTTTTTCACGGTGCAGCCCGCTACATCTGACATAAAGCAGAATACAATCCGGCTGACAGCGGCACGAAACAAGAATGGAAGTATGATGACCTCCAAGCGATAAAAAGAATACGCGGCATCATGCCCGTGAAACAACGTAAAACCCTTAATATAAAAGAAATATGGACACAAAACATTCCAACTGCGGACATCATCATCATGACGCTCCGAGACAAAACAAATATGAGGAGGCGATGGGCAAATACCGCCTCGATATAGACGACGCGGCGGTGAGCGAGGCTGTGCGCACGCTCATAGCCGAGAAAGTGCATGAGAACGACACGCCTGAGGTGAAGCGTTTTCTCATGGGAAGCATCGAGCTTACCACGCTCAAGACAACCGATTCGGAGACAAGCGTGCTGGCGTTCACCGAGCGCGTGAACGATTTTGACAGCCAATACCCCGACCTGCCGCACGTTGCCACAATATGCGTCTATCCGTGCTTCGCAAGCGTAGTGAGCCAGTCGCTCGAGGTGGACGGCGTGGAGATAGCCTGCGTGTCGGGCAGTTTCCCATCGTCGCAGGCTCTGCTTGAGGTGAAGGTGGCTGAGACGGCTCTGGCGATAAAGGACGGCGCGACGGAGATAGACATCGTCATGCCTGTAGGAAAGTTTCTCAGCGGCGACTATGAGGGCGTGAGCGACGAGATAGGCGAGCTGAAACAGGTGTGCGGAGAGCATGCCATGAAGGTGATACTCGAGACGGGCGACCTCGCCACGGCGTCGAACATCAAGAAGGCTTCCATCCTCGCCATGTATGCCGGAGCCGACTACATCAAGACGTCGA
>UMDA01073374.1_pt1 | contig 11757 bp, 4 predicted proteins | sample 1964381 | NCBI WGS metagenome assembly UMDA01 (sample SAMEA4835983, study PRJEB28245) | human gut metagenome | biome: gut microbiome; material: fecal sample | place: Denmark | collected 2008 | reverse complement strand
CTTCGCTGTCTTGTGGCAAGGAGCCACGATGACGGAACCCCGGCGCACGTTGTAGAGCGTGCAGTATTCGAGCAGTGCGTTGCCACCTCCGTAGAAGTAGTCCACGGCTCCCTCAATGAAGCAGTTTTTGATGTAATGGCGATAGGCATCTTTCTGGGTAGTCATCCACGTGTCTTGGAAGGAGCGGAAAGCGCAGTCGAAGAATGAGGCCCGGTCGCCCTGCGACTTCATGGCGAGAGCTTGCGGTCCGCTCTGGCTCTCCACGCCGAAATCATTGGTATAAGTGATGCCGGATGTGTAGAAATCGTTGGCTTTCACCGTTACTACGCTGCCTTCGGCCCTGTAGACCGGTGACTGCGGGTTGTGCACGGAGCAAGCCCAATAGGACGAGTCCTTGCCTGCTTCTGGCCGTCCGCCCACATTAAGGGCACGATGGATAGTGGTCGTTGCCTTGTCTTGTCCGATGAGATGAATGAAAGGCTTGTCGGCTGGCACCGTGACCGATTCTTCATACGAGCCGCTTTTCACGAAGATGAGCCAGGGGGCTGTGCGCTCTGACGGAGCGGCGTCGATGGCCTGCTGCACGGAGGTGTAGTCGCCCGTGCCGTCGGCAGCTACCACGGCATGGAACACGTCGCCTCCCGCAGCCGGAAGTGTCAGACAGACGGCTAAGGCAGCCACGAGGAACGAGCTTCTTTTCTGTAATATATTTCTCATAAATAACTTATTCATTTGATGGTATCCAGTGTTAAGTTCTGTTCTATAAAAAGGAGGACTCAGAGTGAGGGAACTCTGTCCATTCCCAAAAAGTAGTTTTCGAGAAGGCAAGTGCGCCATGACAGGTAGCCGTGCTACGCGGCTACCTGTCATGGCTTTTTCTATTGAATTGCCTGAGAGGCTGTCAGCACATACGTGCCGCCAGTCGTGGTCGGAATGTCGTATTCATAATAAGTCCGGGCGGGCATTTCGTCCTTCGGAGCTTCTTTGCTGATGAGCGGCTTCTTGATGGCCTGTGCACGAAGCAACGGATTTGGACATTCACCTTTGGCAGGCTTTAATTCCTTGCCATCGAGTGTCAGGGGTACTGCACTGCGCACGCGCATCACACCGCCGATGGTGGAGCGGAGTGTGGCTGTCGCCAGTCGTCCGTCAGCCCACTGCATGTCTTCCAGCACGAAGCCACCCCGGCTACGCAAGCCCTTCACCTCACCTTTTGTCCAGACGGAAGGCAGGGCAGGGAGGAGATGCACGGCGTTGTCGTGGCTTTGGAGCAGCATTTCAGCAATACCTGATGTGGCTGCAAAGTTACCGTCAATTTGGAAAGGCGGGTGCGCGTCGAAGAGGTTGGGATAAAGACCGCCGTTTTGTCCTTTTTCTTCCAGAGCCATGTTGATAAGCTCGGAGATGAGCTTATAGGTATGGTCACCGTCGAGCAGGCGTGCCCAGAAATTGATTTTCCAGCCCATCGACCAGCCCGTGGAGTGGTCGCCGCGTCCGTTGAGCGTCTTTTCGGCGGCGGCCATCAAGGCGCGCGAGTTGCTTGGGGTGATTTGTCGCCCGGGATACAATCCCCAAAGGTGTGATGTGTGCCGATGCCGGTCGCGCGGGTTGTCCCAGTCTTTCATCCACTCCTGTACCTGTCCCCAACGGCCTATCTGCATCGGAGGCAGCTGTTTGATAACGCGCTTCAGTTCTTTCACAAAAGCCCGGTCGTCGTCCATAAGTGTGGCGGCTTCAATTGTATTGCTGAAAAGGTCGCCTACCATCTGGTTATCCATCGTACAGCCTGCTATCACGCGGAAGGTGCGCTTGCCGTTTACATTGGGAGAGTTTTCAGGGGAATATGACGGGGCTACGACGAGCCATCCGTGTTGCGGTTCCTTGACGAGGAAGTCAAGGTAGAACTCGCAAGCCGCCTTCATGATGGGATAGACCGATGCCAAATAGTCCTGGTCTCCGGAGAAGAGGTAACGATCCCACAGATGCTGGCAGAACCAAGCGTTGCACGTAGGCCAGATGCCGTAGGCCGGGCCATCAACTGCACCCGTCGAACGCCAGATGTCGGTATTGTGATGGAGCGTCCAGCCCCTGCAGCCATACATTGCTGCGCTCTGTTTGCCTGTCTCGGCCACGTCGCGCACCAGTTGGATGAAAGGCTCGTGCATTTCAGGCAAAGCTGTAACTTCTGCTGGCCAATAATTCATTTCTACGTTGATGTCGGTGGTGTATTTGCCATCCCAAGGAGCGTTCTTCTTGTAGTTCCAGATACCTTGCAGGTTGGCAGCCTGTCCGCCTGGCTGTGAGGAACAGATGAGCAGGTAACGCCCGTATTGGAAGAGCAGTGCCGGGAGTTGTGGGTCAAAGAGTGTGTTGAATTCGCGCACCCGTACGTCGGTCGGTTTGTCGGCCTGCGCGTTGCGCCCCAAGTCGAGCGATACGCGGCGGAAATACTTCCGGTAGGTCGCCGTGTGCTTTTCCCGAGCTTGCTCGTAACCCGCCAACGAGGGACGGCCTTGCAAATAAGCCTCCGCCTTGGCCAAGGCATCGCCTGACACGTCTTTGTAGTTCTTGAAGTTCGTTCCTGTGGAGATGCAGAGCAGTGCGCTGTTGGCCCCTTCGACCACCAACGTCGTGTCGCCCACTATCTTCTGCTGCCCACCGTCGAGCTGGCATTGCAGCAGGGAGGCATAGCGCACCTTGCCTTCGATGCCTTCGTGGTCAGTGCCCTTGCCCTCAAGGAGGAGCAGTCCGTCGGATGTGACGCTGCGTCGTGTTCCCGGCATGGGCGAGGTGTAACGCGCACGGAAGGAGATGCTTCCGGGACGGGATGCCGTGAGGCGGAGCACGACCACGTCGTCGGTCAGCGAAGTGAACGCCTCGCGTACATAGTCCACTCCGCCCGAGGTGAAGCGCGTGGTGGCTACGGCGCGGTCAAGGTCGAGCTCACGGTAGTAATTGGCATAGCTGCGGAAGCCCCCGAAGTCGAGATGCAACGACCCCACGGTCTGGTAAGGCATGCCGTTGGAACGCGGCGAGCAAATGGTCGCTCCGCAGAGTTTCTGAGCCTCCAGATTCTTTCCTTCGAAAAGAAGCCGCCGTATCTCCGGCAAGGCATCCTTCGCCTTCGGGTTCGTGTTGTTGTAGGGCGAACCTCCCCACACGGTTTCTTCGTTGAGTTGGAGCTCGTCGTGCGTCGGGTCGCCAAAGACCATCGCTCCGAGCCGTCCGTTGCCCAAGGGTAAGGCTTCAATCCATTGCTCCGCAGGGCGGTCGTACCATAGTTTATACTCCGGCTGGGCCTGCACGCTTCCCGCGCAGGTTGCCAGCAGTCCAAAGATTAACAGGATGTGTTTCTTCATCAGTGTGTGAATTGTGTAGGTTATTCAGTTTTTTGATTGGTTGTGAGTTCTTCCACCAGACTGTTCAAATACATCTCCAGATTGGTATAGCCTTCGTCGCTCAGTTTCACCATGCGTCCGTCGCCGTCGGCGTTTGGGTTTAGTCCGTGGGCTTTTTCCCACTCGTTGGGTATGCCGTCGCCGTCGGTGTCAACGATAGCGTTAAGCTCCTCATCCGTGGCTGTCAGTGTGGGATAGCCGCCTACATCGTCAGGGGCGTTGATGAATCCTTTGCCCACGAAGCCTGTGCAAGTGCCATAGGTCGCTGTGCCATCTTGCACTTCTTGGAGAATACGTACATCTACGGCGTCACGCCGTTTTGCGCATCCGGCAAGGGACAACACTTGTCGATAGGCCTCCCCGGCTGTTTGGGTAGCCACAAGTTCTACGTTCAAAGGCTCAGTCAAGCGGATGGTGTCTTGCGTGCCTTCGGTGTAAAGTTCATCTACTTCCGGACCGTTTTCCACCTGTGCCAGGACACCTTCCGCCCAGTTGTCGGCAGTCACGTTTTCATTGCCTTCCATCACATTTCCGTCAATGAAGTATTTCCCCCATACATGTAGCATTGGATACCATGCATTTGGTTTGTCTGGTAAGGCGGTACCGGTCTCTTCATCTGTTTCAAAACAATCGGTCTCAGTACGTACGTCAGGTGCAAAGATACGATGCTGCACAGTTTCGGGAATCAAAGCAGTGGCTGGACCTGGTTTGTAGTAATTGTTCACAAGGTTGGCCATCATGCCTTCACCGCCGCAAGCTCCATTTTCACCCCAATTATAGAACACATTGTTGCGCACATCCACTCGTTCGTTTTTTTGTGTCCATTCTCCTGGAGCAAGCCGGGGCATACAGTCCATGCAGTGGGCCATGAGGTTATGATGGAATGATGCACCCGACCCACCCCAAAGCGTGCCGTAGCCGTGCAGACCATCAGCGTGTTCGGTTTCGTGCAAGGCTTCAGCGATCAGGCACCATTGCACCGTGGTGTTTCGATTGTTGTACATGGCAAGGCATTTGTTGGCGGCCCAACTAAAGGAACAATGGTCGATGATGATGTCTTGCTGTCCCTTGCCGGCCAAGCCGTCAAAGGAAACAGGGTTGCCCGTAGCAGGGTCCAGATAGGTCAAGTCGTTGCCTGGACGGAAACGCAAGTAACGGATAATGATATTGGAAGCGTTTATCCGCACCTCGGCACCGGCGATGCAGACACCGTCGCCCGGGGCTGATTGTCCGGCTATCGTAAGGTCGCCATTGGTGATGTCGAGCGGTGAGGCCAGGTGAATCGTCCCGGCTACATCGAAGACAATGGTGCGTGCACCCGTCTGGCCGACGGCGTAGCGCAGACTTCCACTCGCGTTTGTGTCGTCCAATGTTGTCACATGGTAGACATCGCCGCCGCGTCCGCCGGTAGCATGACGTCCGTAGCCTTCTGCTCCGGGGAAGGCTATCAAGTCTTCAGGTACGGGAAGCCAAGGTGTTGATTCTCGGCTAAAGTCGTTGTTGGTTTCGTCGCAACCGGTCACGGTCAGGCCGAAGCCTAACAATGCCGCTGCAATTATCGCATGATAGAGTTTCATTTCTTTATGGTTTTATCAGAGATTCTACATAACAGTAATCCAAGTCTCATTGCCAACGCGGGTCTCCGGCACTCTTGACTCCGGCAGGAATGGTAGCCGAGGGGTTGAAATGAAAATCGCCATTTTCCGGATTGGTGAACAAGTTGGCAGACGAGAGGTCCAGCACATTGATGGCTTCGAAGAGAGAACCGCCAGTGGGCACATCGGAAGTGAGGTAGCAGTTGTCCGAATAGTCGAAGTAGTCGTAATTGCTGCGTCCGGCATTCAGTGTAGTATCTCCATTCGGGCCGGCAATGATGAGGTTGCCCACCTTGACACTGCCTGGAGAAGCCGGTGATTTGTTCCAGTTGTCGAAACGGAAGAGTTGGCTCAATGCCTTTTGTGTTTCGGCCGGCTGATAAAGAGTGTTGTTAGTGAAGATCACTTCGCCGATTCCGCCGTCAATGTCCATCAGTTGGTCGCCCATGTCTACCAAGGTTGAGTTGGTCACCTCAATGCGGTTTATCGTATTATCTCCGGAGATGTTGATAAGTCCATAACCATTCCACCCGATGTGTTGCATGATGGAGTTGCTGATGGTGATGTTTGTCATGTTCAGTGCACCGCTGGTGCGGAAGAGGCTTCGCTTGATGTTGCGGATGAGGCATCCTTCGAAGGTAAGGGAACCGATGTTCATTGAGCCTGGCTGGAAGAAGTAGGCCGCGTTGTCGTTCTGTCCGTCAAGTGTAACATATTGGAAGGCAAGTGACTGCATTGAAGATGAAAGACTGATTTGCGGAAGATTGATGACCGGACGGTCGCTCTGGTCTGTCGTAATACTCGTGAGGAGCAAATTGTCCACTGAAGGCATTGTCCAGGCATTGATGTTGTAGGTCTTGCCCGGCTCAAACTCAAGCGTGAGGTTTGACGTGCCTTGCACCTCGTATTTCTCCATCAAGGCGTCCATGTCAATCACAGCAGTTTCCGACTCCCAAGGCACACGGATGACAATTCCTTCGCCCAGGCCCAGCGTTTTGAAAGTGTATTCGCCGCGCACTTCCTCGTTGTAACAAATCTGTACTTTATAGTTCGTACCACTTTCCAGTCCTTCCAGTGTCTTGGAGGAAGCGGCGATGTCATTCGCTGTCAGTTCAATGGGCTCGTCGCGCACAACGTATTCCCAACGGGGAGTTGAACCAGGATTCTCAGCTACATTCACATAGTCGAACAGTAGCATGTGTGTCACGCGGTCAGTCGGTGTCCAAGTGAACGTGACAGACTCGGTGGTCGGTGTGGCGCTCTCGAACAATTGCTCGCGTGGGGTCTCGAAAGCCACGCCTAGGTATCCGCTTGCCTTGCCGTTTTCATCTATCCCTCTCATGCGGACGCTGTATTGCGTTGAACCGGCCAGCTCTCCAAACAGGGTAGCATATTCTACCTTGGCTGGAGCCGAGTCGTCCTTATAGATGGTGAGCGTGTCGGCATAGATGGTGTCGGCGCGGTAGAAGTTTTCCGGCAGGTATTCCAAACTGTCCTTGTAGAACTCAAACACGTAGCGAGTGGCTGTTACCACTTGCGAATAGTGCATTTGCACGCTGGTGGGCGAGACTTGCATGGTCTCATAGACCAAGGGAGCGAAAAGGCGGTCGTGAGAAGCATCGACCCCCCAATCGTTCACATCGTCGCACGACGAAAGGCTTCCTGCACAGCAGGCCATCAGAACCGCGCAAAGGGCATTCCGGGTTTTTATATATTGCGTTTTCATAAGTGTCTTTATTTCTTTTAGATGAAGCGTTACAACCGACTTATGGAGGACTACGATCCGGAGAGTCCGTCATGTGTGCGGATGTAGGCGTCCATCAATGCTTTAGTTTCTGAATCCGTATGAGTTAGAGAGCCATCCTTGTGACTCGAATACGCTTTCGTAGTCGATGGCAAAGACGTGGCGGTAGTTGCATGTGCGGTTGCCTACTGAATATTTGGAAAACTCAGCCTGTGCTTCGCTGCCCCAATAGAGTTTGCTGAAGAGTGCGGAGTAGTCGTAAGAAGCATTCAGTCCCGTTCCGATGACCAAGATCTTGCAGATGGTCTTCGCGTAGTTCTTGTTCACTTCATCGGGCCGACGTCCATTCTGGTCGATGCCTACCTGCATGGGTACCCAGTTGACGTAATATTCGCCTTTGCTTTCATTTGGGTCGTAGATTCCCAAGTCCTGGTTCAGGTTGAGTGAGGATAGATCGATGTAGTCCGGACGGTCGGCTTCATACTTGTAGTAGACGCGGCGAGGAATGTCGTTCTGCGTGAGTTCCTTGTCGAACACCTTGATGGGAAAAGTCCAGTCGTACATCAGGCACAGGGCCTCTTTCATGGCTTCCACCTTGTCTACAATCAGTCCCCAGCGAATCAGGTCTTGCTTGCGGATGCATTCGCAGCCGAATTCCCATGCACGCTCATTGATGATGGCGTTGAAGAAGGCTTCCTTGCTACTGCCGTCGTAGTCTTTCACCTTAGCCGAGCCTGCACCGAATGCGCGGGTACGCACCACCTCAAGGGCCGCAGCTGCTGACAGCCCGGTGCGGGCCTCCACTTCCGTGGGACCGTGAAGCTCGTTTTGTGCCTCGGCGAACATCAGGTAAATGTCGGGGTAGCGCATCAGAATCCAGTTGATGCCGGTCGAGATACGCGAGGTCGCCACTTCAAGACGTTGGAGATACTCGTCAGTCATCCAATACCAACGCCATTTGCCGCACGATACGCCCAACGGGTTCAAACGCATGGTTTCCTTGGCCACGCCATCGACCATCTCGTAGCTCGGGAAAGCACAAGTTACATCGCGGCGTTTATCTTCGGGGTCGAACGAATAGAAGTAGTAGAGGGTGGTCGAGGCGTAACCAGTTCCTCCCATACCGCGGCTAGCGTTGATTACGCCGTTGCCCAGCGTGTAGCCCATCGTGGCACCTACATCGCCGCTCTGCCCCTCGCCAAAGGCCACCTCAAAGAGATTTTCGTTGTAGGGGTTCAGTTCCAGGTGGTTCACCTTTTCCCAAACCTCTTCGAAGTCGGGGTCGAGCTGGTGTGGATTCTCCGGGTCGGCAAGTAAGTCCGCACAAGCATCAAGAGCTATCTGGTAGTAGTCCTGGTAATTCTTGGGACGCCCCACAAAGAATCCGTTCATTTCCGCGATGGTGGGATGGTGCTCCAGTTTCAGGTCGGGGAATGTATTGCCGTCGCGCACTGACCATCCGCCGGCAAAGAGGGCAACTCTAGCCAAAAGTCCATAGGCAAATCCTTTGGTGACGCGCTCAGCGTTGTAGGTTCCTTTGCCTTGCCAAGGCAGGTATCCGATGGCTTCTTTCAGGTCGGCAATGATATGGTTGTAGATGGTGTCTTTGTCGCATTTTCCGATATAGACATTAGATAAGTCACTGCTGGCTGCGTTTTCCTTGAAAGGTACGTCGCCCCACCAACGCACCAACTCGAAATAGCCCAATGCACGCAGGGTCAAGGCTTCACCCAAGTAGGCTAACATGGTTTCTCTGTCTTCGGTTTCCATTGCCGGAGATTTGCGGATACCATCGACTGCGGTCGTGGCCTGTTCGGTAAAAGTCCAGATGTCGTTCCACTTGGTCGTTGTGTTATAGGGGTCATCGTAGAAGTTCATGCCGCCCGTATCACCATTTGTCTGGTTATAGTCATCCAGATTGAAAGCATTGGATCCCACTTCTACGTCGCTTACACCCTGCCAGTTGACACATAGCTTCTGTCCGTACATCATGGAGGCCGTCATGGACGAGTAGACACCCATGAGAGCGGCTTCCGTCATGACCGGGGTATCGAAAACGTTCTCGCTGCTGGCCTTCGAAGGACTTTCCGTATCCAGGAAATTATCCATGCAGGAGCTTAGGAGTACAGTTGCTGAAAGTGCAACCACAAAGATATGTTTTATCATGTTCCGTTATCTTTTGTTTGTTGTTTTTTAAAACGTTACGTTTATGCCAAATACATAGTTACGCGCCTTCGGGTAGGCGGAGTAGTCCACGTTAGGTGTCATGGGCGTGCTGCGCTGTGTGCTTACTTCCGGGTCTTGGCCGGAATATTTTGTCCAGCAGAAAAGGTTGGAGGCCGTAGCATAGATGCGTAGGTTGCGTACACCGAACTTCTGTGTCAGCGAGACGGGCAGTGTATAGCCAATGGTCAAGTTGCTGAAACGCAGGAAAGAGTTGTCCTCCACAGCCCAGTCAGTCACCACCGTGCGACCCATCAAGGGCGACCAAATGGACGCATTTTGGTTGATTTCGCGGAAACGTTGTGGGTCGGCCAGGTTACCATACATTACGTTGGCCCCCGTTTCAGGGTCGATAATTGTCCAACGCTTGTCCAAGCTCATCTCTGTGGAGATGTTGTTGTAACGGCGGTTGGTATAAGTGGATGCTAGAATCTTCATCGCGTTGTAGACTTTTCCGCCATACGACCAGTTGAACATGGCTGCCATGTCGAATCCGAGCCATTGTGCATTTAGCCCGAAACCTCCGTAATGTTTGGGTTGTGTGCATCCCAGTAACACTCGGTCGTTGTCGGCGTCAATTACACCATCTCCGTTCTGATCTTTGAGTTTGATATAACCGGGACCGAAATTATCCGGACCAGCCATCAGGTCAAAGTCGCTGGCCACGCCGTCATTGAGCACCCATTTGTTGGTGGCATGGTCGAAGGTAAAATCGTCGAACGTATAAAAACCTTCGACTTCAAAACCATAGATTTGCCCGATAGGCTCACCCACGAAAACGCGATAGTCGTCGCGGCCTACGTCGGGCGCCCAGCCGGATTGAGCAATCATGGAGGTAGCTGTGCCGTCAAGCTTTTCCACCACGTTCTTGTTGAACGCAATGTTGAAGTTGGCCGAGAGGTAAAAGTCCTTGGTGTTGACCAGTGTCCCGTTCAGGGTTAGTTCCACGCCCTTGTTGCTCGTGCGCCCTAAGTTCTGGTATTGGTATTGATAGCCTGAATAGGAAGGCAAGTCCATACGCAGAATCAAGTCCTTGGTTACGTCTTTATACAGTTCCAGCGTGGCGTTCAATCGTCCACCGAAAAACGTGGCATCAAGGCCGATGTTTGATGAGAGCTTGGTTTCCCACGTCAGGTTCTCATTGCGTAGGGTGTTACCTGGCTTCATTCCTGTCTGTACTGTTTCGTTCAGGTAATATTGCTTATTGGCCGAGGTTTCAATGGAATAGTCTTGTCGCCAATAGGAACTAACGCGTGCGTTGCCCACGGCACCGTAGCTGACGCGTAGCTTCAGGTTGTCGAGCCAGTTGCGCGTAGATTCCATGAATTCCTCGTCGGAAATGCGCCAGGCTGCAGCCACACCTGGGAAGAAACCCCAACGCTGGTCGGGGGCCAACACGTTCGTGCCGTCGGCACGAGCTGTAAAGGAAAGCGTGTAGCGGTCGTTGTAAGTGTAGTTTACACGGCCGAAGTAGGATGCCGTACGCGAAGGCTCGCCGATGGTGGTATAGGTGGGCTGCGGCGTACCGTAGTTCCACATTGAGAGCACTTGGTCGGCTGTGAAGTCAATAGGATAATACTTTGACATCACCTGCATATTGTTTGTCTGCCGGCTCACCATTTCCTGACCTACCATCGCGTTGAAGTCGTGTTTGTCTTTGCGGAAACGGTAACTCAGTGTGTTCTGTATGCTCCAGCTCTGCCCCTTTTCGTCGGTGCGTTTGGCAACCGGTTGACCGCCGTTGGAACTGGACTCCCCGGTTTTGTTGAGCCAGATATTGTCCGTGTAGTTGTTGTCGAAGTCGTAGCTGCCGCGGAACTGGTAATCCAGTCCTTTGACGATATTCCACTTTATGCCCATGTTATACGTCTGGCGTAACTTGTTTTGCTTTTTGTACTCATTGACCGTATTGTAATAGGGATCATTCAATGAAGAAAGTTGTGCTTCGTCCGTCTTGTCGGCATCAGCCCCCAAATCTCCTTCGTCCATCGCTTGCATACTGTCAATGGGAGAGAAGCGTATCGCATCCTTCAGCTTCCCACCGTTGGTACCCGCACCCATGATAGTGGTTTTGGTGAGGCGGCCCGTAAGCTCCAGTTCCAGCTTTTTGCCCAACTTCTTGTTGAGGCGCACTTGGAGATTGTCGCGCAGGTAATCGGAGTTTACCATGACGTAATCTTCGTCGTCGCGAGTGTAGCTGATGCTGAAGCGCATGTCTTCCGATCCACCTTGTACACCGATGTTGTAGCTTTGTTTGATGCCCGTGTCACCGTACATGATGTCCTGCCAGTCGTTGCCGGGGACGGACAGGTAGATGTCGCGGTCTTCCCAACGGCCATACATGGAGAAGAGACCGGCGTTTTCTGCCGGGTCTACTTCGCGCTGGAAGAGATAGTACTCATATGGAGAAAGTACATTGGTCATGTTATACACTTTGTTGAAGCCGACGTGCGAGTTGAATGTAACTTCCGTGCGGCCTGCTTTGCCGCTCTTGGTCGTGACGAGGATGACGCCGTTCGCGCCCTTCGCACCGTAGATGGCCGTGGAAGAGGCATCCTTGAGCACGTCGATGCTTTGGATGTCGTTCACGGGAATGTCGTTGATGTTGTCCACTTGGAAACCATCGACAATGTAGAGTGGGGAGTTGTCTTGTGTAATACTGCCGCCGCCGCGCACCAATATCTGTACGTCTGCATCAGGCGAACCGTCGGTTGTCGTGACAAGCACTCCGGCCAGCTTTCCGGTGATGGCCTGCGCTGCCGAAGTCAGTGGAATATCGCGTAACACCTTTTCGTTC